>Ga0265296_1000429_pt1 | contig 66235 bp, 65 predicted proteins | sample MunlanPumphouse1_FD_189073 | JGI IMG/M metagenome (GOLD analysis project Ga0265296, IMG submission 189073) | Groundwater microbial communities from a municipal landfill in Southern Ontario, Canada - Pumphouse #1 | ecosystem: Environmental > Aquatic > Deep subsurface > Groundwater | place...
GGCTGTTCGGGCGGCGCGGCCTTGGCGGCGCGCGGCCGGGGCGGCTTGGCCGAGGTCGGGCGGCCGGACTTGCGCGGCGGACGGGGGGCGGTCGTCTCCGGAGCGGGGGCGGGCGGAGAAGTCGGACGCTTGGCCATGGGGAGGGCTCCGGAGGTCGTCGGGATCGGTCGCAAGGGTCGCGCGCGCCCTTCCGCCTGCCGCGATCATGGCATATGACCGCCCCTGATATGAACGCACCAATCCGGAAAATCGCAGCGATGACGGCGGCGGTCCTGCTGACGGGGGGGCTGACGGCCTGCGCCGGCGCCTTCAACGCCGAGACCGACGCCAGTTCGCCGGTGGCGCCGCGGGTTCAGGCGCTGGTCGATGCGAATCGCGAATACCCGCGCTGGGCCGACTTCCCCAGGGTGACCGAGCCCGTGCCGGAGCCCGTCGCGATCGCGGCCCAGGTCAATACGTTGCGGGTGACGGGCGGCGGTCTGGCGGGCGAGGTCTCGCGCATCGACTGGCAGGAGACGGGCGATCCCGCGGTCTTCGCGGCCGAGGTCCAGGCGCGGCTCAATGCGGTCACGGTCGCACCCGTGACGGCCGAGACCCAGGCCGAGATGGAAGAATTCATCCGGCGCACCCGCGAACGCGGTCGCGCCCCGCCGCCGGTGGATCGCCGCCCCGCCCAATAGAACAGTCGCCCGGACGGCAGAATCCGGGGATCATCGTCCAAGGAGAACGCCCATGGCCGCTTCGGCTCCCTATGCTTCCACGCTTGCCGCCGACGCCGCGCGGGTGACCGAGCTGGCCGCCATCGCCAGCTATGCCCAGATCGGCCGCGGCGACGAGAAGGCGGCGGACCAGCTGGCCGTCGACGCCATGCGCACGGCGCTGAACGCCCTGGATATCGACGGCAAGATCGTCATCGGCGAGGGCGAGCGCGACGAGGCGCCGATGCTGTACATCGGCGAGAAGGTCGGCACCGGGAAGGGCCCGGCCATCGACATCGCCCTCGATCCGCTGGAAGGCACGACCCTGACGGCCAAGGCCATGGCCAATGCGTTGTGCGTGCTGTCGATGTCGCCGGGCGGCGGCATGCTGCATGCGCCCGACACCTATATGGACAAGATCGCCATCGGCCCGGGCTTCGCCCCGGGAACGGTCGATCTGGACATGAAACCCCAGGACAATGTCCGCTCGCTGGCCTCGGCCAAGGGGGTGAGCCCGTCCGACATCACCGTCTGCGTCATGGACCGCCCGCGCCACGCCGAGTTGATCGCGGCCCTGCGCGAGGTCGGGGCCAAGGTGGTGCTGATCACCGACGGCGACGTGGCCGGCGTGATCCACACGGCCGAGCCCGAGACGGGCATCGACCTGTATCTGGGCTCGGGCGGGGCGCCGGAAGGCGTGCTGGCGGCCAGCGCGCTGAAATGCGTCGGCGGCCATTTCCAGGGGCGGCTGATCTTCCGCAACGACGACGAGCGGGAGCGGGCGCGCAAGACGGGCGTCACCGATTTCGACCGCAAATACGACCTGCACGAGCTGGTGTCGAAGGACGCCATCTTCGCCGCCACGGGCGTGACCAAGGGCGCCATGCTGGACGGGGTCAAGGTCGCCGGCGGCTTCGTCTCGACCCATACGCTGGTGATGGATTCCTCGACGCGGACGGTCCAGCGCATCCGCACCATCCGGCCCCTCTGATGGCCGACGGGGGCGCGGTCCCGGACTTCGGGTCCGCGTTCCTGGGCGTGTCCCGCTCGCTGTCCGGCCGGGCGTGGCGGCAGAGGCCCGCCGAGGCCGGGCTGATCCGCAGCCATATGCAGACCCTGGGTCTGGAGGAGCCGCTGGCCCGGGCGCTGGCGGCGCGGGGCGTGCGGGCCGACCAGGGCGCGGACTTCCTGCAGCCGACGCTGAAGGCGCTGTTCCCCGATCCGTCCAGTTTCATGGACATGGACGCGGCGGCCGAGGCGATTCTGGACGCCCTGCAGGCGCAGGTCCCCATCCATGTCTTCGCCGACTATGACGTCGACGGAGCGTCGAGCGCAGCCCTGCTGGTGCGCTGGTTCCGGGCCGTGGGGGCGGAGCTGCCCATCTATGTGCCGGACCGGATGACCGAGGGGTACGGCCCCAGCGCGCGGGCCTTCGACACGCTGAAGGCCTCGGGCGCCGAACTGGTCATCACCGTCGACTGCGGCGCGGCGGCCAATGAGGCGGTGGCCCATGCGGCGGCGATCGGACTGAAGGTCGTGGTCATCGACCATCACATGATGCGCGAGCATCCGCCGGTCTGCGCCGCCGTGGTCAATCCGAACCGGCCGGGCTGCAACTCGGGGCAGGGCAATCTGGCGGCGGCGGGGGTGGTGTTCGTCCTGCTGGCGGCGCTGAACCGCGAGGCGCGGCGGCGCGGCATGTTCGCCGATGTGAAGGAGCCGGACATCCGCCAGTGGCTGGATCTGGCGGCCATGGGGGCGATCTGCGACGTCACCGGCCTGACGGGTTTCAACCGGGCCCTGACCAGCCTCGGGCTGCGGCGGATGTCGGAGTGGAGCAATCCGGGCCTGCGGGCGCTGCTGGCGGCGGCCGGGGTCGAGCCGGGGCCGGCCAAGTCGAACCATGCGGGCTTCATCCTCGGGCCGCGGATCAATGCGGGCGGGCGGATCGGCAGGTCGGACCTCGGCGCGCGCCTGCTGTCGACGGACGATCCCGCCGAGGCGGCGGCGCTGGCGCAGGAGCTGGACGCCCTCAACATCGCCCGCCGCGAGGTCGAGCGGCAGGTGACGGATCAGGCCACGCGGATGGTCGAGGCGACCGGCGCCCATGCCGACGGCTCGGCCGTGGTGGTGATCGAGGGCGATGACTGGCATCCGGGCGTGGTCGGCATCGTGGCCGGGCGGCTGCGCGAGCGCTGGCGCAAGCCGGTGGTGGTGATCGGCGTCGATGCGGTCAACGGCGTGGGCAAGGGCTCGGGCCGGTCGCAGCCGGGCATGAACCTGGGCAAGGCCGTGCAGGCCGCCTGGGAGACCGGCGTGCTGATGGCCGGGGGCGGGCACGCCATGGCGGCCGGGCTGACGGTGCGGGCCGCCGACATCGGCCGGCTGCGGGACTTTCTCAATGAGCGAATGGCGGGCGAGCAGGCGGCGGCGGATGCGCTGGACCTGGTCGAGATCGACGCCCTGATCGATCCGGGCGCGGCGACGCGGGCCCTGTTCGAACAGTTCGAGCAGCTGGCGCCGTTCGGACCGGCCAATCCCGAGCCGTTGTTCGCCCTGGAGCATGTGGCGGTGCGTGACGCCGTGGCCATGAACGGCGGCCATGTCCGCTGCCGCCTGGTCGGGGCCGACGGGGCCTCGGTCAAGGCCATCGCCTGGCGCTGCGCCGACCTGCCGGGGGGGCAGTCGCTGCTGGCCGGGCAGGGCGGGCTGAGCGTGGTCGGGCGGCTGAAGGCCGACGACTGGAACGGCCGCAAGGGCGTGCAATTCGAGATCGAGGACGTGGCCGATCCGCGGATGGTGTGAAGGCGATGCAAATGGGCGGTGAAGGGGTTGCACGCCCCGGAATCGGCGGCTATATCGCCCGCTCTCCGCGCAGCGGTCCCTTCGTCTATCGGTTAGGACGTCAGGTTTTCAACCTGAAAAGAGGGGTTCGACTCCCCTAGGGACTGCCAGCGCGGAGCCTTCCCCTTTTTCGCTGTCGACCCGTCGCGGCGCCGGGCCTTTCATGGTCTGGTGCGTTGGAACGTCGCGTCCGGCGGTCGGGCGAGGGAAGCCGGTTGATCCAGATGTCCGAAAATCCGACCTCGACGCCGCCCCGCGATCCGCCTCCGGGCGGCGGACTCGAGGCCATATTGATGGTTGAGGATAACGCCGAGGTCCGGCTGATGGGCGCGACCCTGCTGGAGGAGGCCGGATTCGCGGTTCATCAGGCCGGCGACGCCGATGAGGCTTTGGCGCTGGTCCGGGAAGGCCTGGCGTTCGACCTGTTGTTCACCGACATCATCATGCCGGGCGAGATGGACGGGGTGGCCCTGGCCGCCGAGGTGCGCCGGCTGCGGCCCGGGACGCCGGTGCTGCTGACAACCGGCTGGGGCGATCGCGCCGAGAACCGGGACGGGCTGGAATTGATCGGCAAACCCTATCGCAGCCTGGACCTGACGCGGAAAATTCGCGCCGTTCTGGACCCGCCGGAAAGCCCGGTCTGACAGGGAAAAGGCAACTCCGGCGGGAAACCGGGGTTTTTTACTTTTCCGGCCTTCACAGAACCGTGTTAAATAAGCGCCGTCCGCAAGGGTCGCGGGCAGGGGGAAGGCTGTGTCTGACTACGAGGGCGTTGGGACGATTGCCGCCGCGGTGCGTATCGCGGGGCGGGTGAAGTGGTTCGATCCCGGCAAGGGATACGGCTTTATCGTGCCTGACGATCCCAGCCTGACCGACATGAAGGATGTGTTGCTGCACATCTCCAGCCTGCGCGACAGCGGGCGGGATACGGCGCCGGAAGGCGCGCCGATTACCTGCGACGCCGCCCGGCGCCCCAAGGGCTGGCAGGTCACCGAGGTGCATGACCTGGGCGAGGGCGATCCCGATCTGGCCCCGGCGCCCCGGCGCAGCGGCTATGAGGGCCTGAGGCAGCAGGAAGCGTCGCGGGTCGCCGAGGGCGCGTCCGGAGGCGCTCCGTTGGAGATGGCCGTCGTAAAATGGTTCAATCGCACCAAGGGCTACGGATTCGTGGTGCGCGAAGGCGCGCCGGGCGATATCTTCGTCCATGTCGAGACGTTGCGCCGCTGCGGCCTGGATGATCTCCTGCCCGGCGAAACGGTCGCGGTGCGGTTCGCCGAAGGCCCCAAGGGGCTGGTGGTCGCGGAAATCAGGCCGGGCGGATGATCCATCCGCCCCGATGAGGGTGGATGCGTGATGCTACGTCGTGGAATACTGGCCGTCCTGTCCACCGCCGTGTTGCTGGCCGCCTGCGCCGGCGCGGGGACGCCCAAGGACGCGAATGGCAATCCGCTGGAAGCCCTGACCATCACCACGGCCAGCGGCGAACACCGCTTCATGGTCGAGATCGCGGACGACGAGGCCGAGCGTCAGCGCGGACTGATGTTCCGCGATCCGCTGGCCGACGACCGCGGCATGCTGTTCCAGTTCCCCGACGTGGCCGAGCGCGGCTTCTGGATGCGCAATACGCCCAGTCCGCTGGACATCATCTATATCGACCCGCGCGGGCGGATCGTCTCGATCGCGAAGAACGCCACACCGCAGTCGGACACGGTCATTCCGTCGAACGGGCCGGCCAGCGGAGTGCTGGAACTGCGGGCCGGGCGGGCCGATGAGATCGGAGCCAGGGCCGGCGACAGGGTGCGCCACCCCTTCTTCGCAGAATAAGCAGACCGGGCGCGTTGCGGCGCGGCGTCGAGTGTGTCAAATCCCGCCGCCGGAGTGTAGCGCAGCCTGGTAGCGCATCTGGTTTGGGACCAGAGGGTCGGAGGTTCGAATCCTCTCACTCCGACCAATATTCTAGAGGCGCTATCGCTCGCGACGCGGTCGCTCGCTGCTTGAGCGCATTGTATGAGGCGTCGTCGCCTCGCCAGATGAGAACCGCCATGCTCGCCCGCATCTACCGCCCCGCCAAGACCGCGATGCAGTCGGGCAAGGCCAAGACGATGGACTGGCGGCTGGAGTTCGAACCGGCGTCGGCGAGGACGATCGATCCGCTGATGGGCTGGACCAGTTCGTCCGACATGAACGGCCAGGTGCGCCTGACCTTCGATACGGCCGAGGAGGCGGTGGCCTATGCCGAGCGGCACGGGATTCCGTTCAGACTGCACGAGCCGCAGGACCCGCCGGTGATCCTCAAGGCCTATGCCGACAATTTCGCCACCTATCGCAAGGTGCCGTGGACGCACTGAACCTTGTTGCGGCTACCGCGCTTCGCGCTACTTGAGCCGCGCTGTTGTTCGGCCACCACGCTTCGCGCTAGTGAGCCGTCGGGCGCCCATAGCTCAACCGGATAGAGCACCCGCCTTCTAAGCGGGATGTTGCAGGTTCGAGTCCTGCTGGGCGCGCCATCCCTGAGTCCGCCGAACCTGAACCGCGCCGTCGCCCGTGCATTGAGGGGCGATGCGGATCGCGACCTTCAACATCAACGGCGTCAATACGCGGCTGCCGAACCTGCTGGCGTGGCTGGATGAAACGCGGCCGGACGTGGCCTGTCTGCAGGAGCTGAAGGCGACCGACGCGCAGTTCCCCGCGGCGGCCATCCGCGACGCCGGCTATCACGCCGTGTGGAAGGGCGAGCCTCGCTGGAACGGGGTGGCGATCCTGTCGCGGGGCGGCGAGCCGATGGTGACGCGACGCGGCCTGCCCGGCGACGATGGCGACGACCAGAGCCGCTATATCGAGGCGGCGGTGGACGGCGTGCTGATCGGCTGCCTGTATCTGCCCAACGGCAATCCGCAGCCGGGACCGAAGTTCGACTACAAGCTGGCCTGGTTCGAGCGGCTGATCGCCCATGCGGAGGGTCTGCTGGCCAGCGGGGCGCCGACGGTGCTGGCGGGGGACTACAATGTCGTGCCGACCGAGGCGGACATCTACAACAGCCGCTCGTGGAAGAAGAACGCCCTGCTTCAGCCGGAGAGCCGCGCGGCCTGGGCGCGGCTGCTGGCGCAGGGCTGGACGGACGCGCTGCGGGAGCGGTTCCCGCACGATCCGCCCCCGTGGACCTTCTGGCAGTATTTTCGCCAGGCGTGGGAGCGGGACGCCGGGCTGCGGATCGACCACCTGCTGCTGAGCCCCTCCGTGGCCGGGCGGCTGAGCGACGCGGGGGTGGACCGGGAGGTGCGGGGGCAGGACCGGGCCAGCGACCATGCGCCGACCTGGATCGTGCTGGACTGAACCGCGGCGCAGCTTGACCGTTGAGAACGCATGGCGCGCGCACTGAAGGTCTTCTCATATTCCGACGGCTTCCATTCGTGGACCGTGGCGGCGACGTCGCGGGCCAGGGCCCTGGAAGCCTGGGGCGTCAAGCGGGACCTGTTCAAGGACGGTTCGGCGGTGGAGGCGGCGGAGGGCCCGGACCGGGAGGCCGCGCTGCAGGCGCCGGGCGAACTGATCGAACGGGGGCTTTCCGTCGACATCGGCAGGGTGGAGAAGACCCGGGTTCCGAAACCGCCGAAGCCGCGCGGGCCGAGCGCGAAGGATCAGGCGCGGGTCGAGGCGCTGGAGGGCGAGCTGGCGGAACTGGACGCGGCCCGGGCGGAGGAGACGCAGGCGCTGGAGGCGCGGCGGACCGGGCTGGAGCAAGAGGCGGCGGCGCTGGCGAAACGGCAGGCGAAGACGGCGGATGCGCTGCGGGCGAAGCTCAGGGCGGCCCGGGCGAAACTCAGCGGTTAGCGATCCGCCAGGCGGCGAGGCCGGCTTCGAGGTCGGCGATGAGATCGGCGGGCGCCTCGAGGCCGATATGGAGGCGCAACAGCTGGCCCGCCAGAACGGGGGGTGTGTCGCGGAAGGCGAGCTGGCCGGTCTCGTGGGTGATCAGGCTTTCGAACCCGCCCCAGGAATAGCCGAGGCCGAACAGTTCGAGCGCCGACATCAGGGCGTGGGCGGCGGCCTCGTCGCCCCCCTGCATGACGACCCCGAACAGGGAGGCGGCGCCGGTGTAGTCGCGGCGCCAGAGGTCGTGACCGACCGAGCCCGGCAGGGCGGGCCAGAGGATGCGCGCGACCTCGGGGCGGGCCTGGAGCCAGGTCGCCACGAGGGCGGCCGACCGGGCCTGTTCCTCGTAGCGCAGGGGCAGGGTGCGGGCGCCGCGCAGGGCCAGCCAGGCCTCGTCGGCGGAGACCCGCCAGCCGAGATCCTCGATCGTTTCGAAAACGGCGCGGCCGACCTGGGCGTCGGCGAGGGCGATGGAGCCCATCAGCAGGTCGGAATGGCCGCCGACGTATTTGGTCACGGCCTGGACGCTGACGTCGACGCCGTGCGCGAGCGGGCGGAAGGCGAGGCCCGCGGCCCAGGTGTTGTCCATGACGGTGCGGATTCCGCGGGCGCGGCAGGCGGCGGCGAGGGCGGGAACGTCCAGCATCTCGAAGGTCAGGGAGGCGGGCGACTCGATCAGCAGGACGCGGGTGCGGTCGCCCAGCCGGGCGAGGATGTCGTCGGTCGAGGCGTCCGGCGTGTGGAACACCGTGGTCACGCCGCGCGCCTTCATGTGCCGGGTCAGGAAGCGGCGACTGGGGCCGTAGAGGGCGTCGCTGGTCACGACCTCGTCGCCGGGGCGGAGCAGGGCGGTCAGGGGCACGGTGACGGCGGCGAGGCCGGAGGGGACGAGGAAGGCGGCCGCCGCATCCTCGAGCTCCGCGAGGGCGGCGCGCAGTTCGCGGGCCGCGCTCAGGTCCTCGATGCCGTAGACGGGGCCGAGCGCGCCATCGCGCATGGCCGCGGGTGTGTCGTTAAGCAGGGTGGAGGCCCGCTCGACCGGCGGGGCGACGCCGCGGCGGCCACGGCCGCGCCGGGTGGCGGAGGCGATCAGTCGGGTGCGGTCGCTGCGGTCGGACATGGGGGCCGTGGCAAGACTTGCGGTTCGGTCTGCAAAAGCCTCTAAAGCGAGGCGGGGCGCAAGGTCTGACAGACTTCGGCGAGGCGGCATGAAGGCAGGTGCGACGGGACGGTGGACGGCGGCCGCGACGATCGCGGCGGCGGCCCTGACGCTGGCCGCCTGCGGACGCGGCGAACGCGAAGCGGGCGGGAGCGCGGGCGATGCCGCCGGCTCGGAGACCGCCACCGCCGCGCCCGCCTTCGCCAGTCCGACCCTGGCCGCCATCAAGCGGCGCGGACGGCTGAACTGCGGCGTGCATGAGGGGCTGGTCGGCTTCGCCTATACGGACAACCGGGGACAGTGGCGGGGCTTCGACGCCGACTTCTGCCGCGCCCTGGCGGCGGCGGTTCTGGGGGATGCGAACGCCGTGCGCTTCGTGCCGCTCGTCAGCAGCCAGAGGTTCGAGGCGCTGCGCAGCGGACGGGTCGACGTGCTGTGGCGCTCGACCTCCTGGACCCTGTCGCGGGAAGCCAGGGAGGGCGTCCGTTTCGCCGGGATCAACTATTACGACGGTCAGGGCTTCCTGGTGCGGCGGTCGCTCGACCTGGCCAGCGCCACCGAGCTGAACGGCGCGCGCATCTGCGTACAGCGAGGCTCGACCTCGGAGCTGAACGTATCCGACTGGTTCCGGTCGCGCGGCCTGGAATATACGCCCGTCGTCACCGCCAATGAGGAGGCCGCCCGCGCGGCCTACGGGCGCGAGGACTGCGACGCCTTCAGCGCGGACATTTCGGCGTTGGCGGCGGCGCGCACCACCCTGTCGAACCCCGAACAGCACGCCATTCTGCCCGACGTCATCTCAAAGGAGCCGCTCGGGCCGGCGGTCAAGCGCGGCGACGAGGCGTGGACCTCCATCGTGCGCTGGACGCTGAACGCGGTGATCATGGCCGAGGAGGTGGGCGTGACGCAGGACAACGTCGATCAGCAGGCCGAGGATTCGCGCGATCCCCAGGTCCGGCGCCTGCTGGGCGTCGAGGGCGATTTCGGATCCATGATCGGTCTGCGCAAGGACTGGGCGAAGTCGGCGATCAAAGCCGAGGGAAACTATGGGGAAATCTTCGCCCGCAATGTCGGGGCGGATTCATCGCTCGACCTGACGCGCGGGCTTAACGCACAATGGAATGCAACGCCGGGCGGCCTGATCTACGCCCTGCCCATCAGATAACGACATCGGCCGCGAGCCGGGGGGACGCATGGAAACGACGAAAAAGGGCGGCGTGCCGCTCTATCTGTGGATGCTGCTTGGCTTTGCGGTCGGCCTGGGCGGCGGGCTGTATGTCAACCAGAACGATCTGGTGGTCTTGCCCTGGGTCATGGAAATCATCCAGGCGGTCGGTCAGATATTCCTTCGTCTGCTGTTCATGCTGGTCCTCCCGCTGCTGTTCGCGGCTCTGGCGGTCGGGGTGGCCGAGATGGGCGACCTGAAGTCCCTGGGCCGCGTCGGATTCAAGACGCTTCTGTTCACCGTCCTGGTGTCGGCGATCGCGGTCGGCATCGGCCTGGGCATGGTCAACTATTTCCGCCCCGGCGACGGGGTCGATCCGGTCCTGGCCCAGCAGCTGCTGGCCCAGGGCGCCGCGGGCGCGTCCGCGATCGTCGGCAATGCGCCGAAGAGCATAGAGGCGGGCCAGTTCTTCCTCGAAATGATCCCGTCCAACGTCTTCACCGCGGCGGCCGAGAACCAGATTCTGCCGGTGATGATCTTCGCCCTGATGTTCGGCATCGGCATGGTCATGGCCAGGAGCCCCGCCACCGACGCGCTCCAGAACGCCCTGCAAGGCCTTCTGGAAGTCATGATGAAGCTGATCAATCTGGTCATCAAACTGGCGCCCATCGCCATCGCGGCCCTGATGTTCAACCTGTCGGCCGTGTTCGGCTGGGAGCTGCTGGAGCGGCTGGGCGCCTATGTCGGCGTCGCCGTCGGGGCGATGGCGATCCACATGTTCATCGTCTATCCGCTGCTGGTCTGGATCTTCGGCGGCATGAACCCGCTGAAATTCGCCAACGGGGTGCGCGAGCCGTTCGTGGTGGCCTTCTCGACCGCCTCGTCCAACGCCACCCTGCCCATCGCCATCAAGGCGGCGGAAGAGAAGCTGAAGCTGCCGCGCCGCATCTCGCGCTTCGTGCTGACCGTCGGGGCCACCGCCAACCAGAACGGCACGGCCCTGTTCGAAGGGGTCACGGTGCTGTTCCTGGCCCAGTTCTTCGGGGTCGACCTGAACCTGCAGCAGCAGCTGGTGGTGATGCTGGTCTGCATCCTCGGCGGCATCGGCACGGCGGGCGTGCCGGCCGGGTCGCTGCCGGTCATCGCCCTGATCCTGACCATGGTCGGGGTGCCGGCCGAGGGCATCGGCCTGATCCTGGGCGTCGACCGCTTCCTCGATATGTGCCGGACCACGCTGAACGTCACCGGCGATCTGGTCGCCGCGACCGTGGTGTCGCGAGGAGAAGAAGACGTGCCCGCCGATGTGGCCGGACCGGAGCCGGTCGCGCCGCCGGCCTGACTGGTTCTTTCAGGGGGCGGTCACCGGGGTGTCGGACCGGCCGCCCCATTCGGCCCAGCTGCCGTCGTAAAGGCGCGACGGTCGGCCCAGAACGGCCAGGCCGAGGCTGAGGATGGCGGCGGTGACGCCAGAGCCGCATGTGGTGATCGCGGGGCGGTCCAGGTCGACGCCCGCGTCCCGGAAGGCCTGTTCCAGCGCCGGACCCTGTTTCATCGTGCCGTCGGCGTTCAGCAGGGCCGGGAAGGGCAGGTTCAGCGCGCCGGGCATATGACCGGACCGCAAGCCGGCGCGGGGTTCAGGCTCGCGGCCCTGGAAGCGGCCGGCGGAGCGGGCGTCGAGGACCTGATCTCCCGCCTCAAGCGCGGCGCGAACCTCGGCGAGGCCGGCGACGACCTGGGCGACGACCCGGGCGTCGAGGCGGGGCGAGAACACGGTCGGGATCGCGGCGGCGGGCGGCCCGCTCTCGACCGGACGGCCCTCGGCCAGCCATTTCGGCAGGCCGCCGTCCAGCACGCGGACATTGTCCGCCCCCATGACGCGGAACATCCACCAGGCGCGGGCGGACGAGCGGATGCCGACCGTGTCGTAGACGACGATGGTGTCCTGATCCGAAATCCCGAGGGCGCCCATGCGCGCGGCGAAGGCGGGCGCCGCGGGCAGCATGTGGGGCAGGGGGCTGTCCGGATCGGAACTGGCGTCGAGGTCGAAGAAAACCGCGCCCGGAAGGCGGGCCGCCTCGAAATCCGGCCGTGCGTCGCGTCCGTCCAGATGCCAGCTGGCGTCAAGGATCCGCAGACCGGGATCGCCCAGACGCGGGGCCAGCTCTGCGGTGGTAATCAGGGGCGAAAGAGCGGTCATGTCAGAGTCCGGCGCGCGATCAGCCGCGCGCGAGGACCAGCTGTATCACGTCGGTCCGGGCCGACCGGAAACCGGCCTCGCAATAGGCCAGATAGAAGCGCCACAGCCGCCGGAACCGCTCGTCGAAGCCGCCCATGCGGCGGATGTCGCCCCAGGCCGTCTGGAACCGTTCGTCCCAGAGTTTGAGGGTGTCGGCATAGTCCTGGCCGAAACGCTCCACGTTTCGCCAGTCCAGCCCGGCGCGGTCGATGACGGGCTTCAGCGCCTCTTCGGAGGGCAGCATGCCGCCCGGGAAGATGTATTTCTGAATGAAGTCGGTGCGCTTGTTGTAGCCGCTGAACAGGGCGTCATCGATGGTGATGATCTGAAGGCCGGCCTTGCCGCCGGGCTCGAGCACGTCGTGGATCTTGCCGAAATAGGCCGGCCAGTATTCCTGGCCCACCGCCTCGAACATCTCGATCGAGGCGACCCGGTCGAACCGGCCCTGGACGTCGCGATAGTCGATCAGCTGGATGTCGACCCGTTCGGTCAGGCCGGCGTTGAACATGCGCTGGCGGGCGAAGTCGAACTGCTCCTGCGAGATGGTGACGCCGGTCACCCGGGCGCCGATATCCTTCGCCGCGAACTCGGCGAAACCGCCCCAGCCGCAACCGATCTCCAGCACCGACTGACCGGACTGAAGGTCCATCAGTCGGGCGAGGGAAGCGTATTTCTCGCGCTGGGCGGCGTCCAGCGCCATGCCCGGCCGGGTGAACCGCGCCGACGAATAGGTCATCGAGGCGTCCAGCCAGGAGCCGTAGAAGGCGTTGCCCAGATCGTAGTGGGCGTGGATGTTCTTCCTCGACCCGGAGCGGCTGTTGCGGCGGCGCTTGTGCGACAGCCAGTTGACCGCGCGCATCAGCGGATTGCCGTCGGCCAGCCGCTGGATGTGGTCATAGTTGTGGGCGAAGGACTCCAGCAGGGCCGCCAGCTGCGGGCTTTCCCATTCGCCGGCCATATAGCCCTCGGCGAACCCGATATCGCCGGAGGCGAGCACGCGGCGGGCGAAGCGGTAATCCTTGATGTCGAAGACCGCGGTCGGGCCGGGGCGGGGGCCGTCCAGCTGATGAATTTCACCGTTGGGCAGAAGGACGGTCAGCCGGCCGAAGGTCCAGTTCGAGGCCAGCAGGCGAAGCAGGAGGGCGAACCCGCGCGGGGTGCGGGCGGCGGTCTGGATGCGCTCGGCGGTGACCGACGTCATGGGCGTGACTGTCCGACGGAGGACGGACGGGCGTCAATCCCCCTCGACGTCCCGGCCGGCGACAACGTGTTTGAGGGCGTCGAGCGCGCGGGCGCGAGCCTCTGCGTGGTCGACGAGGGGGCGGGGATAGTCGCGGCCGAGGCGCAGGCCGGCCGAGGCGAGGACCTCGGGCGGCGCGGTCCAGGGTGCATGGAGCCAGCGATCCGGCAGGCGGCCGAGTTCTGGAACCCAGCGGCGAACGTAACGGCCGTCTGCATCGAATTTCTGCCCCTGTATGACCGGATTGAAGATTCGGAAGTACGGTGAAGCATCGGCTCCGGATCCAGCGACCCACTGCCAATTCTGAACATTGGAGGCGAGGTCGGCGTCCACAAGGGTGTCGTGGAACCAGCGTTCGCCCTCGCGCCAGTCGATCAGCAGGTGTTTGATCAGGAAGGAGGCGACGATCATCCGCACCCGGTTGTGCATGAAACCGGTCGTCCAGAGCTCGCGCATGCCGGCGTCCACGACCGGATAGCCGGTGCGGCCGCGTTTCCAGGCCGAGAGGCCGGCGGGGTCCTCGCGCCAGGGCATGGCGTCATATTCGGGGCGGAAGGCCGCAGCCGTCATCTGCGGGAAGGCGTGCAGCAGGTGGGCGGAGAAGTCGCGCCAGCCGATTTCGGCGACGAACTTTTCCGCCTCTGCGGCGGGAACGCGGCCTTCGGCGACGGCGTCGCGGGCGGCGTGGAGGGCGCGCCAGGGGCTGATCTCGCCGAAATGCAGGTGGGGGGAGAGGCGGCTGGTGGCGGGCTCGGCGGGCCGGTCGCGGCCGACGGAGTAGGACTTCAGGCCCCTGGCGACGAAGGTCGACAGGGCGGCGTCGGCGCCGGCCTCGCCAGGCGTCCAGTCGAAGCCGCCGGACCAATCGGGCCGGGTCGGATGCAGGGCCCAGGCCTCGATGGCGTCGGAGGCCAGGCCGGCCGGCGTCGACAGGGCTTGCGGGCCGGCGGTGGGCGGCGGGGCCTCGGCCGCAGCGAGCAGGGCCTTCAGGAAGGGAGTGAAGACCTTGTAGGGCTGGCCCGCGCCGTTCAGGACGCCGCCGGGCGCGCGCAGCAGGGCGGCGTTCCAGCCCTTGCAGTCGACGCCTTCGGTCTGAAGGCCGTGGGCGATGTCGGCGTCGCGGGCGAAGGCGTCGGGCTCGAACAGCCGGTTCATGAACACGGCGCCGGCGCCGGTGTCCTCGATCAGGCGCCGCAGTTCGGCTTCGCTGTCGCCGCGGCGGAGGATCAGGCGCGAGCCGCGCTCCCGCAGCGACGCGTCGAGGGCGCGCAGCGACTTGTCGAGCCACCACAGGGACGCGGCGCCCATCGGCCGGACCGTGGAGCCCGGGTCGAGGATGTAGACGGGGATGACCGGTCGTCCGGTCGCGGCGGCATGGGTCAGGGCCGGATTGTCGGCCAGCCGCAGGTCCTGGCGGAACCACAGGATGACGGGTCGGTCTTCGGCCTCGGTGGTCATGCGTGCGGGCTCCGTGATAGCTTGCGAACCTCAACGTCCGACGCCACCTGATCGCCGCATGAGTGCGGCATCGACCGCGCGTCGCCAAGCCGCAAATCCGGGAAGCCTGTCTTGTCCAAGCCCAACGCCGTCATCGACATCACGCAAGGCCTGAAGCGCCCCGTCAGCATCGGCGGCGGTCAGCGGATCGTCTTCATCGCCGGGCCGTGCCAGCTGGAGAGCCGCCAGCACGCGCTGGAAATGGCCCATGCGCTGAAGGAGATCGGCGAGCGGCTGAACGTCGGCGTCATCTACAAGACCAGTTTCGACAAGGCGAACCGGACCTCGGCCAGCGCCGCGCGCGGCTTCGGCCTGGAGGGCTCGCTGCCGATCTTCGCCGAGATCCGCGAGGTCACGGGCCTGCCGGTGCTGACCGACGTGCACACGGAAGAGCATTGCCGCATCGCCGCCCAGGCCGTGGACGTGCTGCAGATCCCGGCCTTCCTCTGCCGCCAGACCGACCTGCTGCTGGCCGCCGCGGTGACGGGCAAGGTCATCAATATCAAGAAGGGCCAGTTCCTCGCGCCCTGGGACATGAAGAACGTCATCGCCAAGGTCGTCGGCGCGGGCAATCCCAACGTCATGGCCTGCGAGCGGGGCGCCAGCTTCGGCTACAACACCCTGGTCTCGGACATGAGGTCGCTGCCGATCCTGCGCGAGATCGGCTGTCCGGTGGTGTTCGACGCGACGCACAGCGTGCAGCAGCCGGGCGGGCAGGGGACGTCGTCGGGCGGGCAGCGCGAGTTCGTGCCGGTGCTGGCGCGGGCCGCCGTGGCCGTGGGCGTCGATGCGGTGTTCATGGAGACGCACCAGGACCCCAACAATGCGCCGTCGGACGGGCCCAACATGGTGCCTCTGGACCAGTTCGAGGCCCTCGCCGCCGACCTGATCGCCTATGACGACCTGACCAAGGCGCGGATGGCGAAAGCCGCCTGAATCCGATAGGCCAGACTCATGGCTGGACGGACGCTCGATCTCGGGGAACTGCAGGCGCTGCTCGAGCGGGTGCGCGGGCTGAAGATCGCCTGCGTCGGCGACCTGATGCTGGACCGCTATGTCTATGGCGAGGTCAGCCGGATTTCGCCCGAGGCGCCGATTCCGGTGCTGCGCATGGGCCGGACCGTCGCCATGCCGGGCGGCGTCGGCAATGTGGCCCGTAATGTCGCCGCCCTCGGGGGCGTGGCGCGGCTGGGCGCTGTGGCGGGACAGGACCCGGCCGGCGACGAGCTGGCCGCGCTGATTGCGGCGGAACCCGGCATCGAGGACGCGGTCGAGCGGCGCGCCGGCGTGGCCACCATCGTCAAGACGCGCTTCGTCGCGGCCGGCCAGCAGCTGCTGCGGCTCGACGAGGAGGCTTCGGCCTTGATGGGAGATGAAAGCGACGCCTTTACGGGTGCTTCCGTCTATCTGCTGTCGGATTACTCCAAGGGCGTGATCAGCGATCTGGTGATCGCCCAGGCCCTGTCCGCGGCGCAGAAGAGCGGCGCGCCGGTGGTCGTCGATCCCAAGGGCCGCGACTTCGCCCGCTACGGCGCGGTCGATCTGATCAAGCCGAACGCCAGCGAACTGGCCGCGGCCACGGGCCTGCCGGTCGAGACCGACGCCGAGGTCGAGGCGGCGCTGAAGGCTCTGTTGCACGCCACCACGGCCCGGGCGGTGGTGGTCACCCGGGCCGGCAAGGGCATGAGCCTGATGCGGCGCGGCGAGGCGGCGAAACATTTCCCCGGCCGGGCGCGCGAGGTGTTCGACGTCTCCGGCGCCGGCGACACCGGACTGGCGGCGCTGGGGCTGGCGCTGGGCGCGGGGGCGTCGCTGGAGACGGCGGTGGAGTTCGCCATCCTCGCCTCGGGCGTGGTGGTCGGCAAGGCGGGGACGGCGGTGGTCACCCCGGCCGAGCTGATCGACGCCGAGATGAGCCAGCACGCCGCCGGGGCCCACGCCAAGGTCATGCCGCTGGAGGAGCTGGCGCATGTCGTCGAGGGCTGGAAGCGGCAGGGGCTGAAGGTCGGCTTCACCAACGGCTGTTTCGACATCCTGCATCGCGGCCATGTCGCCTATCTGGCCCAGGCGCGGAGCTGGTGCGACCGGCTGGTGGTGGCGCTGAACACCGACGCTTCCGTGCGGCGGCTGAAGGGCGAGGGGCGGCCGATCAACGATCTGGACAGCCGGGCCGTGGTCATCGGCGGGCTGCAGTCGGTGGACCGGGTGACGGCCTTCGACGAGCCGACGCCGCTGGCCCTGATCGAACGGCTGCGGCCGGACGTGCTGATCAAGGGCGCGGACTACACCCGCGAGGGCGTGGTCGGGGGCGATCTGGTCGAGAGCTGGGGCGGCGAGGTCCGGCTGGCCACGTTCGAGGACGGCTATTCGACGACGAAGACGGTCGAGAAGATGAAGGGCGAACGATGATCCGGCGCATGATCGTGGTGACGGGCGGGGCCGGCTTCATCGGCTCGAACATCGTCGCGCGCCTGTGCGCCGAGGGCCGGCGCGACGTCGTCGTGGTCGACCGGCTGGAGACGGCCGATCTGGGCAAGTGGAAGAACCTGGCCAAACACGCCATCGCCGACTTCTGGTCGCCCGAGGAGATGTTCGACCAGCTGGAGCGGAACGCCGAGCGGATCGAGGCCGTGGTCCATATGGGCGCCATCTCATCGACGACAGAGCCGGACGCGGACCTGATCCTGCACACCAATTTCAGCCTGTCGCGGGATCTGTGGGCCTGGTGCGCCCTGCGCGACGCGCGGCTGATCTACGCCTCGTCGGCGGCGACCTACGGCGACGGCGGTCTGGGGTTCGAGGATCAGGACGATCTTCGCTCCCTGTCTGCGCTGAGGCCGCTAAATGCCTATGGCTATTCGAAATATCTGTTCGATCAATACGCCGCGCGGCAGGCTCAGATGCGGACGGCGCCGACACAGTGGGCGGGGCTGAAATTCTTCAACGTCTATGGGCCGAACGAATACCACAAGGGCGGGATGAAGTCGGTCGTGGCCCAGATCTGGCCCGAGGTTCAGGCCGATCTGCCGGTGGTGTTGTTCCGCTCGCACAATCCCGCCTACGCCGACGGCGGCCAGATGCGCGACTTCGTCTTCGTCGATGATGTGGTCGACATGGTCGAGTGGCTGCTGGAGACGCCCGAGGTTTCGGGCGTGTTCAACGCGGGCTCGGGCCGGGCGCGGTCGTTCCTCGATCTGGCCCACGCGACCTTCGCGGCGGCGGGCAAGACGCCCCGGATCGAATACATCGACACGCCCGAGAGCATTCGCGACAAATACCAGTATTTCACCGAGGCCCGGATGGAACGCGTGCGCGCCGCCGGCTTCGGCGGGCAGGCGACGCCGCTGGAAGAGGGCGTGCGCCGCTATGTGCAGGACTTCCTGGCCACGGTGGACCCGTATCGATGACCCGGCCGCGGCTGACCTTTCGCCAGTGGGTCGGCTGGACCGGCCTGACGATCATCCTGGTGCTGGCCGCCGCGGTGGCGGTCTGGCGCGGGGATATCCTGCGGGCGGGACTGGATCCGCAGGTGCCGTTCCAGACCTATACGCCGCCGCCCGCGCCGGACTACGGCGCGCCGGCGGCCTGGGCGTTGCGCGAGGCGCGGACGCCGGGGGCGGGACCGGCGGCGATCTTCTTCGTTCACTCGACGACCTATGACGGCGGGGCCGAATGGAACGGGCCCATCGGCGACCGTGACGCAGACGCGTATCTGAGCCGGGTGGTCCTGCCCAACTACGCCGGGCCGTTCGCGCGGGCCGGGGCGATCAGCGCGCCGCGCTACCGGCAGAGCAGCCTCTACACCCGCCTGACGCTGCGCGAGGATGCGCGCGAGGCGCGGGCCTTCGCCTGGGGAGACGCCGCGGCGGCGTTCGACATCTGGATCGCCAACCATCCGACCGGGCCGATCGTGCTGGCCGGGGTGGAACAGGGCGGAGACATCGTCGAACGACTGGTGCGCGAGCGCGTGGCCCCGGATCCGGTGCTGCGGCGGCGGCTGGTCGCGGCCTATCTGATCGATGTGGTGGCGGCGGCGGATGGCCTGTCGCCGCAGGTTCCAGCCTGCGGACGGCGCGATCAGGTCGGCTGCGTCGTCGGCTGGTCGCCGGTGGGCGAAGGCAATGACGGGGCCGCGCGGCGGCGGCTGCGGCGGGCGCTGGTCTGGGATGCAAGGGGACGGCTGGTCGATCTGGGCGGGCGGCCGGCCCTGTGCGTCAATCCGGTCACCGGCTCGACCGACACCGGCCCTGTGGCGGCGCGGTTCCACAAGGGGGCGACCAACGCCACCGGGCTGGAATGGGGCGCGCGACCGGCCCTGATGGCGCGCGAGATCGCCACCCGGTGCCGCAATGGACTGCTGCGTCACACGGAGCCGACGACGGAGTCCTTCCGCGAGACAGGCAGCTGGGCGGATCGAAGAAAATCCCGCCCTTACAATCTATTCTACGGCGATATTGAAGCTGATGTTCAGGCGCGGCTGACGGCCTGGCAGGCGCGTTCGCCGGCCTAGTCAATCCCCGGGCGGTCGTTGCGCCAGTCGAACAGGGCCTCCAGAACCTTGACCGCCTCGCCGCGCGGCGAAGTCAGGTCGGGATCGCGGCCCAACACCAGACGGGCGTCGTCGGCGGCGGTCAGCATCAGGGCGCGGTGCCGGATCGGGTCGGCGAAGCGGTAGGCGGGGAAGCCGCTCTGCTTCAGGCCCAGCGGATCGCCGCCGCCGCGCAGGCGGAAATCCTCCTCGGCGATCTCGAAGCCGTCCTCGGTGCGCCGAAGCGTTTCGAGGCGGAGACGCGCCGTTTCGCCGAGCCCGTCGTCGCCCCCGCCGTACAGCAGGATACAGGCGCTGGCCTTGGCGCCGCGACCGACGCGACCGCGCAACTGGTGCAGCTGGGCCAGGCCGAAGCGGTCGGCGTGCTCGATGACCATGATGGTGGCGTTGGGCACGTCGACGCCGACCTCGACCACGGTTGTGGCGACCAGCAGGGGGATGCGTCCGTCGGCGAAGTCGGCCATGACGGTCTCGCGCTCGGCCCCCGGCATCTGGCCGTGGGCGAGGCCGACCTCGACCTTGAGGATCCGCCGCAGGTCGGCGGCCCGGGCCTCGGCGGCGGCGAGGTCGGAGGCCTCGCTCTCGGCCACCAGGGGACAGATCCAGTAGGCCTGTGCGCCGCTGTCGATGGCGGCCTTCAGCCGTTTGGCCACTTCGCCGATGCGGGCCAGGGGCAGGACGGCGGTGGTGACGGGGGTCCGACCCGGCGGCTTCTCCATCAGGCGCGACACCTCCAGTTCGCCGTACTGGGTCAGTTCGAGGGTGCGGGGGATGGGCGTCGCGGACATGGTCAGCAGGTGGACGCCGCCGGTGCGGGGGTCGCCCTTGGCCTGGAGCCGCTGGCGCTCGTTGACGCCGAAGCGGTGCTGTTCGTCGATGACGGCGAGGGCCAGCCGGTCGAAGCGGACGGCGTCCTGGAACAGGGCGTGGGTGCCGATGGCCACCCGGGCCTCGCCGGAGGCCAGGGCGGCGAGGCGGGCGCGGCGCTCGGCGGGGGTGTCGCGGCCCGTGAGGAGGACGGCGCTGACGCCGGCGGCCTCCATCATCGGGGCGATGCGCTGATAGTGCTGGCGAGCGAGGATCTCGGTCGGGGCCATCAGGGCGGACTGGAAGCCGGAGGCGGCCGCGTCGGCCAGGGCGAGGGCGGCGACGGCGGTCTTGCCCGAGCCGACGTCGCCCTGCAGCAGCCGGCCCATCTGTTCGCCCGCGGCGAGGTCGCGGCGGATCTCGGCGATGGCCTGATGCTGGGCGCCGGTCAGCTGGAAGGGCAGGGACTGCAGCAGGCGGGCCGAGGCGTCGCCGGGATGGATCACCGGCGCGGGGGTGATCTGGCGGGCGCGGCGGCGGCGGGCCAGGGCCAGCTGGTGGGCGAACAGTTCGTCATAGGCCAGCCGCTGGCGGGCAGGCGCGTCGGGCTCCAGATCGGGCTCGGCCTCGGGCGCGTGCAGGCGTTCGAGGGCGGCGCGCCAGCCGGGCCAGCGGGTCTTCGCCAGCCAGGCCGGGTCCTGCCATTCGATCAGATCCGGCGCGTGCTGCAGGGCGACCTGGACCAGTTTGCGGATGACACGCGACGACAGGCCCTGGGTCGCCGGATAGACGGGCTCGATGGCGGCGATGTCGCCGGCCTGTTCAGGGGTGAAGATGTCGGGGTGGACGATCTGCACCTCGCTGTTGAACCGCTCGACCTTGCCCGAGACCAGCCGGGTCTGGCCGCGCGGCAGCAGGCGGTCGATGTGCTGGGCCGAGCCGCCGAACCAGATCAGGTGGACGAAGCCCGTGGCGTCGGTCGCCCGGACCTTGATCGGGGCCCCCGGTTTTGGCGGGACGATCAGGCGGTCGATGACGATCTCGAAGACGCCGACCTGACCCTCGACGGCGTCGGCGGCGGTCATGGGGCGGCGGACGATCAGGCCGGACGGAGACAGAAACAGGACGTCGCGCACCAGCGGGCCGGCCAGTTTCTGGACCAGCGGCAGCACCTTGGGCCCCACGCCCTTCAGGGTGGAGACCTCGGCGAACAGGGGAAAGAGAATCTCTGGCCGCATGCGGCGACAGCATAGCTGGCGAAACGGCGGGGGGAACGCTATCTGACCCGTCCTGTTTACTGACCGACCGGGCAAGGAAGCTTGTGGCCGATATTGATGCGCGTCCTGAAGAGGCTTCCGCCCGCGAGCGGCTGGGCCGGATCGTGTTCCGGGCCTGGCGGCGCGGTTTCCGCGAGGCCGATCTGGTGCTGGGTCCATTCGCGGATCGCGTCGGTCCAACCCTGACCGAAGGCGAACTGGACTCCCTGGAGGCTCTGCTGGCCGAAGACGACGATCACCGACTGTACGCCTGGATCATCGGCAGCGAGCCGACCCCGGCGGCGCACGACACCGCCGTGATGGGCAAGATCCGCGACTTCATGCGCGACCACGTCGCCGCCGCCGTGGCCGAGGGCGCCGGTTGATGGATGGCGCCATCCCCACGCGGGGCGATCAGGAGCTGGGCGGCGCGCCCGAGGGACTGGACGCGCTGACCGTCGCCGAACGGCTGAGGGGCGCGGGCGGCGTCGGCGTCTTCGTGGCGCGCGACTACGCCCGCATGGGTGAGTTCGTGCAGGCGTTCGGTTTTTTCGCCCAGGACATTGAGGTCATTGAGTTTCCGGCGTGGGATTGCCTGCCCTATGACCGGCTGAGTCCCTCGTCGTCGGTGTCGGCCGAGCGGATGGCGGCCCTGACCCGGCTGGCCCGGCTCCACCCGACCGAGACCCGTCCGACCCTGGTCGTGACCACCATCGGAGCGGCGATCCAGCGGACGCCGCCGCGCGAGGTGACCAGCGGGGCCGGCTTCCAGACCACGGTCGGCCTTGATCTCGATACGGCGGCGCTGGAGCGGTATTTCGCGGCCAACGGCTATATGCGCGCCTCGACGGTGTCGGAGCGTGGCGAGTTCGCGGTGCGCGGCGGGGTCATCGACGTCTATCCGCCCGGCTTCGAGGAGCCGGTGCGGCTGGACATGTTCGGCTCGGAGCTGGAGTCGATCCGCACCTTCGATCCGGCGACGCAGCGGTCGACCGGACAGAGGCGCGAGGTGTCGCTGGCGCCCGTATCCGAGGCGCTGCTCGACGCCGAGAGCATTTCGCGATTCCGCACGGGCTATCTGAGCCTGTTCGGCGCGGCGGGCGACGATCCGCTGTACGCGGCCATCAGCGAGGGCGCGCGGCGGCAGGGCATGGAGCACTGGCTGCCGTTGCTCTATGAGCGGCTGGAGACGCTGTTCGACTATCTGCCCGACGACGCGAAGGTGTTTCTGGACAACCAGGTCGAGGCCGCGCGGGCGGAGCGCTGGACCCTGACGCGCGACGCGTATGAGGCGCGTCGGGACGCGGCGATGAGCCGGAAGGCGGGGAGCGGCGGGTCGGCCTACCGCGCCCTGCCGCCCGAGCGGCTGTATCTGGACGAGACGGAGTGGAACACCGCCCTCGCCGGGCGCTGGGTGCGGCGGCTGTCACCCTTTCACGGACCGGGTGAAGACGCGGGCGGACGGCTGGGGCGCAGCTTCGCGGCCGAACGGGCGCAGGACAGCGTCAATCTGTTCGAGGCGGTGGCGCGCCACGCAGAGGCGGTCAAGGCGGCGGGCAAGCGGGTGCTGTTCGCCTCCTGGACCGAGGGCTCGTCCGAACGGCTGGCGGGCATGCTGGCCGATCACGGGCTGGAGCATGTCGTCCCCGTGCGCGACTGGACCGACGTCCAGAAGGCGCCGAAGGACCTCTATCTGCGCGGGGTTCTGCCGGTCGAGCACGGGTTCGAGACGGCGGACATCGCGGTCATATCCGAGACCGACATCCTCGGCGACCGGCTGGCGCGGCCGCGCAAGAAGCGGCGGGCGTCGAACTTCCTTGCCGAGGCCTCGGCCCTGACGACCGGCGATCTGGTGGTCCACCTGGATCACGGCATCGGCCGCTATGAGGGGCTGAAGACGCTGGAGATCCAGCAGGCGCCGCATGACTGTCTGGAGCTGGTCTACGCCGGCGACAGCAAGCTGTATCTGCCGGTCGAGAACATCGATCTGTTGACCCGCTATGGGTCGGACGCCGACGGGGCGCAACTGGACCGGCTGGGCGGGGCGGGCTGGCAGGCGCGCAAGGCCAAGGCCAAGGCCCGCCTGCGCGACATGGCCGAGGGGCTGATCGCCCTGGCCGCCAAGCGGTCGCTGCGCACCTCGGATCCCATCACGCCCCCGCACGGCCTGTTCGACGAGTTCTGCGCCCGCTTCCCCTATGAGGAGACGGACGACCAGCTGAACGCCATCGGCGACGTGCTGGAGGACCTCGGCAAGGGCACGCCGATGGATCGGTTGATCTGCGGCGACGTCGGCTTCGGCAAGACCGAGGTGGCCCTGCGGGCGGCCTTCGTGGTGGCGATGACGGGGCAGCAGGTGGCCATCGTCTGCCCCACCACCCTGCTGGCGCGGCAGCATTTCAAGACCTTCAGCGAGCGGTTCGCCGGCTGGCCGGTCACGGTGCGGCACCTGTCGCGGATGGTGACGGCCAAGGACGCCGCCGAGACGCGCGCGGGGCTGAAGGACGGATCGTTCGAGATCGTCGTCGGCACCCATGCGGTCTTGAGCGAACAGGTCGGATTCAAGGACCTGGGCCTTGTTATCGTTGATGAAGAGCAGCATTTCGGGGTCAAGCACAAGGAGAAGCTGAAGTCCCTGCGGGCCGATGTTCACCTGCTGACCCTGACGGCGACGCCGATCCCGCGCACCCTGCAGATGGCGCTGTCCGGCATCCGCGAGATGTCGATCATCGCCACCCCGCCGGTCGATCGCCTCGCGGTGCGGACCTATGTCACGCCGTGGGATGCGGTGCTGGTGCGCGAGGCCCTGCTGCGCGAGAAATACCGCGGCGGTCAGGCCTATTATGTCGTGCCGCGCCTGAGCGACCTGCCGGAGATCGAGAAATTCCTGCGCGAGCAGGTCCCCGAGATCAAATTCGTGGTCGGCCACGGCCAGATGTCGCCGACCCAGCTGGAAGACGTGATGAGCGCCTTCTACGACGGCAGCTACGACCTGCTGCTGTCGACGACGATCGTCGAGAGCGGGCTGGACGTGCCGACGGCCAACACCCTGATCGTGCACAAGGCCGACATGTTCGGCCTGGCCCAGCTGCACCAGATCCGCGGCCGGATCGGCCGGGCCAAGGCGCGGGCCTTCGCCTATCTGACCACCCCGCCGAACAAGCCGATGAGTCTGTCGTCAGAGCGGCGGCTGCAGGTGCTGCAGTCGCTGGACAATCTCGGCGCCGGCTTCCAGCTGGCCAGCCACGATCTCGACCAGCGCGGCGGCGGCAATCTGCTGGGCGACGAGCAGTCGGGCCACATCCGCGAGGTCGGGGTCGAGCTGTACCAGCAGATGCTGGAGGACGCCGTGTCGGAGCTGCGTCTGTCGGGCGAGGGCGGCGGGACGGTCGACCGCGGCTGGTCGCCGGCCATCAATGTCGGCGCGGCCGTGTTGATTCCAGAGGAATACGTCCCGGACCTGAACGTTCGTCTGAGCCTGTATCGCCGCCTGTCCGACGCCGAGAATTCGGAGACGCGCGAGGCGCTGGCCGCCGAACTGATCGACCGGTTCGGGCCTCTGCCGGACGAGGCGAAACAGTTGCTGCGGATCGTCGGCATCAAGGCCAACTGCAAGACGGCCTGTATCGAACGCATCGACATCGGGCCCAAGGGCGCGGTGCTGACGCTGCGCAACAACGCCTTCCCCAATCCGATGGGGCTGGTCGGGCTGATCCAGAAGAACCACGCCTTCTGGAAGCTGCGGCCCGACCAGAAGATCGTGGTCAAGGGCGAGTGGGACACGGCGGCCGAGCGGCTGAAGGTGGCCGAGCGCATCACCACCGATCTGGCGAGGGTGGCGGGCGCGGCCTAGCTCTCGTGCGGGGCGGCGTTCTCGAACCGCTCGTCCCACCACGCCTTCCAGCGGCCCTCCAGATCGGCGAAGGCGGCGTCGGACAGGCCGTAGGTGGTCAGGGTCAGCATGGTCGAGCCGCGGGGGCGCTTGTCCTCCTTCGGCGGACTGTCCAGCACCACCAGCAGGCCGTCGCCCCAGCCATCGACGGTGACGCCGATCTGGTGGCGGGCGACGAACCAGACCTGACCCGCCGCGTCCGCGTCGGGACCCAGCGGCATCGCATAGGGCTCTCCGGGCGCCGGGGCGGCGTCCAGGCCGAGCACGGACCGGCCCAAACCATCCGCGCGCGGCGGGCCCGAGAAGAAGAGGGTGCGGCGCGTCTGGCCAGGGTGGCGGGCGAAGGCGAAGGCCAGCTGCTGTGTGAAGGAAATCCAGCCCTCGATCATGCCGTCGAAGACGTCCGACCAGTCGCCGGCCGGGGCGGAGCGGACCACCCGGACGAGGCTTGTCCCGTCGCCCGTGGCCTCGACCTCGTAGCGGTCGTTGACGCCGACGAAGGTCACGGTCCGGCGCGCCTCATCCGCCTCGGCGTGGGTGACGAAGATGAAGTCGATCTCGTCCTTGAGGGTGTCGGCGTCCCAGCCGAACCAGTTCTTGATCTGCTGCGGATCGCGCAGGGCGGCCCAGACCGCGTCGGCGGGGGCGGGCACGGTGACCTCGACGAGGACATGGTCTTCCATGGGCTGAGACGCTTCGGTCATGGCGGTCAGTTCCTTGCTGCAGGGGGTTTGGGCGTCGCCGGCCAGGCGGCGGCGGTGAGGCGGTAGCGGCGGCCGGAAGGGGCCGCGTATTTGCGGGCCAGGGCCACGACGGCGGCGCTGACCTCTTCGGTGAAGGCGTCGAAATCGGCGGGGGCGGCGAAGGTGACGTCGGTCTCGACCGTCAGGGTCAGCAGGCGCGATCCTTCGGCGGCCGCGTCCTGACGCATGCGGGCGACGTCGCGGACGATGGTCGAGGCGGTCGAGATCAGATGGTCGGCGGCGTGGCGATCCTGGGCGTCGACCGCATCGGGGTCTGGCGGCGCCTGCATCAGGGCCGGGTCGAAGACATAGTTCTGCGCGGCGACGAACAGGCGTTCGGTGAAGCCGCGCTTTCGCCGTTCCTCAGCCAGCTGGATCAGGCCCGCGGCCTCAAGGGCGCGCAGGTGGTGGCCGATGTTCTGGCGCGGCAACCCCAGTTGCTCCGACAGGCCGGCGGCGGAGGCGGGCTCGGTCAGGGCGGCGAGGATGCGCCGGCGGATGGGCGCCAAGGCCAGAAGCGCGGTGTCGAGGTCGTCGAGCAGGGCTGATGGACGCGATGTCATGGCGCGAACCTGCATTAGACAAATCAGATTGTCAAATGAGCGTCAGGCGTGCGACCGCACATCCTTTGAGGCCCGTTCGAGGACGGCTGCGGGGGATTCCCCCGGCGCGATCTCGGCCACGCCGACCTCGAACTCGACCACGAAGGGCGAGCGGTCGGGGCCGGCGTCGAAGGCGGTGCAGCCGATCACGGCGGCGATCCGGTCGGCGGCGATCCGTCCGGAAGGGCCGCGGGTCGCGGGCAGGGCGAGGGCGAAGACGTCGGGCGACAGGCGGGCCGCCGTATCCTCGGTGCGGATCAGGCGCGAGACCATGGCGCCGATCTGGGGCAGGGCGCGGTCCAGCCAGCCGCCCTTGCGAGCCTCGGCGACCGCCTCGGTCTCCGACACGCGCAACACGGCGACCGAGAGAGGGCGGCGGCGCAGTCGGGCGCCCTCGGCCACGCGGGCCAGATGGCTGGCGAACAGCGGGGGGGTGAACAGGCCGGTGGCGGGATCTGTCAGACCCGAGCCGCGCGCGCTTTCCAGCGCCCTGCGGATGGCGACGTGGCGGCGGTGGGCGCGGGCGAGGGCGGCGATCCGCTCGGCGGTTTCGTCCTCCGGCGTGTCGGCGGCGGCGACATCGGCGAAGCCGCGATTGTAGAGTTCGGCCAGATTGATCTCGCCGGCGCCGCGCAGATAGAGCACCGCGGGGATGTGGTACAGGCGGGTGTTCCGCTTCATGCCCGAGGCGATCGAAAGCGCGGGCGCGTGATCCTCGGCCCCCCACAGCACGGCGGCGTCGAACGGCTTTTCGTGCAGGTAGTCGAAGGCGGTGTAGGGCGTCGGCGCGGCCACGACCTCGCAGCCGCGCTCGGTCAGGGCGTTGGACAGGGCGAGGAAATGCCGGTCGGGCTTGCCGGCCGCCAGCACCCGCAGCGGGGTGGCGTCGGTGTCTGTCAGGGGCAGGGGCTGGCCGCGCGCGGCGAAGGTGGCCTCGCGCAGGCTGACCTCTTCCTCGGCGATGGCGGAGCGGATGAGATTTTCCAGACGCAGGGCGGCCTGTGCGGCATGCGGCGGGTTGGACATGGCGATGTCGGCCACACCCGGCGGCCAGGCCGCGGTTTCGGCGCCGATGGCGAGGACGGGCAGGCGGCGGGGGAACACGGTCTGGCGCAGGGCTCCGACGCCCTCGGCCGAGTCGGGCAGGCGGGCGTCGAGGATCACGGCTTCCAGCGGCCAGTCGATCAGGGTTTGTATGGCGCCGGCCAGCGACCGGGCCGTGACCGTGCGCCAGCCGAGGGCGTCCAGCCCCTGACACAGCGGGCCGATCAGGTCGTCGTCAGGAGCGACGACCAGAATGCGTGGATCGGAACCCAAGGTCGATGTCTCCAGCCGCGCCAGCCCCCTGACGCGGTTTCAATGGCGGCGGACCATAGCGACGGTCGGCGGCTGTAGGCAACGGGTCGGGGGCCGCTATCCGCAGCGGCGCTTTCCCCCGGGCCGAATTGCGGTAGAAGTGCGGGCTTCAACGGTTGTGGGGACCGGCTTGCAAGCCAGATCGGATATTGAAGACGCCGCGCGCTGGGCCACGCCCATGCTGTGGGGGCGGCTGGCGGTCAAGGCGTTCACGCGCAGCTGGGGCCGCGACGTGATGCTGTACACGGGCGGGGTGTCGTTCTTCGCCCTGCTGGCGGTGTTTCCGGCCATCGCCATCCTGATCGGCTTCTACAAGGCGGTGCTGTCCATCGCCCAGGTCAGCGAACAGGCGGCGGCCCTGGCCGACGTCATGCCGACGGCGGCGCGGGCCATTTTCATGGCCGAGATCGAACGGCTGGCCAATGCGTCGGCCCGGACGGTGTCGGCCCAGAGCTTCTTCGCCGTGGTCATCGGCGGCTACGCCGCGCATCGCGGCTTCAAGGCCCTGCTGGCCGGCCTGAACCTGATCCACGACGAGACGGAGCCGCACGGCTTCTTCAAATTCAACCTGCTGGCCTTCTTCGTCGCCCTTGCGGCCTTCCTGCTCTTCACGGTGGTGTCGGGCGCGGTGGTGACCTCGCGATTGCTGGAGCACGCCGGTCCGGTCGCGGACGGGGCGCCGTCATCCGGCATCGCGCTGGACGGGCTGTGGCCGGCCCTGGGGCTCGCGATCGGCCTGACCATGCTCTACCGCTACGCCATGTCGCACCGGACCCCGGTGGCCTGGGCGCCGTCCATCGCCGGGGGACTGGTGGCGACGGTGATGTCGACCGTCTCGTCCTGGCTGTGCGCCATCTATGTCGAGCAGATCGCACCGTTGGGCGCCACCTACGGCTCGGTCGGCGCGGTGGTGGTGCTGCTGATCTGGCTGTCGTGGAACGTCAACGCCATCTTCTACGGCGGCGCCTTCGCCACGGAGATGGAGATCGCGGCGCGGTCGCTCGGCGCGCCCGAAATCGAACCGGACGAGGCCCTGCCCGAGAGCGTGGTCAATCTGTCGGAGCGGCGGGCGTCTCGACCACGATAGTCAGGACGCCGTCCGCCTCATCGACCGAAACGACGCGGCCGCCCAGACCGGTCATCAGATGCGGCACGTCGATGCGGGCCATGGGGTCCGTGGCCAGCAGGGTCAGGCGCGCCCCGGCGGGAGCCGCGCGCATCGCCTTCTGAAGCTTCAGGCTGGGGGTCGGGCAGCGATGGCCGCGGGCGTCGACGATCATGCGCCGATCCGGTCCAGCAGCAGGCGCAGGGCGACGCGGACGCTTTCCAGACGGATCCCCTCGCGGCCGAGGTCGCCGAAGCGATGTTCGGCATGGATCACCCCGGACGGGCCCGAGGCGGCGAAATGGACGAGGCCGACGGGCTTGGCGGCCGAGCCTCCGCCCGGGCCGGCGACGCCCGTGACCGCGACAGAGACCCGGGCCTCCGACCGGCGGACGGCGCCCTCGGCCATGGCGCGGGCGACGGGTTCCGAGACGGCTCCCTGGTCCTCGATCAGGTCGGCGGGAACCCCCAGCATCTCGCTCTTGGCGGCGTTGCTGTAGGTCACGAAGCCCCGGTCCAGCACGGCGGAGGAGCCCGCGATCGCCGTCAGGGCTCCCGCGACCAGGCCGCCGGTGCAGCTTTCGGCCGTCGCCACCCTGAGGCCGCGCGCGACGGCCGCGTCGACGACCTGCCGGGCCAGTATGACAATATCGTCGGGGAACATCGGGCGGGGCCTTCCGAAGGGACTGCGAGTCGGTCCAGGGTGGGCCAAAGCGCCCGGCTGCGGCGCCAGCATACGGGGCGGGCATGAGCGACACCACCGGGGGCCGGGACGTTGATGTGGGCGCGCCGGGAACGCCCGCCGACCGGCTGACGCCGCTGCTGTTCGCCCTGGCGATCTTCACCTCGGCCTCGCTGGTGTTCGTGGTCCAGCCGATGGTGACCAAGCTGGTCCTGCCCATGCTGGGCGGATCGCCGGCGGTTTGGAACACGGCGATGGTCTTCTTCCAGACCGCGCTGCTGGCCGGCTACGCCTACGCCCACGTGTTGCAGAAGGTCGGGTCGATCAAGACCCAGGTGGCGATCCATCTGGCCCTGCTGCTCGCCGCCGCCCTGTTCCTGCCGCTGCGCGTCAACGGCTGGCTGGGCGATCCCGATCCGTCGGCGCCGGTCCTCTGGCTGCTGGCGACCCTGGCCCTGTCGGTCGGCGCGCCGTTCGCGGTGCTGTCGGCCACGGCGCCGTTGTTGCAGGCCTGGTATGCGCGGGTCCGGGCCGGCCACGCCGACGGCAGGAATCCCTATGTGCTGTACGCCGCCTCGAACCTCGGCAGCTTCCTGGCCCTGCTGTCCTATCCGGTCCTGATCGAGCCGCTGGCGACCCTGTCGGGCCAACGGTGGGGCTGGAGCGGCGGCTATGTCGCCTTCATGCTGATGATCGTCGCCCTGGCCTTCGTGGTCTGGAGCCGACGGCTGGACCGCAGCGCGGAGCCGGCCCGGCTGGCGCCCAGCCCGCCGATGACGCTGCGCGAGAAGGTCATCCTGGTGCTGCTGGCGGCCGCGCCGTCCAGCCTGATGCTGGGGGTGACCTCGCACCTGTCGACGGACGTGGCGTCCGCGCCCTTCCTGTGGGTGGCCCCTCTGGCCCTGTATCTGCTGACCTTCGTCATCGCCTTCCAGAACAGGCCGTGGATTCCGCTGGGCGCCACCCTGCCGATACAGGCCGCCATCGGGGCGGTCTGCGTCCTGACGGTGGCCTTCCGCTCGTCCAACTGGAGCATGGCCTTCGCCATTCACCTGACCGCCTTCTTCTTCGCGGCCCTGATGTGCCACCAGCTGCTGGCGGCGCGGCGGCCGGCGCCGGACCGGCTGACGGAATTCTATCTGCTGATGTCGCTGGGCGGCGTGGTCGGCGGCGCCTTCACCGCCCTGGTCGCCCCGGTCATCTTCAACATGGTCTGGGAGTATCCGCTGGTTCTGGTGCTGGTCGGGCTGGCGCGACCGTGGGGCAAGGGTCCGCTCAACCCGACCCAGACGGGCCTGCTGGTGGCCGCCGCCCTGATCGCCGCCTCTCCGGTGCTGCTGTCGCTGTGGCTGAACAGCAATGATGGAGCGCGGGCCGCCTTCTATGCGACCTCGCCGTTCCAGATGGGCCAGCTGGCCATGATCATCCTGCTGCCGGCCGCCATCTGCGCCTTCCTCGTGCGGGGCCGGGCGCTGGCCTTCACCGCCATCCTGCTGATGATCACCCTGTCGTCGCAGTGGATCGCGCGCGGCTATGACTGGAGCTATTCGGGCCGCAGCTTCTTCGGCGTCATGCGGGTGGCCAATGCGCCGGACCCGCGACTGGGCGGCGACGTCCATGTGATGATGCACGGCACGACCCTGCACGGCGCCCAGGCGCGTGACCCGCGCTTCGACTGCGTGCCGACCCTGTACTACGCGGCCGCGACGCCGATCGGTCAGGCCGCCGAGATGGTCGAGGCGCGGGGCCCGGCCCGGATCGGCGTGGTCGGCCAGGGCTCGGGCGCCATGGCGACCTACAAGCGGGCCGAGGATTCGATGACCTTCTTCGAGATCGATCCGATGGTCGACCGGCTGTCGCGCGATCCCGAGTGGTTCACCTATATCTCGAACTGCGCCGTGGGGCCGATCGACACGGTGCTGGGAGACGCGCGGCTGACGCTGGCGAAACAGCCGGCGGGGTCGTTCGACCTGCTGATCATCGACGCCTTCTCGTCGGACGCCGTGCCGACCCACCTGCTGACGGCCGAGGCCATCGCCGGCTATCTGAAGCTGCTGAAGCCGAACGGCGTGGTGTTGCTGCACCTGTCGAACCGCAACCTCGACATCACCCTGCCGGCCGTCGCGGCGGCGCAGGCGCTGGGCAAGGCCAGCCTGCACCAGATCTACTACGAGGGGGATTCGACGCCCGAGATGGCCGAGGCCTCGACCGAGGCCCTGATCCTGTCGCCGACGCCCGAGGGGCTGGCGGACTTCCGCGCCGATACGCGCTGGAAACAGCCGCTGCCGACGACCGTGCGGCCGTGGACCGACGACTACGTCAATCTGTTCGGCTCGCTGTGGCGCAGCATGTTCCCGCCGGCGGAGCGGCCGCTCTAGGCCGGCAGTTCGATCGTCGCCAGGGCCTGGGCGGCGAGGCCCTCGCCGCGGCCGGTGAAGCCCATGGCCTCGGTGGTCGTGGCCTTGACGCTGACGGCGTCGAGCGGAAGCGACAGGATGTCGGCGAGGCGCTCGCGCATGGCCTGACGATGCGGCTTCACCTTGGGCCGCTCGCAGATCAGGGTCACGTCGACATTGACCAGCCGGCCGCCGCGCGCCGTCAGCCGTTCGACGGCGTGGATCAGGAACAGGTCGGATGACGCGCCCTTCCACCGCGGATCGGTGGGCGGGAAGTGGTCGCCGATGTCGCCGTCGCCCATGGCGCCGAGAATGGCGTCGGTCAGGGCGTGCAGGCCCGCATCGGCGTCGGAATGGCCGATCAGGGTCTGGTCGTGGGGAATCTCGACGCCGCACAGCCACACGGATGTTCCCGGCCCCCAACGGTGGGCGTCGAAGCCCTGACCGACGCGGATCTGGCGGGGAATGAGCGCTTCGGCCATGGCGAAATCCTCGGGGAAGGTCAGTTTCATCAGGCGCGCGTCGCCCTCGACGATGCGGACGCGGCCGCCGGCGCGCTCCAGCACCGCGGCCTCGTCGGTGGCGGGTTCGGCGTCCGGCCAGGCGGCGTAGGCCTCGACGATGGCCTGATAGCGGAAGGCCTGCGGGGTCTGGGCGCGCCACAGGCCGTCGCGATCCACACCGCCCGCGACAAGTTCGTCCGCCGCCCGGCGCAGGCTGTCGGCCACAGGCAGGGCGGGCAGGGCGCCGTCGGCCTCATCGAGCGCCGCGATCAGGCGGCGGATGACGGGGGCGTCGAGGAAGGGGCGGGCGGCGTCATGGATCAGCACGGGGCGCTCCCCGGGACCGCCGAGCGCCTGCAGGCCGCTGCGGACCGAGGCGGCGCGCGTATCTCCGCCCGTCGCGAGACGCCAGCCGGAGAGGCCGGCCAGCGCCGTTCGGGCCTCGGCTTCGGAACCGGCGGAGACCACGACCACGACGTCCCTGGCCCCGGCCTTCAGCAGGGCCTCGACCGACCAGCGCACGACCGGCTTGCCGCCGAGGGCCCGCCATTGCTTGGTCCCTCCGGCGCGGGAGCCGGAGCCGGCGGCGACCACGATGGCGGCGAAGAGGAGCGAGGGCGTGGTCATCCCGGCCTTCTAATCGCCGCGGTTGCGCTTGACGAGGGGCCGCGACGGCGCGGAAAGGGTCCGATGGCTGCAGGCATACAGATCGGCGACGTGTGGGTGCCCGGACGGGTGCTGACCGCGCCCATGACCGGGATCACCGACCTGCCGTTCCGGCGGCTGGCTTCGCGGCTGGGCGCGGCCTATGTCGCCACCGAGATGGTGGCCGCCGCCGAGCTGGCGCGGGCCCGGCCCGACGTGGTGCGCCGCGCGGCCGTCGGCGAGGGGCTGCCGCTGACCGTGATCCAGCTGGTCGGCCGCGATCCGGGCGCCATGGCCGAGGGCGCGCGCATGGCCGAACAGGCCGGCGCCGACATCATCGATCTGAATTTCGGCTGTCCGGCCAAGGAGGTCACGGGCTCGGCCTGCGGCTCGGCCCTGATGCGGACGCCCGAGCTGGCCTGCCGGCTGATGCAGGCGGCGGTCGAGGCGACGTCGCGGCCCGTCACCGTCAAGATGCGGCTGGGCTGGGACGACGCGCATCGCAATGCGCCCCTGCTGGCGAAGCGGGCCGAGGAGATCGGCGTGCGGGCTGTCACCGTGCATGGCCGGACGCGGGCGCAGTTCTACACCGGGCAGGCGGACTGGACGGCGGTCGGCGAGGTCAAGGCGGCTGTGGGCATTCCGGTCATCGTCAACGGCGACATCCTGACCGCCGACGACGCCCGCGAGGCGCTGCGCCAGTCGGGCGCCGACGCCCTGATGCTGGGCCGCGGCGTCTATGGGCGGCCGTGGCTGGCGGCGCATATGGAGCGGGCCCTGGCCGACGGGACGGTGCTGCTGGAGCCGGGGCGGGACGAGCGGCTGCACATCGTCATCGAACATCTGCGGGCCTCGGTCGCCTTCTACGGCCTGCCGCTGGGCCTGAAGATGTTCCGCAAACATCTGGGCTGGTACATCGAACAGGCGCCGTGGCCCCGGGATCCGCTGGAGCGGCGGACGGCGAAATCCCGGTTGTGCCGCCTTGAAAGCCCCGAGGATGTCGAGCGCGAACTGGCGCTGCTGTGGCGGCCAGTGACGCATTCTGGCAACCACCCTGTTGATATTCCGCCACAGCTGGCGGAAGCTGCCGCTGTATGACGGACACACCTCCCGCCGATGCAGAAACCGGACCCGCCGCGGATCGACGCGGCGTGGGTCGCTGGTTCGCCGGCTGGTCGGAGGAGCGGCGCCGAAACACCTTCCTTGTCGTCTACACCCTCGCCTTTCTGATCACTGTCGCCGCCATCTGGCTGGTGGCCGTGGCTCCGGGCAGCAGCGGCGAAGGCGCGCGGGCGACCGCCAGCCAGGCGGTGCTGGTCATCCTCGGCGCCAATCTGTTGCTGATCGGAGGGCTGGCGATCGTCGTGGGACAGCGGGCCCTGTCCCTGTTCCGCCGCCGCACGGATGCAGGCGCGCGCCTGCACCTGAGGTTCGTGACCCTGTTCTCGCTGGTGGCCCTGGTGCCGGCGGTGCTGGTCGCCCTGGTGTTCGGGGTGCTGGTCAATCGCGGCGTGGACCAGTGGTTCAGCGACAATGTCCAGTCGGCGGTCAAGAACGGCGCCCTGATCGGCGACGCCTATCTGGAAGATGTCTCCGAGGAGATGGACGGCGATCTGCGGGTCATTTCCGACCAGTTGGTGGGGGTCCGGCCCCTGTTCGAGAACCGCATCCAGTTCTCCGACGCCCTGACCCAGATCGCCGACCTGTTCGGCTATCCGGCCATCTACATCCTGGGGCCCGAGGGCGAGGTTCTGGCCAGCGGCGAAGCGCCGGGCGCGCCGGCCTTTGTCGCGCCGCCGCGCGTCGTGCTGGAGGCGGCTGCCGAGGGCGGAGAGCCGCCGCAGGAGGTCACCGAGCATCCGGACGCCGTGCGGTCGCTGATCGCCCTGCCGACCTACGGCGACGCCTATCTGTACCTCGTCCGGCCGCTCCAGGACGGACTGATCGCCCAGATGCGCAACGGCGAGGAATCGATCATCGCCTATCGCGAAGCCGAGCAGAGCCGGCGGCGCATACAGGCGGCCTTCGCTCTCAGCTATTTCGAGACCGCCCTGCTGGTGCTGGTCGGCGCCATCTGGCTGGGCATGGGCGCGGCCAGCGCCATCTCCGGCCCGATCGGCCGGCTGGCCGAGGCGGCCGACCGGGTGGCCGGCGGCGACCTGACCGCGCGCGTGGACGCCGCCGATGGTCCCGGCGAGATCAAGACCCTGTCGGCCGCCTTCAACCGCATGACCGGCGATCTGGAGGCGCAGCAGGCCGCCCTGCGCGCCGCCAGCGAGGAGGCCACCGGCCGGAGCCGGTTCATCGAGACCGTCCTGTCAGGCGTGTCGGCGGGCGTCATCGGCCTCGACAGGATGCGCCGCGTCTCGGTCATCAACGACAGCGCGGTCGAGCTTCTGGCCATCCGCGACGCGGACATCATCGGCCGGCCGCTGGGCGAGGTGTCGCCCGAACTCAGCGAACTGGCGGGCCGGGCCGAGGCCCACATCGAGGAAGAGATCGACGTCAGCCTGGAAGGTGAAACCCGGCGGCTGCGCGTCCGCATCGAGGGCGGCGTGGGCGGCGAGATGGTGCTGACCTTCGACGACATCACCCGCCTGGTCACGGCCCAGCGCAACGCCGCCTGGCGCGACGTGGCGCGGCGGATCGCGCACGAGATCAAGAACCCCCTGACGCCGATCCAGCTGTCGGCCGAGCGTCTGCGGCGGCGCTATCGCAGCCAGGTCGTGGATGACGTCGAGGTGTTCGACCGCTGCACCGAGACCATCATCCGCCAGGTCGGCGACATCGGCCGGATGGTGGACGAATTCTCGTCCTTCGCCCGCATGCCGGCGCCGCGCTTCGCCGCCGTCGATCCGGCCGAGCTGCTGCGCGAGGCGGTCTTCGCCCAGCGCGTGGCGGCGTCCGACATCGGCGTGGAGCTGCTGGAGCCCCTGCCCAGGGCGGTGCTGCACGCCGACCGGCCCATGATCGGCCAGGCCCTGGCCAACATCCTCAAGAACGCCGGGGAGGCCGTGGCCGCGCGCCGGGCGATCGCTCCTCGTGAGGGCGACGGCGACCGTCCGGGCATTTCGGCGCGGTTGTCCGTCGAAGATGAGACGGCGACCTTCGTTATCGAGGACGACGGCATGGGCCTGCCGCCGAAGGATCGCGACCGCCTGACCGAACCCTATGTGACGACGCGCGAGAAGGGCACCGGCCTGGGTCTCGCGATCGTCAAACGCATCTGCGAGGAACACGGCGGCGAGCTGAAGCTGGCCGATGCGGAAGCCCTGTCGGGGGCGCGCGTGTGCCTGATCTTCCCCCTGAAATCCCAACCCAAATCGACCGGCGCCGCCGGGGCGAAGGATGCGAAAGCGTCCCGGTCCCCGACTGTTCCGGCCGCCGAATAGCGAGGCGATATGCGATCCACGGGAGCCGATATTCTGGTCGTCGACGACGAGGCCGACATCCGCGAGCTGGTTTCGGGCCTGCTCGAGGACGAGGGCCACGCCGTGCGCGTGGCCTCCAACTCGGACGAGGCCTTGGCCGCGATCCGGGCGAGGAAGCCGTCGCTGGCGCTGCTGGACATCTGGATGCAGGGCGGCGGTCTGGACGGGCTGGAACTGCTGGACGTGATCAAGGAGCTGGATCCGGACCTGCCGGTGGTGATGATCTCGGGCCACGGCAACATCGAAACGGCGGTCACGGCCCTGCAGCGCGGGGCCTATGACTTCATCGAGAAGCCGTTCAAGTCCGACCGTCTGGTGGTGGTGGTGCAGCGGGCGCTGGAGGCGACCTCGCTGAAGCGCGAAAACCGCCGGCTGCGGGCTCAGGTGGCGGCCCCGACCGGCTTCATCGGCCGGTCCGCGGCGGCCCAGGCGCTGCGCACGACCATCGCCAAGGTGGCCCCGGCCAACAGCCGCGTGCTGATCTCGGGCCCGCCGGGATCGGGCAAGGAACTGGTCGCGCGCCAGATCCACGAGGCCAGCGCCCGGTCCAGGGGGGAGTTCGTCGCCATCGCCGCCGCCGGCATGACGCCGGAACGTCTGGACCTCGAACTGTTCGGGGAAGAGGGCGTCGACGGCCGTCCGCGCAAGATCGGCGTGTTCGAACGCGCCCACAACGGCACCCTCTATCTGGACGACGTCGGCGACATGCCGCGCGAGAGTCAGAGCCGGGTGCTGCGCGTTCTGGTCGAGCAGCGCTTCCGTCGCGTCGGCGGCGAGCAGGACGTGCAGGTCGACATTCGCGTGGTCACCTCGACCTCGCGAGACCTGAAGCAGGAGATCGCCGAGGGCCGGTTCCGCGAGGACCTGTTCCACCGGCTCAATGTGGTGCCCATCCGGGTGCCGGCCCTGTCCGAGCGGCGCGAGGACATCCAGGAGCTGATCGACTATTTCATCGACACCCTGTCCTCGTCCCAGGGCCTGCCCAGGCGGCGGATGGGCGACGACGCCATCGCCGTGCTGCAGGTGCATCCGTGGCCGGGCAACGTCCGCCAGCTGCGCAACAACGTCGAACGGCTGCTGATCCTGGCCACCGGCGACGTCAATGAGCCGATCAGCGCCGACATGCTGCCGCAGGAGGCGACCAACGCCAATTCCACCGGCACCCTCGGCGGCGAACGCATCATCGCCCTGCCGCTGAGAGAGGCGCGCGAGGTGTTCGAGCGGGAATATCTGGCGGCGCAGATCATGCGCTTCGGCGGCAATATCTCGCGCACCGCGGCCTTCATCGGCATGGAGCGGTCGGCCCTGCACCGGAAGCTCAAATCACTGGGCGTGTCGCCGTCGCGCGGCGGCGAAGAGGATATCGAAGAGGTCATCGAGGCATGAGCCGCGTCGCCTATGTCAACGGCCAGTACCAGCCGCACGGTCAGGCCGTGATCCATGTCGAGGATCGCGGCTTCCAGTTCGCCGACGGCGTCTACGAGGTCTGGTCGGTCTTCGACGGCCGCATGGCCGATTTCGAGGGCCATATGACGCGGCTGCACCGCAGCCTGAACGAACTGCGCATCGACATTCCGATGACCCGCGAGTCCCTGACCCGGGTGCTGCAGGAAACCATCCGACGCAACCGGGTCCGCAACGGCATCGTCTATCTGCAGATCACGCGGGGCACGGCCCGCCGGGACCATCCGTTCCCGGCCGAGGGCACGCCGCCCAGCGTCGTCGTGACGGCGAAGTCGATCAGCGCCGACCGAAGCGAAGCCACGGCCAAAAAGGGCGTCGCCGTCGTCACCGTGCCCGACATCCGCTGGGGCCGTTGCGACATCAAGACCGTCGGCCTTCTGGCCAACGTCCTGGCCAAGCAGCAGGCGCGCGAGCGCGGCGCCTATGAGGCCTGGATGGTGGACGAAATGGGCCTGGTCACCGAGGGCTCATCGACCAACGCCTGGATCGTCGACGAACACGGCAAGCTGCGCACGCGCGACACCCAGGCCAACATCCTTAAGGGGATCACGCGTACGGCGATCATGGCGCTGATCGAGGAAGAGGGCGTCGAACTGGACGAACGGCCGTTCAGCGTCGATGAGGCCAAGCGGGCGAAGGAGGCCTTCTTCACGGCCGCCGGGGCCTTCGTCATGCCGGCGGTGTCGATCGACGGGGTGAAGATCGGAAACGGCAAGCCGGGTCCGATCACCACCCGTCTGCGCACCCTGTATCTGGATCAGGCGCGCCGCGACGCCATCTAGGCGTTGCGGCCCCGCGCGGGCGGCGTCTAAGGTGAGGGGCCGGACATCCGATCCAGCCCCGCGCCGCTCCCTCGGCCGGAGAACAAGCAAGAACAGGCTGAACCTGCCATGTCGCAAGACAAGTCCAAGAACCTTCAGGACACCTTCCTCAACAGCGTCCGCAAGACCAAGACGCCGCTGACCATCTTCCTGGTCAACGGGGTCAAGCTGCAGGGCATCGTGACCTGGTTCGACAACTTCTGTGTGCTGCTGCGCCGCGACGGCCAGTCGCAGCTGGTCTACAAACACGCCATCTCGACCATCATGCCGTCCGCGCCCGTGCAGCTGTACGAGCCGGAGGCCGACGAGGACTGACCGGCCTTCCGTCCTTTCGACCGTCACCCTCGGGCTTGACCCGAGGGTCAGACGTGGTGCGGCTGTGCGTGAGGGATGGCCCAACGGCCATCGACTTCCTATCTGTCGATGAGCACCACAACATCCCATCCTCGCGTCAAGCCCGAGGATGACGGCGTAGAGAAAGCCCGAGACCTGACCGCCAAACATATCGACCACGCCGTCCCCCTGATCCGGGCCGTCGTCATCCATCCCGAACGCTCCGATTCCGGCGCCAGCGAGAGCTCGCGCCAGTCGGTCGAGCGGCTTGAAGAGGCCGTCGGCCTGGCCCGGGCGCTCGACCTCGACGTGCGGGCGGAAGAGATCGTGCGCATCCGCAAGGTTACGCCCGCCACCCTGTTCGGCTCGGGCAAGGTCGAGGAGCTGGCCGCCCTGGTCCTCGCCGCCGAGGCCGAGGCCGTCGTCGTCGACGACGACCTGTCTCCCGTGCAGCAGCGCAATCTGGAAAAGGCCTGGGACTGCAAGGTCATCGACCGCACCGGCCTGATCCTCGAGATCTTCGGCCGCCGCGCCCGGACCAAGGAAGGCCGGCTGCAGGTCGAACTGGCGCGGCTCGACTATGAGAAGTCGCGCCTCGTCCGGACCTGGACCCACCTTGAGCGGCAACGCGGCGGCACCGGCTCGACCGGCGGTCCCGGCGAGACCCAGATCGAACTCGACCGCCGCCTGATCGCCGACCGCATCGTCAAGCTGAAGGTCGAACTGGACGAGGTGCGCCGCACCCGCGGCCTGCACCGCAAACAGCGCCAGAAGGTCCCGTTCCCGACCATCGCCCTGGTCGGCTACACCAACGCCGGCAAGTCGACCCTGTTCAACCGGCTGACCGGCTCGGACGTGGTGGCCAAGGATCTGCTGTTCGCCACCCTCGACACCACCCAGCGCACCATCCGCCTGCCGCAGGGCCGGCCGGCGATCGTGGCCGACACCGTCGGCTTCATCTCCGACCTGCCGCACGAACTGGTCGAGAGCTTCCGCGCCACGCTGGAGGAGGTGGGCGAGGCCGACCTGATCCTGCATGTCCGCGACATCGCCTCGGCCGACAGCGAGGCCCAGTCGAAGGACGTCGAGGCGGTGCTGAAACAGATCGAGACGCCGGAGGGCAAGACCCGCCGGGTGCTGGAGGTCTGGAACAAGATCGATCTGCTCGACGAGGACGTCCGCGAGGCGGTGCTGGGCCAGGCCGAACGCCTGTCCCGCGACGGCAAGGCGGTCGCGGTCTCGGCCTGGACCGGGGAGGGGATTGAACCCCTGCGCGAGACCATCGCCGGCCTGATCGACGACGACCCGGAGACGGAACTGGTGCTGGCTCCGTCACAGGGCGAGGCCCTGGCCTGGCTGTATGAGAACGGTCGGGTCACCGGCCGCGAGACGGACGATCAGGGCCGCACCCATGTGACCGTGCGGCTCCACCCGGCGGCGCTGGGGCGGTTCGAGCGGCAGTTCTCCGCGACCGGCTAAGGCGCGCGTGCGCCGCGGCCCCGGCCTGTGCTAGAACGGCGCGCTCACCGGGGTTTACGCGGTTTCGCGTGACACGGTTGAGCCTGGACCCCCCGAATGTCGAAGTCGAAAGCCGCGACGTCCAACTGGGACGTCGCCGACCTGCAACGGGGCCTTGAGGCCGCCGGGGTGGCCCTGTGGTCGTGGAACGTCGACGACGACACCTTCGCCATGGACGAGGCGGCGTTCGGGCTCTGGGGCATGACGGTCCGGCCCCACGTCACCTTCGAGGATCTCTCGTCCCACATCCATCCCGCGGACCGGGACCGGGTGCGGGCCGCCTTCGCCGCCACCCGCGCGGTGGTGGGGCCCTATGAGATCGATTTCCGCATCCTGGTCGACGGCGATGTCCGCTGGGTCTCCGCGCGGGGACAGGGCGACGACCTGGGCATGGTCAGCCGCAAGATGTTCGGCATCTTCATCGACGTGACCGGCCGCAAACAGGCCGAGGAAGGCCATGAACTCCTCGCCGGCGAGATGAGCCACCGGGTCAAGAATCTGCTGGCCATCGCCTCGGGCCTGACGGCCATCACCTCCCGCTCGGTGGATACGACGACCGATATGGCGCGGGAGTTGACTCAGCGCCTGACCGCCCTCGGCCGCGCCCATGACCTCGTTCGCCCGCTGCCCGGCGAGGAGGGCAAGGCGGCGCTGCTCGGCGACCTCCTGTCGGTCCTGCTGGCCCCCTATGACGACCTCGGCGCCTTCAGCGGCCGCATCCGGGTGTCGGTGCCGCGCATGGGGGTGGGCGAGCAGGCGGCCAACGCCCTGGCCCTGATCGTCCATGAACTGGCGACCAATTCGCTCAAATACGGCGCCCTGTCCGCCGAGACGGGGACCCTGGACGTCTCCTGCTCGGCCCACGACACCGAGCTGGTGATCGCCTGGACGGAACAGGGCGGCCCGCCGGTGCAGCCGCCCGAGGGGCCGGGCGGCTACGGCAGCCAGATGGTCGCGCGCGCCATGGCCCGCCAGCTGGACGGCGCCATCGAGAAGGACTGGGCGGAGCAGGGGCTGGTGGTTCGCTTGCGGATGAACAAGGACCGGGTCGCCCTGTAGCGGGCGTCAGGCCGCCGTCCCCCTCCCCGCTCCGCGGGGAGGGGGACGGCGAAGCGGTGGAGGGGCGCTGCCGGTTACCGTCGCTCCGCCGCCTTGGCCGCATCCCACAGCTCGTCCATCTCGGCCAGGTCGGACTGCTCCGGCGACCGCCCGTCCTTCGCCAGTTCCGCCTCGATGAAGCCGAACCGCCGGACGAATTTCGCGTTCGCCCCGCGCAGGGCGTCCTCCGGCTCGACCCCCAGTTTGCGCGCCAGATTGGCGACCACGAACAGCAGGTCGCCGACCTCGTGGCGGGCCTTGTCCAGGTCCCCGGCGGCGATCTCGACGCGCAGTTCGGCGACCTCCTCATGCAGCTTGTCGAACACCTCGTCGGTCGAGGGCCAGTCGAAGCCCACGCGGGCGGCGCGCTTCGTCAATTTCGCCGCCCGCGCCAGCGCCGGCAGGCCGACGGGCACGTCGTCCAGCGCGCCGTGCTGGGCCTTCGCCTTGCGCTCTCCGGCCTTGATATCCTCCCAGCGCGCCTTCTGGGCCGCGCCGTCCGCCTTGGCGGCCTCGTCGCCGAAGACATGCGGATGGCGGCGCTCCAGCTTGTCGGCGATGGCGTTCGCCACGTCGTCGAAGGCGAACAGCCCCTGTTCCTCGGCCATGCGGGCGTGGAAGACGGTCTGGAACAACAGGTCGCCGAGCTCGGACTTCAGCTCGTCCATGTCGCCGCGCTCGATGGCGTCGGCGACCTCATAGGCCTCCTCGATCGTATAGGGGGCGATGGTGGCGAAGGTCTGCTCCACGTCCCACGGGCAGCCGCCGTCCGGGTCGCGCAGCTTCGCCATGATGCCGGTCAGACGGTCGATGGGCGTCATGCGGGCTCCATCGCCGCGCCGTCGCGGGCTTCCAGCGCCTTGCGGATTTCGTCATGGCGGGCCGGCGTCAGCGGATAGCCCTTCAGCACCAGGGCGGCGGCGGCGAGCAACAGGCCCGGCACGAGGATGAAGAGGATCTGCAACGTCAGCAGCGCGCTCTCGCTGTTGCCCCCGGCCGCCGGAATGGCGCGGAAGCCGACCCACTGCAGGATCAGATAGGGGATCAGGGCCACGACGTGCCCGATCTTGGTGGTGGCCGACAGGATGGAGAACATCAGGCCGGTGCGGTCCACGCCCGTGTCCAGCCGCACCTCGTCGCCCGCGTCGGCCATCATGGCCCGCAGCAGGAACAGGCCGGCGGCGTAGGGCAGGCCGGCGATGAACATGGCCGTGGCCGTCAGGGCGAAATTGCCGCCCGGGACCAGGGTGGCGCCGACATAGAAGACCGCGAAGATCAGGCTGGCCGTGGCCAGGGCCTTGTCCTTGCCGATCTTCGTGGCCAGCCAGGCCCAGACCGGCGCGCCCACCAGTCCGGCGACGAAATAGAACAGCATGAACAGCGAGGCCTGGGTGTGGTCGTAGCCCTTGATCTGGCCGAAGAAGAAGAACAGCAGCGAGCCGGTGATGCCGGGCGCCACGCCCAGCAGCAGGTCTGCGAACAGCAGCTTGCGCACCGTCTTGCGGCCGAACAGGGCCAGATAGGCCCTCGGCCCGCCGTGCGGAGCCGCCCCGGCGTTGACCGGCTCGGGCACGACGAACATGGCCAGGCCGATGGTCACCGGCAGGGCGATCATGATGGCCCAGCCCATGATGCGCACGCCGGCGGCGTAGTCGCCGAGGCCGGTCTTCACCACCACCGTCGGCAGGATCAGGATCAGGATCACGCCGATGATGTTGAACACCTGCCACCAGCCATAGACGCGGCTGCGCTGGTCGTATTGCGGCGCCAGCACCGAGGCCCAGCCCAGCTGGCCCAGGGTGCCGATCGAGAAGCCGAGGTAGAGCACCAGCAGCCAGCCGAACAGATAGGCCGCGCCCGCCCCGGGCTGGACCAGGACGAACATCATCAGGGCCGACAGCATCAGGATCGGCGTCGAGATCGCCATCCACGGGCGGTAGCGGCCCCATCGGGTCTTCGTTTTGTCCATGCCCCAGCCGATGAAGGGGTCGAAGACGATGTCGATCAGCCGCACGGCCATGAAGACGGCGGCGACCACGCCCAGCTCCAGCCCGACCCAGGTGGCGTAGAATTCGGGCAGGGTCACGGGCAGGGCGACGCCGAAGGCCGCCAGCGGCAGGCAGGGGCCCGAGAAGGCCGCCAGAATGGCGTTGGAACGGCGGGCCGGAGCGGCCTGGGCGACGTCGGTCATGACGGATCCGTGGGCGACGGCCCTGAGTCGGCCGGCCGCTCACCATGCCGGTTTTTCCGCCGCTGCGCATGGCCCGGAATCAGGTCCCGGATATCGCGCCTGTCGACGATATCGAGGCGCCCGATGTCGCGGTTATCGACGGTGAATTGTCTCGGTCGCCGACCGTCATTCCGACATGCCCCTTGCCGTCAACCGCCAGGTCAGGCTTCCTTGGCGGATGGGCGCGTTCCGCATCATTCTGAGCCTGCTCTTTCTGTCCGTCGCGACCGCGCTGGCGCCCGCCCGCGCCATGGCCCAGTCAGGCCAGGCCCAGGTCTGCGACGCCGATCCCATCGAATGGGCCGGGCCGGCCCTCGCCAACAGCCTGTCCTGGCAACGCATGGAGTGGACGCCGTTCGGTCCGACCGAACACGGCTGGGAGACCTATCTGCCGCTGATCCAGCAGGAGCTGGGCATCGACTGCGCGCCGAACTCGCCGGTGTTCGCCCGGCGGCTGGCCGAGTTCCAGATCGCCCACGGCCTGGCGCCCACCGGCTGGTTTGACGCGGCGACCTTCCAGACCTTCCGCGGCCTGTGGCAGGAGCGGCGGCCCTTCATCATGGCGCGGGTGCGCGAGGAGCCGTGCCCGGAGCCGCCGCCGTTGTACCAGCTGGGCTATCTGGTCGAATCGGAAGAGCACGCGGACCGGCTGACCCGGCTGCTGCGCCGCGACGTGCTGGACGCCTATCGCCGGCTGGTTCAGGCGGCGCGCGCCGAGGTTCCCGAGGTCGCCCGCAATCCCGAGTTGCTGCAGATTTTCTCCGGCTTCCGCGATCCGGAAGCGGACGCGGCCCGCTGCGCCGCCTCGGGCAATTGCGACGGGCTGAGGCGGGCGGTGTGCTCGCCGCACCGGACCGGCACGGCCGTGGATCTCTATGTCGGTCAACTGCCGGGTCTGGGGGTCGATGACACCTCGGAGGCCAGCCGGCTGCATATGAGCCGGACGCCGACCTATCGCTGGATGGTCAGGAACGCCGGGCGGTTCGGTTTCACCCCCTATGTCTATGAGCCCTGGCACTGGGAGTGGGTCAGTCCGACCGGCAGCTACGCAGGGCCATGATCCGTGGACTGACGATCGCCGAAAAGGCGCTGGCCGAACAGGCGTTCGGCGCTGCCCTGGGCCTCGCTGCGGTCCGCTTCCTGCGATCCCCCTGGCCGTTCGACCGGGCCTTCGTCGCCGGACGCTGGTTCGGCCGGGACTGGATCGTCTGGCCGGGCCGGAGCCTGCCCCCGGATATCGCCCGCGCGCCGTTGCGGCTGCAGGCGACCTTCATTCACGAGCTGACCCATGTCTGGCAGGCGCAGCAGGGCGTGAACCTGCTGACGGGCAAGCTGAAGGCCGGCGACCGGCCGTCATCATACCAGTATCCCGTCGGCATGGACTGCGCGTGGGGCGATCTGAATATCGAACAGCAGGCCATGGTGGTCGAGGACCGGTTTCGCCTGACGCGGGGTCAGCGCACCCCCGCCGACCACGCCTTCTACGACCGGATCTGTCCAATCGGCCGATAGGTCGGAACGGGGGCGCCCCCCGCCGGTTTCCTTGAGGCGGCCTTGCGGCGGCGCGCCAACCCCCTATATCAGCTACAGACACTGTTGCGGAACGGTGTCGCATACTCATGGGAGGCTTCATGCCCCGGATTCTGGTTCTTTATCATTCCACCTACGGCCACATCGAAGCGATGGCCGAAGCGGTCGCCGAGGGCGCGCGCTCGGTCGATGGCGCGGTGGTGGACATCAAACGCGTGCCCGAGCTGGTGCCCGAGGAACTGGCCCGGGCCAGCGGCTACAAGCTGGATCAGGCGGCGCCGATCGCGACCGTGGGCGATCTTGAAAACTATGACGCCGTGATCGTCGGCGCGGGCACCCGGTATGGAACCGCCGCGTCGCAGATGCGGAATTTCTGGGACCAGACCGGCGGCGTGTGGATGAAGGGGGCGCTGGTCGGAAAGGTCGGCTCGGCCTTCACCTCGACCGCCACCCAGCACGGCGGGCAGGAGACTACCCTGATCGGCCTGATCCAGACGCTCCTGCACCACGGCATGCTGGTCGCCGGCCTTCCCTATGCCTGGGCCGGCCAGTCGCGCATCGACGAGATGACCGGCGGCTCGCCCTATGGCGCCACCACCATCACCGGCGGCGACGGCGCGCGAATGCCCAGCGAGAACGAACTGGAGGGCGCGCGCTTCCAGGGCCGCTACGTCGCCGAGACGGCGAAAAAGCTGGTCGGCTGATGCGCCAGCCGGCCGTCTTCTTCGGTCACGGTTCGCCGATGAACGCGCTGGGCGGCCCCTATGCGGACGTCTGGCGCGCGGTCGGCGAAGCGATCGGCAAGCCGGAAGGCGTGGTCATGGTCTCGGCCCATTGGGAGACGGAGGGGCTCGGCGTGACCGCGCAGCCCCATCCCGCGACCATCCATGACTTCGGCGGCTTTCCCGACGCACTGCGGGCGATGCAGTACCCGGCGCCGGGTTCGCCCGGGCTGGCGGCGCGCGTGTCGGAACTGACCGGGGCGACGCCGACGACGCAATGGGGTCTGGATCACGGGACCTGGTCGGTGCTGGCCCACGTCTGGCCCGAGGCCGACGTACCGGTGGTGCAGCTGTCGCTGGACCGCCGGCTGGACGCCCAGGGGCATTTCGATCTCGGGCGCAAGCTGTCGGCCCTGCGCGACGAGGGCGTGGTGATCGCCGGCTCGGGCGACTTCGTCCACAATCTGCGGACCTGGAAGCGGGCGGGCGGCGAGGCCTATGGCTGGGCCTCGGGGTTCAACGAGGCGGTCAAGGCGGCGCTGGTCCGCGGCGACGACGCCGCCCTGATCAACTGGGTGGATCTGGCCGGGGACGCGCAGATGAGCGTGCCGACCGACGAGCATTTCCTGCCGCTGCTGTACGTCGCCGCCCAGCGGCTGCCGGGCGACGACGTCAGCTTCTTCAACGACGTCATCGAGGGTGGATCCATCTCGATGACCGGGGTGCGGATCGGTCAGGCCTAGGGCGGTCCGCAAGCCGTCTCCGCCGGCCCGGTGACGATCACGCGGCCTTGTCGATCTCCGCCATCTGCTGGATGCGGACATAGTCCGTCTTGCCGGTGCCCAGGACGGGCACCTCGACCACGCGCAGGATCTTCTTGGGCACGGCCAGTTCCGGGGCGCCGTGACTGCGGGCCCATTCCGCCAGACGCGCGACGTCGGCGTCCTTGCGGTCGGTGACCAGCACCAGCTTCTCGCCCTTGCGGCTGTCCGGGATGGAGACCACCGCGTGGCGGGCGTCGGGCCAGACCGCGCTGGCCAGCCCCTCCACGGCCGTCAGGGACACCATCTCCCCCCCGATCTTCGCGAACCGCTTCACCCGGCCCAGGATCGAGACATAGCCGTCCTTGTCGATGTCGACGATGTCCCCCGTGTCGTGCCAGCCGCCCGCCAGCGGGTCGATGGACATCGGATCGTCGGTCGACAGATAGCCCCGCATGACATTGGGACCGCGCAGATAGAGCCGGCCGCCGTCGAGAATGCCGTCGACGGGATCGATGCGCCATTCCAGGCCCGGCATCATCTGGCCGACGGTGCCGGGACGGTTGCGGTCGGGATGGTTCACGGCCACGACCGGGGCGGCTTCGGTGGCTCCATAGCCTTCCAGCAGCTTCAGACCATGGAAGCGGGTGTTGAACAGGTGATGGGTCTCGTCGCGCACCCGTTCGGCCCCGGCGACGACGAACTTCAGGGTGGCGAAGTCGTCGGCGGCGGCGACGCGGGCGTACTGGTTCAGGAAGGTGTCGGTGGCGAACAGGACCGAGGCGTTCACCTGCGGCAGCAGTTCGACGATCTGCTTGGCGTGAAGCGGCGAGGGGTACTGGAAGGCTTTCAGCCCCTGAAGGATCGGCAGCAGCACGCCCCCGGTCAGTCCGAAACAGTGGAAGGTCGGCAGCGGGTTGAACATGACCCAGTCGGGGTTCAGGTCGATGTGCTGGGCCACCTGACGGCAGTTGGCGACGAGGTTCCACTGGCTCAGAACCACGCCCTTCGGCGCGCCAAAGCTGCCGGAAGTGAACAGCACCACGCCCGGAGAGGACGGCTCGGTCTTCACGCGGAAGCGTTTGGGCATCATCCCGGCCATCAGGCCGTACAGCTTGTCCTGCAGGCCGATGGTTTCGCGCACGTCATCCAGCCAGACGATCTCGGCGACCGTGCCCAGGTCCTCGACCAGGTCGTCAAGCTTGGCCTGGGTGATGAAGCGCTTGGCGGTCAGGATCTTCTTCACGCCTGCGGCCTTGATCGCCGCCTTGATATTGGCCTCGCCCGAGGTGAAATTCAGCATCACCGGCACCCGGCCGTGGGCGTGAAGGCCGTAATAGGTGACGACCACGCCCATGCTGGACGGCAACAGGATGCCGACCCGCTCGGAAAGCTCGGTCATGGCGGCGATCTTGCGGCCCAGGACGAAGGCGGCGCGGATCAGACCGGTGTAGGTGAGGGGCTTGCGGTCCTGGTCTTCCAGGATTTCCTTGTCGCCGTACGTCTCGCGGGCTGCGATCAGGGCGTCGAAAATAGTCTGCTCGCCGGCCTTCATGTCCAGGGGTACGCGCAAAACCATCCTCCGTCGGGCGCGGTTGGTCCCGGCCCGTTATGTTGAGCGCGCAAACTAGGGCGGCGAAGGCTTGTTGAAAAGATACGTTACCTTGCGTGAGGCCCGGGCGTGAGATTTTGGCCTGCCTTGCCTTCGCCGCGTGGAAGGACGACATAGCGGCTTCGCACAGCCCGGAGCCCGCGTCGCCTTGGTCACGCTGATCGACACCCTGAGGAAGACGCCGGCCGAGTTGCGTCACCCGGAAAAGCAGAACCGCCCGGAAACCGCCGTGCTGAAGAAGCCCGACTGGCTGCGCGTCAAGGCGCCCGGCTCGGGCCAGTACAATGCGACAAAGGCCATCGTGAAGGACAAGGGTCTGGTCACGGTCTGCGAGGAGGCGGCCTGTCCGAACATCGGCGAGTGCTGGAGTCAGAAGCACGCCACCCTGATGATCATGGGCGACACCTGCACGCGGGCCTGCGCCTTCTGCAACGTCAAGACCGGCCTGCCGCAGCCGCTCGATCCGGAAGAACCCGCGAAGGTTGGGATGGCCGTGGCGGAGATGGGTCTGAACCACGTCGTGATCACCTCGGTCGATCGGGATGACGTCTCCGACGGCGGCGCCGCTCACTTCGCCGAAGTGGTGCGCCAGATCCGCCTGCAGGCCCCGAACACCACCATCGAGATCCTGACCCCCGACTTCCTGCGCAAGGACGGGGCGGCCGAGGTGATGATCGACGCTGCGCCGGACGTGTTCAACCACAACCTCGAGACCGTGCCGCGGCTCTATCTGAAGATCCGGCCGGGCGCCCGCTACTTCCACAGCCTGCGCCTGCTGCAGATGGTCAAGGAGCGCGACCCCAACCAGTTCACCAAGTCCGGCATCATGGTGGGCCTGGGCGAGACCCGCGAAGAGGTCATGCAGGTGATGGACGACATGCGTTCCGCCGGCGTCGACTTCATCACCATCGGCCAGTACCTGCAGCCGACCCGCAAACACGCCGCCATCGACCGCTTCGTCACCCCGGACGAGTTCAAGGCCTATGAGGCCATCGCCCGGGCCAAGGGGTTCCTGATGGTGTCCTCCTCGCCCCTGACCCGCAGCTCGCACCACGCCGGCGACGACTTCGCCCGGCTGAGGGCGGCGCGGCTGGCGCAGACCGGACGGTGAGGGCGACGTGCCGCTGTCTCACCCTCGGTCCGAGCCGTCTAATCCAAGTCTCGGGAACCGCCCCTTCTTCATTCTTGGGCTCGCATTCGCGGGTGTGAACGTGATTTTGGTCACCATGCTGGCCATCAGCGTTTTGAGACTGCTCGACAATCCCCTTTACGTACGTTCGACTGCAATCATCAGCGGGATTGCGGTCTTGGCGGTCGTGCTGCGGCTAGCGCGACGTACGGCGCTCGCCAACATCGTGATCGGCCTTCAATTCGTGATCTCCATCGTGCTTCTGACGGACGGTTTGGACGGCGTCGCGTATTAATGGCGACCCACCGCGTCACGAAAATCCTGCCCTATACGCCCGCCCAGCTGGCCGCGCTGGTCGCCGACGTGCGCGCCTATCCCGAGTTCGTGCCCTGGGTCACCGCCATGCGGACCTGGAGCCCGCGCGAGGAGGCGCCTGGCGTGTCGCTGCTCGACGCCGAGGCGGCGGTCGGCTTCTCCTTCCTCAAGGAGCGGTTCTCGACCTGGGTGCGGCATGACCGGAACCGCGACGTGGTCGAGGTGGGCCTTATCCGCGGCCCGTTCAAACACCTGAACAACCGTTGGGAGTTCTTCCCCGACCCCAAGGGCGCGCGGGTCGAGTTCTTCATCGACTTCGCCTTCAAGTCACGACTGCTGGACGGCGTGCTGCACGCCAATTTCGATCGCGCGGTCGGCAAGCTGATGCACTGTTTCGAGGCCCGCGCGGCCAGCCTCTATGGTCCGAAGGCGTGAGCTTCGACTTCGACGCGACGGTGGTCGGCGCCGGCGCGGTCGGCCTGGCCTGCGGCCGGGCGCTGGCCAGGCGCGGCCTGTCGGTGCTGGTGCTGGAGAAGGAGCCCCACATCGGCCAAGGTGTGTCGTCGCGCAATTCCGAGGTCATCCACGGCGGCCTCTACTATCCGACCGGCTCGCTGAAGGCGCGGTACTGCGTCGCGGGCCGACGGCTGCTCTACGCCTTCCTCGAGAGCCACAAGGTCGACTTCCGCAAATGCGGCAAGCTGGTCGTCGCCACCGAAGAGACCGAGGTGGCGCGCATCGAAGCCATCTTCGAACAGGGCGTGACCAATGAGGTCGAGGGGCTGGATCACCTGACCGGGCCCCAGGCCCGGGCGCTGGAGCCCGGCCTGAACGCCCACGCGGCCATCCTGTCCCCCGAAAGCGGCGTCTTCGACAGCCACGGCTACATGCTGGCCTTGCAGGGCGAGATCGAGGACGCCGGCGGGTCGGTGGTCGTCTCCACCCCGTTCGAACGCGCCGAGCCTCTGCCCGGCGGCGGCTTCACCCTCACCGCGGGCGGGGAGGGCGGGGCGACCCTGACCACCCGGCTGCTGGTTGCGGCCCCCGGCCTCGGGGCCCAGGACGTGGCGGGTCGAATCGCGGGCTATCCCGTCGTCCGCATCCCCGCGGGCCATTTCGGCAAGGGCGTCTATTTCCGCCTGACCGGCAAGGCCCCGTTCGAGCGGCTGATCTATCCGCCGCCCATTCCCGGCGCCCTGGGCACCCACTACCGCAAGGATCTCGGCGGTCAGGCCGTGTTCGGGCCCGACCTCGTCTATGTCGAGACCGAGGACTATTCGGTCGATCCGGCCAAGGCGGGCGAGTTCGAGCGCTATATCCGTCGCTTCTGGCCCGGCCTGCCCGACGGGGCTCTGTCGACCGACTACGCCGGCATCCGGCCCAAGCTGCACGGACCGGGCGAGCCGCAGCCGGACTTCCAGCTGCGCGGTCGCGATGATCACGGGATCGCGGGTCTGGTCGCCCTGTTCGGCATCGAGAGCCCGGGCCTGACCAGCTCCCTTGCGATCGGCGAGGCGGTCGGCGACATGCTGGGCCATGACTGAGATCGACATCCGCGACGCCGTCCCGGCCGACATTCCCGCCCTGCACCGCCTGATCGAGAGCGCCTATCGCGGGAAGGCCTCGCGCGCCGGCTGGACCACGGAGGCGGATCTGCTGGACGGCCAGCGCACCGATCCCGAAGACCTGGCCGGGATCCTCGCCGATCCGAAACAGGCCCTGCTGTCGGCGTGGCGCGGCGAAGAACCCGTCGGCTGCGTCCTGATCGCCGACCGGGGCGAGGGGACGGGCTATTTCGGCATGCTGTCGGTCAGCCCGACCTTGCAGGGCGGCGGTCTCGGGCGCCGGCTCGTCGAGGCGGCCCATGCGGCCGTGGCGGATCGATTCGGCGCCCGACGGGTGCGAATCTCGGTGTTTCCGCAGCGCGAAACCTTGATCGCCTGGTATCAGCGACTGGGCTATCGCCTGACCGGAGACACCCTGCCGTTCCCCTATGGCGAACCCCGGTTCGGCCTGCCGCGGCGCGACGATCTGTACTTCCTGGTCATGGAACGCGCCCTCGATTGAGCCGCGCCGCGACATGCCTTGAAATCGCCCGCGGCTTCATGCATAAGCCCGCCCTCGCTGGCGGCTCTTTCTCGGGCCGCCGCTGTTGTTTTCGCGCCCCTGCTGGCGTCGACTTGGAAGATTGAGACGGACATGGCCGTTCCGAAGCGCAAAGTATCGCCCTCGCGTCGCAACATGCGCCGCGCCCACGACTCGCTGGGGACCAATCCCTATACCGAGGACAAGGACACGGGCGAGCTGCGCCGCTCGCACCACATTGACCTGAAGACCGGCACCTATCGCGGCCGTCAGGTCCTGACGCCCAAGGAAGACTAGGTCTTTCCAGGGTCTCGGCTGAAAAGCCATGCCTTGCTGAAAAGATTGACGGCGCGCGGTTATCCGCGCGCCGTTTTCATGCGTTGATGCTCCGAACCCCCAGGAGCCGCTCCATGATCCGCCCCCTTTTGCTGACCTCCGCCGTCCTGATGCTGGCCGCCTGTGGCGCGCCCGACCCGGAACCCGCGAAGCCCGCGGCGCCGGTGGAACCCGCCGCTCCCGCTGCGACGCCCGCCACGACCAATGCCGTCACGGCCGAAGGCTGGGGCCCGCTGCGCATCGGCATGACCCGCGCCGAGGTCGAGACGGCGCTGGGCCCCGACGCCAATCCCGGGGCCGTCGGCGGTCCGGATCCGGCGTCGTGCGACACCTTCCATCCGGAGCGCGCTCCGGAAGGCCTGACGGTGATGGTCGAGAACGGCGTCCTGACCAGCATCTGGCTCGCCCGCGCCGCCACGCTCAAGACCGACCGCGGCTTCGGCGTGGGTGACGAAGCCGCCGCCATCAAGACCGCCTACGGTTCGGCCGCGACGGCGTCGCCGCACAAATACAGCGAGCCCCCGGCCGAATACATCACCGCCTGGAGCAGCGGCGGCGGGACCGGCTATGTCCAGAACCCGGCGGCGCGCGGGATCAACTATCACATCGGAAACGACGGCCGCGTCCAGCAGGTCGCAGCCGGCGGTCCCAGCATTCAGTATGTGGAAGGCTGCGCCTGAAGCGTTGAGGTTGGCGATTCGGCGGGGCCTGCGCTAAACCCCGCCGACTTCCCTGACAGCAGAGCGCTCCCATGACCGACATCGCCGACATCGTCGCCCGCCAGATCCTCGACAGCCGCGGCAATCCGACGGTCGAGGTGGATGTGATCCTCGATGACGGCAGCTTCGGCCGCGCCGCCGTGCCCTCGGGCGCCTCGACGGGCGCGCATGAGGCGGTGGAGCTGCGCGACGGCGACAAGGACGTGTGGGGCGGCAAGGGCGTCGGCAAGGCCGTCGACAACGTCAACGGCGAGATCTTCGACGCCCTGTCCGGCATGGACGCCGAGGACCAGCGCCGCATCGACGAAGCCCTGATCGCTCTCGACGGCACCGAGAACAAGAGCCGGCTGGGCGCCAACGCCATCCTCGGCGTCAGCCTGGCCTGCGCCAAGGCCAGCGCCATCAGCTCGGGCCTGCCGCTGCACCGCTACCTCGGCGGCGTCTCGGCCCGCATCCTGCCGACGCCGATGATGAACATCATCAACGGCGGGGCCCACGCCGACAATCCGATCGACATCCAGGAGTTCATGATCCTGCCCACCGGCGCCGAGAGCTTTTCGGAAGCCCTGCGCATGGGTTCGGAAATCTTCCACGCCCTGCGCCAGCAGCTGAAGGACGCCGGTCACAACACCAATGTCGGCGACGAGGGCGGCTTCGCCCCCAATCTGGCCTCGGCCGAGGAGGCGCTGAGCTTCATCACCCGCGCCGGTCAGGCCGCGGGCTATCTGGCCGGCGAGGACTTCCACCTCGGCCTCGACGTCGCCGCGACCGAATTCTTCAAGGACGGCAAATACGTCATGGCCGGGGAGGGCAAGACGCTCGAGGCCGACGCCATGGTCAACTACCTTGCAGACCTGTGCGAGCGCTTCCCGATCGTCTCGATCGAGGACGGCTGCGCCGAGGATGATTTCGACGGCTGGCGGATGCTGACCGAGCGTCTGGGCGACCGCTGCCAGATCGTCGGCGACGACCTGTTCGTCACCAACCCGGCCCGCCTGGCCGCCGGCATCGGCGAGGGCCTGGCCAATTCGATCCTCGTGAAGGTCAATCAGATCGGCACCTTGTCCGAAACTCTTGACGCCGTGGATATGGCGCATCGCGCCGGCTACACCGCCGTGATGAGCCATCGCTCGGGCGAGACCGAGGATTCGACCATCGCCGACCTGGCCGTGGCCACCAACTGCGGACAGATCAAGACCGGCTCGCTGGCCCGGTCCGACCGCACGGCCAAGTACAACCAGTTGCTCCGCATCGAGGAGATGCTGGGCGATCAGGGCGCCTATTTCGGCGACGGCATGCTGCTGAATCGCTAGGCGCCGCTTCGCAGATTCTACGGCCAAGCTACGGTTCGTTAGGCATTTTCGGTCAGACTCTTTCAATCTTGAGTCCGCGCTCAGAAGGAGCGTCCAAAAGTGCCCGACCGGATGAAGCCCTATTTCCCGTCAGCGATCCTGCTGCTGCTGATCGTCTATCTGGGCGTCCAGGCCCTGACCGGTCAGCGCGGTCTGCTGAGCGGTCATGAGCGCGACGCCATGCTGGTGCGCCGCGAGACCCAGCTTGCGGGAATCATGGAGCAGCGGCGGGACCTCGAGGTCCGCGTCCGCTATCTGCGCACCGACAGTCTCTCGCGAGACCTGCTCGAGGAGCGCGCGCGCGCCGTGCTGGGCTTCAGCGACCCGCGCGACTATGTGATCCGGGTCTCCGCGCCGGCGACGCCGAGGGCTTCCGCACCGCGGGCGTGAACTTTCGTTACAGCTTGACCGGAGCGCTTTGCGTTTCGGGAACGAAGGCTGCTAAAGCCCCTTTCCGTAACGACAAGAGGCCCTGCATCCTGCCATTCGGCGAGGGCCCAGCCGGGAGATGACGGATGGCGAAAGCCCCCGCCGCCAAAGCTGATTCCAGCAAGGCGACAAAACTGCCCAATACGCCGGCGGCTTCGAAAGAAGACCTGCTGCGCTTCTATCGCGAGATGGTCCTCATCCGCCGGTTCGAGGAGCGCGCGGGCCAGCTGTACGGCATGGGTCTGATCGGCGGCTTCTGCCACCTGTACATCGGCCAGGAAGCCGTGGCCGTGGGCGTTCAGGAGAGCGTCCGCCAGGGCCACGACAAGATCATCACCGGCTACCGCGACCACGGCCACATGCTGTGCGCCGGCATGGACCCGAAACAGGTCATGGCCGAGCTGACCGGCCGCATCGGCGGCTCGTCCAAGGGCAAGGGCGGGTCGATGCACATGTTCGACACCGCCACCGGCTTCTACGGCGGTCACGGCATCGTCGGGGCGCAGGTGGCGCTGGGCACCGGCCTGGCGTTCGCCGGTCGCTACCGGGGCGATGACTCGGTCGCCTTCATCTATTTCGGCGATGGCGCGGCCAACCAGGGCCAGGTCTATGAGAGCTTCAACATGGCCCAGCTGTGGAAGCTGCCGGCCATCTACATCATCGAGAACAACCAGTACGCCATGGGCACGAGCATCGAACGCTCGTCCTCGACGACCCGGCTGAGCGAGCGCGGGGCCAGCTTCGGCATCCCCGGCGAACAGGTCGACGGCATGGACGTCCTGGCCGTGCGCGACGCGGTGGCCAAGGCCGTGAAGCGCGCCCGCGAAGGCGGCGGGCCCTTCATCCTGGAGATGAAGACCTACCGCTATCGCGGCCACTCCATGTCGGATCCGGCCAAATACCGGGCCAAGGAAGAGGTCGACGAGGTCAAGAAAACGCGTGACCCCATCGACCACGTGAAGATGCTGCTGGAGCAGGCGAAGGCCAGCGAGGACGAGATCAAGGCGATCGACGCCGAGGTGAAGACCATCGTCGCCGAAGCCGTTCAATTCGCCCAGGAAAGCCCGGAGCCGGACCCGTCCGAGCTCTATACCGACGTCTATGTGGAGGCGTAGGTGATGTTCGGCGTCCCACTCAGGAATTTGGCCTTGTTCGCCACGGTGAATATCGTCGCGACGGTCGCCCTGGGGGTGATTTTTCTCCTCCTCGACAGTCAGTTCGGCTTTGATGGAGGCTCAAGCGCAAGCTGGATCCCTTCGTTCGCGGTCGCCTGCCTCGTGGCCGGAAGAGCCTATGCCAAGGGTTCCGGTTGGACGTGGACACGTGAAGATCGGCGGAACCTGGCGATGGCCTATGCGGCCGCGGCCTTCCTGATTGGACTGGTGATTGCGCTGGGCGCTTTCGCTTTCGATCCGAACGTATTCGCCACACTCGGAGCTTTCTGGGGAATCTTCCTCCTGGTCTTTGGGGGGCTTTTCGGGAGTCTGATTTCCTATGCTCTCGCTCGTTTGTTGCTGGGGCGGGCGGTTCGGCGGAGCGGCAACCCCGATGACCATCCATCCAAGGTGCGGAACTAAGAAATGACCGACATTCTCATGCCGGCGCTGTCGCCCACGATGGAAGAGGGCACGCTGACCAAATGGCACATCAAGGCGGGTGACACGGTCAAGGCCGGGGACGTCATCGCCGAGATCGAGACCGACAAGGCGACCATGGAGGTCGAGGCCGTCGACGAGGGCGAGGTGCTTGAAATCCTCGTCGCCGAGGGCGCCGAGAACGTGAAGGTCAACACCCCGATCGCCCGTCTGGCGGGCGAGGATTCGGCGGGGAATTCGACGACGAAATCCGGCGATTCCGGAGACGCCGCGACGACGACTCCGGCGACGACGGAGACTTCGACCACGCCGGAGACGAAACCGGCCGCCGAGGCCAAGACCGGCGATCCCGAAAAGGCGCCGCCGCAGGCCCCGAGCCCGAAGGTCGAACTGCGCGATCCCGAGATCCCGGCCGGCGCCAAAATGGTCAAGACCACCATCCGCGACGCCCTGCGCGACGCCATGGCCGAGGAGATGCGCCGCGACGACAAGGTGTTCCTGATCGGCGAGGAGGTCGCCCAGTACCAGGGCGCCTACAAGGTCAGCCGCGAACTGCTTCAGGAGTTCGGCGACAAACGGGTGGTCGACACCCCGATCACCGAGCACGGCTTCGCCGGCCTCGGCGTCGGCGCGGCCATGGCCGGCCTGAGGCCGATCGTCGAATTCATGACCTTCAACTTCGCCATGCAGGCCATCGACCACATCATCAATTCGGCGGCCAAGACGCTCTACATGTCGGGCGGCCAGATCCGCGCCAGCATCGTCTTCCGCGGCCCCAACGGCGCCGCCAGCCGCGTGGGCGCCCAGCACAGCCAGGACTATTCCGCCTGGTACGCCCAGGTGCCGGGCCTGAAGGTCATCGCCCCCTATGACGCGGCCGACGCCAAGGGCCTGATGAAGTCGGCCATCCGCGACCCCAACCCCGTCGTCTTCCTCGAGCACGAGATGATGTACGGTCTGGAGTTCGACGTCCCCGAAGTGGAGGACTGGCTGGTCCCGATCGGCAAGGCGAAGGTCCGCCGCGAGGGGACCGACGTCACCATCACCGCCCACAGCCGCATGGTCGGCTTCGCCCTGCAGGCCGCCGAGACGCTGGCCGGGGAGGGGATCAGCTGCGAGGTCGTCGACCTGCGCACCCTGCGTCCGCTCGACCACGAGACCATCGTCGAAAGCGTGAAGAAGACCAGCCGCCTGGTCTCGGCCGAGGAGGGCTGGGGTCCGATGGGCGTCGGCGCCGAGGTCGTGGCCCGGGTCATCGAACACGCGTTCGACTATCTGGATGCGCCGCCGCTGCGGGTGCATCAGGAGGATGTGCCTCTGCCCTACGCCGCCAATCTGGAAGCCCTGTCGCTGCCGGGCGTGGACAAGATCATCGCCGCCGTGAAACGGGTGATGGCATGAGCGAGAAGCCGGAATTCCAGCTGATCACGCCCGAGAGCGTCGCGGCCGACCCCGAGGCCGTCGAGATCATGCGGATGTGGTGGTCGAAGGGCGAGCCGGTCATGTCGGTCAAGCCCGCCTTCAACGACCCGCTTCAGTTCGGTCAGATGCTGGCCTATGCGGCCAAACACATGGCGCACGGCTACGCCGTCCGGCATGGCCACAATGAACGTGAGGCCTATCAGCGGATTCTGACGGGGCTGTCCGACGTGATCAAGGCGGACAACGTCCAGACCGTGGCCGAGCCGGCCTCCACGCCCGGGAGCGTGCAATGACCGACATCCTGATGCCTGCCCTGTCGCCCACGATGGAAGAGGGCGTTCTGGCCAAATGGCACGTCAAGGTCGGCGACGTGGTCAAGGCCGGCGACGTCATCGCCGAGATCGAAACCGACAAGGCGACCATGGAGGTCGAGGCCGTCGACGAGGGCGAGGTCACCGACATCCTCGTGGCCGAGGGCTCTGAGGGGGTGAAGGTCAATACGCCGATCGCCCGCCTCAAGGACGAGGGCGGCGCGGCCGCCCCGGCGCCGAAGGCCGCCGCGGCTCCGGCGGAGGTCCCCGGGGCCGCACCGGTCAAGGCCGAGGCTGTCGCGGCGCCCGCCGCCGCCGCCCCGAAATCCCCGTCCGCCCCCGCGAAAGCGGACGGCGAACGCGTCTTCGCCTCGCCGCTGGCCCGGCGGATCGCGGCGCAGAAGGGCGTCGACCTGAAATCCATCAAGGGCACCGGCCCCCACGGCCGCATCGTCAAACGCGATGTCGAGGGCGTCAAAGGCGGGGCTCAGACTCCGGCCGCCCAGACCGCCGCGGCGCCGGCCGGCGAGGTCCGCAAGGTCCAGTCCCTGGCCCAGATGGGCATACCCGACGGCAGCTACGACCTGATCCCGCTCGACGGCATGCGCAAGGCCATCGCGCGGCGCCTGACCGACAGCTTCCGCGACGTGCCGCATTTCCCGCTGAACATCGATTGCGAGATCGACGGCCTGCTGGCCTCGCGCGCCAGGGTCAATGCGATGCTCGAGACATCGGGCGTCAAGGTTTCGGTCAACGACTTCGTCATCAAGGCCTCGGCCATGGCGCTGAAGGCGGTGCCCGAGGCCAACGCCAGCTATTCGCCCGAGGGCATCGCCATGCACCACCACGCCGACGTGGCGATGGCGGTGGCTATCGACGGCGGCCTGATCACCCCGATCATCCGCGCGGCCGAGACCAAGTCCCTGTCGCAGATCGCGACCGAGTCCAAGGACCTGGCCAAGCGCGCCCGCGACCGCAAGCTGAAGCCCGAGGAATTCCAGGGCGGCACCTTCTCGGTGTCCAACCTCGGCATGTTCGGCATCCAGTCGTTCGCCTCGATCATCAACGAGCCCCAGGGCGCGATCATGAGCGTGGGCGCCGGCGCGCCGCGGGCCGTGGTCAAGGACGGCCAGCTGGCCGTCGCCACGGTGATGACGGTCACCCTGACCTGCGATCATCGCGTGGTGGACGGCGCCATCGGAGCCAAATTCCTGCAGGTCTTCAAGGCGATGATCGAAGATCCCGTGACGATGCTGGCCTGAGCGGAGACGCGGCGTGACCACGGTCTATGATTTCAGCGCCACGGCCATCGACGGCGCCGAGCAGGCGCTGGAGCAATACCGTGGGCAGGCCCTGCTGATCGTCAACACGGCGTCCAAATGCGGCTTCACCGGCCAGTACGCCGGACTGGAGGCGCTGCATCGTCAGTATACGGACAAACCGTTCGAGGTGCTGGGTTTCCCCTGCAACCAGTTCGGCCAGCAGGAGCCCGGCCGCGCCGCCGAGATCGCCAGCTTCTGCTCCGCCACCTATGGCGTCGACTTTCCGATGTTCGACAAGGTCGAGGTCAACGGTCCGAACCGGCACCCGCTCTACGCCTGGCTGACCAGCCAGAAGAAGGGCTTCCTCGGCAGCCGCGACATCAAATGGAATTTCACCAAATTCCTGACCGACCGGGAGGGGCGGGTGGTCGCCCGCTACGCCCCCCAGGTCGAACCCGAGGCCATCAAGGCCGATATCGACAGGCTGATCTGACGTGAAGGACCTTTCGATCCTGCTGGACGACCGCCCGGGCGCCCTCGCCGACATGGGCGAGGCGTTGTCGCGGGCCGGGGTCAGCATCGAGGGCGGCGGCGCCTGGACGACGGCCGGGGGCGGCGTGGCCCATTTCCTGTTCGCGGACGGCGCGGCGGCGCGCCGGGCCCTCGAGGACGCCGGCATCCGGGTCGTCGCCGAGAACGATGTCCTGGTCCAGCGACTGAGGCAGGACACGCCGGGGCAGCTGGGCCAGTTGACCCGCCGGATGGCCGAGGCCGGCGTCAATATCGAGGTCCTGTACAGTGACCATGATCATCAGATGATCCTCGTGGTCGATGACATGGCGCGCGGAAAAGCCGTCTCCGAGGCGTGGATTCGCGACAGCGGCCTGTGACTATAACCAGCGGAAAAACCATGGAATTCGACCTCATCATCATCGGTTCCGGCCCGGGCGGCTATGTGGCCGCCATCCGCGCCAGCCAGCTGGGCCAGAAGGTCGCCATCGTCGAGCGCGAGAGCCTGGGCGGCATCTGCCTGAACTGGGGCTGCATCCCGACCAAGGCCCTGCTGAAGTCGGGCGAGAAGTACGAGAGCCTGTCGCACCTCAAGGACTACGGCCTGTCCGCCGACAACGCCGGCTTCGACTTCGACGCCATCATCCAGCGTTCCCGGGGCGTCGCCGCCACCATGAACAAGGGCGTCGCCTATCTGATGAAGAAGAACAAGATCGAGGTGATCGAAGGCGCGGCGAAGCTGGAGAAGGGCCCAGGTGGCGCCTCCGGGGCGCCCAAGGTGGTCGTCGCCCTGAAGGCCGGCGGGTCGCGCACGGTCGAGGCGAAGGCTGTGATCCTGGCCGTCGGCGCGCGCGCCAGGGCCCTTCCGCAGATCGGCCTCGAGGCCGACGGCGACCGCATCTGGGCCTATCGCGAGGCCATGGCGCCGAAAAAGATGCCCGCCTCCATCGTCGTCATCGGCTCGGGCGCCATCGGCGTCGAGTTCGGCAGCTTCTACCGCGCCCTGGGGGCCGAGGTGACCGTGGTCGAGGCCGTCGACCGCATCATGCCGGTCGAGGACGAGGAGGTGTCAAAGGCGGCGCAGAAGGCCTTCGAGAAGCGCGGCATGAAATTCCGCACCGGCTGCAAGGTGACGAAGGTGTCGAAGGGCGGCAAGGGCGTGCAGGTGGCCATCGAGGCCGGCGGCAAGGCCGAGACGCTGGAAGCCGAGGTCTGCATCTCGGCGGTCGGCATCACCGCCAACACCGACAGCATCGGTCTGGAGGCGCTGGGCGTCAACATGGACCGCGGCCACATCACCATCGACGGCCACTGCCAGACCAATGTGAAGGGGCTGTACGCCATCGGCGACTGCGCCGGCGCGCCCTGGCTGGCGCACAAGGCCTCGCACGAAGGCATCCACGCCGCCGAACACATCGCCGGCTACAAGACCCCGAACGTGAACTCGCCCATCGCCGGCTGCACCTACGCCCAGCCGCAGGTGGCCTCGGTCGGGATCACCGAACAGGGTGCGCGCGAGGCGAAACGCGAGGTCAAGGTCGGCCGCTTCCCCTTCCGCGTGAACGGCAAGGCCGTCGCCGCCGGCGAGATCGAGGGCTTCGTCAAGGTGATCTTCGACGCGAAGACCGGCGCCCTGATCGGCGCCCATATGCTCGGCGCAGAGGTCACCGAGATGATCCAGGGCTTCGTCACCGCCATCGCCATGGAGGCGACGGAAGAGGACATCCACGGCATCGTCTATCCCCACCCGACCATGTCCGAGGCCATGCACGAGGCCGCGCTGGACGCCTATGGGCGGGTGATCCACCTCTGATCACACATCTCTCCCTCCCCCTCATGGGGAGGGTGGCCGAGCGCAGCGAGGTCGGGTGGGGTGTGACGGCGCCCTCCCTGAGGCGCTGCCCGACCTGTCATACCCCACCCGTCGGCTTCGCCGACACCCTCCCCATGAAGGGGAGGGAGAGCGTTGAGGTCACCCCGCCAGCACGTCCACGCTCATCCGCTCCAGCAGGGCCCCGCCCTGACCCACGGCGGCCAGCCGGCTTGAGGCGTGGCCCAGCACATTGGCGGCATAGACCTCGTACAGGGTGATCTTGCCTTCCAGCCATGCCGGGTCGCCCTGGCCGCCGTCCAGCTGGTCGCGGGCATGGAGCGCGCCCTGGGCCAGCATCCAGCCGCCCGCGACGTCCCCCAGCAGCTTCAGATAGGCGTCGGCGGCGGCCAGCACGTCGGCGCCCCCGTCGGCGGCGGCCTTGCGGTCCAGCAGCCACAGGGTGGCGTCCTCGACCGCTGCGACGGCGGCCGCGAACCGTTCCAGCGGCTTGCCGGAGTACAGGCGCGGCAGTTTCGCCAGGGTCGCCTTCATGTCGGCGATCAGGTCGCGGGCCGACTGGCCGCCGTCCATCGACAGCTTGCGCCCGACGAGGTCCATGGCCTGGATGCCATTGGTGCCTTCGTAGATCGGGGCGATGCGGGCGTCGCGATAGTGCTGGGCCGCGCCGGTCTCCTCGATGAAGCCCATGCCGCCGTGGATCTGGACGCCCGACGAGGCGACCTCGCAGCCGACGTCGGTGGACCAGGCCTTGGCGATGGGGGTGAACAGGTCCTCGCGGCCCTTCCAGCGTCGGCGGTCCTCTTCCGTCGCCGCGTGCTTCGCCAGATCGGCCGCCACCCCCGTGGACAGGCAGATGGCGCGGGCGGCGGCCACCTTGGCCTTCATCACCGACAGGGTGCGGCGCACGTCCGGATGGTCGATGATCGGGGCGTTGGCCTCGCCGGTCCAGACCGACCGGCCCTGACGCCGCTCGCGGGCGTAGGCGAGGGCGTGCTGATAGGCCCGCTCGGCGATGCCGACGCCCTCGACGCCGACGGCGAGGCGGGCGGCGTTCATCATGACGAACATATGGGCCAGGCCCTGGTTCGGCTGGCCGACCAGTTCGGCGGTCGCGCCCTCATAGGACATGACGCAGGTCGGCGAGGCGTGGATGCCCAGCTTGTGCTCGACCCCGACGGGCCGGAAGGCGTTGCGCTCGCCCAGGGTCCCGTCCGGCGCGGCGAGGTATTTCGAGGCGAGGAACAGGCTGATGCCCTTGGGTCCGGGCGGGGCGTCGGGCAGGCGGGCCAGCACCATGTGGACGATGTTGTCGGTGGCGTCGTGGTCGCCCCAGGTGATGAAGATCTTCTGGCCGTTGAGGGCGTAGGTCCCGTCGCCGTTCGGCGTCGCCGTGGCGGTCAGGGCCCCGAGGTCCGAGCCGGCCTGCGGCTCGGTCAGGACCATGGCCCCGGTCCACTCGCCCGACACCAGCCGGGACAGGTAAAGCTCTTTCTGCGACGGCGTGCCGTGGGCCTCGAGCGCCTCGATGGCGGCCAGCGACAGCATCGGGCACAGGCCGAAGGCCATGCATGCAGCATGTACTGTCTCATAGGCCGCGAGCTCCAGCGCCTTGGGCAGGCCCTGACCGCCGGCGTGGGCCGGGGCGGACAGGCCGGTCCAGCCGCCCGCGGCGAACTGGCGATAGGCGTCGGCGAACCCCGGTGCGGCGGTGACGGCGTCGTCGGCCCAGGTCGACCCCTTCTGGTCGCCGATGCGGTTCAGCGGCGCCAGCACGCCTTCCGAAAACTGCGCCGCCGCCTCCAGCACGGCGCCCAGCACCTCGGCGTCATAGTCGGGGAAGGCGCCGGTGGCGGCGACCTGGTCTATGCCGGCCACGGCCTGGAGGGCGAAGGCGATGTCGCGGACGGGCGCGCGGTAGGTCATGGGCCAGGATCTCGGTTCGGACTGTTCCGACGTTCATGCCGCCTTGCCGCCGGGGCATGCAAGCTGTGGCTTGGCGAAGAGCCGCCGACGGGCCAGAGTAAGGCGACCCAGGGAGTCCGCCATGGCTGAGCCGCGCAACCGCTATTCGACCGTCTCGCTGATCCTGCACTGGCTCCTCGCCGCGCTGATCCTGGCGCAGGTGCTGCTGATCACCGCGCACGAGGCGACCGAAGGTCCGCTGGCGCGCCAGTTCGTCGAGATCCACAAGGCGTCCGGCATGCTGATCCTGGTCCTGACCCTCGTCCGGATCGGTTGGCGCATCGCCAATCCCGCCCTGCCGCTGCCTGATACGATGAAGCGGTGGGAAAAGCTCCTGGCGGGGGCGACCCATATCCTGTTCTACGTCCTCCTGATCGCCCTGCCCCTGACCGGATGGGCGGCGGTCTCGGCGAGGGGCGGTGAACTCAGCTGGTTTGGTCTGTTCGACTGGCCGCTGCTGCCGATCGGGGGCGGCCGGGAGGGGTATCGCTCGCTGATCGACATCCACGGCGTCGTCGTCAAGGGCCTCTATGTGCTGATCGCCCTGCATGTGCTCGGCGCGCTGAAGCACCAGTTCATCGACCGGGACAATGTGCTCCACCGGATGATTCCGTTGATCCCGCGCCGGCCGTGAGGCTGTTCGTCGCCCTGCTGGTCGCCCTTCTGGCCCCGCTCCTGACCGGGGCGGCCCCGGCGCCGTGGACCTTTGACCGGGAGGCGTCGCGCATCGAGATGTCCGTCCGCGCATTCGGCGGCTCCCATACGGGGCGGTTCGAGGACTGGCGCGGCTCCGTGGTTCTGGATCCCGCCCATCCCGAAAGCGCGCGGGCCTCGGTGACGGTCCAGGCGGCGTCCCTGAGGATGTCCCCGGCGGTCGCGTCCCGGAGGGCCGTCAGTCCGGCGTTTCTCGACGCCGCCCGCTATCCGGTCATCCGCTTCGATCTGAAGTCGCTGGAACCGCTGGGCCCTGATCGCTACACGGCCCATGCCGACATCACGATGAAGGGGCGAACCCGTCAGGTCGCCTTCCCGCTGGACTTGCGCATCAGCGGGCAGCGGGCGCATCTGGCGGGCGCGCTGACGCTGGATCGCGCGGACTTCGGCATAGGAACATCGGGGCCGTGGAACGGACTGGTCGGACGGCAGGTGACGGTGCGGGTGGCGCTTCAGGCGCGCGCCGCATAGGCGTGTCCGACGCCGAGGCCGTCCAGGTGCTGAAGGCCGGCGGACTGGTCATCCTGCCGACCGAGACGGTCTATGGCCTGGCCGCCGACGCCGGCGACGCCCGGGCCGTCGCCGCCATTTTCGAGGCCAAGGGCCGTCCGCGCTTCAATCCCCTGATCGCCCATGTCGCAGACGCCGTGCAGGCCGAGGCGATCGCCGGGTTCGACGACCGCGCGCGGGCGCTGGCCAAAGCCTTCTGGCCCGGCCCCCTGACCCTGGTCGCCCCCGTCCGGGACCGGACCCGCGTGTGCGATCTGGCCCGCGCCGGGCTGGACAGCGTCGCCGTCCGCGTGCCCGGCCACGTCCGCGCCCGCGCGCTGATTTCCGCCTTCGGCCGCCCCGTGGTGGCGCCGTCGGCCAACCGCTCGGGCCGGCCCAGCCCCACCACCTTCGCCGATGCGGTCGAGGAGACGGGCTTCGCCGCCGGCGCCGCCATCGACGGCGGGCCGTGCGCGGTGGGGGTCGAGAGCACCGTGGTTTCGGTGCTGGACGGCCGCGTCGCCCTGCTGCGTCCCGGCTCGGTGACGCGCGCAGAGATCGAGGCCGTGGTCGGGCCGCTCGACCGGGGCGGGGAGGGGCATCGCTCGCCTGGCCGGCTGACCTTGCACTACGCCCCGGATGCTCCGGTCCGGATCGAGGCCGCGACGGCTGGGCCCGGCGAGATTCTGCTCGGCTTCGGTCCGGGTGTCGGCGATCCGCGCTGGAGCCTGAGCCCGACGGGCGACCTGCGGGAGGCGGCGGCCAACCTGTTCCGGCGGTTGCGGGAGGCCGACCGCGAAAAGCCTGCGGGCATCGCGGTTTCCCCGATCCCCGGCGAAGGCCTCGGCGAGGCCATCAACGACCGATTGCGGCGGGCGGCGGGGTTCGTCGGCTAGGGTCCGGACTCATTTGGCCCAGTAGCAGACGGTTGCGGCGATGAGCACGCCGGAGAGGTAGTTTGCGGCGAGCTTGTCGTAGCGGGTGGCGACGCGGCGATAGTCCTT
>Ga0265296_1000430_pt1 | contig 66047 bp, 60 predicted proteins | sample MunlanPumphouse1_FD_189073 | JGI IMG/M metagenome (GOLD analysis project Ga0265296, IMG submission 189073) | Groundwater microbial communities from a municipal landfill in Southern Ontario, Canada - Pumphouse #1 | ecosystem: Environmental > Aquatic > Deep subsurface > Groundwater | place...
TTTTGGCCCGGTTGACGATCTCTTCGGCCAGGAAAGCGGGGACCCGGCTGACCATAAAAACATCAGCGACCGCGAGAGTCCCGACAAAAATCCCCATCACGTTCCAGTTCACGGCCGAGAAAGCTTCACCCGGGGTCATGACCCGAAAGAGAATAAGCAATCCGGCCCCGCCGGCCGCGACGAGCGCGCGCCGATTAGGGAGAAAAATAAAAAGAAGGTAGGCCCCCAGGAAGACCAGCAGAGAAGCGAGCTTGACGTCCATCAATTAAGGTTAATTTAAAGCCGGCGGCTCAAGCTCGCTGGCGCTGGAGAAAGAAGGGTTGACCGGCAGCGCGCTCTCCGGCCGCTTCATCTTGCCGGCGGTGATCAGCTCGAGGACCCGTTCCAGGTCTTCCTTCGAATAATATTCTATTTCGATCTTGCCGCGCTCCGGTGTCCCGAAGATCTTGACCTTGGTCGCCAGATGTTCGGTCAGGCCTTCGACGATCGAGTTGAGCTCCACGTTCTGGGTGAAAGCCCGCTTGCGCCCCCCCTTTTTGGCTTTCGGTTTGTCCTCTTTGCCGGTGACCAGTATCTCGGCGTCGCGGACATTGAGATGTCCTTTGACGATCTCCCGCCAGAAATGGAGCTGTTTGTCCGGCTCCTCCAGGGAGAGGAGGGGGCGGGCGTGACCGACGGTGATATCCCCTTTACGCAGGCTGTCTTTGATCTGTTTGGGGAGGGCGAGGAGGCGGATCATGTTTGAGACCGTCGGCCGTTCCTTGCCGACCCGTTTGGCGATCTGGTCCTGGGTCAGGCCGAACTCGGACGCGAGCCGGGCGTACCCTTCCGCTTCGTCCATCGGGTTGAGGTCTTCGCGCTGGAGGTTCTCGATCAGGGAGATCTCAAGCGACTGTTGGTCGGTAAAATCCTTGACGATCGCCGGAATATTGGCGAGGCCGGCCAGCTTGGCGGCGCGCAGGCGCCGCTCCCCGGCGATCAGCTCATACTTGCCGTCGCGCATCCGGGTGAGGATCGGCTCGAGCACCCCCTGGGTCTTGATCGACTCGGCCAGTTCATGGAGCGCCTCTTTGGCAAAAGAGGTGCGCGGCTGGCGCGGGTTGGCGGCGACACTGTTGATATCGACGTTGACGATAGTGCGGCCGCCGACAAAAACGGAACCTTGCGGGATCAATGCTCCTAAACCTTTGCCCAGACCTCTTTTATTAGATCCTACCATCATCCAACACCTCCCGACAAAGATTTTCGTAGGCTTCGGCCCCTTTGCTGCCGGGGTCGTAAAAAATGATCGGCTGGCCGAAACTGGGGGCTTCCGCCAGGCGGACGTTGCGCGGGATGACCGTCTTGAAGACCTTACTGCCGAAATATTTCCGCGCCTCCTCGGCGACTTGCGAAGAGAGGAGGGTGCGCGGATCGAACATGGTCAGGACGATGCCGCGGATCTTGAGGGCGGGGTTCAGGCTTTCCCGGACCAGCTCGAGCGAATGGGTCAGCTGGCTGATCCCTTCGAGGGCGTAATATTCGCACTGGATCGGGATGATCACTTCGTCGGCCGCGGTCAGGGCATTGACCGTTAATAGGGAGAGAGAAGGGGGACAATCGATGACCAGCAGGTCGTAGTTCCCTTTGACCGCGGCGAGGGCGGATTTCAACTTGTGTTCTCTCGCCTCTACCGCCACCAGCTCAACTTCAGCGCCGGCCAAGCGCGGGGTGGAGGGGAGGACATCGAGGTTGGCGATACTGCTCTTGATGATCACTTCACTGGCGGGGGCGTTCTCGATCAGGATGTTATAAAGACAGCGTTCGATCTGCGAGCGGTCGACCCCCAGGCCGACGCTGGCGTTGCTCTGCGGGTCGATATCGATCAGGAGGACTTTCTTGCCGAAGGTCGCGAGGTAAGCCGCCAGGTTTACCGTGGTGGTCGTTTTGCCGACTCCGCCTTTTTGGTTAACGACCGCGTAGGTGGTTGCCATGAACTAATAATTATACCAAAGTTATCTTTTTATTGCCATCCCTGACGGCGCATTATGTTATACTAATGCCCGTGAAAGTAAAAATAGAGATAGGCATCTTACTGATCTCGCTTTTTTGTTTTTGCTCTCCCGGCCGGGCGGACTTCAAAGACGTCCCGGCAACCCAGCCGGCCTCCTCCGCGATAGGGCAACTTCTGGCCGCTGGGATCATTGCCGCCCCGGCCAATAAGCGATTCGACGGGAACGAACCGGTCACGATGTTCCAACTGGCCGTGATCATGGAGAGGGTCCTGGTGAGCACGGGCCAAGTCAAAGAGATAGAAACAAGCCCGCTCGAAGAATTTTATAATGATGTTCCCGCGAAACACTACGCTTATAAAGCGGTCCAGGACCTCACGAAATTAGGCGTGTTCACGGTCGCGGGCCGGCAGCGGTTTGACGGGGAAGCTTTACTGGACCGCTACACGTTCTATTCATACTACGCGTTGTTTTTAGAGAAGTTGGCAGGCCAGGCCTTAACGGCGACATCCTCCTCGTTTTATCCGGACGTCCGGCCCGATCATTCCTCTTTTATCTTTCTGCAAAAGCTGGTCGAAGCCGGACTGCTGGACGGCATCGGTTATTTTAACGGCGACCGGATCGTCAAGCGATATGAAATGGCGATCTTTACGGCCAAGCTGCTGGACCATTACGCGGCGGAGCGGGCTAAGGCGCAGGCCAAAGAAAATGAAGCGTCCATTGAAGCGAACGCCGGCGCGTACCTGGACATTCCCGAGGACAATTACGCCGGGCCGGCGGTCAACGAGCTGGCGGGAGAAGGGATACTGATCCCGGGCGAAGACAAGAAATTCTACGGAGACCAGTTGATCAATGAATATTTGATGATCGATCTCACCGGCAAGATCATCGAGAGGATCATGGTCGGCGAAACGGGCGAACTGGGGACGGCCAACCCGGCCCAGGCTTTTAAGGACGTGCCGGTCAGCCATTTCGCCTATCGGTCCATCCTTAAATTGATCAAGCTGGGCATTATACCGCCCGGGGACCGGACGCAACTGTTATACGCCGACCGGAAGATCAGCCGCTACCAGCTGGCGTTCTTTATGCTCCCCGCGATCGAAAAAGTGCTCTCCGCGGCGATCAAATTTAAACCGGCCAATCCGGCGCTCGGTTACGCCGACGTGCCGGAAGATTGTTTCGCTTATAGCACCATCCAAAAATTGATCTGGCTGGGGGTTTTGGAGGGAGGGAGTGAAAAGAAATTCAACGGGGAACAATACGTCGACCGGTATGAACTGGCTTTTTTCACGGTTAATCTGGTCAAGGCGGTCTTTTTGAAGTTAAAGGAACTGGAGAATTTCGCGCCCGCCCGGCCGGTCGAATACGGCTTTAAAACCTACCTGAACACGCAATTGAGTGCCACGCAGATCGTCAACGGCAAAGGGCCGGGCCTGAATTATAATGATCTCTCCGCCCATCAATCCGTCAAGCTTTCCCTGGACCGGAATTTAGGCAACAATCTCTGCGCTTTCGCCTCGCTGACCTCATTGTATGATTTTGGGAGCGGCGCGGCGGCCAGTTCGCCTTATCTTGACAGCGGTTATGTCCTGCTCAATAATCCCCCCTATATCCTGCAGGCCGGCCGATCGTATTTTTATAAAGGTTACACTCCGTTCGGGAACAGCCTGTTCGTCGACACGACAGCGGACATGGTCCTGGCGAACTTCGACCCTGATATTTTTAATTTGAACGCGTCGGTCGGCAAGCTTGGTTACGCGAGCGACCTTAGCCGCGATTCTAATTTCGGCTTGATCAGCGTTACCCCCAAAATGCCGGGGCTGTTCAGCTGGCTGGAGTTCACGCTGGGCGGCAGTCTGATCACCAACCTGCCCGACCCATTGACCCTGGCGCCTTTGCCGGCCCGATTAACGCAGAGCTACGGCGGGGTCAAATTAAATCTGTTCAGCCTTTTTGAGCTGACCGCTGAAAACGCGAATTTGAGCTTGAACAATCCTGAGGTCATTCCTCTGATCGGGGTCAGCCCCGGGATAGTGGACCTAACGGCCAGCCAGTACGCCCTGACTTACTTCGCGAATGATAACGGGTACATAATTTCCCTGGGCTACCAAAAGATCGGGAACAATTATTATTTGGCCAGCCTGGCCAGTCCAGCCCTTTATCTCGGAGCGGGGCAGGGGACCGAGAGCGTTTTGTTCAAAACCCGGTTCTTTATTTCACCCGGCCAAAATATCGGCGGCGAAGTGGCCGGGATCCGACAGAACGGGGCCAGCCTGAAGACCGTGCTCAACGGCACGTATAACGCGCGGGTTTTTGACCTCGCCTATTGGAATTTGACCTTGACCAGGGTATTCTCTAGCAACAGCACCGTCCTGGAACAGACCAGCCTGTCATCATCGTTTGCGGTCTCATTTTAAAAGGAGGCGAAACAATGTCCGATATCAAGGAGATCAGGGAGACCAGTTTGAAAGAAGCGTTGAGGGGGATCAAGCGGATCAAAGACGAAGCGGTGAAGAACATTCAGGAGATCAAGGCGACCGCCGTCAAAAGCATCAAAGATATCAAGAAGGAGAAGAAGAGCGGGTTTAACGTTTAGCTTTATTCTTCTCGATCGCCCGGTCGACCAGCTCATAGATGACTTCCATCATGAAGGGCTTGCTGATGTAGTCCATGGCCCCCAGCTGGAGGGCGTCTATTTTAGTGGTTTCCGTCGCGTAGGCCGTTACGATCACGGCTTCGATCTTAGGATCGATCTCTTTGATATTTTTTAAGATATCCAGGCCGATTTCCCTGCCTTCGAACCGCAGATCGATAAAGGCGATATCAAAATGTTCTTTTGAGACCGCGGCCGCGGCTTCGTTCAGGTTCCTGGCCGTAGTGACCTGATAATTCTTGATCCCCAGGATCATTTTAAATGATTCCAGGACCGCCAGTTCGTCGTCAATAACCAGGGTTTTTATTTCTTTAGTCAAGGCGCGCTCCTTCTATTTCTTTAACAGCAACTCAAAAACGTTAATTTTGGCCGGGACCAGTTCTCCTCTATTGCCGCGTACAGTGACCGTAAGTTTGTATTGCCATAAGATGCCGATGGTCAGCAGCATGGCCAGCAGGACGACCACGGTGACATATTCAACCTGGCGGGCCTGTTTGCCCATGTTCTGCGATAACAGAGAGTCGAACAGATCTTTGATCCTGCTCATTATTTTATTCCTCGATCTCCAATTCCTTGATCCGCTCCAATTTATCCCGGGCCGATTTGCGGATCAGGCTTACGTCGTAGGGCGGCATCCTCAATTCCTTACTGATTTTATCATAGGTTTTATTCTCGTCATAATACATTTGCAGGACTTTCTTTTCGAGCGCTGATAGTTTAAGGGCTTTTTTGAGCTTTTCTTTTCCCTGCTTTTCTTTGGCTATTTTCTTTTTAAATTTAATGAGTTCAATGGTCTCTGCCAGTTCCTGGTCGCTTTCTTGGAGTTGGGCCTGATAAAATTTATAAAACTCGCCTTTGAGCGACAGGAGCTCGTCAAAACTGCCCGATTCGGAGATCACGTTCTCCGAGACGACATAAATATTATCGGCGATCTTCAGAGTTGAAGGGCGATGAGTGATCAGGATCAGGGTCCTCTTTTTAGTGCCGGCTTTTAGGTTCTCAAATATTCTGGCTTCCGTGACGCTGTCGAGCGCGGAGGTGGCTTCGTCCATGACCAATATTTTAACGTCGCGGTAGAGGGCGCGAGCAATGGAAAGGCGCTGTCTTTGGCCGCCCGACAGGCCGACCCCGCCTTCGCCGATGAGGGTGTCGTAGCCGTTGGCCAAGCCCGTGATAAATTCATGGATGTCCGCCTCCCTGGCGGCCTGGATCATCTTTGCTTCGTCGACTTCCTTCCGGCCGTACTGCAAATTTTCGCGCACGGTGCCGGAAAAGATGATCACATCCTGGGAAACGATGGAGATGTTGGCGCGCAGGGTCATCAGCGAGACCTGCTTGAGGTTGTAGTAATCGATAAAAACATCGCCTTCCGTCGGTTCGATAAATCTCAGGATCAGGTCAATAATAGTGCTTTTACCCGCGCCGCTGGCCCCGCAAACCGCCGTGATCTCTCCGGGATTGGCCAGCAGTGAGACGTCCTTAAGCGTGTATTCATCCGAATTCTGGTATTTAAAACTGACTTTGTCGAATTTGATCTTGCCTTCGATCTGGAACAGGACGAAGGTGCGCGATTCTTTGTACGCTTCAGGTTTTTCTTCCAAGATATCGTTAACCCGTTTAATAGAAACAAAGCTCCTGTTCAGGGCTTTATAAAGCGACCCGAAATCCATGATCGGCTGGTGGATCTGGCCGAGATAGACCAGGATGGCCATGATCTCACCGATAGTGATCTGTCCGGTGATGACGCGGTAACCGGCGTACCAGGCCAGAAAACTGGTCCAGACGGTGATCAGAATGGAATCAAAAAAGGAGTTGATCAGGCCCAGGAAGAGATTTTCCCTGACGAGGGCGAACATGCCTTTGAGTTTATCGATCAGCCGGTCGGTCTCATAGATCTCCTGGTTAAAAGACTTGATCGTCTTGACGTTGCTCATTTTTTCCTGATAGAACGTGTAGATTTCCGACTCTTTTTTCTGGGATTTTGTCTGAACGTCCTCGAATCTCTGGGCGAAGAATTTTGTCTGGATGAAATAGATCGGGATACCGACCAGGGCGAGCAGGGTCAAATTCCAATCGATCAGCAAACAGATGACCAGGAGAGAGGCGAGTTGCAGCAGGGTCTTGATCACCACGGGGATCAATTCGGCCACCGAATCGACGATGACGTCGATATCGTCGGTGACCCTGACCATCAGGTCGCCGACCTGTTTCTCGTAATGGAAGCCGAGCGGCAAGCGGAGCAGGCGGGTGAAAAATTTCTTTCTAAGATCGATGGAGAGCGTCTGGTGGATAAAAGTATCCATATAACTGGAAATGTCGGAAAAGAAAGTGTCAAAAATAAAGATCAATATTCGGAACAGGACCAGGAAGCTGAGCAGGAACAGGTCTTTGTTGGGATAAGCGTAATCGATCAAAACCTTGGTGATCAGAGGATTGGCCATGCCAAAGATGACCAAGATGCCGACCGAAAGCAAAGAAACGAGACTTTTATCCCAATAAGGTAAAAGCAATTTGGTATAAACGAAAAGTAGCCTTAGTCTATCGCGCATGTAAGACAAAGTATAACGCTTTTCGTGTGGTTGGGCAATAAAAACGGGCAGGCTCCATTCAAAAACTAATCGGGAAATGCTACAATTCTTTATATGATAAGGGATTCAGCCCAAAGAAGCGGCGCGCGGGCGTGAAAATATTGTTGCTTGTTCCGCCTCGATGCGAACCTGCCCAGCCGGTCCTCGGCGTGCCGTCATTAACCGCTTTTTTAAAACAAAATGGACATGAGGTCGTTCAAAGAGACCTAAGTATTGAAGCTTACAATTATTTTCTAGATGAAGGTAGGCTTAAAAACTCTATTAATCAAATAAAAGACAGGCTGAAGGCATTTGAAAAGTCAGGTCAGCCCCTAAAAACAATTAAGAAAATTGACGAATATTATAATTTATCCCGGGCGGATATGGTTTACCCGTATATTGTTGCCAATTTAGGCGAAGCCAAACGCATCGTACATGACCAGGAAGAATTTTATGATATAGGGAAATATCAGTGGGCGTTTAAGGTCCTGGATGCGGCTTTATTCATTGTCTCAATGGAATACTATCCAATAACCTTTTCCACTTCAAAATATGAAAATATTATATCTAATGCCTGGGAATCGACAAAAAAGCTGAAAAAATGCATTGAAAACGATCAGGGCAATATATTCAAAGAATATTATCAAGGGATCTTAACAGATATATTAAATGAAGATTTCAAGCTGATAGGGATATCAGTCTCATATATGGAACAAATAGTCCCGGCTTTAACACTGGCAAAAATTATAAAAGGCAAAAACAAAAATATCCACGTTACCATTGGTGGGAGTTTTATTTCGGCCCTGGCCGATAAAATTGCACAGAATAAATCAATTAATGAATATGGCGATAGTTTTGTGGTCTACGATGGAGAGATCCCGTTGTTGAGATTGGCCGAGGCGCTGGAACAAAATAAAAGCCTGGAAAATGTGCCGAATTTGATCTATAAAGCGAACGGTCAAATTCGTGTGAACAAACTGGATTCGACGCTCAAGGCCCGGGATCTGCCGACGCCGGATTTTGAAGGTTTGCCGTTAGAAAGCTACTTTTCTCCTCATGTCATGCTGCCGATCTTAACCACCAGGAGTTGCTATTGGAGAAAATGCGCATTTTGCACCCATTATCGCGGTTATCTGGCTCCGTTCAGCGTCAGGAACGTTGAAATGGTTATCGACGACCTAAAAGTGTTGATCGCTAAATATAATGCGCGATATTTCATATTCGTGGATGAAGCGGTCCACCCCAGGATATTGGAACAATTATCGAATGCTATTTTACGTGAGGATATTAAGATTTTCTGGAGTTGCATGGCAAGGTTTGATGAGGCATTGAGCCCCGAGCTGCTGGCTAAAATGTCTAAGGCCGGTTGCCGGTTTATCTGGTTTGGCCTGGAATCAGGCAGCCAGAGAATATTGAATTTAATGGAAAAAGGCACGCGGATAAAAACGATAGAAAAGATATTGCGGGGATGCAAGAAGGCCGGCATCGATACGTTTTTAATGGCTTTTCTTGGCTTCCCCAGCGAGACAATAAAGGAAGCGAAAGGTACGCTGGCTTTTATTGAAAAAAACAAAAGGAACATCGGCTGGGTCGTTGTGGAACAAAATTTTATCCTGGAAGAAGGTTCCAAGGTCTTCGTCAGCCCCGAAAAATATAAAATAGGTAGAATTAAGCCTAATAGTAAGAACGAAGATCTGAAGGTGTCTCATGATTATGAAGTGACTGCCGGCATGTCGCAGGCTCGAGTAGAGAAATTTCAGAGGGAGGCGCCAAAAGAACTTTCTTTGCCTTTAAGAACAAGAGGACATTATTTTCTTTATAAAACAAAATGGGGCCAGATGGACAAAGTCAGAAAACGCGGTTCAAATGAAAGGAAGCTATCAAGACGCGGGCAGGGCACGCCTGGAAAAGAAAACACATATTTATTAACAGCCGGGACTATTTATGGCGAGTTCCAATATGACCTGCGTGAGGCAGAACAGATACTAAGTAAATATTTTAATAATGATAAGCCTAAAATAATAAAGGCAGATAAAATGAGAACGGGATTCTTATATAATATCTTAACCAGAGAAAGCCATTTTCTCTACAATTACGGGATCGACATCTTTGTCTTGGCCTGCCAAAAGCTCGCGATCAATGAAATAATCGATCTGATCAGTAAAAAATTTGATCTACCAATTAATTACGCGAAAGGCGAGGTGACCCGTTTATTGGCTCGATTGTTAAAGCACGGATTTATCGAGACAGAAGCCAAATGATTTTTAATTAAACTATCTATTGCATTGGGCATGAACTCGGGGGTCACTTGCTTGTCATATAATAAGAAATGGGGTATACTTGCATTGCGTAATTGTCGGGCGATCCATCAGAATATATGAAAAGGGAGGTGAGAAGGATGGCGGGAAAGAACAAGGCAGGATACGAAGTAATTGGCTCATTTAAGATCGTAGCATCCGGAAAGTCGGGAAAGCCGGGGGGCGGTATTAACCCCATTGCGGACAAGGAAATGCCCCCGGAACAAATGATAGGGACGTCCATGAAGGATATCAAGGCCAAGATCAAAGGGGCTTTTAAGAATTTATAGAATCTCCCGGAAACAAGCTTATGGAGGCGCCCTTAAAACGCCTCCATAAGTATTTATTAGGCATTTAGATACCGCCAGTTAAGCTTAAAAATCATTTATGATGAAAACTTGTTTGATAAGCCCACCTCACATTATTAGAGCAGAAGACGAGGCCGGACCTCATCAATGGCCGCTGTTATCGATGATCACGCTGGGCACGATACTAAAAAACAAAAACAAACCGGTTGAACTGCTGGACTTGCAGCTGCTGATAAATAAAAAGGTTCTTAGGTTCAATCGGAGTTTCTATAAGGCAGCGGTTAAGCTGATCGCGGCGTCCGGCGCGGATGTGCTCGGCTTTACCGCTATGTGTTCGAATTATCCGCTGGCGCTCAATCTGGCGCGCGAGTGCAAGCGAGCAAACCAGAAATATAAGATCATCTTCGGCGGCCCGCAGGCGACCGCGACCGGCGAAGAGACGATGAAGAAGTTCCCTTTTATCGACGTCATTGTTTACGGGGAAGGGGACGTTACGCTGGTCGAGGTGATCGACAGGCTGGAAAAGGGCGAAAGCCTGGCGGGAGTAGCGGGGATCTCATATCGAGAAGGGCCAAAGATAGTCCATAACGGCAAAAGGGAATTGATCAAGGATTTAAATGAATTGCCGCTGTTGGACTATGGACTGGCCGTGCCTTTGTCGGAATATCAGGGTAAGCAGAAAAGCTATGTCGCGAGCATCGAAGTGGGCCGGGGCTGTCCGTACAACTGCGTCTACTGTTCCACGAGCGTCCACTGGGGCCGGAGGTTCCGGCTCAAATCGGCGGAGAGGATCGTGGCGGAATTGACGTACTTAAAAAAGAGGTACAAAATCGGGACTTTTTTATTCCAGCATGACCTGTTCACGCTCGACAGGCAGAGGCTAAGGGAACTGTGCGAGCTGATGATCGGGAAAAAGCTGGGGATCGCCTGGACCTGCAGTTCGAGGATAGACAGCCTGGATGTCGAAGATGATACCTTGGCGCTGATGGCGAGGGCCGGGTGCAAAGGTATCTTTTACGGGGTCGAGACAGGTTCGGAGAGGATGCAGCGGTTGTTAAACAAAAATATTAATTTGGATAGGGTTGAAGAAGTGATAAAAAAAACCATTAAAAATGATATCCCCTGCGCGGCCTCGTTCATCATCGGCTTCCCGGAGGAAAAAGAAGCCGACCTGAACGATACGTTAAACCTTGCCCTGCGCCTGGCCAACATCGATTATATTTCGAAAGTCCAATGCAACCTTATCGCGCCGGTCGCGGGCACAAAATTGATGGCGGACTACAAAAAAGATCTGATCATGACGGAATGCATCTCTTATTACACTTCATTCAAATTATGCCGGTCGGATGAAATGAAATTAATAAAAGAAAACCCCGAGCTATTCAGCGCTTTTTACAATCTCAAAACGCGCTACGTGCCTTTAGAGGTGTTTGTCTTTGTCCAGGATTGGGGGGTGTGGATACTAAAACATTTGCCTAAGAGCTTTTTATTGCTCTGCCGCGAATTGGATATTACGCCGTTAAAAGCGATTTATTTATGGATTAAATGGTTTAATCGCAACGGCTATGAAATAACTACGACCGTTAGCTTTAATGACGCTTACAACAAATATTACAAATATGCCAGCGGGATTTATCGTGAGAATAAAAAGCGATTCTCATTTGTCAGGGACCTTATGAAATATGAAAAATGCATGAATCTAATCAAGCTTAATAAAAAGAAAAAGATCAAAGGCTGTTCACAAGTCGATTTGAGACAAATGTTTCGGGGGGATTGGCGAAAGGTCGTACCGGCCGTATCAAAGCAATTGATTAGCCAAACTTTTTCATATGATATTGAAAAATATTTCAGTGACAACAGGGAAAAAAACTTGGAAACGTATAATAATCAAGAGAAATTACATTATCTTTTTTATAATTTAAGTGATAGATTGGTAATCCAGAGAATTAGTAAAAAAACGAAATTGTTTTTGGATAAGATCGATGGGGAAAGGACTTTCGGGGAAATTATCGATGATTTTAATAAAGTTTATCCCACGCCACGCTCGAAAATAGGGCGATTTTTAAGGGAAACTATAAAAAATGGCGTTATTAATACAAATTTAGGATGACCTGGATCCGCAATGGTAGTAAAGTAAGATGAAAACATGCCTAATAAATCCCCCCAGTTTTCTTAACGCAGACCAAGCCTCGGATTATTTTAACCGACCGCCATTGTCAATCCTGACCCTGGGCACGATACTAAAAAACAAAAACAAACCGGTTGAACTGCTGGACCTGCAGCTGCTGATAAATCAAAAAGTTCTCAGGTTTGATCGGAGTTTTTATAAGGCAGCGGTTAAGCTGATCGGCGCGAAATGTGCCGACGTGCTGGGCTTTACCGCTGTGTGTTCGAACTATCCGCTGTCGCTCAACCTGGCGCGCGAGTGCAAGCGAGCGAATCCGAGATATAAGATCATCTTTGGCGGCCCGCAGGCGACCGCGACCGGGGAAGAGACGATGAGGAAGTTCCCTTTTATCGACATCGTTGTTTACGGAGAAGCAGACATAACTCTGGTCGAGGTGATCGACAGGCTGGAAAAGGGCGAAAGCCTGGCGGGAGTAGCGGGGATCTCATATCGAGAAGGGCCAAAGATAGTCCATAACGGCAAAAGGGAATTGATCAAGGATTTAAATGAATTGCCGCTGTTGGACTATGGACTGGCCGTGCCTTTGTCGGAATATCAGGGTAAGCAGAAAAGCTATGTCGCGAGCATCGAAGTGGGCCGGGGCTGTCCGTACAACTGCGTCTACTGTTCCACGAGCGTCCACTGGGGCCGGAGGTTCCGGCTCAAATCGGCGGAGAGGATCGTGGCGGAATTAGTTTACTTAAAACAGAGATACAAGATCGGATCATTTGCCTTCCAGCATGACCTGTTCACGCTCGACAGGCAAAAGCTCAGAGAACTATGCGAACTGATGATTACGAAGAAACTGGGGGTCACCTGGACCTGCAGTTCGAGGATAGACAGCCTGGACGTCGAAGACGATACCCTGACGCTGATGGCCCGGGCCGGATGCGAAGGCATCTTTTACGGGGTGGAGACGGGGTCGGAGAGAATGCAGCGGCTAATTAAAAAACGCATTAATTTAAAGAGGGTTGAACATATAATAAGAGAAACAATTAAGAACAACATTGAATGCGCGGCCTCGTTCATAATCGGTTTTCCGGAAGAAAAGGAAGCCGACCTGAACGATACATTAATCCTCGCCCTTAAGCTAAGCAATGTTGGGCCAAAAGTGAATATCAGGCTGTATCTGGCGGCCCCGGTTGCCGGCTCGGAATTAATGGAAACAAATAAAAAATCTCTGGCCTTGACCTACTGTTATTCGGATTTTAACGACATCACTTCATGTTTAGGCACGAAAAGAGAAGAGATCAAGAAGTATCCAGGGCTATTCAGCTCCTTTTATAACCTTAAAACAAAATATCTGCCGCTGGAGCTGTTCATCTTTGCGCAAGACTGGTTGTTCCCTGTCATACAATATTTGCCAAAAAGCTTTGCGTTATTATGCGACGAATTAAAGGCGGCTCCGTTGGAAGTATTATATTTATGGATCAATTGGTTTAACAAAAATGAACATTTAATAGAAAGCCCGGTATTAACCCATAAATCAATGGACTATTTTTGTAAATTCGCAAAAGAAATCCACAGAGAGAAAAAGATCGAGGCCTTGTTTTTATTCGATCTTCTGAAATATGAAACGGTGATATATAACGTCCAATTTATTAAAAAGTCATTAACAGCCGGGACCGTCAAGCAAACAAGAAGAATGAAGGGCGATTGGGTAATGATAGCGCCAAAAATATCAGAGCAAGTAATATATGGGTCATTTAATTATGATGTAAAAAAGTATATGGAACTGGGGAAGCGAATGGGAGCTCAAAAATCTGGTCGCAACAGAAAAGTGTCTTATTTGTTCTATAAGATAAACGGCGAAATCGATGCGCGAAAAATAAGCGCAAGGACAAGAGAGTTTATTGGGGGGATGGATGGGACGAAGTCGTTGGAAGAAATTGCGGAAGATTATAAAAGGACATATCCAGTAGCAAAACAGAAGATCAAGGCGTTTATAAAGAACGCAGTTAAAGACGGCATTGTCGAGCTTGAAAGCCTCTAAGTAATTGACTGAAATTATTCCCCAATAAAATCGAAACAATTGTAGGAAAACAATTAAATTACTCAATGGGGCTATTGCTGCCTCGGGGGAAAAATGAACTGTACCAGTGCGACGGTAATACAACCTTATCTGTGCTTATTGGAATGCGGCGGCGCAATGACGGCCGATACAATTGCTCCCTCCCCGCCAACAAACCTGAAATTAAGTAATGATGAGGACCGGACGGCAAGGATCGCCTGGTCGGGGCCAACGAGTAATAATAACGGCTCACGATTGACCGACCTGGCCGGTTATGTACTGGCCCTTCGTGATATTTCTACGAATGGAGATTGGGTGGAAATCAAAGTCGGCGACGTTACGACAAAAACGATCGAGAATCTGTCCAATAGCCATGTTTATCAGTTCAGGGTCAAAGCCTACGATTCGGCCAAACCGGCAAATTATAGCGATTGGTCAGCGATAGCTTCGATCCAGTTGACAGATAAAGTCAAGCCGATAATTCGACACGTGCCGATCTCGAGCGCCGAAGTGTTCACTGAAATTAATATCTGTGCCCAGATCGCCGATAATGAAGCGGTAAAATCAAGCAGGCTATATTATAAACATATCGACAGCAGGGATTGGAGCTTTGCTCAGATCGAGCAAGACAAAATATGTGATCACGCGATAATCCCAGCCGCGGCAGTGCGTTTGGGCGCCATCCAGTATTATATCGACGCGACAGATAACAGCGGCAATTGTGCGCATCTTCCGCTGGAAGCTCCGGATACGAACTACTTGATCAACGTCTATGATCCAATTCCGCCAAACATTGTGCACACCCCGATCAAACGTATATATATTGACGAGGATTTTAAAGTCACTGCCAGGATAACCGACAATGTCGAGGTCAAAGACGCGACTTTATATTATCGCATTTATAACGCTAATCCCTGGCAGTCCTACAAAATGAAAGAAGAGAACGGCATTTATTCTGCCGCCGTGCCAAAAAACAGGCTAAGTTTGTATCGTGCCGAATACTATATCGAAGCCGTCGATCCCAGCGATAATCGATCAACCGAGCCGGCGGACGCCCCAAGAGAATTCCACCGTGTCAAGGTGCAGGTGAATGATAAACATTACCCCTTGTCGAAACAATGACGCCTCGCTTTAAGAGAAGCAGACAATACGACTTAAATGAGCAATTTGCCTGCGCGCATGATGGTTTGCGGGGGCCGATCGGGATAATAGACAGTTAATTCCGGATCCCTGACCAAAAAGTCAAAATGAGATTTGGAATTATTCCGGCCGCCGAAATTACGATTGAATCCAAAAGCAATATGGATTGTGCCCGCAACTTTTTCATCTTGCAGCATATTTCCACAAATCGGATAAGAGGCTAAACCGATCCCTAATTCTCCGGTTAGGCCAGCCTCATCATCTTGAGAGAGAGAGGCCCGGAGTTTTGCCAGCAGACGGTTGTTTCTGGCTGGCGCATTAAGCCATTGCAAACTTGTTAATCTCCCCCCGTTTATTTCGAGTTTTAGCGGTTGGGGAAGAATGCCCAGGCTTGTGGTTGAGGCGTCTGCGATCACAGTTCCATTTGTTCCAGATTCAACAGGCGCGCAGAAAAGTTCCCCGCAGGGGAAATTGGTAATACCGCTGGTTCTTGGGATGATATCATCATGAAATTCTCGTCCACGAATGTCGATTTTAACATCAGTTCCAAGCGCTGTTTTGATATGAACTTCGGACGCGGCTTTGAGATTTTCTAAAAGTTTTCTGGCATTATCAATCATTTCTCCGAAATTTATTTTAATTTTCAGCATAGCTTCTTCAATTTCAGGGCAATGAGCAATTACCGTGTCGGGCCCCGTTTCCATTTTACCCAAGTTAACTCGGTCCGGCGTTTCTTCTACCAACGATTTTAAAACATTAATAATGAGAGCAAAGCTATGACCGGACAGCGCGGCCGCCAGCCTTTCTTGAGTATCGCCGGCAAAACGTTCTTTTCCAATCTGAAAAACTTTAACTTCGGCCCCCAGATTCCGCGCGGCCTCGACAAAAGCCGCGCCGATCTTTTTTTTGGGAAGATCGTGAAAAACAAGTACCTTTTGCCCGGCACGAAGGTTATAACGTTCTTTTAAAGCAATCTGAGCGCCTTTTATCAGCCCACTCATTTTTGTATTAATCATCTCACTTATATATCCATGAATCTTTCGAGAAATTTCATACTAAATAAAAATGAATATGGAAATGATCAGGCATGAGCTGTGGTTGAGCAGGCGCGTAATCATGAAGATTCCATCTAAAAATGGGCGAATTGTAAATAAACTCAACCGGGATGCCGATTTCCCGCTCTATTTTTAATTTATTATCGCCTATTAAATCACGCCCCCAAGCGGAAAAAGGAGAATTAGGGATCAGTATCAAATCCGGCCTTTTTTTATGTTTTCTTAGCCAGCTTCTAATAGCAAAAATAAAATCATTGACGACGAGCAAGTCTCCCATAATGATACTGCCCCCAAAAAATCGATTCTTTGGGACAAGAAGAAAAACGTTTATTCTTCCATTATAATGTTGTTTTATAAGAAGCCTTAATGTCGGCCTGACCATTCGGGATGTTATTAGCAAAACATTCTTTGCCTTGTAAACGGCGCTATATCTATAGACATCCAAAACATCATCAGTTTTCAAGCCTTGAGGCAGCATTATCCCAAACGGATCTATCATATCGCCGTAGGCCTGCTTCATGAATGGTAAATAGGGGTATTTGTGCTTTCCGTATTTAATCAGAAAGGAAAGTATTTTGCCGCCGCGCATTATCTTAATGCTAACCGATTCCTTTTTTAATAAGTTAGCCAGTGCCTCTTCCCTGTTATTTATGCTTATTTTATCTATTTCCAATAATATATCGCCGGTTTTCAAGCCGGCCTGATAGGCAGGAGAATTTTTTACGACTCCAAGAATATAGGGTTTTGTTAAATAACCGCTTCCCGGCAGATTCTCGACAAATAGATTTGGCGAAAAATATAGCGGCACTGACAGATTCTTCCGGTATACATTTATCCATTTTGCCAATCTTCTCCATAACTCTTTTGTTTTGAATAATTGTTTGTTCGAAAAATATTTACTGAAACCTGGAGCACAGATTTTGACTGCATAGGCATCATTTCTTTCCGCGTAGCGGATCGTTTTCTTAATATCGGATAAGGGAAGACCGGGCCAGGCAACAATGTTCACGGTGAATGGGATTTTATGTTGTTTTAATAAAGGCAGACTGGCAATTGCTGTCCCCGGGCGAGAATCGTTCATTAATTGTTTCCGGCGGTTTATATCGGCACTATTTAATGAAATCGATATTTTTAAAGGGTGGAAACAGGCAAGTTTGTCGATCATTTCATGGGTCAGGGGGGTGCCGTTGGTAAGTATCTCCAAGATTTTGGAACAGCCCTTTTCTCTTAAGCTCTTCAACCCTTTTATAATATTGGGATTTGTTAGAATCTCATCGTTCTCATATGTTTCACCGGCAACTAACCCGAGTGACTCTTGTGGGTTAAAATATTTGAGGCGTGTTTCCATTTCTTGAAAAGAGTTTTTCCTTTTTGTTTTGATAAAAGAAGGGGTTCCTTTTTGATAGCAAAATACACAATCGGCATTGCAGTGCCAGGAAAATTGCGCCAAAAAAGCATCCGGGCTTGTTTTTATAAGCCAATCTTTTAAGACGCGTAATTTAAACGCAAATGGCAATTTAGCCCGGGAACGATTGAGCGCAATCTGCACAAGCATTATTTGAATAATACGCTTTATAAAAATAATTCTTGGGTCGGATAAAACATAAGAATGATCGGGTTGATATATAATGTTTTGCCGAATGTTTAATTTGGCCAGAACGTTTCGTTGTGATATAGAATTGCCGTTTTTATCTTCAAGGTCAACTATATATCGAATGCGCGATAAAATAAAATTAATTAACTTGATCATTTGTAGATAAATAAGAAGCGTTATGAATACTCATTAAAACAGTATTGAATCGATAATTATTTATTTCATCTTCAAGCGCCCCTTCTTTAAAATCGACAAGCTCTAAAGGTTTTAATAATTTAATGAGATCATTTATTGTAAAGGCGCATGAATAGCTGCCGTTCTTGGCCCGATAGTTTTTCCCTTTGAATAAGCCCGGGTAAGACCGGTCGAATTCGGACAGGATAAAAAATCCGCCATGCTTTAATGCATTAAATGCGTTGTTTAGGTAAGCTTTCTGATGCTTTTTCCTTATATGGTCGAGCACGCTCCAGTCAAGAATAAGATCAAACAGGCCAAGCGCAGAAATCGAATCCCTGACGGTTAGATCAGCCAATTTAAGACTTACGTTAGCATCGTCCCGAAATCTATCCCTGCATAATCTAATAGCTTCTTTGCAGGAGTCAATCCCAAAGACTTTAAACCCTAATCTCCGAAGATAGTCTATGTGCCTCCCATCTCCGCAGCCAAGATCCAACGCCCTTTTATCCTTGGCGCGATCGGATAAGTTATTGGCCCTTATAATATCCACCACACTTTTACTTGCGGAATAATCCCAGCCGAATCCATTAAGCCGCCTTTGCGAGTTGTTTTCATAAGCGATTCGATATATATTTGTTTCACATCTCGAGCAAGTATTTCTCATGAATTAATGTTGTAATTTGTGCCCAAACAACGACCTAACATCGATGAACGCGGGCGGGATCTGCGCTAAGTTTTATGCCCGCATAGTTAATATAATATATGACGCGGATGACTTGTCAATAGAAGAAATATAGTGTTAATATAAATACAACAATGAAAATCTGTGTAAGCATAAAGGCAACAGATGAAATTGCCCCTCTGGTTAAGGCGGGAGCCGATGAATTCTACTGCGGTGTAATCCCCTGGCAATGGCGAAAAAGGTATAAAGGTTTCTTTCTCAATCGCCGGGAAGATATAAAATGTAATTATTCGAGCTATAAAGAATTAAAGGTGAGCATATCACTGGCGCGTGAATTAGGGCGGCCGGTTTACGTCACTTTTAATGCGCCTTTTTATCCCCAAATATTATATCCTGAACTTGAGAAAATAATCATAAAAGTATTGTCTTTTAGACCGGCCGGAGTGATTGTTGGGGATCCCGGGTTGTTACTCTGGCTAAAAGAAAAAGGGATCAACGCAAATATTGTGTTAAGCGCGGAATTCGGGATATTTAATTTATACGATGTAAAATGCGCCTTGGGCTTAAACAATAACATTAAAAGGATCGTCTTCCAAAGATATCTGAGCATACCGGAGATGAAGGACATTATTTCTCATCATCCTAATTATGATTATGAGGCGTTCGTTCTTGATGAAAGATGCCCTTTTGCCGGGCCCTATTGTTTTGCTTCCCACGATAGAAAGTTGGGAGAAAATATGTGCCAGAGCATTATGGACGCCAAACCGCAGATATTATTTGCCCAGAGGAAACCGATCTCATATTTTAATAAAGTATACGAGAATATATGCCTATATTATAAAAGAGAGAACTTTAATTCGTTGTTTAATATTAAAGGCATTGAACTAAATGAAGAAGATTGGCCGGTTAATTGCGGCTTATGTCACTTGAAGGCCCTAAAAAAAGCCGGGATTAAATACTTAAAAATTGCAGGCAGGGCGCGTTCATTACGATTCAGGGTTAGGATGGTTGAGATAGCGAAAAAAACGGCCAGTGGTCAATACAACAAGGACGAAATAAAGGAATTGTTCGTAAAGCATTATAGGGGATCGTTCAAAGAAAACTGTAAATACAAGCACTTATGCTATTATTAAAATATGGAATACGCGATATTTAAGATCTTAACCGGCAACAATGTAAGAAATGAAGTCCTGGAATTGGAATCATTTATAAATGAATTTAATGAGACGGAGAAAATTGAAAGGATTTATTGGGGCTCCGAATTATGCGCAAAGTTATTGCCGTCGCTAAAAGAGCTCAAGCAAATATATTCTATATTAAGGAGAAAGAAATATAAGCTGACTTTTGTGACTCCGGCGATGATAAGTGGCCCTGATGTTTTACGCATAAAACATCTGTTAACCTATTTAAATTCAAGAAGAGAGAAGATCGAAGTGGTTGTCAATGATTTGGGCCTGCTTGAATTGGTCCAAGAATATGATAATTTAGTCCCTTTGTTTGGTAGATTATTAATTAGGATGGAAAAGGATCCTCGAGTAAATTATAAAAAAGTCGATCCTAAAATACTGAGGGTATTGCGTAGTTCCGCATTGAGCCAGGACGAGTTAGGCAAATATTTAATAAGTAAGAAAATTAAGCGTTTGGAGTATGACAATGTGCCACAAGGCGTTAATGCCAGAAACAACCCATTAAAATTTAGGCTGGATCTTTATTATCCTTATGTCCTGGCAAGCTTAAGCCGTGTATGTGCCTTTTCAAGCACTTTTAAAAATGAAAAAGATAAGTATCAGAATAATGTCTGCCAAAGGGAATGCTTGGATTATAAATTAAAGAAGGAGTTGAAAGAAACTCTGAAAATGAAGGGTTTTTAAATTTGGCAGATTGGCAGGGCAAATTATTTTATGAACGGCACATCGCCTTCAAACCTAAAGGATTTTGACCGGATTGTATTAGAAATGCTTTAAGATGAAGCCGGATAGGAAACTTTGTCTCACCGCAAGCGGTGGGGGTATCATAAGAGAAAATACCGCCAGAGTAAGCCCTGGCGGTATTTTTGTAAGAGCGAATTAAATGCCGTTAGTTTAGGACTTTAAAAGTTAACCGCTTTTTGCGGGCCCGGCTTACTCAATTGTTCCACCTTTTTTAGCTGCAATTCAGCTTTAGCCAATGATTTTTTTGCATCCGCGATATTGTCCTTAACCTGTTTAAGTGTTTGATCTTTTTGCGCCATTATACTCACCTCCTATATTAGAAGATTATAGCAAAACGCTATAAATCTGTCTATAATATAGTAAATAATATGGGAATCAAATCCAAAAACCCAAATGTTGACAAAGACGGCGATTTTATCTTAAGGTGGAAACTTGATCTGCCCAAAAAGAAAAAACGCAGTAAAGACCCTTTCTGTGACTTCACTCGCGATCTTTTAAAAGAACTTCTGGATATCGTGATGCTTACTTATAAAGGCGAGGATGTTAAGGTTGACGGCTTCCATTTTCTAAACAGCGTCGATATTCACAAACTTTATAAGTAATATCATGGCGGTTTTTCCCCGGCCATCCCCCGCCCGCCGCGGAGACAGGCGGTCTTGACTTAGTCCGGGGCTATTGCGCGAAGCCCGGGGCAAAGGTATAATTTGACCGTGAGAAAAATCAAGTTAATAAATGAGCCCGGAGCGCTTAAGCCCGATGAATTGCGGCCCGCGTTCGGCCGGCTCTGTGAAGAAAAAAAGATCGAGCTATTATATCTTTTTGGCGGAGCGGCCAGAGGATCGTCCGGCCGGTTAAGCGACATTGACCTGGCTTATTATTCAAGACAGGAAGCCGAGCTTTTGGATTTGCAGAACAGCCTGGCCGATCTGCTCAAACGAGATGATATTGATCTGGTCAACCTGAAGTCGGCCAACCCGCTGATTTCTTACCAGGTTATCAAAAATGGAAAGCTGCTTTTTTGTTCGAATGAGGCGCTCAAGGTCCAGTTGGAATACATGATCGTTAATAAATACTTAAACACAATTCATTTAAGGAATGAGTTTCACAAGAGTTTCACCAAAGCCGTTCAGGGAGGCGATTTTTATGGTAAAACTTGACCGGGATATAATTGACGTCCGAATAAGCAAGGTCAGAACGGCGGCGATCAGGCTTTGCCGTTTTAAAAATATGAGCCTTGAAGAATTTACCGGCAATTCCGATAATCTGGATATCGCGGAGCGAAACCTGGAGATAGCTATTGAAGCCATGCTGGATATCGGGAATCACGTAATAGCGGTGATGGGGTTTGAAAAGCCCGAAAATTATTATGATATTTTCATTATTCTGGGTAAAAATAATATTCTGCAAAAAGATTTCGCGGAAAGAATCGCTCCACTGGCCGGATTGAGGAATCGGATTGTTCATGATTATACAACAATCGACCACGAGCTGATATTGAAGAACATCAAAGAAAAACTTCCTGATTTTGAAGAATTTTCCAAACAAATATTAGGTATAATATCTTAAAAGAGGGGGTGAGAAAAATGGGAAGACCAAGCGATAAAGCCAAATTAGGCGATATCAAAAATAGGATTGAAAAGATGCCTGCGCCCGCGGAGGGTGGGGATAAATCAGGGAGACCAAAAACGACACCTGGTCAAAAAAAGAACACGGATACCGGCTGTCCAATTGTATCTGCCAGGCCCGAACAGCAAAAGCCGTAAAGCGGAGCAAAAATATAGTCGGCGCGTAATTGAAAAACATATATATTTACATTTCCGGAGCGTGTAATCTGCGCTGTCATTATTGTTTCGCGAGGCGCAACCATTCCAACCGGCAAATAATGACTACTGCCACAGCCGAAGCGACCGTGGATTGGTTTATCAAGTGGCTGGGGAGGGAAAAGGAAGGACATATTTGCTTTTTTGGTGGGGAGCCGCTTTTAAACTGGGCCGGCCTAACCTTTGCGGTCGATTACGCGCGACAGCAAGCCCGTCGCCTTAAAAAGAAAATAAGCTTTTCGGTCACCACCAACGGCACGCTCTTTACCAGAGAAAAAGCGGCTTTTCTAAGAAAACACGGTTTCGGCATCCTGGTCAGCGTCGACAGTCACCGGCCGGCGCTCCAGACCCGCCTGCGTCCCGCTTGCGACGGCGAGGACTCTTTTCGACCAGTGGTCGAGGGGCTCAAACTCTTTAAAAAACCGGCCAAGATACTGCTCCGCGCCACCTTAAACTCCCAGAACACCGATCTGGTCGGTTACATTAAGTATTTTTCAAAATTTCCAGCCGTTGGTGATTTTGCTTTTGTGGAAGAATATCCCGGGGGAGGAGCGGCCAGACAGCGCAGAGCGGTCGAGGCCTACAAGCAGGCTTGGGACAAATATTTGGCTTATATCTTCAAGAACTGGGAAAAGGGCAATATTATTGATCCCCGCGCTCTCCTGGGAGCGGCACGGGCGTGCCGGTTAATCGGCAAGAGAGCGGTCCCCAAATATTGTTGCGGGGCGGGGGAAAACAACCTGGCGGTCGCCGCAAACGGTGATATTTATTTCTGCCAGAACTTTGTCGGCCTGCCTAAATTCCGGCTGGGCAATGTGGCGCGGGGGATCGACCGGGAAAAGCAGAGGCGATGGCAGCGGGCGGCCACTTTTGCCAACCGAAAGGGTTGCCAGAAATGCGGCGCGAAAACTGTCTGCCAGGGAGAGTGCCATTACATCAATTACGCCGCGACCGGCCGGATCGATCGGCCGGACAGCTTAAGTTGTGAAATACAAAAATACCGGCTCGGCCTCGGCCAAAAGCTCATCGATAAGATCGACGAGCTGATCGCGGCTTAGCCTTATCAATAATAACCAACGAACGTTGAGGGGGGCTTTTTGATCTATCTTAATTTCCCGCCGATTTTAATCGTAGCGCAAACCACACTATTGCGCCATTTTCATTTCTTATGATATAGTTAATCAGGGTTGGCGCAAGCGATTCGTCTAAAGACAGGATAGAAAAGTGATTTTCTGAATGAGGGTTAAACTCCCTCATCGACTTGTATAAGTGGCTATTAGCCCACACCAACCCCATTGCCAGCTATTACTACACTTTGCCTCGTGACCTTTCCATTTGAGATCAAGCTATCCGCCCGGGTCGCACCGGAACAATGAGCCAGCCTCATTTCTTAATAACCGTAAAACCCTTTTAAAGCTACCGTGTTAAGGAGAACTTTCTGGACGAAGGTCGCGAGGTGGTTCGCAAGGCCGGAGATTGAAAATGCCGAAAAACACCGAAAAATGCCGGTTGACAAAAAACAGCTTCCTGGCGTACAATGTATACTGTTTAATGAATTCTTAGTAAACGAGAATTAAAGAAACGGGATATTATTAGCTGATGAGCCAAAAAAGATATAAGGGATTATCGAAAGACGAACTTTATTTGATCTCAAGGGCTGAATATGAGAAACAAAAGCTCTTAACGGGTGAATATGCCAAAAAGGTGTTTGGCGGGCCTAAAAAAGCGGCCAATATATTGGATAAGTTAAAAAGGAAAGGCCGCCTCGTCCAAATTGAAAGAGGGAAATATTTCATTGTCCCGATAAAATCGCCCAATCAGCTCTGGTCGCCCAACGAGTTCGTAACCGCCAAATATTGGATGGGGGATACCCCTTATTATCTGGGTTATTTCAGTATGTATAATTACTGGGGTTTTACCGAGCAGGTCCCGCAAACCGTGTTTGTTTTAAATACGGGAAAATCCAGGACAAAAGTAATCGGGGAAATTAGGTATAAAGCGGTAAAAATTGGAACAAACAAATATTATGGGACAGCCAAGATCAAGATCGATGAGGAAGATATCTGCATCAGTGATAAAGAACGGACTTTGGTGGATTTTATTTACAACCCGGTAGGTTCGTTCGAAAATATTAAAAAAGTCTTGAAGGATAATATAAAACAAATAAATATAAACAAGTTTATCGGCTACCTGGTTCGTTTTCCCATGGTTGCCGTTAGGAAAAGGGCCGGGTACTTATTGGCTGAGTTGAAAATACCGGATTTGTACCTGGGCCGGCTTAAAAAGCATCTTGGCGGATCAGCTACTTTTGTGGTGCTTGACCCCGCCCGGCCGCGTTCCGGCAAAATGAACAAGGATTGGGGCATTATTGTTAATCGATAAGGAGAAGCTTAAGGACCTGCTCCCGGCGATCGCGGCCGAGCATCGTTTTCGGCAAGCAATCGTCGAAAAAGACTATTATCTCACCATCATTTTGAACAGCATTTCTTCGTCACTTAGCGGAGACATCGTATTTAAAGGCGGCACACTTTTGAATAAGATCCATCTCAATTATCATCGGTTAAGCGAGGACCTGGATTTTAGCTATTTTGGGGAAATGGATTTGAACGCCCGTTCAAATCGGTCGGCCGCCATTGCTCCCCTCAAAGAGAAAATGCCTGGATTTTTAGCCTCTCTAGGGTTAAGGAGCGACCAGCCCAAGGGGGAAGGCTTTAATAGCTCCAAGCAGTACGTATTTAATGTCCTTTACCCTTCGGTTATAACTGGCAAGGAGGAGGGCATAAAAATTGAGATTTCTCTCAGGCAAAAGCCGTACGACCAGCCTGTTTTGAATGTGATCCGCCATTTTTACCAGGATCCTTTTACCGGCCGGAACCTGATCCCTGAAAATAAAATATTATCGCTTTCTTTACATGAAGCGGTCGCGGAAAAGCTTAAAGCCGCGATCACCAGAAAAGGCCCGGCAATACGCGATTATTTTGATCTGTGGCATATAGCAAAGGCCGGATTCAATTTCCACCAGCGTCATTTTGTGGAAATATTTACAAAGAAGCTGAAAGATGAGGATTATCAGGGCGACTTTAAAGATAAGTTTGGCTTGAGCGAAGATAAAATTGATTTACTGGCACGCCAGATCGAAACGGATCTAATGCCCGTTATAAGAATTGATGAGGTGTTTGACCTTAACAAAGTGTTTAGCCGCTTTAATCCAATCTTGGGAGCAATGAACTCGTAAAAAGATCAAATAAAGCTAACGCTTAGCTTCTCTGCGGATCGATATCGATCAGGAGGGGAAAGCGAGGCGGTTGTTTCCAGACAGAACTTGGCGGCGCTTAGCCGTTGCTTATTACAGCGGCCTTTTCTTCGCCATCCCCGCCCGCCGGGGGTATGGGGACGGGGGAGGGGGCTATTTTATCGATCAAAACCAGAGACCTGGCGGGGAACTTCCGGATCTCTCGCAGGCGGCCACCCAGGATCGCTATGGCGCGTGCCGCCTCCTCAACTTCCGCGTCAACTTCGACCTGCTTGTAAGCGACAAAAATGCCGCCAGCCTTGACCAGCGGCAGGCAGTATCCGCAGAGGGTATCCAGTTTGGCGACGGCCCGGGCGACGGCGAGATCGAACTTCTCCCGATTTTTCTCCGCGTATTCTTCGGCCCGCGCCCAAACGGCCTCGGTCTCCTTAAGCGACAAGGTTTTTATCAGGTGATCTAAGAAGCCGACTTTTTTTCGTGTGGCTTCGAGCAGTGTTAGCTTTATCCCGGGGCAAACGATCTTGAGCGGTATCCCCGGAAAACCCGCGCCCGCGCCGATATCAACGACGGCCTGGCCGGTCAGAGGGAGAACTTGCAGGAGAAGCAGGGAATCTTCGAAATGCTTTTTTCTTATCTCATCGGGCTCGGTGATGGCGGTGAGGTTGAACTTAGCATTCCACTCGATCAGTTCATTCTGGTAAATGTCGAATTGGTCATTCATGGCGTAAGGACAACGCTTGTGGTTGTCCGTTCATTTCGGACGGGGACAAGCCCCGTCCCTACATTTGTTGATATCCGACATTGTTAGAAGGCTTGCCCGATGCTAAAGTGCATGATCCCTTCACTGAACGTCTTGCCGCCAGCCACGCCATAATCAAGCCGGATCGGCCCGAGCGGCGTGCTGATCCGGATGCCCGGCCCCCAGCCAGAGAGGAAGTCGTCCGTATTGAGCTTGCCTTCGTTCCAAGCGTGTCCCCAGTCGTAGAAAAAGACCCCTTGGAAAAGATCGGAGAAATTAAGGCGGTATTCGGCGTTGGCGATCACTTTCCTGACCCCGGTCTGGGCTTCCGAGGGATAGTAGCCGCGGACGGTGTTCGCCCCGCCGGCCCAGTAGAGCTCGCCGATCGGCACATCGCCAAAGCCGCCGCCGACCCCAAAATGGAAGGCGGCCACTTGGTTGTCAAAGACCGGATAGTAGTGGTTGAAGTCGACGCCAAGCTTGGAGAAGCTCGAATTAGAACTGGAGCTTTTCCACCCCTGTTTCAGGTCGAGCGTGTAGTAGCGCCCTTCCTTCGGGTTAAGCCAAAAGTCGCGGGTGTCGAAGGCGAGGGTCATCCCGATCGTATCGGAACGATAAGCCTCAAAAGAGGAGGTGTTGTAGGGCGAAACATTCTCGCTGCCGAGCGTCCAGGTGATATTGTAATTATCGCGCAGCGGCTTACCGATCGAGAAATCAAAGCCGTTGTAGACCCCGTCCTGCGTGGTCAGGAGGATGTCCCGGCCGATCGTCAGCCAGCGCCGGAAGGTGAAGGCGGCATGGTCGCCCAGTTTGTCCTGCCAGAACCAGGGATTGTAATACTTGAATTGGTAGGTCGACATCTGCTGGCCGCTCTGTCCCCTGATCAACACTCCCTGGGCGGAGCCGAAGAGGTTGTTGATCGACAGGTCGACAAAACCGAACCACCCCTCGCGTTCGCCGAAGCCGCCGCCAAAGTTGATCGTGCTGGAGCGGGTCTCTTTGATCTTCAACTGGAGGACGACCCGGTCCTTGGCCGTGCCGGCCTCGAAATTAGGGGTCACTTCGGAAAAGAAGCCGAGATTGAAGACCCGGCGCAGGTCTTTTTTCAGTGTTTCCTCGTTGAGCACGGTGCCGGGCTTGGTCTTTAGTTCGCGCAGGATGACGTAATCCTGCGTCTGTTCGTTCCCGTCGAGGGTGATCGACTCGACGAACCCCTCGGTCACCTTGAAGGTCAGGATACTGGTCTTTTTATCGGTCTCAACATCAACCACCCGGGCCAGCATATAACCGTCTTTTTTGTATTTGGCGTTGATCTTTTCAATGTCGCCCTGCATTTTCTTGAAGTTAAGGATCTGGCCCGGTTTGGTCTCGAGCTGGGCCAGGATTTCGGCGGTCGGGTAAACCGTGATCCCGTCGAAGGCGAGACCCCGGATGACCGGGTTTTCAACCACCCGGTAGGTCAATTTAGTGCCGCCGGCCGAGGACTCAAAAGAAGGGATGACATCGGCAAAGTAGCCGAGCGCGTAGATCGCCTTGAGGTCTCCTTTGACCTTTTCCTGGGAAAGGGTATCCCCGATCCGGGCAAAGACCACGTTGATGATCTCTTTTTCGCTGACCACTTTGTTACCGGTGATTAGCAGGTCGGTGATCGTCGGGGCGACAGTGACCACATCGTTCGCTCCCCAGGCGGCCGGGATCAAGCTCAACAGGAGACCAAAAATTAATAATTTACGCATGGCCAATCCTTTCTATCTACCAGAAGGAAAAACCGGCTTTCAGAGTGACCTTCTGATAACCGTTGCTCAAGTCAGAGACGGTCATCGGTTCACGATAGTATAGTATAGACCAAATCCGGGTTAATTTATAGGTCAGCTGGTAGTTAAAGTTGTTGTTGGTGCCGCTGGCCGCCGAGGTCTGTTCGACCCCCTGGGAGTAACGGACGTCGATGTAGAGCCGGTCGAATAAACCTTTGACGAAACCGACGCTCCAGGCCGGTTTATCTTCGGTGAAGCCGCGCTGGTCGTGTATCCCCAGCGCCTCTTTCATCTTTGGCCCGAGATTGTATTCCAGGGTCAAGCTCTCGAGCCCCAGCTTCTGCTCGATCTGCCGCTCCAGGCCCCGGAAGAGGATAGTTGACACCCGGCTGCTCAAGTAATCGGCCACGATAACGTTACTATCAACCTCGGAATTTTCTCCCGGCTGGCCGAGGCCGGCGAGGGACTTGACGAAGTCGGGGAGGAGCATTAACTTGAGCTCTTGGTCGCTATAGTTGGCCGGGATCATTTCCGGCGGTGACTTGCTCCGGTCTTCATTGAAGCTGAGCAGGGTGATCCGGAGCCCCTCCAGCGCGGAGCGCGCGCCGAGGGTCCCTTTCAACTTAGCGAGAATGATGACGTTCTTTTTGACCAGCGTGCCGGAGGCGTCCTGTTCCTGCGTATCTGAATTGACCAAAGAGGTGATGTTGAGTTCCGGCATGACGCCGGCCGCCCCTTCCTGGCCGTGAAAAACAGCCGTGTTCGGCTCGACCCTGGCGGGATCATAAGGGAAAAAGCGTTCCTGGGCCTCGACCGGCAGGAGAGAGAATTCGCGGTTAAAGATATTGATCGTGCCGCGCCGGATCGCGATCTGGCCGAGGAGCGATGGGGCGGTCAGGAGCCCGGTGACATAAAGCGTATCGGTGCTGGCTATTTCCATGTTCATGAAGATACTGCTCAAGTTAAGCGTGGCGACATCCCCCATAACGGCATAAACGTTCTTCCCTATGTTCGTTTCCAGATCGAGGCCGAGCGGCAGAAGTTCGCTTCCCCCCCCGCCGGCCTGGGAAAGATAGATGATCGAATTATCGGTCGAGATCTTCCCTTTGAGAGTGGGGCCCCGGCTGAGGTCGAGCGCCAGCCGGCCGCGCAGGGTGAGGTCGGCCAGGTTCAAGTTGCCGTCAAAAACATTGGGAAGGTTAAAGTAAATACGGGTTGGGCTGAAGGAGAGGTCGAGGTCGAGGGTCCCCTTTTCCGCCAGCAGGTTGCTAAGATCGATCGTCCCGGCCACTCCCAGCGGGTCAGGGAGGTTGCGGGTCCGTTTCCCGGTCAGTATCCCGGTCAGGCTGGCGATCTGGAGCTGATTATTTTCGATCGAGGCTGTCCCGGTAAGTTGCTGCAGTTCGGAATCAAGCGGGGCGAGGTAAAGGCTGCCGTCATTAACGCTGATCTGTCCGGAGATCTCCGGGCGGTTGAGCGTTCCCCCGAGACGGACGCTGACCAGGGACTCTCCCTTAAGCCAGCGGATGTCATCGCTTAAAAGATTAAGCAAGCCGATGGTATTACCTTGCAAGTTAGCTTCCAGGTCGAGTTGGCCGGGGTGTTTCAAGAAGAGGGAGCCCTGGGCGCTGGAGAGTGCCCCGGCCTGCAGCAGGGAGAGCTTGTGAAGATAAATGGCGTCATTCTTTTTGGTCACAGAGAGGGTTGCTTGGTCAAAACTGACCCCGGCAATATTCAGATCGCGGCCGCCGGCCTCCAGGGAGAAGCTAAGGTTGGACAGCGGCCCCGCACAATCGGCCTTCAGGTTAAAGGTCCCCTCAAATTTTTTCTTAGGGAAAAACAACTGGAGCGTGTCGAGCGGTAAGTTGTTGGCCAGGAAATTGAGGCCGAGCTTGCCGGCTAGGTCGTAGTTGCCGCGCAAAATCAGGTCTCCCTGGCCGCGGGCCAGGCGGACCTGCTCAAAGCGGACGGAGTTATTCTTGATGGTCAACTTGGCTTCAACCCCGTCAAAGGCCAGGCCGCGAAAATATCCCGGGCCGATCTTCCCTTCAAAACCGCCGGCGAGCGACCCACTCCGGTTGTTGATCTTTAAAACGCCGTTGATATTCCCGCCCAGGTTCTCGGCGGGAGTTTTGGCCAGCTGCCGGTCGAAATCGCTTCGAATGGCCGACCACCTTTTCAAAAAATATTTTTGGTCAGGGCCGCTCGAATAAAGCCGGATCGACTCCCCCCGGGTGAAGTTCTGATAGTCGGGCAAAGAGAACCCGCGCCGACGGAGTCTCGTGGTGGCTGACGCGGCCGGCGGCGTCAGCCGCCGCGACAATTCTCCCTGAAGGCGGGTCCCCAGCAGGTAAGCCGAACCAAGGTTGGCCTGGAGGATCTTGAGCTCGAGCTCAAAACCGGCGGGTCCGGCCTGACCGGTCAGAGCGTAGCGGTCCTCGCCGGCCCGGCAGAGGAGCGGCTCGAGGGTGCTGAATTTACCGTCGCGGAAAGTGCCGCTGCCGGTCACGTTGTCGAGATAAAGGTTATTGAAAGAGAAACGGTCGACCCGAAAACCGACGCTGATGCTCGGGCGGGCAAATGTTCCGGAGAGGAGTAACTTGGCCGCCGCCAGGCCGCTGAAACGGCCATATTTGGCGGTCAGCTCCTGGAATTGCTCTAGTTCGACCACCCCTTCAAACGTGGCGTTGAGCGAACCGTGCCGGCCGGAATAGAGGTCAAGTTTAAGATCAGAAGCGGCCAATTTGACCCGACAATCGGTGATGGCCAGACTTCGATCGTGCCAGGCCACTTTAAGGCCGGCGGAGCGGAGCGGCAGGCCGGCCACTTCCCCCGTTTGGATATCGAGCCGGCCGTCGAGCGAGAGGTCGAGAAGTTGCTCGGGTGAGGTGAAGACCGTTTCCCGGGAGAGGGTGCCGGTCAGGGCGACTTCGAGCGAGGCGGTCCCCTGGATATCCTGGAAATCGGGCGGCAGGAATTGGGTGATCACCGGCAGGTCACCGAGCTCGAGCTGGTCGGAAACTACTTTTAAGTCGGTCGGGACGCCGAGCCCGGTCTGGCCATCCACTTTGATGACCATCGCGCCTCGCCTGATGAATGAATCAGTTAGCTGGAGCGCCCCGCCGCCGATGACGATCTTCCCTTCGGCCCGGTCGAAGCGCTGGTCGCCGATATTCCCCTCGACCAGGAACACTTCGCCGGACGCGTAAAGATGCTTGAGCGGAGAAGCGAGAAAAACCGCGTCCAGTTTCCCGCCGATCTTCCCCTGGAAACGTTGCAGATTGGCGCGCATCGGGCCAAGTGCCCCGTTCCCGGCGAGCTGGAGGCCGAGCGCTTCCGCCGCCAGGTCAAAATCGAGGTTGCGGCCGATCTGGCCGTGGCCGAAAAGCTGGGCGTCGCCCGCGCCGGCCCGAAATTCATCCAGCGAGAAACCATCTGGGGTGACGCGGAACTTGGCCGTCAGGGTGCGCATCGGCTGGCCCAGCACCAGCGACCGGGAGAGGGTGGCGTCCAATTGTCCGGAGAGGGCGCTGAACGGTCCGGTCAGGTCGAGCGAACCGCCGGCCAGGCCTTCCACGCCTGGTGAATTTTTGGCCAGGAGACCGAGGTCGAGGCCGCTGAATTTAGCGGCCAGCTTGAGCCGGGGCTCGCGTGGCGCGAGATCAATGGTCGCTCTCAAGTTAGCTTGGCCGTGATAGAGGTTCAACGCGTCGCACTTAACTCCGAGCGTTTTATCTTGGTAGGACAGGCCAAGCGGCCCGCTGAATTCCTGCCCATAGAGCGAGCCATTGGCGACCTTGACCAGCCCGTCTACCGCCGGGGCGGCGACAGTGCCGGAAATTTTGATCTGGCCGGAGATCTGGCCGGTAAGATCAACCCCCCGGCCGGCCGGGAGCAAGGCGGCGACCCGTTTCAGGTCGGCGCGCTCCAGGCCGACATTTAAGTCGAGCTTAAGCTTCTGGAAATCGTAAAAACGGCCGTTCAGGGTGACCGGTATCCCGTTCAGGTCGGCGCGCAGGTCCCGGCAGCCGAGACTGGCGTCAGCGATAAAGAGCCCGCCGTTCAAGGCCTGGAGCTTGTAGCCGAAAAGTTCCGCGGCCCCATCCCGGAAAATGAACTCACCGGTCAGGGCGACCGGCCAGCCGGGCGTTTTCGCCTGGGTCAGCTGGAGTTTGACATCGGCCCGGCCGTCGATCGCTTTCAGCTGGGGGAGCGGGACGGTATAGTTGGCCCATTTGGCGACGGCGATGTCAGCCGCTTCGACGTTCAGTTCGAAAGCCTTCGTCTGGAGGTCGAACTGGCCATTCACCTTGGCTTTTTCCGGTATGTTCCCAGAAAGCCTGAACTTGACGCGGTCGGTCCCGCGCAGGTCAATCCACCCGTTCAGCTTCTCGGCCGGCAACTCAAAACGGCGCGGTTCCAACTGCCAACCGCGCTCGTCCCGGTAAGCGGCGCGGCAATCCTTGATGATGAGCCAGCCGTGGAAGGCCGGCGCGGCCGGTTCTTTTTTATCGCCGGCTGGCAGGAGGGAACTCAAGCTCAAGTTGCCGTGGCGATCGCGGACGATCTTAAAATTACCGTTAACGACGGTCAGCTTGGTCAGCGCCGGGACCATGTCTCCCTTGTAGAAGGCGTACTTGAGCGGGTTATAGGTCAGGACGATCTGTTCGGCCCGGCCGAGACCGGAGATCGTGACGCCGTTCAGCTCGATCCGGCCGACGATGATGCCGCCGGCGCTCTCGATCTTGACCGGCGTGTTGAACATGGCGGAAAAACTTTTTTCCGCTTCGGTTTTTATCCCGTCATAAACAGAACGGCCCCAATCCTTGACCGAGAAGCCGCAGGTCAGGCCGACCAGAACGAGGAGGAGAGAGAGCAGTCCGGCCCGTTTCATTAAAAGACGACCCCGACGACAATGGCAAAAAGCGGGGAGAGGAAAAGGTCGAGCGCCAGTTCGGTCTTCAGATTGACTTTTTGGCTGACGGCTCCCGGCTCGTTACTCCGCAACCAGCGGGAGGAAAAACCGAGGAGGGCGAGGCGGTAAATGATCTTGACGATGATGATCAGTGGGACGGCCCAAAGCCAGCGCCCCGTGGCAAAACAATAGGCGATGAGGGCGCGCTCGATCACCCCGTCCCAATCGAAGGTCAGGGTAGCTTCCTCTTTTAATAAGAAATTCTTTAAATAATGGAGGAAGATCGAGCCGCCAAAAGCCGCGCAGGCGAGCGTTCCCCAGAGCTGCCACATGCTTTAAATATAGAGGATAGACGAGAAAAAAGCAAGGCGGCCTCCGGGCCGCCTTGCTTTAAATAACGAGAGAAGCGAGTTAAGAAACTGAGCCGTCTAGCAGGTCTATTGTGTAGCTACCTGATCCGCCGGTGCTGAAGGTGCAGGTGGCGTATCTGGTGCCGTCGTAGGTGATCGTGCCGGCATAAACAGTGGTGCCGTTGGTCTTCATCTCCCAGGTGACCGAGCCTGACGGGTAACCGCTGCTGCTCATGGTCAGGGTGTTATAAGTGATCGTGACCTCATAACTTTCCGAGTTGTAGCTGCCGGCATAGGAGATGGTGCCGTCGATGGTCTTGCTGGTTGAACCATACCCGGAAATTGTCATTGGGTCGCTGGTGCTAAGCCCGAACTTATAGGTGCTGGTCGTGCTGCCAGAGCCGTAGGCGAAGGTCACCACCATCTCGAGCGTGCTGATATTAGTATCGTCCGCAGCGTCAAGGGCGCCTTGCGTGACAATCTCTGTGCCGGCGCTGTTCCAAACCCGAAACTTATAGGAATAGTCAAAACTATAGAGCACTCCCCCTGCTTCTGTGGTGTAGGTGTTGGTTGCCGACCACCAGCCGTCCGAACCGTAGGTGATGTCGGTGACCGTGGCCGCTTTGACCCCGTTGGCAGAGAGGGCGGAAGAAAATATCCCTATGATGCCGTTATCGATCGCCAGGCCATCTTTACAGAGAAGACCAATACTTTGAGCCGCGGCTGTGGTTGGGATCGAGGTGGCGGCCGGGGACGTGGCTGTCTGGCAGCCGGTCAGGAGCATTAACCCGGAAAGCGCGATCAAACCTAGGGTAACAAAACTTTTTTGCATTTTCTATCTCCTTTACAATCCGAACGTAATGTCAGCGACCGTATTGGTTAAGCCGGTGTTTTTTGCATCAGCGATTGTGACAAGCCCTAATCTAAGAATTTTCAGATTGACTTCGGCGCCGACCGTCGTCAAAGAAAGGTTCGGCCCGGAAGCAAGGCCGGCCCTCAAGACGATCACGCCGAAAAGCAGGGGATATTCAAGGCCGAGGTGAGTATTGGTATCGGTCTTGGTTATTTCGATATCGGCCGCGACACCAACCCCGACGACCGGAATGGTCGCATAGGCGCCGATAGCGGTTGAGCTGTCCAGGTTAACGATCTGGTCGGGCAGGTTTTGAACCGGGCCCAGCGTGGTCGTGCCAGCTGTAGCATCCATGGTAGCGACCTGTCTGGTCATTTTTAACGTGTAACTCGAAGAGAGGTTGCGCATAGTCGCGCCGACCGCGACCTTTGAAACAAAAGGAACGTCAAAAGATGTCAAAACGCCCAGGTCAAATCCTGTGCCCGAGCCGGTCCCGTAATCCTGGTTGCCCGAGCCGGTGGTCGGCGGGGTGCCTGCGACGGCAGTTATCTGTCCTGCCACGCCGTTCAACGATTTGAGATTAACGCCGACATCAAGCGCAGCCGGCAGGTAAGGGACCGAGAAAGTCGAACCCAGGGTCAGTACTCCGTCATAATGGCCACCCGCAATTACATAGCCATTGAATGAATTAGCCGGTTTTGCAACCTGGGCAGAAAAGATTGGTATGACGCTCAAGCCGATCTTTCGGAGGTTGATGCCAACGAGTCCGGAGAGGTTGCCGTTGAAATTCAAGTTACTTGCATAATTATCCAGCATGAACTTGGCCGGACTGGAGGCATTAGTGAGAGCGTTGGAAAGGCTGGTGAGGTCGGAATAAGAGGCGCCGAGATCAACTTTAATATCAGTAAGGAGTACTTCGCTTCTCATCAGCGCGGCCGGGTTATAATAAGCTGCGGAGATATCGTCGGTTGAGGCCACGCCGGCGCCGCCCATGCCGGCCGCCCGTCCGCCGATCAGCATTTGGGCCTGGGAGAGTGAAACACAGAGCAATAGGAACATGAACACAGAGATCGCCTTTTTCATAATATACCTCCTAGAAAAATGTGGACTGATTTTAGCACGGGAGGTTGAATTGTCAAGCAAGGTGTGCTAAAATCATTATGTTAATGCCAAAAAGAGCCAGGCGGAAACGGGGTTTACTGGTGGTTATTTCCGGCCCTTCCGGGGTTGGAAAGTCCACGGTCGTGCGGCGGTTGCTGAAAACTAACCCCGACCTGACGATGTCGATCTCCTCGACTACCCGGGTGCCGCGGCCGGGCGAAACACACGGCCAGCATTATTTCTTTGTGACCCAGGAGGAGTTTGACGCTCGCGTCAAACAGGACCGGTTCCTCGAATGGGCCAAGGTGCACGGCAGTTATTACGGCACGCCGCGCAAGTTAATCGACGAGCAACTGGCCAAGGGCGAGACCGTCGTGCTGGAAGTCGATGTCCAGGGGGCGGCCTCGATCAAGCGTTTCGTCGAAGAAGGGAAACTGAAGGCGGCCGCGGTCTTCATTTTCCTGATCCCGCCGTCGGTCGACATCCTGGCCTTCCGCCTGAAAAAACGGAAGACCGAGGATGAGGAGGTGGTCAATTACCGATTGCGGGCGGCCATTGCCGAGCTCCAGGTGATGGAAAAGTACGATTACATCGTGGTCAACGACAAAGTTGAATCGGCCTCGGAAAAGATCAAGGCCATTATTAATGTTGAAAAAGAAAGGACGTTATTAAATTGACTGAATTATCCATCGACAACTTACTGACCAAGGCGAAGAATAAATTTTTACTGGTGAACGCGGCCGCCGGCCGCGCCAAACAGGTGGCGGAAGGATCACTCCCCTACATCGATAATTTTGACCCGACCAACCCGGTGATCACCGCCTTGCGCGAGATCGCCGCTGACAAGATCAAGATCAAAGTCCTGACCGGGCCGATCAAAAAGGCCCAGGAACTGCTGGTCAGGGACGATGAAGACGCCCCGGCCGACTTGGGACGCTTGGCCAAGGCGCCGAAAAAGGCCGCCCCAGCCAAGAAGAAAGAAAAGAAGAAAAAGTAAAGAAGCAGCCTCCAGCCCTCACCCCTAACCCCTCTCCCAGAGGGAGAGGGGGAACCAAATCATGTTAAACGGAAAGACCATTATCGTTGGCGTGACCGGCGGCATCGCGGCTTACAAGTCGTGCGAGCTGGTCTCGCGCTTGACCAAGCTGGGGGCCGAGGTTTGGGTCGTAATGACCAAGGAAGCGACCAAGCTTGTCGCCCCGTTGACCTTCCGCACTCTCTCCACTAATCCGGTCATTACCGACCTCTTTGCGGAGGAAGTGGCTGCTTCCCCGGTTCCCCATATTGCTCTCGCCCAGCGGGCGGATGCGATCATTGTTGCCCCCTGCACGGCTAATGTCATCGGCAAGATCGCCCACGGGATTGCCGACGACGCCTTGACCACTTTTGTCCTGGCCGCCACCGGGAAAAAGATCATTGCTCCGGCGATGAACGGCGAAATGTGGCGCAACCCGCTCGTCATAGAGAATGTTAAAAAATTAACTTCGCTCGGTTATGAGTTTATTGGGCCGCTCGAGGGGAAGTTAGCCTGCGGGGTGGAAGATATCGGCAAGATGTCGGAGCCGGCCGAGATAGTGGAAAAAGTGGTCGGGTTGATCGGAAGTTTGCCTGCGAAGACGCCAGCTCCGGCTGCGCAACCGGTCCGACCGGTAGCGCAGGATCTGGCTGGGAAGCGGTTCCTGGTGACGGCCGGCGGGACGAGGGAATCGATCGACCCAGTCCGCTATATTTCTAATCGCTCGTCGGGCAAGATGGGTTATGCCCTGGCCGAAGCGGCCAGAGCGCGCGGAGCGGAAGTCGTGTTAGTCTCCGGCCCGGTTTCCCTAAACGCGCCAACTGGGGTCAAGGTGGTCGAGGTGGAGAGCGCCAAGGAGATGCTGGCGGCGGTCAAAGAGCATATGTCCGGGCAAAATGTCATTGTCATGGCGGCCGCGGTGGCCGATTATCGCCCGAAAATAACCTTCTGGCAGAAGCTGAAGAAGGATAAACCTACCTACACTTTAGAATTGGCGAGAACGACCGATATCCTGGGAGAGCTGGCCAAGCGGAAGAACGGGACCTGCCTGGTCGGTTTCGCGGCGGAGACGGACCAGCATTTGGACAACGCCCGGGAAAAACTTGACGGGAAAAACCTTGACCTGATCGTCGTTAACGACGTGGCCGCCTTCGAGGCGGACCGCTCTAAAGTTACTTTGCTCGACCGGTCCGGCGGAGTGCAAGAGTTGCCGGAAATGGCCAAAAAAGAGATCGCCCACAGGATACTCGATGCCATTCTACGATTATAAGTGTAATCAGTGCGGCCAGACCACCGAAGTTAAACACGGGATGAATGAAAAACCCGCTGTTAAATGTGAATTTTGTCATTCAGCTAATACCCAAAGAGTTTTTCACACCTTTGCTAGCGTTGGTGGTGGACAGTCCAGCCACGGCAGCGGTTGTTCCTCCTGCGGCTCGGGCACCTGCGGCAGCTGCGGGCATTAGTTTTGTAGAACCGCCTTCAATAGACCTTCCTTTACCCCTATCCCCCATCCCCTTCCCCCTTATTAAGGGGGAAGGGGAGAAGAGGGGTTAGGGGTCTGCAAATGGGAAGAGGGCTGAATAATGTTATAATGCCGACATGATCGCCGAAGTTGTCCTCTCTATCGTGACCAGCGAGATCGACAAGCCCTACCACTACCTCGTTCCGGACCAGCTGCGCGAAACGATCAAGCTCGGTTCACAGGTCGTCATCCCCTTTGGCCGGCGGCAGGAGGTCGGTTATGTTATCGGCTTCGTAGAAAAAAGTGAGTTTCCCAATCTGAAAGAGATTGTTAAAGTGGCCGAAGGAAACCCTCTCTTCAGCGAGAAAGCGCTCGCCTTTGCCCAGTGGCTGGCGGAATATTATTTCTCCTTTTTTGTGACCGCTTTGAAGTTGCTGCTACCGCCGGGGATGTTAAAGAGCGGGAAGGGGCGGAAGGCAACGGAGGCGAAGAGGGGATCGGGGATCGTGGTTCGTGGATCGGGGTTCGAGTTGACTCCGGCGCAAGCTAACGCAGTTGCTAAGATCAATGAGGCGATCGCCGCTGGTAAAACCGAAAAGTTCCTCCTTTTTGGGGTGACCGGGTCGGGAAAAACAGAAGTTTATCTCCGGGCGATCGAGGCCGCCTTGAAGCAAGGGCGGGGGACGATCACCCTCGTTCCCGAGATCGCCTTGACGCCGCAACTGGTCGAGCGTTTCTGCGCTCGTTTTGGCGACGGGATCGCGGTCATCCACAGCGAACTGACCCTCAAAGAGCGGCGCCTGACCTGGGCGCGGGTCGCCGCCGGCGAAGCACCCATTGTCCTGGGGGCCCGCTCGGCGCTCTTCGCTCCTTTGCCGGATATCGGCCTGATCATCCTCGACGAAGAGTACGAGAACAGTTACAAGTCGGATAAAAGCCCGCGCTACCAGGCCCGCGCAGCGGCCGAAAAACTGGCGGAGATACACGGCGCGGTCGTTATTCTCGGCTCGGCGACCCCGTCCCTGGAAACTTTCTACCGTTCTGAAACCGGAGAGATCGAGCGGCTCGAGCTGCCGCGGCGGATCGATGACCGGCCCCTCCCGCCGGTCGAAGTGGTTGATCTGCGTGAAGAGATGAAGCGGAAAAATTTCGGGCTCCTCTCCGCCGTGTTAAAAAATGAACTGGCCAAGACCCTGGCTAACGGCGAGCAGGCGATCCTCTTCCTGAACCGGCTCGGCTATTTTACTTTTGTCATCTGCCGCGAGTGCGGCTTAACTTTGGAATGCCCGCACTGCTCGGTGGCGCTTGTCTACCATACCAATGACCGCCGGCTCCGCTGCGGCCGCTGTGACTACAGCCGCGAAACGCCGCCGCTCTGTCCGCGCTGTAACAGCGGAACCCTCCGTTATTTCGGTTCGGGGACCCAGCGGATCGAAGAAGAAGTGGCCAAGCTTTTTCCGGCGGCGCGGCTCCTCCGTTACGACCGCGACACGACCGGCCCGCGCGGCTCGCACGACGCTTTCTTTGCCACTTTCGCTTCCGGCCAGGCCGATATCCTGATCGGGACGCAGATGGTCGCCAAGGGACTCGATATCGCCAAGGTTACGCTGATCGGCGTCGTCTCGGCTGATACTGCCCTGCACCTCCCTGATTTTCGCGCCTCGGAACACACTTTCCAGCTCTTGACCCAGGTGGCCGGACGGGCTGGGCGGCATCACCTTCCGGGTAAGGTTATCATCCAGAGTTATAATCCCGGCCATTACGCCATCCAGGCGGCGGCCAAACATAATTACCGGGAGTTCTACGAACAGGAGTTGGCCAACCGGCACGAGCTTTTATATCCCCCCTTCTCCCATTTGGTCGCGATCATTGTCAGCGCCAAAGAAAAAGAGGCGGCGGCCGGAATAGCCGAAGAGTTGACCGCTTTTTTACGGAAGCGGCTCTCCGGGGGAGTGCTCGGGCCAGCCGCGGCGCCGATCGAGCGGCTGCGCGGCGAGTGGCGTTTCCGTTTATTGTTAAAAGGGGCCGACCTCGTCGTTCTCCGGCAGGCGGTCCGGGAGTCGCTGGCCAAATTAGCCGTCCCGGAAGAAGTCCGGGTGACGGTTGACGTCGACCCGGCGGGATTGCTCTGATTGGCCGGTCAGGAGTATAATGTTTTCATGGCCCGGAAAATATTAAAGTTCCCCAATCCAAAACTCCGCCTGAAGGCGAAGCCGGTCAAGAAGCTCACCCCGGCGATCGTTAAATTGATCGATGAGATGACCTTGATCATGCACTTAGCACCCGGGGTCGGCTTGGCGGCTCCCCAGGTGGGGAAGAGTTTGAGAGTGATCGTGGTCGATGTCGGTCCCGGGCCGATCGCCCTGGTCAATCCGGAGCTACTGAAAAAGTCCGGCCACCAAATTTTTACCGAAGGTTGTCTCTCCTTGCCTGGCGTGGAAGCGCCGGTCGAGCGGGCCGCCGAGGTCGAGGTTCGGGGGCTCGACCGCGACGGCCAGGAGATCGTCGTGACGGCGGAAGGGTTGCTGGCGACCGTTTTCCAGCACGAGATCGACCACCTGGACGGGTTCGTCTTTATCGACCGGGTCAAAAACCCAGCAACTATTAAATATGTGCCGCGCCGCAATGAGAAGAAAGAGGAACTGATTTGAAGATAGTCTTTTTCGGCACGCCTGAGCCGGCGGCAAAGATATTGGCGTCCTTACCCGCCAGGGGGGTCGAAATAGTCGGCGTGGTGACCCAGCCCGACAGGCCGAAGGGGCGGGGGCTCAAGTCGGCATTTTCTCCGGTCAAAGAGCTGGCCCTCCAGCATAAGTGGCCGCTCTCTCAACCGGAGCGGGTTAAGTCTAACCCTGACTTTCAGGCTTGGCTGATGAACCTTAAACCGGACCTGGCGATCGTCGTTGCCTACGGGCAGATCCTGCCGCAAACCGTCCTTGATATTCCCCGGCACGGGTTTATCAATCTCCACGCTTCGCTCTTACCCAAGTACCGTGGTGCGGCGCCGATCCAGTGGGCCCTGCTCAAAGGGGAGAAAGTGACCGGGCTGACGATCTTTCGCCTGACCGCCGGCCTTGATACCGGACCGATCCTCGCCCAGCAACCGGTGGTTATCGAAGACAACGACAACGCGGCCACCCTCTCGGCTCGGCTGTTCACGGCGGGCGAGGAATTGCTAGTTAAAACATTGCCGGCGATCGCCGACGGTAGGGCCCCGGGCGAACCGCAAGATGAGGCCGCCGCCACTTACGCGCCGACGCTAACCAAGGAGAGCGGCGAGATCGATTGGAAAAAAAGCGCCCGCGAGATCCATGACCGGATCAGAGGGCTCTACCCCTGGCCGGCGGCCCACACTTTTTTCCACGGGCAGAGATTAAAGTTGCTCGTTTCAGAGCTGGCCGGCCTTGATCTTTCGACCGCGGCCCATTTGCCGGGGACGATCGTTTCGTTGTTGAAGGGTGAGGGCTTTATCGTCGCCACCGGAGAGGGGAATATCCTGATAAAACAGCTCCAGTTGGCGGCAGGCAAAGCGCTTAAAGCCTCGGATTTCTCCCACGGCCACGACGTAAAAACCGGCGAAACCCTTCCCAATTAAGGGAAAAAAAGGTGTTGACACACCAGGTGTGGTGTGTTAGATTTTACCTCCACCCTAAATGTATGAAATGCCCGTTCTGTGATAATGTTGAAGATAAGGTGCTGGAATCGCGCGAAACCGATGACGGTGAGACGATCCGCCGCCGGCGCGAGTGCGGCTCCTGTCGCGGCCGTTTTACCTCTTACGAGAGGATAGAAGAGCGGCCTTTGCTGGTGATTAAGCGCGACGGCCGGCGCGAGCAGTTTAGCCGGGAGAAGCTGATCAAAGGCCTCCTGCGCGCCTGCGAGAAACGGCCGGTCTCGGCCGAGACGATCGAGGCGCTGGTCGATGAATTGGAGCGGGAGCTCCACCGCGAAGCGGGGCGGGAAGTGATGAGTTCGAAGATCGGGGATTGGCTGATGGAGCGGCTTCAGGCCCACGACAAGGTCGCCTACATCCGCTTTGCTTCGGTCTACCGGAAGTTCGAGCATGTTTCGGAGTTTTTAAAAGAAGTAAAAGAATTAACGGCAAGTTAGGAGGCATAAAATGACCCAATTATTAGCAGATCAGGAAAAGAGGACCGATTCGACCGACCAGGCCTTGTTCGTGAGGACTTCAGGTGACGACATTGTCGGGTGGGACCGGGGGAAGATCGTCGACGCGCTGGTGCGCGAGACGGAACTGAACCGGGAACTGGCCGAGGAAATCGGGATCGAGGTCGAGGCCCAGCTCAAGGGGCTGAAGCTCAAGAACGTTACGTCGCCTCTTATTCGAGAGTTGGTTGACGTGAAGTTACTCGAGTTCGGCCTGGAAGAGGCGCGCCGCCGGCACACCCGGCTCGGTTCTCCCCTATATGATGTAAGAAATATCATCTTTAACCCGAACAAGGAGAACGCCAACGTCCCCCACGGGCCGGAAGCGACCAACCTGACCCTGGCCGAGAATATCAAGAAAGAGTTCGCCCTGCTTGATGTTTTCACCCAGGATATCGCCGACGCCCATATGCGCGGCGACCTCCATCTCCACGACCTCGGCTTTATCGACCGGCCGTATTGCAGCGGCCAGTCGGTTGAATACGTCAAGAAGTTCGGCCTCGACCTGCCCAATGCCCTGGCGATCGCCAAACCGGCCAAGCATGCCGAGGTCCTCCTCGCTCAGATGGTCAAGTTCTCCGCGGCCCTTCAGGGGGTCTTTGCCGGAGCGATCGGCTGGGACGCGGTCAATCTATTTTTCGCCCCATTCCTCACCGGCATGTCCGATGCCGAGATCAAACAGATCGCCCAGATGATGATCTACGAGTACAGCCAGCAGGCGGTGGCCCGCGGCGGACAGGCGATCTTCTCCGATATCAACATTTACTGGGAAGTGCCGAAACATTTTGAAGATGTCCCGGCGATCGGCCCGGGGGGAGAGTACACCGGTAAGAAATACGGTGATTATCTCGGCGAGTCGCAGCGCTTTGCCTGGGCGCTGTTTGACGTCTATGCCAAAGGCGACGGTTCGGGGCGCCCCTTCTTCTTCCCCAAGCCGCTCGTCCACATAACGGAAAAGTTCTTCAAAACGTCGCGCCACGAAGAGTTCCTCAACCATATCTCGGCGGTCGCGGCCGACATGGGGAACACCTATTTTGTCTTCGATCGCGGCGATACGGCCAAAATATCCGAATGCTGCCGCCTCTCTTTCAAGCTGGAGCAGTCCGACCTCGACGACGCTAAAGAGCCGTGGCGGATGCGCTACTCGGCGCTGCAGAACGTGACGATCAACCTGCCGCGCCTGGCCTTCAAGGCGAGCGGTTCGACCAGCCGGCTGTTCGAAATGATCGACCAGTCGCTGGAGATGGTCGCCCGCGCCCATATCCAGAAAAAGAAGTTCATCTGTGACATCCTGGCGGCCGGCCAGAAGGGCCCGCTCTCGCTGCTGACCATGCAGCGCGACGGCCAGCCGTATCTTAGGATGTGGCGCGTCAGTTACCTGGTCGGGATCCTCGGGCTGAACGAGCTGGTCCAGGCGCATCTCGGCCGGGAATTGCACGAAAACACGGAGGCGTTGAAATTCGGTCTCAAGGTCATCTCCTTCATGAGGCTCAAGTGCGAAGAGCTGACCAAGCGCTACAATATGCACTTTGTCCTGGAGCAGACCCCGGCCGAGTCGACCGCCTACCGCTTTGCCAAGCTGGACCGTGAGCATTATCCCAAGTTTTCCGAGCGCGTCGTTAAGGGCGTGAAGGGAAGCAACGAGATCTACTATACCAACTCGACCTACTTCAATGTTTCCGTGCCGATGAACCCGGTCGAACGGGTGAAGCAGGAAGGGCTCTTCCATCCGCTGATCGATGCCGGCGCGCTGACCCACGTCTGGCTGGGCGAGAGCAAGCCGAGCGCCGAATCGATCGCCAATTTCGTCGTCAAGACCTTCCGCCACACCGAGAACGCCCAGATCGCTTTCTCTCCGGAGTTCACTTCCTGCAACGCCTGCGGCCGGATCACCCGCGGCCTGCGCGAAACCTGCCCGCACTGCCAATCCGGCGATATTGAGGGGATCACTCGGATCACCGGCTATTTCTCCCGGATCACCGGCTGGAACAAGGGGAAGATCGGCGAACTCAAAGACAGGTACCGGAACAATGAGCACTTTAGCCACCATTAGCCGCGCGCCGGACCCGGCGGCCGAAGAGGCGACCGACCTGTCAATCTTTGTCCGGACCTCGACCGACGACATCGTCGCCTGGGACCGGGAGCGGATCGTCGAGGCCTTGAGCCTCGAGACCGGGCTCAACCGGGAGATCGCCGGGATCATCGCCATCGAGGTGGAGAAGCAGATCAAGGCGATGTCGGTCAAGAACATTACCGCGCCGCTGGTCCGCGAGCTGGTCGACGTCAAGCTGCTGGAGTACGGCTTGGAGGACGCCCGGCGCAAACATACCCGGCTCGGCGTGCCGGTCTACGACGTCCGCCGGATCATCTTTCACAAGAATAAAGAGAATGCCAACACCCCTCATTCGCCGGAAGCGACCAACCTGACCCTGGCCGAGAACATCAAGAAAGAGTTCGCCTTGCTCAATGTCTTTTCCCTGCCGGTGGCCGACGCCCACATGTCGGGCGAGATCCATCTCCACGATCTCGGCTTTTCCGACCGGCCCTACTGCAGCGGCCAGTCGCTCGAGTACATTAAAAAGTTCGGTCTCGACCTGCCGGACGCCGGACGAACGGAAAAACCGGCCCAAGACGCGGACGAACTGATCTCCCAGTTGGTCAAGTTCTCGGTCGCCCTCCACGGTTTTTTTGCCGGGGCGATCGGTTGGGACGCGGTCAACCTTTTTCTCGCCCCTTACCTGGAAGGCCTTACTCCTGAAGCGGTCAAAAAACTGGCCCGCAAGCTGATCTACGATTTCGCTTCGGTGGCCGTGGCCCGCGGCGGGCAGGGCTTATTTTCCGATCTGAACATCTACTGGGAAGTGCCGAAACATTTTGAAGCTGTTCCGGCGATCGGTCCCGGCGGGGAATATACCGGTAAAAAATACGCCGATTACCTGTTGCCGGCGCAAGCCTTTGCCACGGCGATGTTTGAGGTCTATCTCGAAGGTGATGGGGCGGGGCGCCCGTTCTTCTTCCCCAAACCGCTGGTCCACCTGACCGAGAAATTCTTTCTTACTCCCGGTCATGAGGAATTTCTAAAGTTGATCTGCGAAGTGGCGGCGGAAAAAGGGAACACTTATTTTGTTTTTGACCGGGGCGAAACGGCCAAGATCTCGGAATGCTGCCGGCTCTCCTTTAAACTGGACTACTCCGACCTCCAGGACGCGAAAGAGCCGTGGCGGATGCGCTATTCGGCCATCCAGAACGTGACCGTCAATCTGCCGCGGATCGCTTACCTGGCCGAAAAGGATGACGCCAAACTGTTCCAGGTCATCGGTGAGAAGCTGGAGGTCGCCTGCCAGGCGCACCGGGAGAAACGGGACTTCGTGGAAGAGTTGCTGCGCGAGGGGCCGAACGGGCCGCTCTCCCTCCTGGCGACGAAGCGCGACGGCGAGACCTATCTCCGCCTGCGCCGGGTCACCCATCTGGTCGGCATCCTGGGCCTGAACGAGATGGTCCAATACCATTTGGGCCGGGAACTGCACGCGGACAACGAAGCGCTCAAGCTGGGGCTCAAGATCATCGCCTTCATGAAAGTAAAATGCCAGGAACTGTCGGAAAAGTACGACCTCCATTTCGTCTTGGAACAGACCCCGGCCGAATCAACTGCCTACCGTTTTGCCCGGCTCGACCTGGAGCATTTTCCGCGGCAGGCGGAGTCGGTCATTAAAGGTAAACCGGGGACGTCGGAGATCTATTACACCAACTCAACTTACTTTAACGTTGCCGTGCCGATGAACGCGATCGACCGGGTCAAACAGGAAGGGTTGTTCCACCCGCTGATCGATGCCGGGGCGCTGACCCACGTCTGGCTGGGAGAGAGCCGGCCGAGCGCCGAGTCGGTCGCCAATTTTGTCATCAAGACCTTCCGGCAGACCGAGAGCGCGCAGATCGCCTTCTCGCCGGAATTTACCGCCTGTTCGGACTGCGGCCGGACGGCCCGCGGCCTGCACGAGCGCTGCCCGTACTGTTCCTCTGGCGAGATCGAAGGGATCACCCGGATCACCGGCTATTTTTCGCGGATCCCGGGGTGGAACAAGGGAAAGATCGCCGAGTTGCGCGACCGTCATAAAACCAAGGAGGTCTAGATCATGGAAATTAAAGTTTTTGGCAAACCAGGCTGCGAGTTTTGCAAGACGACGATGAAGAAGTTCGAGACATTTTTCAGCCGCTGGAACATTGACCCGGCGCAGATCAAGCTGGCGTTCTTTGACATGGAGACTGTCGACGGGATGGCGGAAGGGGCTTTTTACAGCGTGACCAAGATCCCCTCGACCGTGATCGAGCGGGGGAGCGACATTGTGAGGCGCTGGGACGGGGTAGTGCCGCTGTCCGAAGAATTCAAAGAATATTTCAGCGACAGCACCGGGGCGCCGCAGGCCAGCGCGGTCAATTAGCGGCTCCGCTATTAGCGGTCCCGCTAATTAGCGGGGGCGGACGACCAGGGCGTTGCTGACGGCGGTCTCGCCGCCGTTAGCCGGTCGGTTCACCACCCGCCCGTCGATCCACATGGTGGTCGAGCCGCCGCCGTCGAGGTTCATCGCCTCGACCGCCCCCAGGTTGATCATAAACTCCGCCAATTCCTCCAGGGTCATCCCGATACTGCTCTTGTCATCGCGCGCCTCTTTTTGCCGGGGGAGACCGTCGACCGTTACCAGCAGTAATTTATTCTCTTTGGTCACCCCGACCGCCGTGCGAGCGGCGCGTCCTTTGGCTATATCCGACTTGAATTGTTCCTCATTTTTAGAAACGTAGACGAGCCCGTTCTTGACCAGGCGCGGCCCCCCCGAGATCAGGTCATTGATCGTCCCCGGTGAGGTGGAGTAGGGGATGACCTTGATATGGACATCGAGCTTGTTACCGGTTTGGACATTGTCGGTCAGGAACTGGACCGCCGGCCCGCTCAGCGAGATGATATAACCGTCGGGTGGAATAGCCGAATTGCCGACCAGGACGTCCCGGACGACATTGCCGACGACGGTCAGTTCCAGGCCGTCACGGCCGGTGCCGGTCCTCTCGCCCCAGGCCGGAGTGTAGAGGACGACCGCTTCTTTGCCGCGACCTTGGTTGACCCCGGTGATGTTGTAGCGCACGCCGTTGGGGGCCCGGAAGTAGCAATCGAGCAGGATGTTATCGATGATCGCCTGATGGTCGTCGGTCAGGATCAAGGCGGTCCGGTCGTGGATCGGGGTGGCGACCAGCTCCTTGTTGACCAGCAGGGTGCCGAGCGGCTTGCCGGTGTAGGCAAAGTAGGTCCCGTTGACCGCGGCGACCGCCCCCTGGTCTTCGGCGATTGAGCTGACCCGGGCGCGGAAGAAATGCTTGTCGGGATCGGCCGTCTTCCACGGATTGAAGACGTTAATGAACGAGTCGAAGAGGTTCGGCTTGTCTTTGCGGGCGAGGGCGGGGGAGACTTCCGCCTTGTTCAGGTCGATTTTCAAGATGTTGGCCGTGATCCGGCCGTTCTGGGTCCCTTTCGAGGCCTTGAGCCATTCCACCCCGTCGATGACCGTCCCGCCCGAAAGGAGATTGGTAAAATCCCGGTTGAAATCGATGACCAGCCGCGGGGAGTCGTTGAGATAAAAAATATTGTAGGGGATCGGCTCGGTCAGGGGGATCGAGATCTTGAGCCCCTCACTCTCCCGCTCAACCTCGAGGTAGCGGACGATCAGGTCGCTGATCTCGATATAATTCTGGATGTCTCCGGACGCCTCGACCTTGGGGAGGTTGATGATGATCTTTTCTTTCGATTCATCGAGCGAATAAGTAAAAGTGGCGTCAAAATCAAGGACGATCCTGATCTTGTCCGGGAAATAGCCGAGGCGGACCCGGGTCAATTGTTCGGCGCCGGCCGGCGCCGCCAGCGCCAGGAGCAAAAGAAAACCGGCCAGCGTCCGATGATATATTGAAAAAGTCATTGTCCAGATGTATTATAGCAACACAATGGCGGAAGGTAAATCGCGGCCGCAGTGGGGGACGAAACTCGGGATAATAATGGCCGTGGCCGGTTCGGCGGTCGGGCTCGGTAATTTTCTCCGTTTCCCGGTCCAGGCGGCGCAGAACGGCGGCGGCGCTTTTATGATCCCCTACTTTATCTCTTTTCTCTTGCTCGGCATCCCCTTGATGTGGATCGAGTGGGCGATCGGCCGCCACGGCGGATTGTTCGGTCACGGGAGCGCTCCGTTCATCCTCAACCGGCTCTCCCAGCACCGGATCGTCAAATATCTGGGAGTGATCGGGATATTTGGTCCGGTCGTCATCTTTATCTATTACACCTACATTGAATCGTGGTTGCTCGGCTATGCCTTTTTTGCCCTGACCGGACAACTGTTGGCCACGGTCACCCCGGAGGCGATGAAAGGATTCTTGGCCGCCTATCAGGGACTGGCCCCCGGCAGCAACCTCTGGACCGCCTACGCCTTTTTCCTGATAACTTTCGCGCTTAATTTTTATTTTCTCTACCGCGGCGTACGAGGCGGGATCGAATTGCTTTGCAAGATCGCCCTGCCGATCTTGTTCCTTTTCGGCATCATCTTGGCGGGTCGGATCATGATGATCCCACATATCGTGGACGGGCTGGGTTTTCTCTGGAACCCTGATTGGTCGGTCCTGTGGAGCGCCAAGGTCTGGATGGCGGCGGCGGGACAGATCTTTTTTACTTTAAGCGTCGGGATCGGGGTTATTCTGACCTATGCCAGTTACCTGAAGCACGGTGATGATGTCGTCCTCTCCGGGCTGACCGCCGCGTCAACTAACGAGTTGGCCGAGGTCGTCTTGGGCGGTTCGATCGTTATCCCGGCGGCGTTCGTTTTCCTGGGAGCGGCCGGAGCAGCGCAAGCGGCGGCCAGCGGCGCTTTTAACCTCGGCTTTGTGACGATGCCGCTGATCTTTGGCCAGCTCCAGTTTGGCGCCATCTTCGCGCTCCTCTGGTTCGTCCTCCTTTTTCTGGCGGGGATCACTTCGTCGGTCTCGCTGGCCGAGCCGGCAGTCGCCTTTATTTCCGACGAGTTTGACCTGGCCCGGAAACGGGCGGTCTTGAGACTGGGCGCGATCTTATTCTTGCTCTGCCAATTCCCGATCTTTTTCCTGGCGAATGGGGTGGTTGATGAGCTCGATTTCTGGGGCGGGACCTTCGCGCTGGTCCTCTTCGGCACGATCGAAACGGTCTTGTTCGTTTGGGTCTTTGGGATGGACAAGGCGTGGGACGAGATGCATCGCGGCGCGGAAATGACGATCCCCGGCTTCTACCGCCCGATCATTAAGTACGTCACCCCGGCCTTCCTCTTCCTTATTCTTGGCTCATGGTTCTGGCAACAAGGCTGGCCGGTGATCATGATGCACGGTGTGCCGGAAGCCAACCGTCCTTACGTGCTGGCTACCAGGCTGGGCTTAGTGCTCCTCTTCGCGGCGATCGCCTTTCTGGTCCGGATCGCCTGGTACCGGAAGAAAAAGGCAGGGGAGATCGAATGAATATTTTTGGCTGGGTATTTATAGCGGCCTCCTGGGGCTTGATCATCGGCCTCAATCTCTACTGCTTCTGGCGGGTGCTTAAGGAGCCGGAAGATGAATTGTAGCGGCGACCTTTAGGTCGCCAAAATGGGAATGGCGGTCTAAAGACCGCCTCTACTTTTTAGTTTCTCGATCACTTCCGCGATCACCCATTCCGGGGTGGAGGCTCCGGCCGTAACGCCGACCTTCTTTTTTCCAGTTAACCAGTTTTTATCCAGCCCCGCGGCGGTTTCGATCTGATGCGTGGTGGTGCCGGTTTCCGAACAAAGCTCCGTCAGCCGTTTGGTGTTGGCGCTCATGCTGTCGCCGATGACCAGCATGAGGTTGACTTGCCTGGCCAGTTCGATTGCCGCCGCCTGGCGTTTGGAAGTAGCGCCGCAGATCGTGTCAAATTCTTTGACATCTTTGAGTTTATTCTTTAGCGCTGTGACCATGGCGCTAAAATGTTTTTCCGCCTGGGTGGTTTGGGCGATGATCCCGACTTTATCGCCCGGGTTAAGCGCCAATTTATCAAGCTCGGCGGTTTGTTCGACCACTATTCCCCGGCCGCCGCTCCAACCGACCAGCGCTTCGACTTCCGGGTGTCCTTTATCGCCGACGATGATCACCGGACGGCCTTCGGCCGCCAGCTCCCGGGCGATCTTTTGAGCTTTTTTTACCCAGGGGCAGGTGGTATCAATGATCTTCAGTTTTTTGCTTTCAGCCTCCTGGTAAATCTCGGGTGCCACGCCGTGGGCGGAGATCAGCAGGCTGCCGCGGCTGTTGGCGGGTATTTCGGCCACGGAGGAGACGGTTTTAACCCCCTGGTTTTTCAGTTTCTCGACCACCTGCTTGTTGTGGACGAGATTGCCGAGCATAAAGACCGGCTGGCCGGCCTTCGCGGTATCAACGGCGATCTTAAAGGCCCGCTCAACCCCCTCGCAAAAACCGGAATGTCCGGCGATCAGGATTTCCATAAATTCATTATAATGCAATTAACGGACAAAGTGAAATTCCCGGAGATTACCGCAGATAAAAAGATAGATCATTAATTGGGAGTGATTATTTGTGGATAGAACTAATTTGATTGGCCGCATCAGACCGGAAGGCATGTTTAAAGGGCGAGGGCTTTGTTATGCCATGGGGCCTGGAGCGTCCGGCCGCCCCCAGGAAGTTAAGATCGAAGTCTTCAGGGTCGAGGTCGATGCCGCGGGGAAGTGTAAAGTGAAGTGTGAAGAAGCGGTCATGACCGGTCCGTTCCGCAGCGCCCGTTTTGAAAGAAATTACCGATTTTTAATCGCTCAAAGAGTGGCTCTGGATGCCGAGCTTATCGAGCAGTTCAAAAAGGCGCCCTGGCTCAAGGAGATTCTGACCCTTCATGATTTGACCGGTATCGATTTTGCCGATTACAAGGAAGCCGAAAGACGGCTGAACATGCTGATCGCCAAAAATGCCCGGATGACTCTGTCGGAGATCAGTCTAGCGGAGCTGGAGCTGCCGGTGATCGCCAATGGCGGAACGACGGTCGCGCCGAAACGTGAAACCGCTTTTCACGTTTTTCTCCTGCCGGAAAACATCCGCGCCGATTATCGCGGCTCCCAGTATTTGTTGAAGTATTATTAAGAAAAATAAAGTGAAATTCCCGGCTAAACCTGCCGATATATATATGGAAGAGAACGCCATACCTTTTCCGACTGTCGAACAAACGAACCCCGGAGCCTGTTCCGGGGTTTTTTGTTGGGGGAATAAAGGATTAGAAGCTGATGCCGGCCTTTTTTATCCGTTCAATCGCTTCGGCGATCCGCTCTTTCGGTAAAGTGATCGCCATCCGGATATAACCCTCACCGGCTTTACCATAACCACTACCCGGAACGACCAGGATGCCGCATTTATCGAGCAGCTTTTCGGTGAATGAGGCCGAGGTTTCACCTTTGGGGACCGGGACCCACATGTAGAAGGTTGCTTTTGGCCGCGCTAGCTTCCAACCGAGCGAATTTAAACCGTCGATCAAAACATTCCGCCTTTCCTCAAAGACTTTGCGGTTGTCAGCGACGGAGTTTTGCGGGCCGGATAAAGCTTCGATGGCCGCGAACTGGACCGCCTTGAAAGCGCCGCTGTCGAGGTTTGACTTGATCGTCGCCAGTGCCCCGACTGCCCCTTTATTGCCAACGGCCATACCGATCCGCCAGCCGGTCATGTTATAAGTCTTCGAGAGCGAATGGAACTCGATCGCCACATCTTTGGCGCCGGGAATTTCGAGGACGCTGTTGGGCCTGTAGCCGTCGTAACCCATTTCGGAGTAGGCGAGGTCGGAGACCAATAATAGGTCGTTCTGCTTGGCAAAAGCGACCGCTTTCTCCAGGAATACCCGGTCGCAAACCGCTCCGGTCGGGTTATTAGGGTAGTTAATAAAAAACAGTTTAGCTTTTTTCAGCACGTCAGCCGGGATCTTATCCAGGTCGGGGATGAATTTATTCTCCGCGGTCAGCGGCAACAGGTACGGTTCACCGCCGGCCAGGGTAGTGCATATCTTGTAGACCGGGTAGGAGGGGTCCGGGATGAGGGCGACGTCACCCGGATCGATGAAACATAGGGGGAGATGAGCTAAACCTTCTTTTGAGCCGATCAAACAGCAGACCTCACTTCCCGGATCAAGGTCAACGTTAAAGCGTTGCTTGTACCAATCGGCTACCGCTTGGCGGAAAGCAGGCTCACCTTTCGAGGTCGGGTAATTGGACGCTTCTTTGGTGTCGAGGACCTCGCGCATTCTTTTTATGATATGCGCCGGGGTCGGCAGGTCCGGGTCGCCGATGCCGAAGTCGATAACGTCAACGCCTTTTTTAACCAACTCGTCCTTTTTCTCTTCGATCTTGACGAAAAGGTAGGGCGGGATTAAATCAAGGCGTTTGGCTCTCCTCATCTGTAAACATCCTTTCTATGTCGTATATAAAGAATCCAAATCTCATGTTTTTCATTTCGCTTTCTGTACTATTTCCCCTCGACGATCTCATTCAGGCTTTTGCCTTTCCCCTGTTTCATCTGCTTTTCCGCTCTGGTTAAAGCGCTCATTTCCGCTGAATTTGAAAGGATATCCAGGGTTTCACCCCAGCCCTCAAACTCTTCCGCGCTCATGATAACTGCTTCGGTCTTGCCCCGGCGGGTAATAAAATAGTGGTTATGAAACTTCTTGACTTTTCCCACAATCCCCGGCAAATCAGCCCTGGCCTCGGAGATGGGGATAGTTGTTTCTTTTAATTTGTTTTTCATGACTTACTCCTCTTGTTGGTAATGTGTCAATTGTACAAGATGTTGTACTATTGTGTCAATTAACGGGCCGCGCATCAGGAGTTAGGTCAATGGGGAGAGATCATGTAAGTTTTAATGATGCCAACACCCCAAACATTAATTGCCTTAGGGTATTCACTTGACGGGGCTTTCCATAATGCGCCGTCCACCCTATTATTTTCATCAAAAAACAGCGAGTCCAGCTCGACAGAAATCGTGGGAGAGTAGATATAACTTTTTGAGAAAATAATTTTAAGCATATTAGCTATATTGGTCTCTTTATCCATGCCTTCGCCGGTCGAGCAACTGTAAAGAATAATAACGCTTTCTTTGTCCTTTAAGTAACCTGTTAACGGCCGCAACTTAGCGAGATCGGAAAGGTCGAGATACAATGATTCATCGTATGACTTCAGGCCCTTGGCTGGATCCGCTCCGCCAAAAGCAACATGAGTTCTGTCCCCATGTCCGCCAATGAACAGTAGATCGATCTTTTGGCGTTGTCCGTTTTCTGTAACAGCCTGGATCAGCTCATTATCTTGCTTAATTTCATAATAAACGACTCGGTAGCCTCTTTCCATCAGCTCCGCGATTGGAGGCTTTTTAAAGGCTCCATTCCCATCCTTATCCGGGAAGACTATAACTGCCAAGCGTCTGCCATCCGGCGTTAGATCAGTCCGGTTATTTATTATTTCCTGGATTTCCTTGATACTTAAATTAATGAATCTCTCGCCGTGAATGATGCCCAGTTGGCCCAGATCAGAAGCAAGCTTATTATATTTGTCCGTCATTTCCGTCGGTGGGGAGGGGATCATTGGGTAAACGCTGGGATTCGCCTCAAAACAAGCACAAAGGAAATTCTTGTCCGATTTTAATTTATTTGGAAAAAGGTGAAAAGCTTCTCGATTTTGACTTATTGCCGCCAGGGCGATCTCGTGGTCGGTTTTTTGTTGTTCATCCAGGCGTTCGTACTCGTGCCAGTTTCTGCTTATCGAAGAAAGAATGGATTCTTCTGTTCCAACCGAATCAATTCGCGGCCCCCAATTTGCTTGATTGATCCTAAAAGTCGTTCCGCAACCGGCCAGCGCGGAAGACAAAAGCAGTGCCTGACCGATTCGACGGTACATATATCTAACGGACATTCCAATTCTTGATGTGTTCATAAAGAGATTCTTAACCCTATCTATATCAGATCTTCTCTCTATATATATCGACAAATTGAAAGGATTATTTCATTTAAAGTGGTTCTTTCGTGGATGATAGCAGTAGGTTTAGTCGCAAGCGGCTGGGTTACAGAGAATACTTTCCTTCAAACACTTTTTCCGCCGGGCCGCGCATCAGGACATGATTATCTTCGGCCCATTCGATATCGAGGTTCCCGCCGGGGAGCTGGACCAGTACCCGCCGGCCGGTCTGGCCGGCCAGGACGGCGGCGACGACCGCGGCGCAGGCGCCCGTGCCGCAAGCCAGTGTTTCTCCCGCGCCCCGTTCCCAAACGACCACTTCGATCTTATCCTGACCGAGCACTTTAACAAACTCGACATTGGTCCGGTTGGGGAAGTGGCCGTTATGCTCGATCAACGGCCCGAGCTCTCCCAGGTCGATCTCGTTGAAGTCGTTGACGAAGGTTACGGCGTGGGGGTTCCCCATCGAGATCTGGCGGAAGGTTTTGCCGTGCAGTTTGACTTCCCCCTCATCCTTGGGTAAGCCCATGTCGACTTCAACAGCGATCAAGCGGCCATTCTCCAAGATCACGGCCGGCAACAGGGTCCCGGCGAGGGTTTCGACCGAGATCACTTCTTCTTTCAGTTGGTCAGTTTCATAGACATATCGGGCGAAACAGCGGATCCCGTTGCCGCACATTTCGGCTTCACTGCCGTCGGAATTGATGACCTGCATCCGGTAATGGGCGATCTTTGACGGCCAGACGATCAGCAGGCCGTCGGCCCCGACGCCAAAATGCCGGTCACAGAGCTTGGCGGCCAGATCTTTCAAGTCGACGCCGGCCAAGTCGGTTTTCCGGCTGTCAATTAAGACGAAGTCGTTGCCGAGGCCGTGCATTTTGGTAAAATTAAGAGTAGGTGGCATTGGTTGTTGGTGACTCCCAGACCGTAACTTTGGCCAGGCGTTTAAAGCTCTTTTTCATCTGCTTGTAAATGGTTTCGGCCAGGTGCTCTGACGTCGGGTTCTTTTTGTCGAACGGCGGGATGTCGTTGATCAATTTATGATCAAAGGCATTGAGCACCATCCTTAACCGTTGTTTGATGTTCCGGAAATCTTCGAACAAGCCGATCTTGTTGAGTTTGTTCCCCTTGAGAAAGACCTGGACTTTCCAGGTGTGCCCATGGAGATTTTCGCAGGAACCCTCATAGCCCCGTAGCGCGTGAGCGGCGTCAAAACTGTCTTCGACCATTAATTCATACATAAAACAACCTCAAATCTCCAACATCAAACTTCAAACAACTGTATTATAACACTACTTGACGGACGCGGTTGATTGGTTTTCCAAGAAGGCGGGAGCCGAGGTCCTGGAACTGGATCGGGGAGCCGGTGACGAGATAATCGTATTTTGGCTGGTGGGAATTATCTTTAATGGTCCCCGCTTTATCGAGCAGTTTCTTTGTCTCGAGGACGGTTGCCGCGGCCGGGTCGACCAGGGTGACGTTTGGGCCGGCTATTTCCTGGATGACCCGGGCCAGGTGGGGGTAGTGGGTACAGCCGAGGATCAAGGTGTCGATATTTTCCTTGAGCAGTGGTTTGAGATACTCTTTGACGACCTTCCTGGTCTCCTCCGCCTCAATAAAGCCACCTTCGATCAGCGGGACAAAGAGGGGACAGGCGCGGGCGTGGACGACTACGTCGTTGTCGAGCGAGTGGAGCATGGTCTGGTAGGCGTGGGAATTGACGGTGCCAGCCGTGGCGAAGAGGCCGATGACCCGGCTCCGGGTCGCGGCCAGGGCGGAGCGCGCTCCCGGCTCGACCAAGCTGACCAAGTGGACCTTATATTTATCTTTCAGGACCGGATAGGCGATGGCCGAGGAGGTGCCGCAGGCCATGACGATCAGCTTGACCCCTTCGCCTATTAAATATGGGATGATCTCTTCGTTGAACTTGACGATCTCTTCGGGCGAGCGGCCGCCGTAGGGGAGGCGGGCGGTATCGGCCAGGTAGACGACATCCTCGTGCGGCAGTTGGCGGATGATCTCGCGCAAGACGGTCAACCCGCCCACTCCTGAATCAAAGATCCCGATCGGCGAGGCCGGGGTAACTTTTTTGGTCTCCGGTTTATCGGCCGCTTTGGGCGCGATCCGCTCGGCGGCCACTTTTTTAATCAGTGTTACTTCCGAAATAGTTTTTAACCCCTTTCATGATACTGGCCGCGACTTTTGACCGGAAAGCGGCGGAGTTGGCCAAGCTAGACTCATCGCCGTTGGAGAGATAAGCCGGCTCGAGTAAAACCGCCGGCATCCGGGTATGGTTGACCGTATAGAACTTAACCCGATGGAGCCCCCGGTCTTTCCGGTCGAGCCCGCGGACCAACGCCTCGTGCATCTTTTCCGCGAACTGACGGCTCCCCGGATTGTAGTAATAGCTTTCCGTCCCGGCGATGCCGCGATTATAAGTTGAATTATAATGGATGGAGAGGAAAATGTCAGCGCGGCTCCGGTTAGCGAACTCAACGACATCCGAGAGGTTCGAACGCCGGTCCTCGTCACGGGTCAAGTAGACCGTTGCCCCCGCCGCGCGCAGCAGTTCGGCCGTCTCCTGGGCGGTCGCTAGGGTCAGCTTCTTTTCCGGCTGGCCGTCGCAGGAGGACGCGCCGGGGTCATCTCCGCCGTGGCCGGGATCGAGGATGACCGTTCTGCCCTGCAGTGATCGGGGCTGGCTAACTTTTTCCGCGGGAGGGCTGGGGGCCGGGGTAAATTTGCGCGGTTTGAGCGGGGAGGCCCGCTTTCGGGCGTTGGCCGATTCCCAAGCGAATTGTTTGGCTGTCGCCCCATCGGCCCGGTCGCCGATCTCCACGACCGCTTTGCCGCGGCCGAAAACATTGACCAAATCGTAATCGATCTCCCGTTTCAGGGTAATAATGACCCGGGCGGTCCGCGCGTTCTTCTGCGTGGCCTGGATATTCAGGACCCGTTTCGACGGCTTATGCTTTACCGTCAAGTTTTTCGCCAGCCGGGTCTCGGGGAAATCGATATAGAGCTTATTTTCCAAAAGCAGTCCGCGCCCCGTTGTCCAGCCGCTGGTGTAGATGTCGAGATAGTCGTACCCGCGATCGCGCATGTGGTCGAGCCGATCGATCGTCGCCAGATCAGCATACGAGACAGTAGACAGTAGACAGTAGACAGCGGAAATTAATAGGAGATACTTACGCATCGGCCTTGATCATTTTGAGGAGCGTTTCGCGGTCGTTGAGTTGCGGGTCGTCGAGGACCTTTTCGAGCAGGGCGTTGAGTATTTGCCCGACTTTTGGCCCGGGCGGAATATTCAAGGCGAGCATGATCGCTTGGCCGTCGATTTTCAGGTCAGCAACGTGGAGGGCGTTCTCATCAGCCACTATCCGGTCGATCCGGCCCTGCAACTCGTTAAGATAAGCCGCCCCAAGTTCCTGTTCCATGGCGGCCGTATCCGCCCGGCGGAGGGCGAAGAGGTTGGGGAGATTGTCCAGCCCGGCCCGGCGGATAAAGCGGCGGACCGCCGCGTCGCTCCAGCCGGACTCGTAGTTGAACATATGGTTGGTGATGAGGTTAACGACCGCTCCGCTCTCGGCGTTACTGAACTTTAGCCGCCGCAGGAAAGTGGCGGCCAGTTCCGCGCCGGTCTGGTCGTGGCGATAAAAAGTGTCGTCAACCTTGCAGGCCGGTTTACCGATATCGTGAAGGAGGGCGGCCAGCCTGACCGTCAGGTTGTTTTTTGGCGCGGCGTCACAGGCATAGAGTGAGTGCCAGTAGACGTCGTACTTATGATACTCCGGCGGCTGGGCGACACCATAACAGGTGGCCAGCTCCGGCAAGATCAGGTCGAGCAGTCCACTCTCTCTCATATATTCCAGGCCGAGGGAGGGCTTCTCCGCTTTCAGCAGTTTGACCAGCTCATCGTGGAGCCGTTCCGGCGCGACCTGGCGCACTACGGCTAAGGTTGGCCGGATAGCGTCGAAGGTTGGCCCGTCGATCGTAAAGCCAAGGGTTGCCGCGAAGCGGCAGGCGCGGACCGGACGGAGACCGTCTTCTGAAAAGCGGGCGAGCGGGTCGCCGACAGCGCGAATGATTTTCATATTTAGATCTGCCTGGCCGGCAAAGTCATCGAATAGTTCCTTCGTTTCCGGGTCATAGGCCAGGGCGTTGACGGTGAAATCGCGCCGGGCCAGGTCGGCCTGGAGGTCGTTGGTAAAACGGACGTTCGAGGGGTGGCGGCCATCGACATATTTTTCATCGGCCCGAAAGGTCGTCACTTCGTAGGGGCCGTCCGGCAGGAGGACCGTGACCGTGCCGTAAAGGATCCCGGTCGGGATGACTTTTGGAAAGAGCGCGGTCACTTCGGCCGGCCGGGCGTTAGTTGTGATGTCCCATTCTTCCGGGGTTTTCCCCAGCAGGAGATCGCGCAACGATCCGCCGACCAGGTAAGCCCGGAAACCGCCGGTTTTTAGCCGCTGGATTATTTCGGCGGCGCCTTTTTTCACGGTAAACATGGCGAAAGTTAGTTTACCGCACGAGAGAAGTATTGTAAAGGTGAGGAGGGTATAATATAATACGCACGATGCAAACAGCCGGTTGGCAAAAAGGTTTGGTCGCGGTCCTTTTATTGTTCTTGGTGGGAGGCGGGTGTCTCTTCTTGACCCAGGTGTTGGGGGGAGATAGTTTTAGCCGTGAAGAGGCCCAACACGCGCTCTACGCGCTCTGGATCAACAAAGATATCAAGGCGGCCGACCTGGGCGCTTTCTGGTATGACACCCAACGCCAGATGTACTGGCCTTTCTTACACTCCTGGGTTTTGGCCCTCGTCTACCTTACTCTTGGCGTCAGTTACGTCACGACCCGTTTTCTTAGCCTGGTGATATTTGGGGCGACGCTCCTTTTAATGTACTTCTCGGCACTCCGCTTTTCGGAGAAGCGCGGCTGGGAGATCGGCGTCTTAGCGGTCGGCCTGGCCCTCACTTCTCCCTTGATGCTCCTTTACTCGACCCAGAACACGCTCGAAGGGTTGGGGGCGCTGATCTTTTTGGCGGTCTTTTATTTTTATTCCATTTGCGAAGAGCGGAAGCTCGCTTACGAATACTTGATCCTCGGCGTCCTGATCGGCCTCTCGATCTATACCAACTATCTCTACGCTTATCTGATGATCCCGGCTTTTGTGGTCGCGACCCTTATGAAGCTTGAGCCGCTGTTCGTTCAGGGGGTCAAGTTGAGCCGGGAGGGGGAAAAGTCGGCGCTCCATTTTCTCTGGTGGATGTACCGGAAGTTGATCATCTTGGGGGTTTTGCTGGTCTTTATCGCCACCTGGTTCCTGACCGCCTCTTTCTCGCGTAAGATCATGCTCCTGCTGCAGGCGCTCTTCCGTTATGGCGGCGGGGAGCCGAGCCTCGGTATGGGCCAGGCCTTGATCTATTACCCGAAGATCATCCTGACCCAGGTCTCGTTCTCGCCCTGGATCGGGTTGCTTCTGCTGATCGCGCTGGTCTGCCCGCTGGCCGCCCGCGGCTACCGCCAGGTCAACAAGCTGTATACTTTCATCTGGACGGTCATCCTCCTGTTGACGCTGACCATCGGGGGGAAGGCGCCGCAACTCATGTACATTATTCTGCCGTTCATTTTCCTGGTCGGGGCGGCGGCGGTCTTCCATGTTGCCGAACGCTGGCCAAAGTACGCTCGCTTGCTGGCGGTGGTCGCACTGGTCCCGGCCTTGGTCTCACTGCCGTTGTTGGTTAAATCATACGCCCCCTCCCGGCCGGGAGAAAAAATGCTCCAGGTCCTCCATTTCTTTAAGCTGGGGGTGGCGCCACGGCACGCGCTCGCCGCTTCGATCAATCTCCAGTACCTTAATCCCGAGGGGCTTGCTTTCCATTTTTGGGATTGGAACGCTCCGGTCCTGACCGATCCGGTCCTGGGTGAGGACGAGCTTTTCCGCAACGGCCAGTATTTTCTGGCGGTCGAGCTTGATCCCGGCAGCCCGTACCAGGCCGAAGTGATCGATGACGCTACCTTGCGCTGGAAGGCGTTCCTCTCGTCGAAGCTGGAAGCGGGTGAAGTGCGGGAGAATTCTTTCCGGACCTTCAGCAGTCTCGGTTTGACCGCCAAGATCTACGAAAAAGTCAGCCGTTAGGGGCGGAAGATCGCCAGGATGCCTTCGCGGATGAACTGCACGGCGATCGCCGCGATGAGGATAGAAGCTATTTTCGTCAGGATCAGCGAGCCGTTTTTCCCCAATATTTTATAGATCGCGTCGGCGTAATGGAGGACCAGCCAGATCAGGGCGAAGCAAGCGACGATTGAGCTCAAGACGACCGCGTAACCGTATAACTTCAACAGGACCAGCGCAGTGGTGATCGCCCCGGGGCCGACGAGGAGAGGACAGCCGAGCGGCACGACCCCGATATCTTCCTTGTGTTCCACGTTGATCCGCCCGCGCATCATGATCTCGATAGCGATCCAGAGGAGGAGTATCCCGCCGGCGATCTTGAAGTCGTTGAGGGTGACGTTGAAGAGCTCCAGTATCCCCAGGCCGACCGCCACAAAAACGATCAGTAAAATAAAACCGGTCAGGATGGCGTTGGCAAATATCCGGCGCTTGTTGGCCAGCGTTTCCCCTTCGGTCAGGCCGAGGAAAAAGGGGAGGTTCCCGGGCGAATCGGTGATGATGAAGAGGGCGACGACCGATTTAAGGAACGGGAAGAAAAAAGCTTCCATTAGCGCATGAACGGCGGCAGGTCGAAGGTATTATCTTTCCCCGCGGCCGGGGCCGGGCTGTTCGCGGCCTGGCCGACCCGCGCCCCATGGCGGAAGGGGAGCGCTTCCCGCTCGCGATTGGCGGTCGGTTTAAAGCCGGTGGCGATGACCGTGACGACCACGTCACCCTGCAGTTTTTCGTCAATGGTCGCGCCGAAGATGATGTTGGCATCGGGGTCGCCGGCGTTGTAGATGACCTCGGCCGCTTCGTTGACCTCGTAGAGGGTGAGGTCGGAACCGCCGGTGACGTTGAAGATGATCCCTTTGGCGCCGGTGATCGTCTCTTCCAGGAGCGGGGAGGAGATGGCCGCTTCGGCCGCTTCGGTGGCGCGATTCTCGCCGGAGCCGGTGCCGATCCCCATCATCGCGGAGCCGGCCTCGAACATGATGGTCCGGACGTCGGCGAAGTCCAGGTTGATGAGCCCCGGCACGATGATCAGGTCGGAGATCCCTTTGACCCCCTGGCGGAGGACGTCATCGGCGATCTTAAAGGCCTCGATAATGGAGGTTTTTCTCTCGACTACTTGCAAAAGCTTGTCGTTGGGAATGACAATGAGGGCGTCGACTTTTTCCTTGAGGAGGGCGATCCCCGATTCCGCCTGGGAAATGCGGACCGGTCCCTCAAAACGGAACGGCTTGGTCACGACGCCGACGGTCAGGCAGCCGAGCTCTTTGGCGATCTCGGCGATGACCGGCGAAGCGCCGGTGCCGGTGCCTCCTCCCATGCCGGCGGTCAGGAAGACCATATCGGCCCCTTCCAGGGCGAGGCGGATGTCGTCGCGGCTCTCTTCGGCCGCTTTCTGGCCGACTTCGGGGTTCGAGCCGGCCCCTAAGCCGCGAGTCAGCTTCAGTCCGAGTTGCAGCTTATGGTCGGCCAGGGAGACATTAAGCGCCTGCAGGTCGGTATTACAACCCCAGAATTCAACGCCCTTGACGCCGCCGCTGATCATCCGGTTGACCGCGTTGGTCCCGCCGCCGCCGACGCCGAAAACTTTGATCGTCGCGAAACCCTGGCCGTTATTTGCTGAGTGCATTGTCCCTTTATTTTAACACAGGTTCCGATAAAATCAACTGTCCGGACTTACTTATATTTTATGACGGGATTATCGGGATAGCGGACGTCGATATACTCTACCGCCGGCCAGTTTCCCTCGACCGCCGGGAGGAGCGCTCGAAAGACCGCCAGCTTCCGCTTGATCTCTTCATTGCGGCCGAGCTTGACGCGGAGGAGGTCGTCGAGGAGAAAATTGATCTTTTCGTAATCGCTGATCTCGGCATGGAGATTGCGGGCGCCAAGCATGGGGGAGAGCTCACCGATCACCTGGCCGGCCAGCTCGGCGGCCCGGGGATCGACCTGTTCCCCTTCGGCTGTCCCCCGGGCGGAGAAGACCGGCAGTTCCGTCATCTTCGGGATGTTGAAGGTCAGGTTGGCGCTACGGTTCAGGATGTATCCCTCGCGGTCGATGATCGCCGAGCGGCCGTTGAGGAGGAGGACGGCAAAGGGCCGGCGTTCACTGATCCGGATCAGGACGGTGGCCGGCGGGATCCGGTAGATATGGAACTCCTTGATGGCGGTGATCTTTTTCAAGTTGTCGCGGACCCGGGCGAAGCTGGTCAGAAAGAGGTTCTCGGCCACGGGGACGCCGGAGAGGTCGCGGACCTCCTCGGCGGAGAGGAGATTGGCGCCGTTGACGACGACATCCTGGATCCGCCAGATCGGCAGGGCCAGGATATAATATGTAGCCAGGCTAAACAGAACGGCTCCGGCCAGGAAGAGGAAAAGTTTAAAGCGGAACGAGCGCTTTTTTTTAGTACGCGCTTTCAAGTATCTTGACCACCAATTCGTCGAAGGAGAGGCCGGCCGCTTTGGCTTCGGCCGGCAGGTCGGACTGCTCGGTCATCCCCGGGATAGAATTGAGCTCGGTGACGTAGGGAATATGGTCGCGGGAAACGATCATGTCGACCCGCGAAACGCCGTAACAACCGAGGGCGCGGTGGGCGGCGAGGGCGATCTCCTGGACCCGCTTATAAAGCGGTTTAGGCAGCCGGGCCGGGAGAATAAATTCGGTCAATCCCGAAGTGTATTTGGCCTCAAAGTCGTAGAAGTCATGGCGCGGAACGAGCTCGAGGACCGGCAGGGCCTGCAGGTCGTCCTCCCGGCCGATCACGCCGACCGTGATCTCGCGTCCCTTGATGAATTCCTCGACAAAAACGTGATGATAATCATGGACGGTCTTGGCGAGGACCCGCTCCAGGTCGTCCTCTTTTTTGACCAGCGAGACGCCAAGACTTGATCCCTCGGAGACCGGTTTGACGACGAGCGGAAAGGGGAAGACCCGTTTGAGCTTGTCGGCTTGCGGCCGGACCTCGGAATTCGAGTCGATCTCAAAATAGCGCGGGGTAGGGAGCCCCGAGGCTTCAAGGATTTTTTTTGCCGCCAGCTTGTTCATGGCCAGGGCTGACGCCAGCACTTTGGAGCCGGTGTAGGGGATATTGGCGATCTCGAGCAGGCCCTGGACCGTCCCGTCCTCGCCGTATTTGCCATGGAGGGCGATATAGACGAGGTCGATCTTCTTTTTCTTCAACTGGGTGACGAGGTCGTCGGAGAGATCGAACATCGTGACGTTGAATTTCTGTTTCTTCAGCGATTCAAAAACCCGCTTGCCCGAGCGGAGGGAGACTTCTCTCTCTCCCGAACGTCCGCCGCAAAGAACAGCGATCTTTTTGCTTTTAAGGTTTTTCATCTTTGTGAACTTCGTGCCTTTGTGACTTGGTGGTTAAATCTTACTAATTTTACCACAAAGACACGAAGACACAAAGAACACGAAGGGCATATGAAAATATCTAAAAAGAATTATTCCGAAGATTAGAAGATTATTTGTAGGAAGGATTTGCTTGGATCAATATTTCATCCATTTTTGAGAATAGGATTCTACGAAAAACGGGCGGGATAACTTCAAACGGAAGAGCAGACCCGAGACCACCTTTTAAAATTGTTATTTGCCCCTCGATTATTAGATCTTCAACGACCTCTATATGAGCGGGATTCCCTTTACGGTCAAAAGATATACGAACTGTATTTGGAGGAAGGTACAATTCTTTTTGTCTTTGAAGCGTGCGGGTGAGATCGGTCAGCTTTATTTCGGTTTTTATTGGTCTTGCGTTGCGCGGCAGAGCAAGTTTTACTTTAGCTTGTTGCTTTGGAACAAGTTTTTCCCAATCGGGAATATCCCCCAGGATTTCCTCCACCGGGATCATTAGCCCTTTAACCAAGGTAGATTCTGTCACAGAGTAGTCTGTCCCAGAATAATAATTAATAGCACACATCATAGGAACAAGCATTTTTGAATTTGGGAAAAGCGGCTGCCAGTTTATTTCCAACCTGCCATCCTCTGCGCAGCAGATGGTTTGCCCCGCTCCAAAGGCGAAGCCAGCCTCGTTAATGGGTCGCGCCAGGATTCCTTTTTTGACACGGCCGGAGGGATAGAGGCGGATCTCTTTGTCCCCCTGGTACCATCTCCCATCAATATTTGCGTCGGAAAGAAGGGTCCCCTTCACTGGAACGCCACTTTTTCTAATTTCAATGCCGGTCCCATCCTTAAAAATAACTTTCTGATTATTAATTATAAGTTCCGTGTCCTTTGCTAACGTCCCTTCACAGCCGGAAGAATCCACAAAAGTATTTTTTCCGCCCTTAAAAGAGATTCTCTGGCCGTTAATTACAAGTTCCGTATCTCCTGCTAATGTTCCAAAATAACCCGAAAGAATAACTTGAAAAAATTCTCCGCCTTTAAATGGAACTCTCTGGTTATTAATTAAAATATCTGCGTTCTGCGCTAATGTCCCTGATAAGTTAGATAATGGTTCAGTGTAATAAAATTCTGTGTATCCTTTAAAAATTATTTTTTGTTGGTTAATATTAAATGTTTGATCTTCAAGGGGCAACCTGATGATTCCGGAAATTCCATTCTTAGCGGACCAATATACTGCCTCTCCGGTTTTTATGGCCAGGGAATTGCCAGCTATAGGCAAAGAGATGTCGAATGCCAATTCCCCCTTTAATTCAGCATTATCAAAATCATGCGAAATCGAATTGTTTGATGGCAATAAAGGCCCATGGAAGCGCATTTCTGTTCCCGTTCGAAAAGTTATTCTCCTATTATTTTCCGCAATTATTGTAATATCTCGAGCTAATTTCCAACAATATATAAAATTTTTACCAGAAGGGGAAAAAAGTGTTTTGGGCCCACAATTTGTAAATAAGATTTTTTGGTTTTCAATTAGTTGGCGAAATATTTGAGGCAACGAGCCGGATAAAACAACTCCGCTTCCCGACATCTGTGCCTTCGGTTGATAATCAGGCCTGGAAATAGTTGATGGGGAACAGCCTGCCGCCGCCAAAGCAATTGAGGCCGGAGCGGCAAATTGTCTTAAAAATATTTTACCTATATTCATTTTTATCCTTCTGGCTATCTCCGGTTTGATTTATTAGCTGATCTGTTATAATATTATCGACAAAAGGCAGGGAAATTTCACATGGTTTACAAGATAACTTTAATTCCCGGCGACGGGATCGGGCCGGAAGTTTCGGACGCGGCGCGGCGCTGTGTTGACGCGACCGGGGTCAAGATCGACTGGGAGATCGCCGAAGCGGGGGCCGATGTCATCGGTAAATACGGGACGCCTCTGCCGGAATCCACATTAGCTTCGATCCGGAAGAACAAGGTTGCCCTCAAGGGACCGCTGACCACGCCGATCGGGACCGGTTTCCGCTCGGTCAATGTCGCCATCCGCAAGGAACTTGATCTTTACGCCTGTTTACGGCCCACCAGGTCTTATAAAGGGGTCCGCTCAAGATACGCCGACATCGATCTGGTCATCGTCAGAGAAAACACCGAAGACCTCTATGCCGGCATTGAATTTGAAGAGGGGAAGCCCGAGACTAAAACTTTGATCGCGGAGATCGAAAAGCTCGCCAAAAAGAAGATCAAGCCCGATTCGGGGATTTCCATCAAGCCGATCTCGATTAGCGGGTCCAAACGGATTGCCAAGTTTGCGTTTGAATACGCCGTCAAGCACGGCCGCAAAAAAGTTACCGCTATTTCCAAAGCGAACATCATGAAATTCACCGACGGGCTCTTCTTCAAGGCGGCCCAGGAAGTGGCCAAGGAGTACGCGGGGAAGATCGAGTATGAAGAGCGGCTGATCGACAATATGTGTATGCAGTTGGTCCAAAAACCGGAGCTCTACGATGTCCTCTGCCTGCCGAACCTCTACGGCGACA
>Ga0265296_1000431_pt1 | contig 66043 bp, 68 predicted proteins | sample MunlanPumphouse1_FD_189073 | JGI IMG/M metagenome (GOLD analysis project Ga0265296, IMG submission 189073) | Groundwater microbial communities from a municipal landfill in Southern Ontario, Canada - Pumphouse #1 | ecosystem: Environmental > Aquatic > Deep subsurface > Groundwater | place...
TTGGTGACCGGCATCTTGCCGGAAGACTGGAAAACCCTTCCAGGGTCATTGATACACATTTTCGCCTCGAAGGCCCGGTTGCCAAACAGATCGAACATGTCTTTCTTGAAGACTGGGGTTTCACCACGGGCGAGCGCAGCACAAACACCATGGAAAATGATATCCATGCCGACGGGACCGCTTGCCGGGTAATTACGGACGGTCCCAACGAAGACATGGACAAACTTGCAACAATCCTGGTTGGTGCTATTTCCTTGGCCCGGAGACAGATTCTTATTATGACCCCATATTTTCTACCCTCTCGGGAACTGATTGCCGCTTTACAGGCGACAGCCCTGCGCGGCGTTGAAGTGCGGGTAATACTGCCGTCTTTAAACAACCTGCCCTTTGTACACTGGGCGTCGATGAAGATGCTCTGGGAACTCCTGCAAATAGGAATAAAAATTCATTACCAGCCACCCCCCTTTGTACACACCAAACTTTTCATTATTGATGACTGCTATGCCCATATCGGTTCGGCAAATATGGATCCGAGAAGCATGCGCCTCAATTTCGAACTGGTCGTTGAAATCTACGATAAGTCTTTTATAAAGAGGCTCTCGACACATGTTGAAAAGAGCCTGAATAATTGCAGAGAAATCTTTTTAGAGGATCTGGACAATCGTTCATTACCCGTTATGGTTCGGGATGCGGCGGCCTGGCTGTTTACCCCTTATCTCTGATCAGGTTGATAAGGGTGTCCAGCTGTTGGGAAAAAATCAGGCACCGCCAATGAGAGTCACTTTTTAAACCGGAAAATAGTAACAGTTCATGGGTTACATTGTTTTATCGCGGCAGGCGAAACATTACGGAAACGGTTTTGGAGGCGTCGAATAATTAGAGTGTTATCATGGTATGTGATAGATACAGGATAAAGGCAAACCTCAACATTACATTGAAGGAGTGGCTGATATGGCAATGATACAAAAAGAATTTCCAAACCTTCCTCAGCGCATCAAAGGGCTGGGTGAATTGGCTGAAAATCTATGGTGGAGCTGGCATCCGGAAGCAAGGATGCTCTATAAAATGCTGGACCGTCAGGTGTGGAAAGAGACCGGCCATAATCCCGATAAAACGCTCAGGGGGCTCTCCCAGGAAACATTGGAATCGGCAGCCGGAAACGTTTGTTACCTGCGCCGCTATGACATAGTCATGTCTCGGTTCCGGAAAGATATCGAGGCAAAGGGATATTGCTTCCTGGAAATTGTTCCCGATCAAAAAATGCATACCATTGCTTATTTTTCCGCGGAATACGGTTTGCACCATTCACTCCCTTTTTACGCTGGGGGGTTAGGGTTTCTGGCTGGCGATTACATCAAGGAATGCAGTGACCTTGGTGTTCCCCTGATAGCGGTTGGATTTATGTATCCCGAAGGATATGTCCGCCAGTTCATCAGGGATGATGGCTGGCAGGAAAGTATGGATCAGCCTCTTGATCGTGATGCCGCATCAATCTCAAGGGTCCTGGATTACAAGGGGAAACAGCTTCTGGTCAAAGTGCCGTTGATAGAACCACCGATTTTTGTGACCGTCTGGAAGGTTACGGTGGGAAAAGTTTCCCTCTACCTTATGGATACGGATAATGAGTTTAATGATCTGTCGAGCAGAGGTATTTCCGCACGGCTTTACACAGGCAATATGGAGCAGCGTTTGCATCAGGAAATCGTTTTAGGCATCGGCGGGTCAGAGGTCTTAGAGACACTCGGAATTAAACATACGATTTTACATCTGAATGAAGGGCATGCCGCTTTTGCCCTGTTGGAAAGGATACGTGATCGCGTTCAGGGAGGGATGAGCTATGAAGATGCGTCACGGGAGGTAAAAGACACTACGGTATTTACAACCCACACCCCGGTCCCCGCAGGTCACGATGTTTTTCCTTTTTACCTGATGGAAAAATATTTTGCATCTTATTGGCCATCATTGGGACTCGATCGTGACCGTTTTATTCAACTGGGTTTCCACCCGTATGACCACGGGGCCGGATTTAACATGACAGCTTTTGCGCTTCGCATGTCAGGTTGCAGCAATGGTGTCAGCATGAGACACGCAGAGGTGACACGCCGCATGTGGCAAAGCCTGTGGCCTGATTTACCGGAGGAGAAAGTCCCCATTGATTACGTTACCAACGGCATACACGTTCCAACATGGATAGAACCCAAAATGCAGCTTCTCTTCGATAAGTATCTTGGACCAAACTGGCTGAAGGATCACGATAACCCCTTCCTCTGGGAAATGATCGAGGAAATTCCCGATGAAGAACTATGGAAAACCCATTACTGGTTAAAAATCAAATTGATCGATGTTGTCAGGGAACGCGCGCGCCGACGCTGGGTCAAAGACAGGGGCGGTACACCCACTGTATTAGCCGGTGGCGCCATGCTGGATCCCTCCATCCTGACTATCGGTTTTGCCCGCCGATTTGCGACATACAAGAGGGCTGATCTAATTCTACATGACGCGGAACGTTTAAAAAAACTTTTAAATGACCGTTGGCGTCCCATTCAGATTATCTTTGCCGGAAAGGCGCATCCCGCTGATGACCCGGGAAAGCGGATTCTACAAAAAATATTTCATGCGGCCTGCAATCCGGAGATGGGGGGGCACATAGCATTTCTGGAGAACTACGGAGAGCAGTATGCGCAATACATGGTCCATGGGGTCGATATCTGGTTAAACAATCCGTTACCGCCTATGGAGGCCTGCGGAACCAGCGGCATGAAGGCTGCCCTCAACGGTGTGCCCAACCTGAGCATTATGGACGGATGGTGGATTGAGGGATTCAATGAAGACAACGGTTGGGCGTTTGGTCAGGAAGGAATACAGGGTAACAGAGATCCGCTTGACGCCGAAGCGATCTACCGGCTTCTGGAAGAAAAAATCATCCCCCTTTATTACAAAGTTTCGGATGACGGCGTACCCCGCGACTGGGTCAAAGTGATGAAGGAATCAATTAAGACAAACGCTTCAAGATATTCGGCCCGGAGGATGGTTAAGGAATATATCCAGAAATTTTATGCCAGGGCGGTCACATCATCTCCTTAGAGAAGAGAATTTTCCGGCATGGGACATACCAGGTGTCATTTGTCTGGGAAAATATCGATAGTTCCGAAGTCCGAAAAAGAAAATACCGAAGAAATTTATTGTAATAGAATGATCCTCTGAATATAATATAAGTAAATTCAAGTAAATTTGTTTTCGTCCCACGGGTTAGTGGTAAAATCAACGCTGTAAGGGTTTAACCGTGTTGATAAATGGGAGCTTCTATTTTTCTAAATTCTTAAAAACACCAAAGATATCAGTACGGCAATTTTTTAACCCGTATTCTCAATAAAGGAGGGCATGGGAGCGCAAGCCGGTCGATGGACTATCGTCCGGTTTATACAGACTGTATAATCATTGTTGGGCCAGACTAAAAGAGGAGGTGAATTGTGAGTGAAGAATGGCGAAGCAATTGGAGCCGACATTATGATCAGGTGCAATGGACGGCAACCACCTTGTTGATGGCCGCAATTGGCGGTCTGCTCGCCTTTTCGTATTCGCAAGCTGGGGTTCCCTTTGACCCGTGGATTCCCGCCATTGGCTTGTGGTTAACGTGGCTTGCGGTCTATTACGCCGCCAGTTGTCGTGAACTCCGACGACTCCTTCATGACGACCTTCCTGCGGGCGACGAGAAGGCCTTTCTGAGCAAGTGTCGTGATCTTAGGCAGTGGCCGGTGTTTCTAGTGACGTTTGCAATCATCACGATCGCCTGGTTATGGCACTGCTGGGCACATGACTGGCACTGGTTGTCGCTGGCTCTGCTTGGCTTGCCGTCAGTATTGCATGGTTCCTGATGTCCTATCATGCCAGCCGACGAACATGCAGTCAGCCGGAGAAAGAGCATATGGAAGAGGGGGAGGCCCAACATCCGCCTGCAAAATAGCGTCGCTTCGCGCTGCAGTTTGAGGCGGGGCGTTAGCCCTTCTCGTCAGGAATAAACATGTCTCATGATCACAACCATCAAGCGGGGAATTACAATCGTGCCTTTGCCATTAGTGTTGTCCTCAATGTTGTTTTCGTCGTCATTGAAGCAAGCTATGGTATTGTGGCCGAATCCATGTCCCTGGTGGCAGATGCCGGCCATAATCTGAGCGATGTGCTAAGCCTGTTACTAGCTTGGGGGGCAAGTGTGCTGGCCGCAAAAGCCGCAACAGAGCAAAGAACATATGGATTCCGCAAAGCAACGATAATGGCTTCTTTGGCAAGTGCAATATTGCTACTGGTTGCCATGGGCGGCATTATACTGGAAGCCATTGGTCGATTCTTCGACCCAAAACCAGTTGAGGGTATGACCATAATAGTGGTTGCTGCTATTGGCGTTCTTATTAATACAATCACAGCCTTGCTTTTTGTATCTGGCCGAAAAGATGATCTGAACATTAGAGGTGCGTATCTTCATATGGCCGCTGATGCTGGTGTTTCATTCGGTGTTGTTGTGGCAGGTATAGTTATCGTGCTCAAAGGCTGGTTATTGATTGATCCTCTGATCAGTCTAGTTATTGTGGCTGTTGTTCTCATCAGCACCTGGTCTTTGTTACGTGATTCGATGAATCTTGCCATAGATTCAGTACCTGCAGGCATTGATATGGCTGGAATAAAAACATACTTGAACTGTCTTGAAAGCGTTTGTCAGATACATGATCTGCATGTTTGGCCTCTGAGTACTTCAGAGATTGCTCTGTCTGTCCATTTGATTGGAACCGGCGATCCCATGAGAAACGATTTTCTGATTGAAGTCCAGCAACATTTACATGATCAGTTCGGCATAGAGCATGCCACAATTCAGGTTGAAAACGAAGCTGATGGTCAATGTGTTTTGAACAAGAACAGCTGTATATAGAAGGGCTAACAATTCCTTCAAGGCGACACCAAGGGGTGTCCTCCCTTGAGCCTCGGTTCATTCCCGAAAGTCGTCCAGTTTCCTCTTTGCGCCCGATAGACGGCTGGCTTTAATTCAGGTCATCTGTTACAATTTCGCTAATGAACGTGGGCGCAAAGGTTCATTCCGCAGGCGCCCTTGGCGCGCCTCAATTGGCGTTATGCCTGAAAAAGGCTCTTGCAAATACTAAATATTGTACGTTATAATGTACATAATTTAGAAACAACGCGAGGTGAAAAATGCAAAGATTAAAAATTAATCAAGATATCAAACCACTATCCGAGGTAAGGATAGGTATCGCAAACTTCATAAAGCAAGTTCATGATACAAAAAGACCTTTGATTATTACGCAGCACGGAAAAGGTGTTGCCGTTTTATTGGATGCTTATGAATATGAAGCAATTCAGGAGAAACTTGAGCTTTTGACAGATGTTCAGGCATCCCTTAATCAACTCGAAAATGGACAAGGTATTGCTCATGAAGATGCAAGGGGAAAAGTTTTGAAGAGAGTCCAGGAATGAAAATCATTTGGTCGCCGTTGGCTATTGATAGAGCTTCGGAAATCGCTGAATATATAGCCCAGGACAAACCATCTGCAGCAGAAAAATGGATTAACACGGTATTTTCAAAAGTTGAGCAGCTAAAATTTTCTCCTGAAATCGGCACGGTAAGCAGATACTGCCAATAGATGAAATTTTGGCATAACTACAGCTTGAGGGACGTGGGTTCCGCTGCGGCTGCCAAGAACCCCCCTGAACTGCGCGCACTGGGGACAGGACTCCTGGCGGGAGTCGGGGGTGTTTCTGTCGTTCTTGGCCTCGCTGCCCAGAACACTCTTTCCAATCTGGTTGCGGGACTGTCACTGGTGCTCTACAGGCCCATTCGAGTAGGAGACAACGTTCAACTGACCACCCCAAGAGGGCTGATGACTGCCACTGTGGAGGTTGTCTCTCTCGGCTGCACGGTTCTTCGCGATGCTGACAAGCACGAGGTTATTGTCCCCAACAGCGTGATGGCGAGCAGCGTAGTGATTTCGGCTCGGAGCAACAAGAGTGTCTACCGATTGAACTGCCGACAGTTAGCCGGTAAATGAAACATGCAACTCCTTTTCTGTAAACAAGATTCAAGTAAGTCTAAAAGGCTTGAGCACATAACTCCTGGGACGTAATGCCGGGGACGGGACGGTAATTACGCGGAAGTACGACGACCATCCTCCGCGTCTTCTGCTCTTTGCGGGTTAGTTCAGGTGTTGTAAAAACAATAAGGAGCTCTTGAATCATGAAACTAATCGTTCAGTCAATAATTATTTGCATTATCCTGTCAACAGGGCCGGCCTTTTCCAAAACGATAAAAATAGCTGTCATACAAGACAAACACACGGAAGGCTCTACATATTTGCTGTTGCAAGACTATCTGAAGAGCAAGAATATTGACGCCATGTTGTATTCATATGGCAGCTATCTGCTTGCGGCAAAAAACTTTGAAAAGGGTGTTGTCGATATCATGTTTACGGGATCAGGCATTGCGGGATGGATGATCATCAAAAATATTGCCTATCCGGTGGTACGACCAGTAGCTAAGGAAGGCTGGAGCACTTACTCTGCTGTTATAATCGCACCCGCCGGCTCATCCCACTTTACAGGAGAACTATCAGCGCTGAAAGGGAAAAGGATAGCGGCCTGCGAGTTGGCATCAAGTGGTGAGTTTTTTGTCCGTTCTCTTCTGGGAGATGAGAGCGATCTGGTAATAACAGAGTCTCATAGTGATGCACTCGAGAAACTCAAAAGCGGTGTTGTAGATATAGCCGTGATCAAGAATAGGGTATGGGATGTTTTGAAAAAGAAATATCCCGGGTTTGAGCAGATTAGCGGAGATAAGGCAGAACACCCTAATGGCACGCTTATGGCGTCTTACAATGCTGATAAGAATATCATCAAGAAGCTCAAGACATTGTTGCTTGGCTTTGAGAACGACAGATCTCCTCAGGCGATGCGAATAAAAACAGCCATGAACATAAAGGGATTTATCCTCACACAAGAAAAAGATTTCGAACAGACCCTGGCATTACTGAAAAAAGCCGGGATATCGGAAAGGTCCGAATTTGTCTTTCACGAAGACTTGCAAAGTTCTTCTAAAAAAAAGAACAACGAATGAACCAGGCCAGTCAGAAGGTCGTTATTTGCCCAGTTGCTGAACCTGATGAACAGTATTCGCATCTAGTTTTTGTCGAAAGGTTAGCATTCTGTTCTGCGTCGACCACAAAGATGGAGGTGATTTCATGTATTATATAGTTGAAACCGACAAATCATTCGACCAGGCGTCGGCAGACCTTGAATCAGCGGTTAAACGTCATGGCTTCGGGGTACTGCATGTCCACGACCTGGGTACAACTCTCCGCGTTAAAGGCATTGTCTTTGATGAGCAATGCAAGGTTTTTGAAGTCTGCAATCCGGTGCAGGCGGCAAAAGTTCTGTCAACCGATATGCGCCTGAATATGGCGCTGCCGTGTCGTATCTCGGTGTTTACGGAGAAAGGCAAAACGAAGATTGGTCTTATTAAACCAGGGCAAATGCTTTCGGCGCTATCTCAGGATGCAGCGTTAGTTCAAGTTGCCAAAGGGGTTGAGGAAAAGACCATTCAGATGGTTGACGAGGCGAAATGAATAATCGCCGCAAAACCAATAAGGATTGATTAGACCTGCGGGAATTCCTAATCCCAAAACTGTACGGGAAGATATTAACTTTTACACATTATGCATAAGCTTGTCTTGCTTCGCTACGGCGAATCACAATGGAATCTTGAAAACCGTTTTACGGGATGGGTTGATGTTGATCTTTCCCAGGAGGGAATTGAGGAGGCTATTGGTGCAGGCCGAACATTGAAAGAACATGGTTTCTTCTTCGATGCCGCATTCACATCGGTCCTGAAGAGAGCGATCCGCACGTTATGGATTGTTCTTGATCAGATGGATTTGATGTGGATTCCTGTTTACCATTCGTGGAGGCTCAACGAACGCCACTATGGCGCTCTTCAGGGGTTGAATAAAACAGAAATGGCGGAGAAGTACGGAGAGAAGCAGGTGAATATCTGGCGGCGGAGCTACGATACTCAGCCGCCTGCTCTTGATAAGAACCACCCGATGTATTCCGGTAATGATCCTCGGTACCGTAATCTCGCCGCGAAAGATATTCCACTCACAGAATGCCTCAAGGATACTGTTGCCCGCTTTCTTCCCTACTGGCATGATTCTATAGCCCCTACGATCAAGAGTGGGAAACGAGTAATTATTGCCGCTCATGGCAACAGTTTGCGTGCATTGGTTAAATATCTCGATAATACCTCTGATGAGGAGATAACTGAGCTGAATATTCCTACCGGTGTTCCGCTTCTTTATGACCTCGATGCAGACCTGAAGCCGCTGAGTCACAAGTTTCTCGGCGATGAAGAGGCGATCAAAGCGAAAATGCAGGCCGTCGCGAATCAGGGGCAAGCAAAACGGTGACTGTGCACGGCGACTCCAGTAAAAGATGAAAACGATAAGTAATTTCGAAAAGAGCCCGATTATAAAGGAGCAGGAGATTGAGTGTGAAATCATTGACCTTGCCCATGGAGGCGATTCGGTCGCGAAACACGGGGTAATTTCCGAAATTCCGCGACTTGTCGAACGGATGTTTAATCTGCACAAACACTGTTGGAAGCCAGGACGAGCCACGATAAAACTTCTGTCCAGCGTCAGATTGACAATCTGGTATGAGTTGTATAGACTGACCCAGGAAGAAATCGCCATTGCGGAGACTTGTCAGACAATACGGCAGCTATAAATCATTCCCATAGGTTTTGAATGACGACGAACAAACAAATTTTTTATGTGTTCTTGATGTGTATCTCTTTTTTGTTGGTGTCTTGCGGAAAGGATTCGGTTGTGTCTTATGTGCCGGTTACAGGTTGGGTCATTGGCACCGCAACGGACGAAGACACGGGTATTCCCACGCCTGAAGTTCTCAAAACAACAAACGGCGGTGCGACTTGGACGCTGCAATCCCTGCCTGCCGAGTGCGTCGGCTTTCAGGGAAACGATATCAGCGCCGTCAATCATCAGGTGGCTTGGGCGGCGATAGGTGATTTATACAGCTTGGAGGGTGGTATTGTGCATACCTTGGATGGCGGCGCAACCTGGGCTATGCAAACGCTTCCCGACGGAATGGGCAACCGGCATATCAAAGGGATCAAAGGGGTCAGCGCCATGGAAGCCTGGGCCGTCAGCATCGGCGGTGACGTGCTGCATACCACGGACGGCGGGAACAACTGGTACATTGTTCCGACGCGTACTGTTTCGGGCGAGGTCATTACGATGACGATGGTCAATCGGATGGATGTGACAGACAGTAACATCTGGATTGTCGATGTGCCGGCGCACAACATGGGCGTGATCCACTCGCCGGACGGCGGTCAAACGTGGCGGCATGAACAACTGCCGGATGTTGGTTCCGGACACGGACCTCTCGCCATCTCCGCCTTTAGCTCATTGGTTGCCTATGTCTCGGTGAATTCCGAAGGTACTTTATGGTGGACAAGCAATGGTGGCGAATCATGGAACAAAAGCGTCGATGCCATTTCCGGCACGGCGGATTTCGACGAAATCTGCGCCTCCAGCACCAATGTCGTCTGGGTTGCCATGAACAACGGCGGTTCCAGCGGTGGCTTGGCCGCCCGAATTACGGTGACGGACGGCAGCTTTGACTCCAATATCTATATGAACGTGGACTACATGATGGAAGGGATTTCCGCCATGAACGATACAAACGCTTGGCTGGTCGGATTCAAAACATTTCGCGCCGACCCTTCTCTTCCCAAGGGCGCAATCTATGTCACGTACGATGGCGGGGTCAACTGGCAGCTCCAAACTCTGCCGGATAACGCCTGCGACATCGATTTATGGAAAGTCTCGTTTGTGGGCGCAAGACGTTAACGCCGGAATTATCGCTCCGGCAATGAAATGCTGACATACGATATATTTTTCTTCTACCTGTGGTTGCGAGGCGCGCTGCTATCGTAAAGCTGCAGGACATTGAGTATGCCGACTTTATGAAGTTTTGTTCCTTAGTAGTCATCGACAAGGGCCAAACCCAGTTTATCCGATTCGGCTCATACAGCCATCGTGCAGGCAAACAGCGAAACCAATCCCGGAGATACAAAAAGTTCTTTTTTCCACCACTCTTTCCGTATTTAAGGAACTCAATCCTCAAGGAACTCAAGTACAATCTTACTGAATTTTTTCGGCCACTGATACATAAGGCCATGACCGCCACCTTTAATCTGCACCAGCCAGGCGCCGGGAATTTTTTGTGCTAAGATTAAAGAATTGAGTGTCGGCGTATTGACATCTTCGGATCCGGTAATGAGTAAAGTAGGCTGCGTAATTTGTGGAAGGCGACTATAAGACCCAGTCCATGCCTCATTTGCCTTCCATTGACGTTGAATATTAGTTGTGGATGTAGTTTCTTTGGGGTGGGGAAAATATTTCCGGGGGTCAGGATTATCTTTCAGCCATTGCTCGGGGAATAATGTCCTGAGAGCTTTCATCTGTCTTTCTCGCTCTGTACCGGATTCATCAATCATTGCCCGGATGACATCCGGGGTCGGCTGGATGGCTTCTTTACCTCCGCAATCTGCCGCATACAGGATAAGCTTATTGACCTTTTCTGGATGCCTGAGCGTAAGCTCCTGAGCGACACAAGTACCCATAGACCAGCCAAGCACATGCGCTTTATTGATCTTCAGGGCTTCCATCAATCTGGCTGTATCATCTGCGAATAGTTCGATCGAAAATTCTCTGTCTGAGTCATCGCTATACCCCATCCCCCGGTTATCAAAGATAATTACTCTATAATGAGACGCAAGTTCTCCCAAAACCACAGGGCTCCAAAGGTCCATGGTTCCGCTAAAACCCATGATCAAAACAATCGGGTAGCCTTTGCCAAATGTCTTATAGGCGATATTTATATCGCCTGCATGAATCATTCCGGTTTTTAATTTTGTGACGTCGATTTCTTTAGCACAGCCGCAGCCTGCTGAAAAAATCATGAGGCCGCGCAGAAACCAGAGACTAATTATCTTGAATGTCTGTCTCTTCATCAACCTGCACCCTCCTTTTTTTAGGGTAGAAAAAATGGGGTTACTGAGGAGGATCGAACTTCCAACCCCCAGAACCACAGTCTGATGCTCTTCTTTCCAATTGAACTGTATCCGCCATTTCAACACACATAAATTTTATCCGATTTATTAACTGCTGTAAAGAAAGATAACGATTTGCGTCATTTCCCTGAATGATTCTTCAATCCGCATACCCCCAAACGAACATTACTATGGAGGCCAAACCATATTTTTCAATTGAACAAGGCTTCCTCTGGAGGTACGTTATTCGATAGACCTTGGGGTAATTTCCGGGAACTTCTCCGGGTTGTAATTCCGGTTTTAAATCAGAGATGAAATCAAGGTGGCAGGGAGGAAGCGCCGCAAGCGTACATGAAACGTACTCCGAGGAGCCTAATGCGACAATTGTGTCCTAACGTTAAAAGAACCGAGAATTTTCTTGGTTATGCTGGTATGCAAATAAAAGAGTAAGATGACTTATTGTTATCAGTGGAGGAGAGAATTGCTTTTTGAAATCAGAAAGGGATCACATAAACTGTGTCCCCCTCTTTTCGCCCCTTTACCAGTTCGCAGTGTCTCAGGATAGCTATCTGATTCTCCAGTTCTTGAAGGAGATAGATGGAATGTGTCGGTAAGCTCTGCGGCGGTGGTCTTACCTTTAGAATTGACGAATTCACAAATTGACTTTTGCAGCTCAGTTAAACCTTCTGTTGCTTCAAGTCCGGACGCCTTTCGGTATTGCGTGGCCGAACGTACTGCAAAGGGATCACAAGTTTGAACCCGCTGGGTTGCCATTATATAGCAGTCTTCACAAACAACCAGCTCTCCGAGATTCAAGCTATCATCCGGGGAAATTTCATCCCCGCATTTTTGACATTTAACTTTTTCGGTCTGTGTCATTAAACTACCCTTCGTTTCACAGGCCCTACTATAACTTTACTATGGCTCTTTTGCATAAGGCAATACTCTTTAAGAAAAACAACTGGTTCGTCATTGATGAGGGATTGTTTTTCATGCCGGAAGTATACGAGGACGGATATTGTGTGTCAATGGAATAATGATCACAAAAATATTGGTTGTGGTATCGATGAATATGGGAGGTGTGGGAGGGGGGGGATGATTCCCGGGAAGAGTATACTTAATTGTGGAGAATACCCAAAGTTATTACATTGGCTCTGTGGCGTAAAAACTTTTATATGGTATACTAGTTTTAAAAATTGGTTATTCGTGGCGAGACGGTGTTAACCGAGTATAAATTGGTCCCAAGAGCTTGTGCGCTGGGTTCCAGAAAGAGAAGAAAATGACAAAAAAATTCGAACAGATCCCGGTTATAAAAGGGCAGGAGATTGAGACCGAAATCATTGACCTTGCCCATGGTGGCAATTCGGTCGCGAAACACGACACTTTCACCCTTTTCATACCGTATGGAGTCCCAGGCGACAAAGTCAAAGTAAAAATCACTGACGTTAAAAAGAATTTCGCCAATGCCGAAATAGAATCTATTATTACCCCTTCAGCGTTAAGGATTATACCCCCCCCGTGTCCATATTTCGGGCAATGCGGCGGCTGCCACTGGCAGAACGTTGCCTATAATGCCCAGTTGGAATTCAAGTTAAAATCAATAACCTCGTCCCTCAAAAAAATCGCCGGTTTGACGATTGAAACACCGGAAATAAAAGGGTACGAAAATCCCTTTTCCTACCGCGACAGGTCGCAGTACAAGCTCGCGCAGGGGGAAGATACGGTGATGATGGGTTTTTACAGAGCAGGAAGCCACGATGTCATAGACGTGCAAAAATGCTTGATACAAAAAGAGGTCATCAACCACGTCATGGCGGGCGCGCGAGAGTTCCTGGCCGCGAACAAAAATACGAGCCTTTCAATGTATGACGAGAGCAGGGCAAGTGGCGCGTTACGCTATTTGACAGCCAGGGTGAACAGCACCGGCGAATGTCTCTTTACCGTAATTACCCACGAGAAGAGAAGGAACGACTCCATAGAAAAATTCGCAAAATATATGAAAGAAAATTACTCCGAGATAAAAGGGGTTGTAATGAACGTCAACCCGCTGACTGGCAACAGGATATTCGGCAACAGGGAAGACACGCTGGCAGGGGAGGGCAGTATAAGAGAAAAAATAAGGGGTGTGGAATTCGAGCTCGGGGCGGAGACATTTTTTCAGGTAAATACGGAGCGTTTGAACGACATACTGGATTTTATAGATGCAAACATACCGGAGGGCGATTCCGTGGTTGACCTTTACGCGGGCGTGGGCGCTCTCTCCCTTCCTTTACATGGAAAAATCAGAGAACTCAAGGCAGTCGATGTTTTTTACAAGTCCATTAATTCCTTCAGAAAAGCTGTGGAAACAGGGCAGATCGCGAACGCGGAGATAATAAAAGCAACGGCAGAAGCCGCGGCGGATGAAGTGATACAGAAGGGTAAAACCGGCACGGTAATAGTAGACCCGCCTCGCAAAGGGCTTCATAAGTGGGTAATACAGGCCATCAAGAAGAAGAGAGTGGAAAACTTGATATATATTTCCTGCGACCCGGCTACCTTTGCCAGGGATTTGAAAGAACTGGGAGATATGTATATTATTAAGAAAATAGAAGCGGTTGACATGTTCCCGCAGACTTACCATGTAGAAACGCTGTGCGCGTTGGGGTTGAAGTAAAGGGGGAACGGAGTTTTCCGTTTAGAGATTTCCTCCTTTAAAGCATTACCCTATATATAGATAGAAACCAGCGGCTTCTTGAACAAGGGATTGAACGAGATATTTCAGGTTTCATAAATCTTGATTGGTTATCATTTCTCTTCAGTTACATCGTGCCTGATTAGAATATCCCGAATCTCGCCCGGAGCCTTCGCAACCGCACAATGCCAGTGCCCAAAGCCCCCGTGGGCGTTTATTGCCTGTGCCCATTCCTCCAAATAACGCCGTTTGACCTGATCTTGCTCCGTGTCCTGCCCTTTGGTCTCCAGGACGAGCATTTTGCCATTAGTCAGCCTCACCAGGAAGTCGGGCCGGTATTTGCGCACTATGCCGCGATAAACGTAGAGAACCTCAAACCCTAGGTGATCGTTCTTGGCCCAGGCGGCGACGTGGTTGCTGTCGTCCAGCACAAAGGCGTCCGACGCTTCCCAGGTGCTGTCATAGACACAGACGTTGATGTGCGATTTCTTTGTCCGCTCGCAAGGCTTGCCGGTGTACCAGGTGCGCATTTCGCCCGTGGCGCGGATGGGATGGTCGCGGTCGAACACCGGCGTAAGCCGTTCGGTGTTATCCTGCCGCACCGCCTCCCAGACGTGCTGTACCACCCGCGACATATTGAGGGTGATGATCAACCGGCGGCGCAGTTCATCCTGATAAAACAGCGGCGGGGAAATAAAGATCTTGTCCGAACGGATGAACTCCTCCACGATGTGCACCAACTGGGCCAGCAAGACCTCGCGGCTGCCCTGCCAGGTGCGCTTCATCTGGTCAAACACGTCCCGCGCCGTCTCAAAGATGATGCGCTGGGTGCGGAACTCCCGCGCCAGACGTTCCAATTCGATGCGGCTGATCTGGCTTACATCCGGCTTACCTTCCAGCACCGGAGCCAGTTCGGCCACCTGCGCGGTGTGGGCTGCGTCCAGTTCCAGCGACCGTGCCTTGGCCCAATCCAGCGTCAGCGTTGGCTGAAAGACGCGCTCAATGCGTACCACGTTGGGCCAGCGGATTTCAAATTCCGCATTGTTCAGGTCCGGTTCAACAGGGGTCTTGGGTGTAGGCGGAGGCGGCGGCCCGTCTTCGCCCCCTTCGTGGGGCAGGAAGGTAAAGGGCACGCCAAAGATGTTGACATATTCCGGCTCGAACATTCCCGTCTCCGGGTTGACCTCGTAGGACGTGCGTCGCAGGCCGCGCCCCACCACCTGCTCGCATAGCAACTGGCTGGTAAAGGCGCGCAGGCCCATAATGTGCGTCACCGTCTTGGCGTCCCAGCCCTCGCTCAGCATCCCGACGGAAATGACCTTCCGGATGCCCGCGCCCGGCAGCCCGGCCTTGCCCACTGTGTCCACCATACGGCGCAGCAGTTCGGCTTGTGCGACTTTGGTCAGCTTGCGCTCCACTGGCGCTTCGGCTTCTTCGATCTCAGTATCAGCTTCCGCCGTCTCCAGCGGTGCAACCGGCTCCTCGCGCTCTTCCGCCTCCTTGAGCACCTTCGAGTCAATATGCAGGATGCGCTCCGGGTCGCACAGTTCGTCAATGTGAATGCGCCGGGAGTCGAAGGCGTGCTTCACCCGTGCCGCCGTCTCGGTGCGGTTGCACACTGTGATCATCACCGGCGGGGTGGGCGCACCTATCTCCGCCCATTTCTTGTATGCCTCGCGCCAGTCGTAGCCCAGCAGGTAATAGGCGTTCAGCACCAGGTCGGGTAACGGTTCTTCCGGCTCGGCCTTGCGGTTCAGGTCGTCTTTCACGTCCGGATCGTTGTAGATGTGGTAGAGACGCGATTTGTAGGTCTTCGCGTCCGGCACAGCGTCGTCGCGTACCACCACGCGCGGAGTCTTGACCAGCCCAGATTCGATGGCGTCGTTCAGCCCAAAGTCGCTGACGATCCAGCCGAACAGCGCCTCCTCGCTGCTCTTCTTGCCCGACGGTGTAAATGGCGTAGCGGAAAAGTCGTAGCAGGTAAGGATGCCCCGCGAACGGTGCAGCCGGTCCAGCCCGCCGATCCAGACCGTGGCCTCCTCGGCGCTGTCTTTCATATCCCGGCTGCGCAGGTATTTGCCTTCCGCATCCCAGTTGACCCGCCAGGCGTGGTGTGCCTCGTCGTTGATGACCAGCAGATTGCGGGCGTTGGCCATCTCACCAAGCACCTCGCGTGTGTAAGCTTCATCGCTCTTTACGCCGCGCTTGTCCACGCTACGCCGTTTCTTGACCTGCTCCTCGCTGTCCCAAGCCAGGACGTGCCAGTTGCGCACCAGCACCTTGCCCTGCCGCAGCTTATCCAGCAGGGCCGAGGGCACGATGTTGAACTCCTCGTAATAATTCCCAACCTTCGACGGTTCGAGTACGGCCAGCCTGCTTTTTACCGTCAGTCCTGGGGCCATCACCAAAATATTTTTGGCGAAGCGGGCGTCCTGCGGATAGGTCACCTTATTGAGGATGTGCCAGGCAATCGCCATTGCCATCACGATGGTCTTGCCGGAACCAGTCGCCATCTTGCAGCACTGTCGCAGAAAAGCCCCGCCGTCGCCCGGAATTTCGATGCCCACCCGCTCGGCGGCGGGCGCTTCGGTCAGCCAGATCAGCGTCTCAATGGCTTCCAACTGGCAGAAGAAAAAGCGCCGCGCCTCGAACTCTTCCGGGTCCCGCCAGTGTTCCAGCAGACGCTTGGTGATGCTGGAGACGCCCGGCCAGCCCGCTTCACCCCAAGCGGCCACACGCGGACGAATCTGGTTGACCAACGGGATTTCCACAAAAATGCCGGGATCATCGAAAGCCTTGGACTCGCCCGATGCCACCACGTAGCCTGCCGGACGGCGACCCTCCACCAGATCGAAGCTGCGCGTCTCGCGTTCGTAGCGCCAGTGGCGTTCCGGCTCCGCGTAGGGAGAGTTGATGATAAGGCGATCAATCGTGGTGCGGGCCATCAATACACCCCCTTGTCCAACGCCTTTTCCAAGATGGATATCAGAGATGGCAAGTCATGCCTGACCGTTTGCCAGAGAATATCCAGATTAACGTCGAAATAGGCATGGACCAGCCTATGACGCATACCGACGATGTCAGCCCAAGGAATATCCGGCACCCACGCTTGCCCGCTATTCGTAACTTGGCCAGCCGCCTCGCCAACGATCTCAACCAGCTTCACCAGCGACAACATCAACATAGGATCACGATCGAGGTCACCGCGCTTTCTGCCCTGCGTGAATTGAACCGCCTGGCGTGCCGCGTCCAGCATATGACGCAGTCGGATGGCATCATCCTTGTGCATATTGCACCTCCGCTTCCTCAAGCACGCTTTGACGAAAGTACCGGCTCAGATCTTCCGGCGTGCGAAGATCAACCTTTCGACCTTCGAGCAGGGCCGACAGATCCCGTTCCATACGCGCTATCCCGAAAAGACCAGGAATGTGATCCGATTCAAACTCGACCAGCACGTCAATGTCACTTTCGGGCCGGAAATCGGGTCGCAGCGCCGAGCCAAAGATGGCCAGACGTCGGATGTGCCGATCCCGGCAGAATGCGGCAATCCGTTCTTTAGGAATATAAATCGCGGTATTCATTCTCCTACCTCCATGATCTTCAAACTCTCGATGCCCCGGTCGTCCACGATCTTGACAGCGATGCGCTTGTGTTCGCCCGCCGGAAAGGGCAACGACACCGAACCCCGGTAGGCCTCGATCAACTCCTCGTCAATCTCAGCTTTGAGGTTCTTCGCCAGTTTCGTCCAGCCTTCTTTTTCTCCTGCCTGCGGGAAAAAGACCTGGCGCGGATAGAGACTGCGCCCGTCATAGTCGGTATCCAGCAGCCAGATGGCGATCTGATGCGCGCCGCCCGATTCGATGGCGCCAGTCCTGGTGTTGTAATAGTCGAACCCCTCGACGCTGACCCGCCACTTGCCCTTCTCCTCGCCTTTGGCAATGCGCTCCAGCCTCACATCCGGCTGACCGATGAGCCAGAAGGATTCGTTGCTGGCCCGCTTCTTCTTTAGGTCGTCGGTCAGCAGATCGGCGTTCATCTGTGCCTTGAGCAGGGTGACGCCCGGCCAATTGGTTTCGTCAATGTCCTTGGCGGCTTCAGGATCGAACTGGAAGGCGGCGAAGACAATCAGTTTGGGCCTGGGCACGAGCGTTTGGGCCTCTTCGATGGCCTGGGCCACCTGGCGCTGTTCCAGCGGGGCGTGCTCCGGGCCGAAGGAGACGACGATGCGCTGCGGCGCATAGGCCGTGCCAGCTTCACGCACCGAGTCCTTGCCTTCGGCGCTGGGGCGGGTCTCACCATCGGCGTGCAGGTGGCGGCAGCCGGGCAGGGGTTCCAGCCGGGCAAAACGGATGTGCTGGCCCGCCTTGCCGCGAATGCCCGTGCGCAGCAGTTCGTCGCGCCATTCACCCTGGCGCAGGGTTTCTCCGGAACGGGCAATGGAGAGATCGGCGCCAAACTCCCTCTCCCTCTGGGAGAGGGTCGGGGTGAGGGTCTCCTCGATAGACTTGACAGCCGGGGCTGGCACGGCCTCCACAGTAAACGGGCCGCTGACGCGGTGTTTCTTGCGGTCCACAAGCGGCTGGTCGTAAAGCGTTTCCGTGCCGGGCGGCTCGTTGTTGGCGATAGACTTGAGGGTGACGTGCGGCACGGTCTTGTAATTGAAGCCGCTGCCCACGCCTTCCTGCGGGTGGGCCAGTTCGTAGTAGTTGAAGACGGCAGTCATCAGCCGCTGCTTTGCCAAGGTGAGGGCCACTCGGGATGTATCGCAGGTAATCCACCGCCGCCCCCACTGCTCGGACACATAGGCGGTGGTGCCGCTGCCGCAGGTGGGATCGAACACCAGGTCGCCCGGGTCGGTGGTCATCAGGAGGCAGCGCTTTATTGCCTCTGTCGAAGTTTGAACAACGTAGATTTTTCCTTCAATCCTGTTCTGAACACCACCAATATCTGTCCATAGGTTGTTTATTGGATATACAGGGAAGTCATCCAAGAAGCGCAAGAACCTTGGTGAATTACCTTCAATAACGACCCTTCTGGCCTTCAGCAAACGATATAGTCCTTCCACTTTAGTCTTCCAGTGCATACCTTTTGGCGGATGATAGTTCTTTCCATTAACCTCAAACCTCGTTTCACTTTCAGTGGGCCCTTGGCTTGTAAGCGAGTCCACACTGACCAGTTTATCTTCTGGCCACCAATTTTGTGGTATGTTCTTATAACTTCCTACAGGCTTGTATTTTGTTGCACCTTCTTCTCCTGCTGCTTTTTCGTTATAGAGCTGCCGGTATTTAATTCTTGCTTTATCCTTTGCGTACCAAACCAAATAATCGCCAGCACGGCTCAAGGTCAAAGAGGCGAATCCGCTTGTCGTAGAAAATGAGACAAGGCTGACAAAATTTCCCGCCCCAAACACCTCATCCATCAATTCCCGCACGTGATGAACGTTCTCGTCGCTGATCTGCACAAAGACGCTGCCGGATTCGGTCAGCAGTTCACGGGTTAAGAGAAGGCGGTCGCGCAGGTAGGTCAGGTAGGAGTGGATGCCCAGTTCCCAAGTGTCGCGGAAGGCACGGATCTGCTCCGGCTCGGCGGTCAGATCCTCGTCCTTGCCGTCTTTCACGTCTCGTTTATTGACAAAGGGCTGGAAATTGGAGCCGTACTTGATGCCGTATGGCGGGTCGAGATAGACCATTTGCACCTTGCCGGCCATGCCCTCTTTTTCCAGCAGCGAGTTCATCACCAGCAGGCTGTCACCGGCCACCAGACGGTTACTCCAGCCGTGGGCGTGTTGGTAGAACTCAATGGCCTCCCGGAGTGGCGGGTTTTCCTGCGACGTGGCGAACAGCGAAAACTGCACCGGCGCGGCGGGGTCGGGGACGCGGCGCACGGCCTCGATGATCGTGCGCGGGTCAATGCGCTCGTGGACGTGCAGTGAGACGGTGGGAATCTCGAACGACGTGTGCTCCGCCTTGCCCGCCCATTTCAGTTGCGGGTCCAGGTGCGGGTCGTAGGCGTAGGTTTTCTTTGCTCCGGCGTCCGGATCGGTGTCCGGTGTTACCAGGCCGACAGGCGGATTATTCACCCGCTCTTTGCCTTTATGCTCGTAGGACTCGATCGGTTTTTTTGTTTCGGTTGTCTTTTTTCTTGCCATCAATGACCTGCCTTTTGTATTTCGCGCAATTGATTGGGTAGGCTAACGGCGGGCATGAATGGTTGGGAAAAGCGCAAGCTTTTTTTAATCCATCTCGATGCCCCTGTTAGGCAATCCCTCTGAAGGAACAGTCTATCTTACACCTATCGCACAGGAACCATTCTTGCGCAGCCAAATGCCGATGGACAGATTCTGGAAGACGTTTCCGATCATCGTAACTCCACCCACTTGGATCGCGCTTCCCGTTAAATCAAAGAGTTCCGGCTTAGGAGCACCCGTACATTTAACAAAGTACCCGTCTGGCGTATATAATTCTGCGTCCGCCTTGAACGCGTCGCTAACACCGTGGGTTAGTTCGAACATCACTTTATTGTCAAGACTGCATATGAACTTACCTTGCTGGTCTCTTATGTTGATGCTCGCTTTTTTCCCAGCTTCGGTAGGATAGACTCGGTTGCCTTTAACCTTCGCCAGATATGTTCCGTCCGAGTGATAAATTGGTATTTGTGTAGTGAAACCAACACCTTGTTCTTTAATAACCTCTATAAGTGGTGTGTCCTCATACTTCAGAATGACAGGAACATTGATAAACGTATTCGTTGCGACGGTTATACTTGGCGACGACTGAAAAACAAGTTTCATAATTTCCCTCCTAGATAAACTGGCCTAACGCCGACATCAGCGAGAGCCAGCTTTTTCGGCGATTCGGTGCATGGCGGTTCGGCAAATCCTGTTGGTTGTCTCATCCTGCATTATTGTATATGCCGTCTCGGTTCCTATATGTCCCGCTCTGGCGCGTCCCCGTCATTCCGCCTAAATGTCTCTGCAATGTCTTTAAGCTTTGCAAGGGTCTGCGCAATCTGCTCAAGTTGTTCAGCGGCTTTTTTGTCCCAATTGTGGTCAGAAGCGTCGGTCCCTTGAAACGACTTGATGTCGATATGAGAGGTTGTCTTGTGTTTCTTTGGTGTGAATCGTAGGGCCGGATAGCTCTTATATGTTGCCGTAATATCCAATACGTTATCTCCGAGCCCTTTTTGCAGCCCGTGAAACTGGCCCCATGTGATTATTCTTTTTTCACCTGCGGCGAATGCTGGAATACCGTGAATCAAAGGGCCGTTCTTCATTGCGTCTGGTTCAGGTGCGTTGCCGAAGCCGAAGGCTCGTTGTGGGATTGGGCGACTTGCCTGAAATCTAACATCTCTCGCTCGGCCATTACCGATATTCTCTATGACCAAGTTGATAAATGACGGTCGTCGCGAGTCCGGTAATGCGTACACTATAACTTCAGGGTCTCGCTGAGAGCGCAGCACAAGATAGTTGATGATCGTGGATGTAAGGGCAATAACCAGTGCGACAAGGCTAAGTATTTCCGTTTCCATGGTCTAAGGTGTTTTCCCCATTAGGCAGTCTTTGCAACAAAGTTGCATGAAGTATTCGATCAGGTCCATTCTTCCGCTTTCCCCATAGTATGAATCATTTCATGTGCCGAACGATGAGTTCAGCCAGAGCCCGCTGTTTGGGCGATTGGCTCCAACGCCTGGTTGGGCCTTATCATTTTGCCTCTTCACCTTATTCTCTCGGCTAAGATTTCTTTCAAAGAGTCCTTCTTTTTTCTATTACAACTGCGGCAAAGCAATCTGATGTTCTCTGCATGTGTTGGGCCACCAAGCGAATGTGGAATAATATGATCGAATTCGATCTCGTCATCTGGAACATTCTTCTGGCAGACGCGGCACACTTGCCCATCACGACGCACTACTTTCAGCATAATATCTCGGGGAATTCCTCGTTCGATCCTTCGGTCTTGTTTCGTTTCCGTGAAAGGCTCGGCAGAAAAAAATACCGGGCAAATATGGCCAAAGACAGAGCAACTCAGTTCTTCCGTCCGATATTGGTTGATCAATTCCCACCGCTTTGGCTCCAGTGACAGGATGGCTTCTATCGCTCTGTTAATCTCCCTAAATGTCTTTAATGATCCGCTACGCACCTCAGCGATCCAACTCTTATAAGCCTTTTTCACGTCGCTGAACGGCAGATCATCAGCCGGTAGCGGAAAGAACTCTACCAATGGACCATAGGGGCAGTATTTGAGCTCCCAGCATGGCTTGCACACTACGTGTTTCAATCGTGGCTTCTTCGCGTAGTATTCATTTTCCGTGGCTAAGTTGACATTTCTACTTCTCATAGACCGAACATAGATTATCCATACCAATTGACGTATTAAAAAACAGAAAATGATTTTAACTTATCGAAAACATATTACAATAAAAAATAGCTGTCAATAAACAAATGGTTATATTGAACCGATAAATACAGAAATAGGGCTATATGAAACTGCCCGATTCGGTCAGCAGTTCACGGGTTAAGAGAAGGCGGTCGCGCAGGTAGGTCAGGTAGGAGTGGATGCCCAGTTCCCAAGTGTCGCGGAAGGCACGGATCTGCTCCGGCTCGGCGGTCAGGTCCTCGTCCCTGCCGTCCTTCACGTCTCGTTTGTTGACGAAGGGCTGGAAATTGGAGCCGTATTTGATGCCGTAGGGCGGGTCAAGGTAGACCATCTGCACCTTGCCGGCCATGCCCTCTTTTTCCAGCAGCGAGTTCATCACCAGCAGGCTGTCGCCGGCCACCATGCGGTTGCTCCAGCCGTGGGCGTGCTGGTAGAACTCAATGGCCTCCCGGAGCGGCGGGTTTTCCTGCGGCGTGGCGAACAGCGAAAACTGCACCGGCGCTGCGGGGTCGGGGGTGCGGCGCACGGCCTCGACGATCGTGCGCGGGTCAATGCGCTCGTGGACGTGCAGTGAGACGGTGGGAATCTCGAACGACGTGTGCTCCGTCTTGCCCGCCCATTGCAGTTGCGGGTCAATGTGCGGGTCGTAGGCGTAGGTTTTCTTCGCTCCGGCGTCCGGGTCGGTGTCCGGCGTTACCAGCCCGACGGGCGGATTGTTCACCCGCTCCTTGCCTTTGTGCTCGTAGGACTCAATGGGTCTTTTCGTTTCGGTTGTCTTTTTTCTTGCCATCTATAATCTTCCTCATCTGATTTCTGTCGCTGCTTGGGGAGGCTAACGCCTGGGTCAGCCAGGGCCCTCCGTTTGGACGATTGGCTGCACCCGGAAGTTTGAACAAAGGATTGAATGCGACCTTTCAGATCTCATCAATCCTTATTGGTTATGCGTCCTCATCTTTATCTTTGGCTGCCTTAGAAACAGAGACCTCTAGCTTGCGTTTGCCATCAATGAGTTCCTTAAATCCTTCGCGAAGGTCCTTTTGCTCCTTTAAAGCCTCCTCACTCACAGGAAAACTCGTGACGTCCATTTTGAGGTGGGCATCACCATACAGTAGTCTGACCAAGCCACCCCGAATCAACCGCTCTTCGGTCTCAAACTGAGCATGGGCCTCCGGAGCGTAGATTCCTCGCTTAACGTGGACTTCGTCAAAGACGTATCCGAGTGATTTTCCCATTTCCATGAGAAGTTTAGCTAGAAGGTCGACACGACGTTCTCCCCATATCGGTTGCTGCTTCTCATCGTCCTTCGGGTAGTGGTAGAGGTGATCCAAGTATGTCTTCCAGGCATCAGTTACTCCCTTGTACTTCATGCCTTGGAACTCGAGGTCAATCATGTTCAGTGCCTGAACGTGCTGAGGTGATACGGTGGCAGCACGAGTCGCCATCAATATCTTGAATACATTCAGTTTGCGGGTTTTGTCCTCGCGGTAACGCTCCAGGAGTTTCTGCACTTGAACAGCAACCAGTGGCGCGAGAAGAACCGCAACGATCATCAGCCAATCTGCTATCCTCATTGCTCGCTTCCTCCGTAATCATTGCGCCGTTCATCCCGACTGCAAGCGGGCGGAGCTGCCGTAAAACCTTAGCTTAACAAACCCTTTCGCGATGATTTGCTGCTCTCTGGAATTTAATCATCCTATGTGTTTATTTGTAAGGTAGTATGGGGAAATTTTCTCATGAAATCAAGAACTGATTGTAAGATATTAGGGATTTTATGGTAGTATTGGATGAGTGTCATGGTCAGCATCATGGTGCTCAATCGAAGGAGATGGACAGATTCCGGCCTGTAAGCACATGAACAGGATACCGGAAACAAAGATATTTCGCTTGCCGTTGGTATAAGCGGAAAGATTTATAAGTAATAGCAGGTAACTATTTGTAATTATTTTCATTGACAACTCAGTATCATTTTCTTAGTATTTTATTATTTTGTTGGGAGGGTAGCCATGTCTGAAGAGATGATGAATACTAAAGAGCTGGCTCAATATCTGGGGATTCACGAGAAGCAGGTCTATATCTTGATCAAATCGAAGAGGCTTCCGTCTACACGGGTGACCGGGAAGTGGGTTTTCCCAAAGATGTTGATTGACGAATGGATTAATTCGAGCGCAAAAACAGGTCTTGAACAGGCCAGAGAGAGAAGCAAGAAATTCGAGGGAGTTCTTCTGGCCTCAGGCAGCAATGACCCCGTTCTGGATATGCTCCATACCAATATGAGAAAATCGTGCCCTGAATTTTATATATTTTCCGCGAACACAGGAAGTACTGATGGCCTTAAAGCCCTGAACCTGGGTTATACCGATATCGCCTGGTCTCACCTTTTCGATCCAAAGAGCGGTGAATATAATATTCCTTTTCTTGCGAACTATCTTCCTAATATAAAACCTGTTGTAGTTAATCTCTTCCGACGTGATCTCGGATTCGTGGTTGCTCCTGAAAATCCTCTCTGCATTCGCGGGTTCGAGGATCTGACTCAGAAAGAGGTAAGGTTAATTAACCGGCAGAAGGGTTCCGGTACAAGGGTGCTGTTGGACCATCACCTGAAGAGATTAAATATCCCAACATCCGAAATTCGCGGGTATGAAAATGAGGTTTATACCCATTTTGAAGTAGGTCTTGCCATTCTCTCCAGTGAGGCGGATATTGGTATTGCCACGATCGCTGTTAGTAAACTCCTCGGCCTTCCTTTTATTCCTATTACCCAGGAAAGTTTTGACATGATCCTTGATCAAGCGACGTTTTTTGAAAAAGGTATCCAGACCTTCATTGATATTCTAAACTCCCTGGAATTTCGAAACAGGGTTGAAAGATTGGGAAGCTACGACTTCAAAAATTCAGGAAAAATTCTTTATTCAAAAAATTAATGTGACTATTCAGAATTAAGAATTCAGAAGGTGAGGGGAGAATATCAGGTAGTATTAAGGTCTTTTGATTGTGACAGGAAAATAAGATGGATCTGATTTTTGAAGGGATTAAAAAAGCCTTCTGGCTATTAGTAACTTTTGACCCGGAGGTGATGCATATCACCTTTCTTTCGCTCCGTGTTTCCGGAACAGCTACCCTTATCAGCCTACTGATAGGAGTCTCTATCGGGACAGCCGTTGCGCTTTCAAGATTTCCGGGGAAAAGGGTGGTTGCAAGTCTCATCAATACGGGTATGGGACTTCCGCCAGTCGTGGTTGGTCTTTTCGTTACCATTTTATTGTGGAGAAACGGGCCACTTGGACTGCTGGAAATCCTCTATACGCCCACCGCCATGATTATCGCTCAAACGATCATTGCCACACCTATTGTGATGGGTATCACGCTGGCCGCCATTCAGCAGCTTCCACAAAAACTACGACTTCAGATTCTTGGCCTCGGGGCAACTCGTCTCCAGATGGTCTGGATTCTTCTGAGAGAAGCCAAACTTCCGCTCCTGGCTGCCGTAATGGCTGGATTCGGCGGGGTAATCTCCGAAGTCGGCGCTTCTATCATGGTGGGGGGTAATATCAAGGGCTATTCACGAGTTCTTACCACAGCGACGGTTATGGAAACGAATCGGGGAAACTTTGATATTGCAATTGCCATGGGTATTATCCTTATGTTGTTTACCTTTTTCGTTAATTTGATCCTCACCCAGATCCAGCAGAGAGAAAGGCCGCGATAAAAACTGAGCGTGGATTGTGTCTGTTTGCCGGCAGACACAGTCGTGGTATCGGGAACGGGAATGAATGTAAAAGAATTTAATCCGCTCATAGAGATTAAAAACCTTAAGGTTATAAGAGGAGGGACATTAATACTGAATGTCCCATCCTTTTCAGTCCGGGAAGGTGAAGTTCTTTCCCTGATAGGACCGAATGGGGCGGGAAAGACCACTTTTCTCCAGACCCTGTCTTACATAGCGAAACCTTTTCAGGGTGAAATTCATTTCAGGGGAAAGAGGGTTGAGAAGGATCATTCCGTTTTAGAGTACCGAAGGAAACTGGCCATGGTATTTCAGGAGCCTCTTCTCTTTGATACAACTGTCTTTAACAACGTCGCAGCAGGTCTGAAAATTCGCGGAGTCAAGAAAAGAGAGATTCGTGAAAGAGTGATGAAGCAATTGGAGAGATTAGGAATTAGTCGTCTCATAGATCGCTCTGCGAAAACACTTTCAGGAGGTGAGGCACAGAGAACGAGCCTGGCAAGGGCATTTGCCCTTGAACCGGAAATTCTTCTCCTTGATGAACCTTTTATTTCCCTGGACCCTCCTACCCGTGATTCCCTGATTGAAGACTTTGAACTTATCCTTAAGAAAACTAAAACTACGGTGATATTGGCTACTCATGATCGCCTGGAGGCCTTAAGGCTTTCAACACAGATGGCAGTGATGAATGAGGGAAGAATAATACAGGCGGGACTTCCTGAAGAGCTGATGAATCAACCTGTTAGTGAATGGGTGGCTTCATTTGTGGGAGTGGAGACAATTCTGAGCGGGGAGGTGGTTAAGCAGAATGGTGGAACCATCATCGTATCAATTGAAGGTCAGGAGATCGAAGCCATAGGAGATTGCCGTTTGGGTGAGTCTGTTATTCTCTGTATTAGACCGGAAAATGTCACTCTTTCGACCCACAACCATCACGAAAAGACAGTTACGGGGAATGTATTCCCGGGCAGGATTGTAAAGGCCATTCCCCTTGGTTTCTATCAAAAAGTTCATCTTAATTGCGGGTTTCCTCTCGTTGCCTATGTAACCAATCCTTCTCTCGAAGAATTATCTTCGGGGAAGGAAAAAGAGATAAGAGCTTCCTTTAAAGCCACTGCAGTTAACATAGTAAAAAAGGAACTTTATTAAACCCATTCCTTCTCTATATTCAAGAATGTGCAACTTTAAGAATATAAAAACTTCCCGGTGCTCTCATGTTTTATGGCCTTTCTTTCTTGACACACAACCCTCTTTTCCTTATAATCCCTCAACATAAAAGCGAGTCCTTATCAAACCATGGCTGAAGCCGAAAAAGCCACCCCTCAATCCTGTTCTCCTGCGCAGCAAAACGCCAATTGGCTGGATTCTCTTGGGTCTCTTCTTTATCTGGTTGGGATTTTTTTTATCAATTTCCTTTCCCGGGTTATTTTGGGTCCTCTGCTGGTCGTTATTGAAAAAGACCTCCATCTTACCCACATGGAAGCCGGAGGCCTCTTTTTTTTCATTACGCTTGGGTACAGTTTCTCTATCCTGGGGTCCGGCTATATTGCCTGCCGGTTGACCCATCGCCAGGTGATCTTTATTTCCGCCTTAGGTATGGGGATAGCGCAGTTTATCATTTCCCTTCACCTGCCTCTTTGGGGTGTCCAGTTTTCTTTGCTGCTTCTTGGATTAACGACAGGAATCTATCTACCGTCCGGGATGGCGACCCTGACTTCGATCGTAAAACCACAGCACTGGGGAAAAGCGGTGGCGGTTCATGAACTGGCTCCGAATTTAGGTTTTATAGCGGCCCCTTTCTTAGCGGAGGTTTTTCTACGCTGGTCTTCCTGGCGGGGACTCCTCCTGGTTTTCAGTGTTATTTCTATTCTGCTCGGATTAACGTATAACCGCTTCAGTAAAGGGGGAGATTTTTATGGGGAGGCACCTACTCTGAAGGTGGTCTCGGGTTTATTCAGAAACCCCTCCTTCTGGACCATGATGGTCATGTTTGGATTGGGTATTGCAACCAGTTTTGGCCTTTACTCTATGTTGCCCCTTTTTCTGGTGAGCGGACGCGGATTGGAACGTACCTGGGCCAACACACTCATTGCTCTGTCACGTATAACCAGTTTGTTTATCGCCTTTGCTGCCGGGTGGTTTGTCGACCGCTGGGGTGTAAAGAAATCTCTGTCTGTTTTTTTTGGTGCAACGGGGATTCTGACTATTATGGTAGGGATATTTACCGGTTCCTGGCTGACGATTGTAGTCTTCCTTCAGCCTCTGGTGGCCGTTTGTTTTTTCCCTGCCGGATTTACAGCCATCAGCCGGGTTGGCCCACCAGAGCTTCGTAATGTAGCGGTGTCTGTTACCATCTCCCTGGGGTATGTTTTTGGCGGCGGGTTCATTCCCACTTTTATAGGTTGGGCCGGAGAACATGGATCTTTTGCCGGCGGAATTATTGGAACAGGTTTGTTCACCCTGCTTTGTCTGCCATTGATCCGGAAATTGAAATTAACCGCTATTACCGATCAAAAGCAATAATTCCAATAGAAAAGCAAGCATTTATCTCGGCGGATTTCTTCATACTCCACTCGTGAGGTTATCAATACTGAGCCGAATTCCCTTGGCAGCATATTCAGTTTTAGATATACACTTTTATATATTCATCAGGAGAATAGTGATGTCCATTAAATACGCCATGCTTGGTATCCTGGCCGAAAGGGATCTGCACGGCTATGAGTTAAAAAGCAGCTTTGACGAGAAGGTCGGTGAGTTTTGGAGTCTGAACTACGGCCAGATTTATTCCACACTTGATCGTCTCGAAAAGGAGGCCCTCGTTACCTATGACCGGCAGGCACAGGATAAGCGGCCGGACCGAAAGATTTTCAGCATAACTACGAAAGGCCGGAAGGAACTGGATGAATGGCTTTCAACGCCGGTAACCAGGGTACGGGCGCTGCGCGACGAATTATTTATCAAACTCGTGTTCATGGACAAGAATAATCCTGCCCCCGTTCTGGAACTGATCGAAAAGCAAAAAATTTTATACCTTAAGCAGATGAACCGGCTTACTCACCAAAAAGTGGCGCTTAAAAAGGAAGCCAAAAGTCTTGACACCATTGCTACGGAACTGCTGATGGATGCGGGACTCTTTCACGCCGAGGCGGATATCAAGTGGCTGACCCTGTGCGAGTCGAAGATCAAGGCAGCTACTGTGAAAAAGAATTGAGGAATTGAGGAGGTTGAATCATGATCGAACTGAAGAATGCCGGTAAGAAATATCAGCAGGGTGAGCGTGAGGTTCATGCGTTGCGGAATGTTTCTCTCTTTATCAAAAAAAGGTGAGTTTTTGAGCATCATGGGACCGAGTGGTTCCGGGAAGAGCACGCTCCTGAATCTTATGGGAGGTCTGGACCAGCCGACATCCGGTGAGGTATTTATCGACAATAAGCCGCTCCATGGAATCAAGGACGACGAGCTCACCCTTATCAGGCGCAGACGGGTTGGATATATTTTTCAGTTTTTTAACCTTCTCCCTTTGCTCACGGCGGCCGAAAACATAGGCTTGCCGCTTTTGCTGGAAGGCATTCCCTTTTCAGAGATCAGACCCAGGGCCGAATTACTCTTGCAGAAAGTTGGTCTGGGAGAGCGATACGAACACCGGCCGGAACAGCTTTCAGGCGGGGAGATGCAGCGGGTCGCTATTGCCCGTGCACTGATAGCGAGCCCTGCCGTTCTTCTCGCAGATGAGCCTACCGGCAATCTCGATTCCCATACCAGTGAAGAAATATTCCTCCTCCTAAAATCTTTTAACGAACATGGCCAGACCATCGTGATGGTAACGCATGACCCCAAAGCTGCGGCCTACGGCACGCGCATTATCACGCTCAAGGACGGCGCGCTGTCGGAAGATATTTCCATAGGGGGGGCTGCAATATGAACCTCGGGAATCTGCTCCGTTACATCAGTCTCAAACACGTAAAGCTTCAGAAAGTGCAGTTGCTTATGGCTATATCCGGCATCTGCCTGGGTGTGGCCGCCATGGTTTCGATTGATATTGTAAACCGGAGCGTACTCCACTCATTCGAGGATTCCATCAATCACATCACCGGCCGCGCTGCTCTTCAAGTTACCGGCGCGGAATCGGGATTTCCGGAAGCAATGCTCGAACAGGTTCAAAACGTCCCCGGAGTTGAATATGCTGTGCCTGTGATAGAGACCAACGCCAATCTCTCGGGAGGAAGTGAACGATCTTTAATGATCCTCGGCGTCGATGTGTTGCAGGACAATCAAATCCGAGACTATGACATTACGGACGAAAGCGCCGATATTCCGGACCCTCTTCTGTTTCTTGCCAAACGCGATTCCATTCTTATTACCCGCACTATGGCGGAACGTGAAGGAATGAAGATCGACCAGGAGATCAAGGTCCAGACCGTGGCCGGCATAAAGACGTTCAAGGTGCGAGGTCTTCTCAATCCCGAAGGTCCGGCGAAAGTGGCGGGGGGAGACATCGCGATCATGGATGTCTATGCGGCACAGATGGCCTTTGGAAAGGAAGGCCGCATCGACCGGATAGATATAAGCTTTTTGCCTGGAGAGAAGCTCGATGTCATGAAGGAGCGCATTCAGGATGTATTTCCGAAAGGTTACAGTGTGGACACACCGGCCGCAAGGACCAGACAGGTCGAGATGCTTCTCAACCGCTTCCGTAAAAGCATAGGACTCATAAGCTTGATGGCCGTATTTGTCGGCATGTACCTCATCTACAACGCGGTTTCTATCTCGGTGGTTCAACGCAGGAAGGAGATCGGCATCCTGCGCGCTCTCGGTGCCCGAAGAGGTGAGGTCGTAGGGCTTTTCCTGGGAGAGACGATCGCGATCTCCATCCTCGGCTCTCTTATGGGCGTCGTCCTGGGCCTTGTCTTTGCCAAACTGACCATAGGTGTGGTTGCCCAGAGTGTAACAGAGATGTTTTTAAAGACGTCTGTCAACGGTCTCGCTTTCTCGTGGAAGGATGTTGTCCAGGGTGTGAGTGTCGGAATAGTTGCCAGTTTAGCCGCAAGCAGTGTTCCCCGCCGTTTCAAGCGCTCGAATCACACCCATTTCCGCCATACGTGCCGTTCCCTATGCGGGAGATGGAAAGCTGTTCTCCAGAAAGATAAAAATCGCCTCGGCTCTCTCCATTCTCATATCCGCTCTCATCTTTGCAGCCTATAAGACGGTGGATGTCTCCTCGGCCATCAGAAGTTCCGCTACCATATTCGCATCGGTGATCTTTCTCATGCTCGGCGTATCGCTCTTTACACCGGTTTTCCTCAAGTGGTTTACAACCTTTTTCCCGTATCTTCTTTTCATCGCGCCTCGGTGTGGAAGGCAAGCTCGCGGGTCTGAACCTGCAAAAAAACATATCGAGGAACGCCGTGGCGGTCGCCGCCATTTTTTTCAGCATCGCCTTGTTTGTCAGTTCGGCAAATGTGGTCAATACCGCGCGAAAATCCATCTTTGACTGGCTGGATTCCATAGTGCGCGCTGATATCCTGGTGAGTTCCGGACACCCTCTGGCTACAGGTGGAACTCCCTTCATTCCCATGCCCCCCGAAATCTTGAAAGAGATCGAGGAAATACCGGGCGTGCTCTCGGCGGAACCATACCGTAAAGGATACTTGAACTACAATGGAAGGAAAGTCCTGCTTGAGATATTTGACGTGGCTCTTAGAATGGAATACTGCCCGGGCATGTTCACGGAAGGCACCAGAGAGGAGGTGGTCCGGCTGGTACCCGGCAGGGACAATATCTTCGTGAACGAAGGATTTGCAGCCAGATACCGGATAAAGCCGGGAGACTCTCTCCTTCTTCCAACTCCCAACGGGATGGTGCGCTTCGGAGTGGCCGCCATCGCCGTAAGCTACTCTTCGGACTCGGGCGTTGTCTGGATGGATATAAACACCTATCGTCGCCACTGGCAGGATAATCTGGTTGATATCTACGAGGTGCGTGTTAAATCAGGGGAGGATATCTCAAGCGTGCGCGGGGCGATTCTGAAGAAAATGGGTAAAGAGAGAAAGCTGTTTGCCCTGGACGCCGCCGATTTCAAAGTGGAGGTAAAAAAGATACTTAACCGTTCTTTTGCTGTAAGCAATGCGGTTAACATCATTACCTTGATTATTGCGGGCTTCGGAATCGTGGTCACACTCTTTGCCTCCGTTCTCGAGCGGACACGCGAAATTGGAGTTTTGCGATCTATAGGTATGAAGAGAAGACAGGTCTCCGGCGTCGTGATCATCGAGTCGGCACTGATCGGCGTTGCGGGAGGGTTACTAGGTTCAGTTACGGGGATGCTGGTAGGCTGGCTGGAACTTGAGGGTTTTTTCCGGCCCGATTTCGGCGCAAGCCTTACCTACCATATTCATTATGCGTCCATTGCCTGGGCGCTTTTGCTCTCCGCCGGGCTTTCGGCTATTGCTGGTCTCTATCCCGCACGTCGGGCGGCGAAAACTAACATCGTAGAGGCACTGGCTTATGAATAGATTGAGGATCATGGATTGCATATCGAATAGCGATCGTATTTATTCTTTTTGTGTTATGCGCTCTTGTAATAACCGTGTTTTCAATATCTTCTGTCTATGCCATGTCCGGCCTGGATGTGTATGAGAAGGTGCATGAGGTACGGTCCAGATCGCTCGACCGGAAGACGGAAGCCACCATGGTACTGTTTGACAGGGGCGGCGGCAGGCGCACCCGCACTCTTGTTGAATACAGTAAAAAGGCTGGTCCGGAATCCTACAAGGTTCTTGTAGTCTTTGAAACACCCCCTGATCTGAAAGATGTAGGTTTTCTGGTCCACGCACGCACGTTCTCAGATCGTGATTTATGGGCGTACTTTCCCGAATTCAAACGCATCCGGCGTATATCTACAAAGTCACAGGACGATTCATTCTTCGGTTCCGATTTTTCGTACGATGATTTTTCCGGTCCGCCAAACCTTGACGATTATTCATTCAAGATTTTAAGAGAGGATGTCATGGACGGTAAACCATGCTACGTGGTCGAGGTAATTCCCAAAATTCACCGGAAGTATTCACGGTATGTAGCCTGGGTGGCGAAGGAGCTCTGGATCCACCTGAAGATAGAATATTATCAGGAGAAGGAACTTTACCGCGGAGGGACGTTCAGGGATGTACAAGTAGTGGACGGCATCCCTACACCCTTCAAGATGTTGATGGAGAACAAAAAAACGGGGCACAAGACAGAGCTCACTATCGAGGGTATTAAATACCATACCCGGTTCCCCGACGATCTCTTCACCCAGCAATCGCTCGAAAGAGCGGGAAGATGAAGTAATGTATTTCATATCCGCTTTCCGAAAATCGATAGAGCGCACAGAGATCACAGAGTTCTTCTTTCAGTTTTTGAGAAGACTTTGTCTCTGCGGGCTCTGCAAGAAATACATTGGTTTGGCTTTCTCCTTGTTATTCCTTATAGTTAGTGCCGTTACCCTCTATGCTGCCGATTACCTTTCCGTCGCGGGACGGCTGAGTCTGTGGGGTGCGTATGCGCTTGACAACGACAGTATCAAAGAAGATCCAAGCCTGACCGGCAGGATTAAAATCGATGCGCAGAAATCTGAATGGCGTCTTCATGCCTGGACTGAAGGAGGTTGGGAAGGGACGGTGCGCAGTCCGCGGCAAGACCATTCAATTTTCAAGAACTTCGATGAGGTATATCAGGACAATACCCCATACCTTGAGTTCAAGGAGCTTTACATGGAACGTTCGCTCCAGAGCATCGATTTCAGGATCGGGATTCAGCGCTTTGCCTGGGGAAGGCTTGACGAATATCCCGTGAATGATCTCTTCAATCCCTGGGATTACACGCAGTTTATCGTAAGACCGTTGGAAGAAAGAAAAATCGGTGTCCCGTCCCTTTCAGCGGGCATGAGCCGAACGGACTGGAGATATGAGGTGGTTTGGGTCCCGTGGTTTGTGCCTTACCGCCTTTCCAAGCCCAATGAGAGGTGGTCGCTTATTCCGGCGGGAACGGCCCTTTCGGAGGTCCCGAATGCCGAAGTTATTCCGCAGGAGCCTGATCTGCCTGCGAGAAAGCTCGAAAACAGTTCCGTCGGGTTTCGCATACAGCGTATGGGTGAGATCGAGTGGGCGGTGAATCTTTTTCACGGTTTTGATCCGCGTCCCCTATTCAGAACCACAACGCTCCACATTACAGAGCAAGGGGGGAAACTTCTTATCGATCCGGGATTTGTCCCCTCGTTCCATAAGATCACGTCGCTGGGGATGGATGCTGCCGCGGTAAAAGACGACTGGAGCCTGAGAGCCGAGGCTGCATACACATTCAACCGGCCTTTCAATATGCGCCAGGAGCTCTGGGGATATCCACAAGCACCATGTTCCGGCGTAACTTCCTTGAACCCCGTCGAGATAGAGAAGGACGCCCTCGACTATGGAATTGCTGCCGACTATCGCCTCTTTGAGGATGGTCTTCTGACTATACAGGCGCAGCAGGCCGTGATCTTTGACCGGCCCGCCACGTTGTATGACCACTCAGTTGAAACCATACTCTGGGGCAACTTCAAGGTCGGCTGGATGAACCGGAAGCTTGAAACGAACATCAATCTCGCTTACAACCCCGAACATGGTGATAGTTTGGTGAAGGCAAATGCATATTACGTTTTTACCGACACATGGAAGGCAGGCGTTACAGCTCTCCTGTTGGATGGCCCCCCGCAGTCAATATTTGGAAGATATGCAGAAAATGATCAGATCATGATGGAAGGGGTTTATTCGTGGTAGCAGGTCTACGGAAAAGTTGCTCAGGGTTTGGGACAATATCCAAAGATATCTCGAGCGGCTGGTTTGTTGACCGCTGGGGCGCAAGAAAAGCTACGGCTATTTTTCGATTCCTTCTCTTGCCTGCACTCCGTTCTGATAGTAATGCTTGATCTCTCTCATCTCCGTTACCAGATCGGCCTCGGCGATAACCCTTGGATCGGCCTTTCTTCCGGTAATGACCAGTTCCACATTTTCCGGTTTTGCATGAATCAGATCCAGAAGATCATCCACTGAAAATAATTCGAAGTAGGTGGCGATATTGGCCTCGTCAAGGATGATCAGTTGATATTGACCACTGCACATGATATCCCATACCTCTTTAAGTCCTTCCCGGGCAAGCTTCCTGTCCTCTTCGTCCGGTGCTCGGGTGATAAAACAGTCCCGGCCGTACTGTTTGATCACAATGGAATCGGCAAATTTTTTCAGAGAAATCAATTCGCTGTATTTCATTCCCTTGACAAATTGAGCGATATACACCTTGAGATCAGCACCGACGGCGCGTAGCGCGAGACCCAGCGCTGCAGTTGTCTTTCCTTTCCCGTCTCCTGTGTAAACCTGAACGTACCCTTTCATTTTTATCTCCCTTTGATTTTTAATATCCCAAAAAGTAAGGATTCAAAGCATAAAGACCAACCGTTTTACAGAGAAGACATCATTAAGGTGGTGGAAGTTCTAGAAACGCTCCATATCAACCAGACCCGGATAGTTTTATGCTCTGTTACATTAATTCACATTCCGATATGTCTAGAAAGGAAAGTTCCCCCCGGGGAATCTTTTCAGATTTCAGAATCTTCAATTTTTTCTTGAACATGGGTCCCGATAGCACAAAGGTATGATATTCACCACCCTCCCCGGAGATATCAACACCGCTGACCTTGGAGATTTCTGTAACGAAATCGTTATCAATAATGCGTCCCAGCCATTCCTGCCCCAGCAAATCATTTCTTGTAGCTACAATAACGGTTTCAAATCCTGTTTCTAACAATTCCTGTATTAAATGTTCTCTATTCGTCTCTCCCCAGAGAGGTAAGACAGCCTTAATCCCCGATTCTCTACTGACCCGTTCCACCCATTCACGGTGCTCTTCAAGGTCAATATCTCCAAATATACCTACCTCAATCTCTTTTTCTTTAAGAGAGGAGAGGGTCTTCTTAAATTCTGCCTCATAGCTTTCCCACGAACTCCTGACCTGAACAACAGGAAGCCCCATTGCTTCCCCTTGCATCTGTAAGATGTTTGTCCTGACGCCGTGAGAGCGACAACGGGTACCATCTTCTATGATCATATTCAGGAGGCAGGTAACATTAAAGTCCTCTCTTGCCCTGTAGCAGGCGAGGGCACTATCCTTTCCCCCGCTCCACGAAACAAATGCTTTTAACTTGTTTTCCATTCAGTGACCTCCCCACATAGCTTGCAGTGAAATGCGCTTGAGTCCATTCCTGTGCCACAACAATTGCATATCTTTTCCCCTTCTTGAGGGGCGGGGATCTCCCCCACCACCTCCCGATAGATATGATAGTAATAGAAATGTTCTTTGTTCCAGAATTTTATGGGAAACTTATCTTTGCCTTCAGCGAATTCTTCATCGGAGACCATTGAGGGTATGATCCTCCTGAGTTCCGTCATACCGGAACCGTATTCCAGGGGTCTCTTCCCCTGCCAGAGCAGCTCCGGGGGCAGTACGCCGGCAAAGGCTTCTCTCAGTATCCATTTTCCCCAAGGCTTGTTCCCATCTCTTCTAACCTTAAGATCGAGAGGGATCTCCTGGCTGAATCCCATAAATTCCCTGTCCAGAAAGGGTTGTCTGATCTCAATTCCAAAGGCTTCTCCGATCTTATTCGAACTGAATTGCATGGCGGAATGCATTCGCTTCATATACTGTTCCAGGTCTTTCATCTTGAGCATGAAATCATAGCCGGCAAAGATCTCATCACTTCCGTCACCCGTCATCATGCTTCTGATACCCTTATCTTTCGCCAACTTCAGACCAAGGTAAACAGGCAGGTCATTGGGAAGGGCGGGATCGAAGCTTTTGAGTATCTTTATGACTTCAGGGATTGCGGCGATGGCGTCTTCCACCGTGACCGTCACATGGAGATAATCTATTCCGAGAAAATCCGCCACCCGTGCAGAGTAGCTTTTATCCTCCCCATAAGATTCGAGACCTATGGAGATAGCTTTGGCACCTTTTGCGTATGCCGCTGCAAGAGAAGAATCCAGGCCACCGGACAGGAGAATCCCTTCGGTTCGATTTCTATCAACCGATTCGGCAAATCTTTTTTTTAATTCAAGGGAAATATCACTTATAATCATATCTCGTAGCCTACACTGAGAAAGATCGATCGGCCGGCCCCCGGATAAGAACAGAGCGTTCCTGTACCTGTATAATCATAGAAAGTATTTACATAGGTTTCGTATCCTTTATTAAACAGGTTGTTACCCGTAAGTGAAACTTTCCAGTGGTCGGAAACTCGCTGCTCGATTTTAATGTCCGTTGTCCAATACGATGACATAGTCCGGGAAGGATTGATATCAGTGTCGTTATCATATAGCCCTGGTCGCTTACTTACATAGTTAAGTGTGGCGGTTGCATTAAGACCGAATTGAGTCCACCAGGTCAGACTTCCCTTGAACTGATCATCAGGGGTATAGAGTGCTTGACGTTTAGTGCCGCTGTTTTTGTTTTCTTTCGCGTTAGTGTTTGTGTAGCTGATACCCAAAGTCAGATTATAAAACGGGCCTATTTTTGTTCCAAGCTCCCAGCCATCAGCCTCATAGCTATCGAGGTTTTGTGGTCTATAGAAGAAACTGCTATCGGGAACCCAGCGAATCTTATCGTCAATATCCCATTTGAAATACGAAAGGGTAATGAATAATTTTTCGTCGAGAAGAGTTTGTTCAATGGTTGCGTCTGTATGCCATCCTGTTTCAGGTTTTAGATTCGGGTTTCCTTGAGCACCCATTCCCCATCCCCAATCTTCATAAGGCCAGAAGAGGTCGTTAGGTGTAGGTGCCTTGAAATGCTTTCCTCGACTAAATTTCAGAACTGTGTCTTGAAGAGGGTTTACGATCAGGCCGAGCCTGTAAATGTCTTCGTATCCGAAAGTAGAATGGTTTTCGTGTCTTAAGCCGGCTATTGTTTTTACGTACTTGCAGGGACGATACTGGGCTTCCGCATACAGGCCATTGGAAAAAAGATGGGCTTTACTTTTTCCGCTCGATGCCGCAACTTCATTACCATTATTATCCAGAGCTGCATTTTCACTTTTCCAGTCATAATCTCTATAATCTGCGCCTAACAAAAGACTTGCGCCTTCAAAGGGTTTTATATTTGCGTTGCCCTCAATTGTTGAAACCTCATTGGTTACCCATGACTTACTGCCAGGGACGCCCCCGGCCCACGCATCGTAGTAACGCATGTAGTTGTAGTTCTCCATATATGTATAATCGCCTCGAACTTTGAGTTCCAGCCAGTCTGCGGGACGACTCTCGATATTAAGCACCAGGTGGGCATCTTCGTCACCGCCTTCATCAAGCGTACTCGCTGCGTTACTGCTATAAACCTGTACCCCGGTGGCGTAAAAATTTTGTGTTCCCGAAGGCGGCTCTACGCCAGGTCTGCCGTATTTTCGATCAATGTAATCAGCATAAAGGCTCACATCCAGAATATCTCCCTTATCATAAACCAGTTTCAGAGAGGCATCATTATGGGTAAGGTCGCTGTTATCTCGAAAACCATCGGTTTCCTTTCGACCTAATGTGAAATAATATCCAAAATCCTCTGTAAGAAACATTCCTTGTTCGGCGGATAACTGATAAGTGTCCTCAGTGCCGTAACCAGCGGTTACTTTTAAATCCATTTTATCGTGTTTCGGACTTTTTGTTATAATATTGACGGTTCCTCCCATAGCGCCGGTGCCATAGAGGAGAGAGCCTGACCCTTTCACCACCTCTATGCGTTCAATGTTGCTGAGTGGTATTTTAGATACGTCAGCAACTCCGAGAGACGGTGAAATAAGACTTGTTCCGTTAATAAAAACCTGTGTTGAATCACCACTCATACCCCTGATATGGATCTCCTGAGCAGCGCCTCCATAATTTCCGTACGTTCTCCAGTCTATGCCCGGTTCGTTCGCCAAAAGCTCACCTATGCTGTCTGCTGTGGATTCCTGAATATCAATTTCGTTTTTCAGGATCACGGCATTGGCAATATCTTTTCGTTTTTCTGCAGTTTTGGTTGCACTAACCACAACTTCCTCCAGAGTTACCGGTTTACCTTCTTCCTGTGCAGAAACAGGGGCGGGTAAAATTAAAAATATACAAACAGATAGCACGACGATACAACTTGACAATTTCTTCATTTTTTCTATTTCTCCTTCTTATAATTTTCAGTCTTGTAAAGAATTTTTTTTCTATTTCCCTTACAAATTACCCTTGTAAGGATGGTTCTTTTTTATCGCCTTCTCTCATATAACCTCCTCTCCCCCTCGGGATATATTTTGTCAGATGAGTTTTCTGGCTTGCGGTTACATTTCTGCCGCCATGTCTTCCTAATCATGTTTCAAGAAATCAGTGACGTCATATGGGCTTTGTTCCGCCTACAGTTGCGGGGCAGCGCCGGATTTTGACCGGCTTCCTCGTTCTGACAGTTTTGCTGCAACGAGTGTCACTCTCGGCAATCCGGCCTGCGGATTCCTGTCCACTAATACTTCTGTTCCATAAACCTTCCTTATATTTGATTCACTGATCACCTCTTCGGGAGTGCCAATACAGTGAATGTTTCCCCTGTCAAGAAGTATGATCCGGTCACAGTAAAGTGACGCTAAATTGATATCATGGGTAACGGAGATAACGGTCAGGCCATCTTCTTTATTCAGGGTCTTTACTAAATTGAAGAAGTTCACCTGATGCTTGATATCAAGAAAGGATGTAGGTTCATCGAGAAGCACAATCTGTGGTTCCTGGGTCAGCGCGCGTGCGATTAAAACTCTCTGCCGCTCACCACCACTCAACTCACCGATACTTCTGCAGGCAAAGCCGAGGGTATCTGTCATCTCCATTGATCTATGGGCTATTTCGTAGTCTTTTTTTCCCTCAAGCCTCAACTTTCCCAGATGGGGTGCCCTCCCCATTAAAACTATCTCCTCAACAGAGAAGGGAAATATCAGGGGAGCCTCCTGCGGGACAACGGCAACAAGCCTGGCCAGGGCATCCCTTTTCATTTCTTTGATATTAATGCCGTTGATAAAGACAGTTCCCTCCTGGGGAACTAAAATCCTGTTAATAATCTTGAGGAGGGTTGTTTTACCGGAGGCGTTTGGTCCTATTATTCCCCAAAACTCTCCCTTGCCGATGGCGAAAGAGATGTTGTTAAGTACCCATTCTTTCGTGTATCTGAATCCAATTTCTTTTGCCTGCACGATCGTCATGGCCGAGATATCCTCCTGCGGAGCAGATAGATGAAGTATGGAGCGCCGCACATGGCGGTGATAACCCCCACTGGCAATTCCGTATAGGGGATTATTGTCCTGGCGATAGTATCGGCTGCGATCAGAAAGGATGCCCCGAAGAGAAGAGAGGCGGGCAGCAACAGCCTGTGATCGGAACCGAAGAGCATTCTCATAATATGTGGGATAATAAGCCCTACAAAACCAATGATCCCACTGAATGAGACAGCCAGTCCGGTTATCATGGAGGCGGCAAGAAAGAGTATTATTTTTGTCCTTTCCACATTTACCCCCAGCTGCGTAGCAGTTTCCTCACCTGTGACGATCAGGTTCAGGGACCTTGCTTCGATATATATGACGGCAAACCCGACCATCAGAAAAAATCCTGTCAGTATAATTTCGCTGTTGCCGGCGAAACTTAGATTTCCCATTAACCAGAATGTTATGTTATGTAAGTCGGCATTGGTGGAAAGGGAAATAAAAAACATAATGATAGACGAAAAAAAAGCGTTGACGATAACGCCCGCAAGGAGGAGGGTGTTGGGATTCGTTCTACCAATGGCAAAAACAAGGACAACAGTGATAATAGCTCCAAGAAAAGCCAGTCCTGGAATGCTGAATGGGAGGAAACCTATACCGGTAACAATACCAATAATGGCCCCGACAGCCGAACCTCCGGATATTCCCAGGATGTATGGATCAGCCAGGGGATTGCGCAGGAGGGCCTGGAAGACAACACCGGCAGTGGAAAGGGCGGCACCAACGATACCGGCAAAGATGATCCTGGGTAAGCGAATCGAAAAGATTATGGTCTTTTCTACCGGCGTCAATCCGGTAAAACCTTCTTGCCATCCGCACAGGATTTCCCTGAGGCTTTCGATGATGCCGATCTTTGCTGTTCCAAGAAGCAGAGATACAAGAACAACAACAAGCAAGACACCAGCCAGCAAAATGTTAATCTTAATTATCCGGGATAGAGTTACCGAAGATTTTATCATCACACAGAACCCCACATAATTTAAAAATAGCGGGAGAAGCTTGCCTATGGCAAAAGGATGGTTCCTTGACCCAAGAGTGCTTCAGTGGTTTCCTGTGGATGAACAACAGGGCAGGTAAATTCAAAGAATTTCTCATGGCACACCTCCCGCGAGGAATATGGAATGGATAGGTCTTCCGGCTCAAGGCTATCTACTTGTCCGCCTTCCCACCATGGTATCACCCATGACAGTGGCTTAAAAAGTCATTAGTCGCTATTTGAAATTTTCGACTCGTGACTTTTACTGGACTTTCGCTCCCTTCACGGCTGCGGGGCAGCTGGGGATTTACACCCCTCTTCCTCACATCCACTCAATTATGATCTAACTTAGCAAAAGGTAGGTTAAAAATCGTAGGATGTCAAGAAAAAAACAACTAGTCTTGTAAGTAGATAATTCATATGGATTAATATGTTATTGGTCGGTGAAAGGTGAAGCGGAGAAGGTTGTTAGGGTTGCCGGTGTGGCGCTACGCTGCGACGGCATGGTGAAAAAACTATTGATCCGTGCCTGCTGAATCCAATTTGCAAAGCTCTCGCCCATCATTTTCTTTTTATTGATAAATGTTTCAGGAGTCCCCCGTCTCGTATAAGTTCCTGCATGAAAGGCGGGATGGGCTGAATGGACAGGGGGGGCATTTTCGATCCTACGATGGTGATCTTTCCTGCATCTCCATCCACATCAATCTCCTGGCCTTCCGATACCAGGTCCCACATATCCTTCGATTCGAAAATAGGGAGGCCCATATTGAACGCATTCCGGTAAAATATCCGGGCGAAGCTCCTGGCAACGATGCAGGAAATCCCAGCGGCCTTAATGGCTATGGGGGCGTGTTCTCTTGAAGAGCCACAGCCGAAGTTTTCTCCTGCTACGATGATATCCCCGACACTCACTTTTCTCACAAATTCCCGGTCAAGACCCTCCATGCAGTGGGAGGCAAGGACTTCCGGATCAAACGTAGTCAAACAGCGTGCCGGGATAATGACATCGGTATCTATATTATCTCCAAACTTCCAGACTTTTCCTCTGTATTTCATTAAGAGTCCTAACCTCCTGTAATTTCATTCGGTCCTGCAATACGTCCCATTATTGCAGATGCGGCGGCCACCGCCGGGTTGGTTAAGTACACCTCACTCGTCGGATGGCCCATGCGACCGATAAAGTTTCTATTCGTTGTCGCGACGGCCCTTTCACCTTCTGCAAGTATACCCATATACCCGCCCAAACAGGGACCGCAGGTTGGGGGGCTGATCACCGCCCCGGCATCTATAAATGTTTCCAAGAGTCCTTCTTGCAAAGCGGTCCTGTAAACCTGTGATGTAGCGGGGATGACGATCAGGCGGACATACGGGGCTGTTTTTCTCTTTTTCAGGACAGAAGCGGCTATCCGCAGGTCTTCTATTCGTCCGTTTGTACAGGAGCCGATTACCACTTGATCGATCATTATATTTCCCACTTGGCTGATTCCCCTTACGTTGGAAGGGAGCGACGGAAAGGCTACCTGCGGTTCGATTTTGCTAATGTCGATTTCCTGTTGTCGGCGTAGACAGCATCGGGGTCCGAGTCGTATATGGTGTATGCACGTTTGGCCTTGCTCTCAGCATATACCTTCGTAACTTTATCAGGGATGAATATGCCGTTTTTTGCGCCTGCCTCGATGACCATGTTGGCGATTGTAAATCGGTCTGCCATGCCGAGTTGGCTTGTCGCTTCGCCGGTGAACTCCATAGTGCGGTAGAGGGCTCCGTCCACGCCTATTTTACCGATGATGTAAAGAATAACGTCCTTTCCCGACACCCACTTATTCAAGCGTCCGGAAAGGATGATCTTCATGGTCTCGGGAACCTTGAACCAGACCTCTCCGGTCAGCATGGCAGCGGCCAGATCGGTGCTGCCCACGCCGGTGGCGAAAGCCCCGAGGGCACCGTAGGTGCATGTATGGCTGTCAGCACCAATAATGAGGTCCCCGGGCAGGACTATGCCCTGTTCGGGAAGAAGGGCGTGTTCGATTCCGACATTTCCACCTTCATAATAATGAATAATTCCCTGTTCTTTTGCAAATGTACGCATGACCTTGCATTGTTGGGCTGATTCAATGTCTTTAGTGGGGGTAAAATGGTCCGCTACCAGAACCACCCTTTCCCTGTCAAAGACCTTCTCTCCACCAGCCTTCCGGAACTCGGCAATGGCCATAGGTGCCGTTATATCATTTCCCAGAGCGATATCTACTTTAGCGTTGATAAGCATTCCGGGATGCAATTCATGCATATCCGCATGCCGGCAAAGAATCTTTTCGGTTATAGTCATTCCCATGTATCATCTCCCGTTGCCGGTAATACAAAAGCTATGGTTTTTATTTGCTCATCATTACACCATAGAGGCTGATTATTCAATAGTTACCTTCTTACCGCCGGACTTGATCCATTCGAGGCGGTTCAGGGCATTGATATACGCTTTTGCCGAGGCGACGACAACGTCAGGATGTGCACCGCGGCCTATTACACTGTGCTCGTTATACCTGAGCTGTACTGTTACTTCTCCCAGAGCATCGGCTCCTCCCGTAATGGCGTTGACGGCGTATTTCTCAAGGTGGTAATCGGTTTTCGTGATCTTTCTGATAGCCGCAAAGGTGGCATCTATAGTACCGACGCCGAAACCCGCATCCAGGATTACCGCGCCACCTATTTCCATCTGCATAATTGCCGTGGGAACAGCAACATTACCGCTCACTACGTTCAGATAGACGAGTTTGTATGTGTCCGGTACACGTAACACTTCCTCGTAGATAATAGCCTCCATATCCTCATCAAATATTTCCTTTTTCACGTCGGCCAGGTTTTTAAACTGGACGAAGACCCTGTTTATCTCTTCCTCGCTTAGATTGAAACCCATCTTCTTGAGGTGCTCAGAGATGGCATGCCGGCCTGAGTGCTTTCCCATAACAAGATGGGTGTCTGATATACCGACGGTTTGGGGCTTTATTATCTCATAGGTGATCTTTTCCTTGATAAGGCCGTCCTGATGTATGCCGGATTCATGCGAGAAGGCATTGGCGCCGACGATTGCTTTATTCGGCTGCACGCCTACACCCGTTATCTGCGTGAGGAGCCGGGAGGTCTGGTAAAGGTGTTCTGTCTTTATGTTAGTGGTAAGATTCAAGAGGTCCTTCCTCGTCTCAATGGCCATAACAACTTCCTCGAGGGCGGTATTGCCGGCCCTTTCACCAATCCCGTTGATAGCGCATTCTACCTGTCGTGCCCCTTGCTTCAAGGCAGCCAGGGAATTGGCTACGGCAACACCGAGATCGTTGTGACAGTGAGCGGAAATGATGGCCTGATGGATGTTTTTCACCTTGGCAAAAAGGTAGGCGATTAGCCCACCAAATTCGTCCGGCAGGGCGTAACCTACTGTATCTGGGATATTGATAGTCGTGGCACCTTCGGAGATGGCCGCCTCGACGATGTTGCACAGGTAGTCTTTGTCCGTCCGGCTGGCATCCATGGGGGAAAACTCAACATTATCCGTATAACGCCGGGCTCGGGCTACGGCGGCTCGGGCCTCTTCCAGTACCTGCTCCCGAGTCTTACGCAACTGGTAATGCAGGTGAATGTCGGACGATGACAGGAAGACGTGAATCCTGGGATTGGCCCCATCTTTGATGGCCTCCCACGCCCTGTCGATGTCATCGGAACTAGCCCGGGCCAGGCCTGTTATCTGGGCGCCTCTGACCTCACGAGCTATCTGTTGCACTGATAAAAAGTCACCTTCCGAGGCGGTTGGGAAGCCAGCCTCGATCACATCCACCCCAAGCTTTTCCAATTGTTTCGCAAGGCGTAGTTTCTCATCGGGGTTCATGCTGCACCCAGGCGACTGTTCGCCGTCTCTCAATGTGGTGTCGAAAATGATAACCTTTTCTATATTTGCATCCATATACTTTTCCTTTCTTTGATGAGAAACAAAAAAGGCCATGGAGTTGTTTGCCCATGGCCTTTTTGCAGTTCATTGAAGTTTTTATTTATTGGCTACCTAAAAAGGACAGGCGGTGTGTATGAATATGTGAGCAAAGAAGGGCGAGGCCCAGAACAAGTGTCAAAAGCGAACTATTTAGAATCTTTACCCCTGCCGCCATTATCCAGCCATCCTTTTAAATACTATAGAAATATTTAAAATAGGATAACATTTTTGTCAAGCATTTTCTTTTATGTTTTGAGGAGCACATAATCCGTATAGTTTAATATGTGAACAGGGGGGGGCAGATGAGATGGATAGAATTGCTAAGGGAGATTCGGAAGATGTAAAGGGGGTTAGGGGGAAGAATTTCTGTTTCTCAACATGGAAAAAAGTTCTTTCTCCTTGTTTTCCATTCGGATTGTTTCATCTTCTCCGGTATTCTCATGATTATATCCTATAAGATGGAGAAAGCCATGGATCATGAGAAAATCTATTTCATCGTCGAATTCAATAGAAGCTTCCAGGGCATCTGTAAAAGCTGTTTCCACTGAAATAACAATGTCTCCAAGTATATGGGGATTAATGTTACCGAATTCACCCTCCGACATGGAAAACGATATGACATTGGTGGAGTAGTCCCTGTTCAAAAAACGCCTGTTTATCGCCCTGATGCCTTCGTCATCCACAAACAGCAAGCTGATTTCTTTATCTTTGCAATCTAGATTTCTCAGTATCTTATTAAGTGCCCGCCGCACACGCTGGAGGTCTATCTTTATTTTTTTCTGCCGGTTTTCTATCAATACTGCTGCCATTGTTTAATTTCCTGTTACCGTTGTTACGAGTGATAGAATCAGGATAATCTATGCGGTGATGGAAAATACCGTTTAGGATTCTCGCGAAGGTTTGGGCAATTTTGTTTATGTCACGCAATGTCAATTCACAATCATCAAGCTGACCATCTGCAAAGACCTTTTCTATTCTTTCACTAACGAGATGACTGATCCTCGAGGGAGTAGGATTAGACAATGTCCGTGACGAGGCCTCCACAACATCGGCCAGCAAAACAAGCCCAGCTTCCTTGGTTTGAGGCTTCGGCCCCGGGTATTGAAAATCACTTTCTGAGAGCGATCTAATAGAGGGATCACTATCCTTTTTTGCCTTATCGTAAAAGTAGTTTACGAGACCGGTTCCATGATGTTGTTTGATGATATTTATAATTTCCGGTCCCAGCTTGAATTTACCGGCCATCTCGCAGCCGTCTTTGACATGGGAAATAATTACGAGACTGCTCATTTTGGGAGACAGTTTATCATGCTTATTCTCTCCGCTTTGCTGATTTTCAATAAAGTACTGGGGTTTTTTCATTTTTCCGATGTCGTGGTAAAAAGCACTGACCTTAGCCAGAAGGGGGTTGGCCCCTATAGCATCGGCTGCTGCCTCCACCATTGATCCTACAATAATACTATGGTGATAGGTGCCCGGCGCCTCCATAATCATCTGCTGGAATATAGGTTGATTAAGATTGGCAAGTTCAAGGAGTTTGATATCTGTGGTGTAGTGAAAAATGTTTTCAAAAAACGGGGTAATGCCGGCGACGACAATTCCGGCAAGTATCCCTCCTGAAGTACCCATGAGGAGTTTGATTATGATATCTAAGGATGCAATGCTGCCTGAGAGAAGAGAGATGAAAATAATAGCGAGACCATTCATGGCGCCTAAAAAAAGCCCGGTACGGAAAAAAGCCGAGCGTTGTCTGTGAGTTACAATATAATAAGATACGGCAACGCTTCCAAAGAAGGAAAAGAGGAACATGGACATCTTAGCGTTAAAGAGGAAAGTAATAAGAAAGGATATAAAGATCGAAAAAATAAAAGCAACATTCCGGTTGATAAGGGTGCCGACCAGCATGGTGCCTACGGCAAAAGGTATGAGAAAAAAACATGCCTCTGAATGTAAAAAGGGAAATGCCCGGGCAATAGCTTCTGAAATGAAAATCCCGGCTCTTACCAGCAGAACCTGAATAATAGCGGTAGTACTTAAGAATAATATATCTACCTTTATTTTTTCTAACCAGTTATTGGCTAAATTGAATAGCATGACAGTTAGAAAAATGATGGAGAGGAAGATGCCTCCTAAAACAGATATACTGGAAAATCTTCTCTCTCCTTCTATCTTATAAAAGGCCTGTAGCTTGTCCAGGTCGATACGGTCGATCTTTTCTCCTTCTCGCACAAGCATCTCATTTTTTTGAATTTGAAAGTAAACAGGTTTTACACCTTCCATAAGGAGATGTTTTCTTTTTTCGGTGGCGTCCTTATTAAAAGTAATATTCGGCTGGATCATTTTTTCAGCTAAAGAAAGGACAACCCTTTTAATCTCTTTACTATTGCCACCGAGAACGGTTTTTGCCTTTTTCAGTAATATAGGTTCAATGTTTTCTATAGATAAGATTTGGGGAGATTCTCTTCTCTCCAGCTTTTCCATGAAAACTCCTACGCCCTTTTCCTCCCGTATATGAAGGTCTGGTTTCTCTTCCAGCACAACACTTATTTCATTTTGGGTTCTCACATTCCTGACAATGATTCCCCTGTCTAAATCATGCTTGGGAAACGTTACGTTGGTTATCAGTCCTGTGCCATAAACGGCAGTGATCAGGTTGGAGATTTTGCCTGTTACATTAGGGGGGAATTTGTATTTTTGGAGAATGCTAAATTCTTCATCATTAAGAGTTACTCCTAACGCCTTTTCAAAATCTTTTCTTGTCTGGATTAAGAACTTTTGGCCAACGATGTTGATATCAGTATCCTTGTTATTGTTCGTTGTTTCTATCAATGAAAAAGCATTATCCAGATTTGCTTTCACATGGGCAACGATATCTCTGTCATAGTCATAGATCGAGACAATGGTTTTGATGGTTTCCAGTCTTTTCTGTTCTGTAGATGACTGGTCTTCGACGAGAAAATCCCGGTCGGCTTTTATGTCTTTAGTGGCTATGGAACCGACTTTATAATCGGGGTGAGTAAAGTGAATCTGAGGCGTGAGCAGGAAAGACAAGATAAGGCTCAAACAAATACAGATAACCCACCTGTGAAACGTGGTATTCTTGACAAATTTGACGCTATCAATGCGGTTAACTACTTTTTTATAGAGATGTTTATTCTTTATATTAAAAAATTTCATAATGGTTATTGACTTGTGTTTTTTCGTTTTCCTCGCGTCAGATGGTTGTAAGCCCTTATTACATCCTGGACAAGAGGATGTCTTACCACATCAATTTCCGAGAAATAGACGAAACTGATTCCCTTTATTTTCTTTAGAATTTTTTCTGTTTCCACAAGACCGGATATTTTATCGGATGGAAGATCAATCTGGGTAACGTCGCCCGTAATAACAGCCTTCGAATTAAATCCAAGCCTTGTCAAAAACATCTTCATCTGTTCTGAAGTGGTATTCTGGGCTTCGTCAAGGATAACGAAAGCATCATTCAATGTTCTACCACGCATGAAGGCAAGTGGGCAACCTCGATAATTCCCTTTCTGATAAGAGCGGATGATCTGTCAAAATCAATCATATCAAAAAGAGCGTCATACAGCGGCCTGAGATAGGGATTAACTTTTTCGGAAAGGTCTCCCGGCAGAAACCCGAGTTTCTCACCGGCTTCAACGGCGGGTCTTGTCAGAATAATCCGATTCACCTTCTTTTCCAGGAGGGTGGATACAGCCATAGCCATGGCCAGATATGTCTTCCCTGTCCCAGCCGGTCCAATCCCAAAAACCATATCGTTTGTTCTGATTGAATCTATATAGAGCTTTTGGGCAACACTCTTTGGTGTAATTATTTGTTTTTTTGATGATATAAATACCGTATCCAGAAATATTTTCTCCAGGTTTGCTTTGCTGTTTTCGGAGAGTATTCTGTGGGCATAATCAATATCGGCAGAGTAGATGGGATAGCCTTTTTCCATAATGTTGTAAAGCTGTAGAAAAAGATTTTTAATCAGCTCGACATCGGAAGTATTGCCGGAAATAGAGACGTCATTTCCACGGATATACACTTTGACTTGCGCTAATCTTTCAATGAGCTTTATATTTCTGTCATGTTCGCCGAGCAGGTTTGCGAGAATGGCGTTGTCCGTAAAACTGATCTTTTCGACAGTAGAACATTCAAGTTTTTTTTTCAATTATGTCCTTGAAGCTAAGGGTCTCTTCCCGACATCAAAACAATAAGCAGACTTATTCAAGGTGCAGCTTACAAACCTGTGTTGGTTTTTAATATACCTATCATTCGGGAAAGGTCTTTTCTTCTTCTTCAAATGCCGTCTCTAAGGCAACTCTCGATTTTAATGTTTCATGCTAACCTAAGATGTACCCAATTATCAAGACAATTTTATCATTATTTGAGTCTTGGATCAAGAGTGTCCCTGATCCCTTCACCCAGAAGGTTATAGCCAAGTACTGTGATCAAAATGGCAAGACCGGGATATAAGGAAAGCCACCAGGCAATATCTATATTGTCCTTGCCTGCTGTGAGTATATTTCCCCAGCTTGGAGTGGGGGGCTGGACGCCGATACCGAGAAAACTGAGGGCTGACTCGGTCAGTATCGCACCGGCGACCCCGAGTGTTGCCGTAACAAGCACAGAAGCCATGGCATTGGGAAGAATATGGATAAAGATAATCCGCAGATCACCGGCGCCAATGGCCCTTGCTGAACGAACAAAATCTCTCTCCTTCAGAGAGATAAAATCTGCCCGGACAAGGCGTGTAACCCCCATCCATCCGGTTAAACCAATGACAATCATGATGTTCCAGATGGATGGCTCCAGTATGGCAATAACAGCCAGAATAAGGAAAAATGTGGGGAAACAGAGCATAATGTCCACGAATCTCATGATTACCACATCAACCCATTTCCCGTAATATCCTGCAACAGCACCCAAAATTGTGCCTATAAGAATGGAAAAGCCTGTTGCCACAAACCCCACTTTCAGAGATATTCTGGCACCCCATGTCATACGGCTGAAGACATCACGTCCCAGTTGATCTGTTCCCAGGAGGTGTTCGGGGGAAGGCGGAGCAAGAATCATCTGGAGATTGACCTCTGACGGATCGTAGGGGGCAATCCATGGTGCTGCCAGAGAAAGGATAAACAATAAAGTGACGACAACACCGCCAGCAACAGCCATCTTATTTTTTAAAAACCTGTACAGGAAATCAGACTTCATCATTTCTTATTCAAGATACCCTGATTCTCGGATCTGTCAGGGCATAACAGATATCCGCAATCATATTTCCTAAAAGTGTGAGGACTGCCCCGATAAACAGTATGCCCATCACCACAGGGTAGTCTCTGGCCATAACGGACATATAGAAAAGCTGTCCCATGCCTGGTATGGCAAAGATGGTCTCAAATATAACGCTTCCTCCGATGAGCCCCGGTACGGAGAGACCTAGGATAGTGATGACAGGGAGAAGGGCGTTGCGCAGAGCGTGTTTGTAAATGACCGCCCGTTCACTCAATCCTTTTGCTCTTGCCGTCATAATATAGTCCTGTCTGATCACTTCCAGCATATTGGCCCTCATATATCGCGAAAGACCCGCCAAGCCACCAAAGGCTGAGAGTAAAACGGGCAATATCAAGTGCTTGACCAGATCAATGAAGGACGCCAGCGGCGAGAGGTACTCATAATTCAAGGAGCGTATGCCGGAAATCGGAAGCCACCCCAGATGAACACCAAATAGAATCATTAAAAGAAGAGCCAGCCAGAATGTGGGAGTTGCAAAGCCGATAAAGACAAAAACAGCAGTTATCCGGTCAAAAAGAGAATCCCTGTGAACGGCGGAAAGGACACCGATCGGGATAGCTACCAGCAGGATCAGTATTAAAGAAAGGATGTTGAGGGTGATCGTAATGGGAAGTCTTTCCAGTATCTTATCTGCAACCGGTCTTCGGTCAGGGGAAAATGACTTTCCCAGATCCAGGACGGCGATTTTTTTCAGCCAGGAAAAATACTGTTGATATAATGGCTTGTCTAGATCGTACATGGCCCTGAGACGTTCCTTCATCTCTGCAGAGACCCGCGGGTTCATCTGTGTCTGGAGGTCTGTCGGAGACCCAGGTGCCAGACGCATTACTACGAAACAGACAATAGTAATACCGATCAGAAGGGGCAGCATGAAGATCAATCTTCTCGTTATATATCCCGACAAATGTTACTCTCCCAGGTTATTTATGGTATCCTCATAGATCTCTCTGTACCTGCCGCTATCTCTCCCCGTTTCCAGCGAGCAGCCCCAGGGTATTAATATTTTTTAACATCTGCCATAAATCTTTTTCCGAATGGGATTCAATGGTAATAATAGGATTCAGGCCCCGCCCCCGAATTATTTGGAAAAAGTTATGGAAGGGGAAACTTCCCTCTCCCACAGGGAGATGTTCATCGGTAGTCCCCCCGTTATCATGTAGGTGAATCTGACCCAGACGGTATGCCAGTTTATCCATCCATGCCTCTAAAGGTACTCGGGAAAACGCGTTAAAATGCCCGGTATCAAAGCAAAAACGAATATGGGGAGATGCAAGGACATCGAGGAGGAGAGTCAGGTGGTGGGGGTTCGTTTCATAGACATTCTCAAGGGTGATAATGGTCTCCATCTCCCTCGCCATGGTTAAAAAGCGTTTCCATGTATCTATGCTGTTCTCCAACCACATCTGCTCACCGGAGACATAGTACCTCTCATCAAAGGAGGGATGGCAGACTACAGAAAGTGGCTGGAAAAAAGGGACAAGATCAAATACCTGATGCAGACGATCTATAGTTGCCTGCCGAATCTTCGGATCAATGGCGCCGGGCCTTAAATCCATGAAAGGGGCGTGAAAGGTGATTGTTAATCCCGCTTCCCTCAAACTATCGGCGACCTTTAAAAAATCTTCTCTCTTCACCTGGTCGAGGACAAGATAATTGAAACCGATCTCCGGGTTGATGCCTTCCTTTATCACTGTAGGAAGGAGTTTATCAAGGAGGAGATCGAAAGGGATATGTACCTGTACTTTCTTTAAAATCTCATACATCGTAATTTTCCCACAAATAACCGGAAACAGTTAAAATATCTATAATTAATAGACCTGAATCGCTAACTCCGGCAACGGTGCAATAAAAAGGTTAAACCGTTTAAGTTTATTATAAAGTACATCCCTTCTGAAGGGTGCCAATGCGAAGGGATGTAGATGAATGAAAGGTTACTTCAGAAGGTTATCACACACGATTTACGAATGCAAATATCACATAATGTTTTTAACATGTAGCATTATTGTCCGGTTTTGTCGCAATCCCGTCTTTTTGACATATCATCCCTCAAAGTGACATTGTAAACCGGACAGATGATGTGTTACCATTCCGGGCAGTTTACTTACTCTTGACATTGTTAGCTTAAAAGAGCAGCAACCCATGTTAATTTTAAGGACTTAATTATCACCACCACATCTGGTGGTGATAATTAAGTCCTTAAAGTGGAGATTTTATATGCCTGAAAAACCAAGCTATGAAGAGTTAGAACAGCGAGTGAAAAAGTTGGAAAAAGAAAGAACATCTTTAGACGAGACGAAGGATAAGTTGAGTGCGGTTGAGGAACAGATGCGCGCCATCATAAGGGCCTATGATGGATTGATCTATGTCTGTTCACAGGATTACCGGGTGGAATATATGAACGACAGGTTGATTGAGCGCACCGGATACAATGCGACAGGAGAAAAGTGTTACAAGGTCCTTCACGATTGCGAATCTGTCTGTCCCTGGTGTATTAGTGAAAGAGTCTTTAAAGGGGAAACTGTTCGCTGGGATATTAAAAGCCCCAAAGACGACCGATGGTACCATGTCGTGAATACGCCGTTGTGTAAATTAGACGGTACGATTTCCAAGATGGCAATGATTCAGGATATCACCGATTACAAACAACAGGAGGAAGAACTGCTGAGACACCAGGTGGATTTGGAACAACGAATAACAAGGTGCACCGCAGATCTTCTCAGGAAAAACGAACAATTGACGGCAGAAATAGAAAAATATGCAAAGGCTGAGTCTGACTTGAGGGCATCCGAAGAAAAGTACCGAAGTTTAGTGGAGAACATCGGTGTAGGCGTGTCGCTTATCAGTCCGAAGATGGAGATATTGACACTGAATCCCCTGATGAGGGAATGGTTTCCCTTGATCAATCCTTCTGAACAACCCTTATGTTATAAAGCATTCAATACTCCGCCCCGGGACGGCATCTGTGCCTACTGTCCGACCTATAAGACTCTTTTGGATGGGCAGGTTCACGAAGCGGTGTCTGAAACGCCGATGGGTGATGATACTAAAAACTTCAGGATCATCTCAAGTCCGGTTAAGGATCAAGACGGTAAAGTTATTGCCGCGATAGAGATGGTGGAAGATGTAACCGAAAAGAATCAGATGAAAGAAAGGTTGAGAGAGTCCGAAGAGAAGTATCGTACCATTTTTGAAACAACCGCTTCAGGGACTATGATCATAGAAGAAGACACGACTATATCTCTCGTTAATAAGGCGTTTGTTCATATAACCGGTTATTCCAAGGATGAAATTGAAGGCAAAAAAAGCTGGACAAAATTTGTTCATGCCGAAGACCTCGTGAAGACAAAAAAATATCACTATTTGCGAAGGGTTAATCCGAACGCCGCTCCCAGAAGATATGAGGCTCGGGTCGTCGATAATCGAGGTCATGTCAAGGATGTTCTGGTCACGGCTTCACTGATATCGGGAACAAAAATCAGTATTGTGTCTTTTGTGGACATTACGGAGCAGAAGAACATCGAAAAAGCATTGCAGAAAAGAGAGAAGGAGTTAGAGGCCAAATCCAGGATGCTCCAAGAAGGTAATACGGCATTACGGGTTTTAGTGAATCAGAGGAACGAAGATAAAAAGGAATTGGAGGAAAAACTTTTAACCAACGTTAAGGAGCTTGTGCTGCCTTATGTGAAAAAGATAAAAAAAGGGCATTTGACTGCTGATCAGTTAATCTTCTTGAACATTCTTGAAACCAACCTGGATAATATTATTTCTCCTTTCTTGCGTAACATCATTATTAAACATTTAAACTTGACCCCCAAAGAGATACAGATTACAAGTCTCATTAAAGATGGAAAAACAACAAAAGAAATTGCCGAGTTGTTGGATATTTCTACCAGGGCTATCGAATTTCACAGAGATAATATTCGGACTAAACTTCAACTGAAAAATAGAAAAACTAACTTGAGATCTTATCTTACAACTCTTTCTTAGTATCAGGTTAATACTGATATTATCCCCGAATTTAATTAGTATTGCATTTCTTCGTTTCAGACTTATATTATTATAAATATCATTGACAATCCTTGGCAAAGAATGAAGGGAGGTTTTCATATGAAGATTCAGGAAATACGTGGAATAGCGAGGGACTGGGGAGTGGACGTGAGAGTGGGGCGTTCCAAACAGGATATTATCCGGGATATTCAGACAAAAGAAGGTAATTCACCGTGTTTTAGAACGAAAGAAGAATGTGAAAATAATTGCGCATGGAAGTTTGATTGTTTAAACAGCAAGAGATGATTGATAAAACGGACATATGAAGATCAACCATTTCAGTAGAAAGCATTCCGATTTATTTTCCGGCAGGAAAGGAGGTAATTCAAATGCGGACGCTTATGTTCGGCTGGGAGTTTCCGCCGTATATAACCGGTGGTCTTGGTACGGCCTGTTTCGGCATTACAAAGGCCTTAACCGGTCTTGGCCACGAGATTATCTTTGTCCTGCCGAGAGTAAAAGGTGAAAGACATCCGTCGCACGTAGAACTAATTTCCGCAGCAGAATTTCCTGTCTCAGAACAATATCTCAAGGAATATTCATCCAGGCTCGACATCAGGTTGGTCGATTCCACCCTCCGTCCCTATCTCAGCGAAGATCAGTATAAATCTCTATTGACCGGCCAACGAATTGGACAGGAGAAAGCCGGCATGTTTTTTGATATCTCCGGAGACTATGGTCCTGACATAATTTCCGAGGTATTGAGATATGGAAAGGCAGCCGGGACAATCGCTAAAAACCTTTCCTTTGATGTAATCCACGCCCACGACTGGATGACAATCTTTGCCGGTCTTCATGCGCGAGAGATTAGTAGAAAGCCCTTTATACTTCACATTCATTCTCTTGAGTTTGACCGGAGCGGTGAAAACATCAACCGGGCTGTTTTTGATATAGAACGCCATGGCATGATGAAAGCCGACCATATTATTGCCGTCAGCCATTATACAAAGAATATAATTGTCAATCGTTATGGTATCCCCCCGGAGAAGATCTCTGTTGTGCATAATGCCGTTTCACGCATTGAAGGGAGAGATGCTTATCATGTGAAACACGGGCAGGGCGGAAAGATCGTCCTGTTCCTAGGCAGGATCACCTTTCAGAAGGGCCCCGACTATTTCGTTGAGGCGGCGGCAAAGGTCATAAAGGCAATCCCGGAGGTAACATTCGTTATGGCAGGGACAGGAGACATGATGCCCCGTATGGTTGAACGCGTAGCCGAGCTCGGGATTGGCGAGCATTTCCACTTTACCGGTTTTCTCAAGGGAGCGGAACTCGAACGGATTTATACCATAAGCGACCTGTATGTCATGCCGAGTGTCTCCGAGCCTTTTGGAATCTCTCCCCTTGAGGCGATGATGTACGATGTGCCGGTAATTATCTGTAAACAGTCGGGTGTTGCGGAGATACTTCACAATGCCCTGAAAGTTGATTTCTGGAATGTGAATGAGATAGCCAACAAGATCATTGCGGTCTTAAAACACCCCCCATTGGTCGATGAGATGCTTAATAAGTCCCGGGAGGAACTGCGTAATATCCGCTGGGAGAAAGCCGGGGAGAAAATTGTAGATGTCTACCGGCATTTGTTAAACCCGGATATTTAGCGAGCGGCCGTAATTCATTGATAAGAAAGGACTTTTTTCATAGCCCACGGAGAAACTCTGGACGAAGGAGAGATGGGTCTCTTTTGGACAAGGCTGCTTCTACGATTTTCAACATCTTTTCCTTGTCATGGGGCATTCTTCCACGAACGGAAAGGTAATTCGAGGCGTGCATGGAGCTGAAGAAGCAATCGGTAAAATCGGAATTTTCTATGATAATTTCCAACTCTTCAAGAGAATGAAAAGGAGAGATGGGGGAAAAACTACCCTCTTTCCACTCCTGGTAGAGGGGTGTGCCGGGCGTTAATGTCAGGGTCAAGGCGCCGGCATACTCGGGATCAATTTTGCTTAGTATCTTAGATGTTTGTATGGTGTGCTTTTCGCTGCTCTCTACTCCACCAAGACCCAGAATTACTGTAACTGAAAGGGTTATCCCTGCTTCCTTTGCCTTCCTTCCCGCTTCGATCATCTGGTCGATATTTGCCCCTTTAGAAATATGTTGCAGGATCTCATCATCGCCGCTTTCCACTCCCATATAGACGATGCCCAGCTTGAGTTCCTTAAGGATCTTTAGCTCATCCAGGCTCCGGCGCAGGATATCCTTAGGTGTGGCGTAGGTAGCGATCCTTTCCAGATGAGGAAATTTCTCATTCAAATATTGCAGGACTTTCCTGAGTTTGGGGAAAGGGTAAACGAGGGCGTCACCGTCCTGAAAAAATATCCTTTTCCCATTCCAACTCTGGGCTATGGCATATACTATATCCGGAATGCCGGGAAGACAGCGACCGTGCTGAGCATATAAAGACAGGGCGTCAATCTCTTTATTAACATCATCCAGCTCCCTCATTATGAGCTTGGAACCGTGGTAACTGCAGAATTTACAGCTGTTATTCGAGCAGCCACTCGTCAGGGGCAGGAAATAGCTCTTCCATTCACTTGGGGGGCGGATGATATCCGGTCTTTTAAATAAAATATCCATTCTCCTGTTATGTGAAACTAACACTTAAAATTATATCAGTGTGCTATAGTAATTGCAAGATGAAGAAAATCAACCCGGACCGGAGGCGCCGGATGAAAGCAATGGTTTTGCATGAGCTTGGCAGCTTATTAGAAAACGAAACTCCGTTGAAATTGACTATGCTTCCAGTGCCTGTTCCAGAGGAAAAGGAAATTTTAGTCAGGGTCTCGGTTTGTGGAGTTTGTCATACCGAATTGGATGAAATAGAGGGGAGAACTCCCCCGCCACGTTTACCGGTTGTGCTCGGCCATCAGATTGTAGGAAAAGTCGAAGCGGTTGGGAGTAAGGCGAGTATCTTTAAAGTCGGTGATCGGGTTGGTATTGCCTGGATTCATTCGGCTTGTGGGAATTGTTCGTTCTGTAGGGCGGGGAAAGAAAATTTATGTAATTTTTTTAAAGCAACGGGCAGGGATGTCGATGGTGGATATGCCCAGTATATGAAGATTATGGAAGAATTTGCCTACCTTATTCCTGGCGCTTTTTCCGACGTGGAAGCAGCTCCCCTTCTTTGCGCCGGGGCTATTGGCTACAGGTCTTTGAAGCTGACAGGTCTTAAAGACGGGCAGAATCTGGGACTTGCCGGGTTCGGAGCATCCGCCCACCTGGTATTGAAGATGGTCAAACATCGCTATCCGAACACGAAGGTCTTTGTATTTGCCCGAAACACCGAGGAAAAAGCCTTTTCAAAGGAGCTTGGGGCTTACTGGGATGGGAACCACGGGGAGCTTTCACCGGAAAAACTGGATAGCATCATTGATACCACACCGGCCTGGAAACCAGTAGTTGGGGCTTTGAGGAATCTGAAGCCCGGCGGAAGATTGGTGATTAACGCTATTCGCAAAGAAGAAGCAGACAAGGAGTCTCTTTTGTGCTTGAATTATGCTGATCATCTTTGGCTGGAAAAGGAGATAAAGAGTGTAGCTAATGTGACTCGAAGCGACGTGAGAGATTTCCTGGAGTTAGCTGCTGAGATCCCTATCAAACCTGAAGTACAGGAGTTCACTCTGGAAGATGCGAACAAAGCCTTGGTGGAGCTTAAAACAAGAAAGATAAGAGGTGCAAAAGTTTTACGGATTACTTGAGCGCCAATATCAAGAACATTGCACATAGACTACGGTCATAGCTTAGATTTAAAAACTCCTTCTATTTTTGCCATCAATTCTTCCGGTGTTACCGGTTTGGCAATAAAGTTTCTTCCGCCAATTATTCCCTCCTGTGACTGGACCTCGCTTCTTGAGGCTATTGCAGTAATGAAAAGGACGGGAATACTTTTTGTTTTTGGGTTATTAAGGAGTAATTCCGCAACCTGCCCGCCGCTCATCTCCGGCATGATAATGTCCAGAAGAACCAGATCGGGAACTTCCTTTGAAGCCATGATTATCCCGTTGGATGCGCTTGTGGTCGTCAGTACTTCGAGTTTTCCTGTTTTTTCAAGGTTAAGCTTGACAAAAAAACAGAAGTCTTCTTCGTCGTCAATGAGCAGGATTTTTTTCTTTACAGATAGCGCTTCTGATTTATTTTCTACGTCCATGATCTCCTCCCATACTTGTTACTTTCGTATTTTTACAAATTTTAAGTTAGATATATATGCTTTCGGGCTTTTCAGCAAGTATTGCTGGCGGGTAATCTGATGATGACCCGCGTTCCCTTCTCAAAATCGCTTTCTATCCGGATCGTCCCATGGTGCTTGTCAATAATTCCTTTTGTAATAGAGAGCCCCAAACCCGCATTCCCAGGAGTATCACTTGTTGTATAGAATGGATCAAATACTTTTTCAATTTTATCTGCGGGGATGCCGCAACCCGTATCGGCAAAAACGATTTGCAGGCAGTCTTGACCCGCTTCAGTCTTTATCGAGTTTGTACTTATAGTAATATTTCCTCCATCTTGCATAGCCTCGACCGAATTCATGAGGATATTGACGAATACTTGCTTGATCTGGTTATTGTCAATATTTACTGTCGGTACATTGGGAGAGAACTGCCTGATTATTGTTATGCGCCGGGATTTGATATGATGTTCTGTAAAAGACAGGGTTTCTTCAATGATAGGTGCAATCTCAGCTTCCTCTGTCTGAATAGGCATCTGGCGGGTAAAGCTCAATAGACCTTTTACTATGGAGTCCGCTCTGAAGGCAGATTTGTTGATCCTCTCCACAATGTCAACCAGGACAGCATCAGAGGCAACAGAGGTTTTTAAATACTCCACACCCTGGATAATAATCGCCAGAGGATTCTTCACCTCATGGGCGATGCCGGCGGCCACTATACCCAGAGCAGCGAGTTTTTCGGACTGGATAAGTTGTTTTTGGGTTTTCTCCTTTTCTTCAAGCGCTGCCTGTCGGGAATTTATCAATGTCTGGGTGAATATCCCGTATATAATCACGAAACCGGCAATCATTACACGTGTAAGCACTTGATCTGATGACATGGAATCGAGAATCCAGTAAATCAGCACCATGAAAAATGCAATCAGTATCAAGCCATTGCGTTCTATTTGTCGGCTAATCATATTTCCCTTTGTCATTTAGATTTTACCCTATTATTATCGTTGATATCTATAAATTCTCGGGCTTTTCAGCAAGTATTGCCGGCGGGTAATCTGATGATGACCCGCGTTCCCTTCTCTAAATCGCTTTCTATCCGGATCGTCCCATGGTGCTTGTCAATAATTCCTTTTGTAATAGAGAGCCCTAAACCAGTATTTCCAAGAGTATTACTTGTTGTATAGAACGGATCAAACACTTTTTCAATTTTATCCGCGGGGATGCCGCAGCCCGTATCGGCGAAAACTATCTGCAGGCAGTCTTGATCCGCTTCAGTCTTGATTGAGTTTGTACTTATGGTAATAGTTCCTCCGTCTTGCATAGCTTCGACCGAGTTCAAGAGGACATTGACGAATACTTGTTTGATCTGGTTACTGTCAATGGTTACTTTCGGTACATCGGGAGAGAACTGCCTGATTATTGTTATGCGTTTGGATTCGATATGATGTTCTGTAAAAGAGAGAGTTTCTTCGATGATAGGCGCAATCTCTGCTTCCTCTGCCTGAATAGGCATCTGACGGGTAAAACTCAGAAGGCCTTTCACTATGGAGTCTGCTCTCAGGGCAGATTTGTTGATTTTCTCCACAATGTCAACCATGCCGGCATCAGAGGCAACCGATGTTTTTAGATACTCCACGCCCTGGATAATGATCGCCAGAGGATTCTTCACCTCATGGGCAATACCGGCGGCCAGTATGCCCACAGCGGCCAGTTTCTCGACTTGTATTAGATCCTCCTGAAGTTTTTTCTGCATTTCTTCCACCCGTTTTTGTTCGGCAATATCTACGGCGATACCACGTAATCCAATAATTTTGTTTTCTTGTCTGACAGAATTTGCGTATACAATAACCGGGAATGTATCTCCGTCTTTTTTTAATGCTGTATATTCAACACCCCCTACATTTTCTCCATTGAGAATCTTTCTGACATTTTCAGATACTCTGTCCCTGTCTTCCGGAATGAACATGTGAATAACACTCTGGCCGTCTTCAAAATCTTTCCGGGTGTAACCGAATAACTCGAATGCCGCTCTGTTTGTGAATATTAGACTATCATTTCGATCCGTCTCGAATACAGGCTGGGGCAGTAAATCTGCGAGTTCCCTGAATCGCGTCTCACTTTTTTTCAGGGATATCTCGGCGTGTCTGCGTACGGCTATTTCCTGCTCCAATCTAATGTTGCGTTCCTCGATATCTTTTATGTATTCCGCCATTTTCGCATGGAGCAGAGCGTTCTCCATATTGAAGCTGATATCGACTAACATGGTGGAGAGAATATTTGCATCGTTCGTGTCAAAGACCTCTCCCGTTTCTTTATGTGAAAGATTAAGAACCGCTGCAACTTCACCATTTTGCCCGGAATAAACAGGCATTATCAGAAATGACGGAGATCCGTATCTGGGATTGTTTTTCTTCTTAATCCTCGCGTCATTTTCGATGTCAGTGACAAGGAGAGGTTTTTTTTCGGAAACAACGTGCTGGATCAATGAGTCGCTAATATTAATATACGAGTCCTTTTCCATGCCGGTAAGTCCCCTTGATCCGACAAGACGGAGACGCCCTGATTGAGAATCAATCACGAAAAACGACCCGATTTGTGCGTTAGTTAAAGTAAGAGCTTTATCGAGTACCTCATTCAGCAGATCCTCCGTATTTATTTTTTGTGAAGCAGCTTTGGAGATGTCTTTGATAGCGCTTAGTTCGAGAGTTTTCTGGGTTGACAGTTTAGTTGTCTGCTCGAATTTTTGCAGGAGAGTGTTGAATGATGTGAATACGTCACCCAGTTCGGCCACATCTTTTTTCAGGTCCGTTGAGATCATCTTGCCGGACTCGGTCGCTTCTCTCAGTAATCTCGCTGCAGAGAAAATGCTGTCAAAGATATACCGGAGGATCATCATACCAGCGAGAATGAGCAGGAGAATGAAGGCGGAAACGATCAAAAGATATAAATCGAAAATGACCCCTTCCCTGTAGAGGATGTAAGAAAGAATCAGGGTAGGTAAAACAAACATCAGCGAAGAGATGATGAGGAACTGGTATTTCAATCCCTTGTTCTGCAAATCCATCTGTTCAAGCCACAATGACACTACTCTTTAACCTTTCAATAGAAAGTCTTTTTCCCGCGAAAAATCAAAAAAATGTCCCGGATTCAGTTATCAGCCCAAATGATTTCAAAATCTATTCACTTTGACAGCATGATCTCTGATGGTTTTCGTCATCATCAGAGGCTATTTAGTGGATTTTATAATAAAATTGCAAAGTACGCAAAAAATTTTATTAAAAATTCTCATGATGACGTCCAGTGAAGCACGCGCTTAAGGATCCCGAATTGGTATGGAAACAATGATCTCTATGATAGGGGTATCGGGCTTATGCAAGCGGTCAAGGTTCTAGGGCCGCGGTTTTCTGACCTCATTATATAAGAACTGGAAAGTTTCTAAAAAAATCTTCCCATCAGATGCAGAGTCGAATTCTTTCAACCAGCCTTCAATGTACCGTATATCGATGCACGGATTTTTCATCATAACAACGCGCACATCTTCGATATCTCTGGGACGGCCTGCAAAGATCTTGTGGATAATCAGGTCTTCAAGAGAGGCAAAGCAGATGTCATGCTCCAGAATCTTTACTTTGTTCCCCTTTTTTATGGCCTGTGTCTCATAGGGGGTGAGTGAAAAGATAAAATCTACCCTGATCCCGGTGGATTCGTCCAAGGCAGGCAGAACGATTGTTTGCTTCACAAACGTTGAGATGTCTTGAGGGAGAGGTTTGAGGGGAATCTGCTCAATAGCACAAAGAAGTCTATCGAGATGTTCAATGCCCACCCCGAGGGTAATGTCAATATCTTTGGTCAGACGGGGTTCTCCATAGAGGAGTACGGCCTGTCCTCCTATGATCATGTAGGGCAGATTGCTCTTGTCAAGGCAAACACCTATCTGGCGGAGAAGTCTGTCAAACATGAATTCAGTACCTGCGCGATTCTGATATCCGTGGCAATGTCATCAAGATGATTTTTGGGAGGAAGAACACCGAGTGAAACTCCTTCTTGCCACATCGATGTCAGCATATTCAGCGAGCGTGCATAAGAAATTACGGTTTCATTTCTGATGAGGTCATCTTCGAAATTTATCAATATCTCAGGGTTTGTAATCATATTATTTCCATGCCATCTTTTCACGTAGCCGACAACCTTGAGTATCGGACAACATAACAGCCTTTCTGATTCTGTAGATATTTCCACTTTTCAGTATGTAAAATTTATGGATTGGGGTTTACATTATCTCCAAAGGTACAGTCCTGTTGTAATCTTAATCCTGCCATTCCGACCATAAACCACCGCTTCTCCTCAGTCCGATCCTTAATGGTCCGTATTATTTGCATTTACTCTACCGTCTCTTGGATTAACAGGTATTGCCGGATTCCAATCAAAGTTGGACAGCTGTTGATAAGTATAGGTGATTGATGGTGAACAAGAGGTAATACAGTCGGTACATCCTGCATAATAGTCCATTGCCTGGCCTATGGTAAGATAAGCGGGTACGGCCGTTGTGACACTATAACAACTTCCGGCACTGGGAATGCGGACAGAGAAATTTCCTGCAACGGGCGCAAACACGGCCAAACGGGTGTTCTGGCTGTTGCATGCCTTGTTATATAAGTCGCCATACGTTAGCTCGGCACCGAGGTTTCCGTACGTACTATCATTTTGCCTGCCTGCCATTTCGTATTCACGAGGTGTGCTGGCGACATTCTTTAGATTTAGTCCCGCCGGGGCATTAAAGATACTGCCTGCAGTATCGGTCTGGCTGATTATTATGGCAGCAATGGCATAGCCTTGACCCGCCGCACCGATCTGGCCGTCGTCTGCCGCATCGTTTGTGTTTGTAACACACGGCACAACGGTTTGGGCGCCTGTATCCGTCGCATGAGACATATATTCAAATAAAACACCGCAGAATGTATCCTGTGTGGTATTGGTTAGTCCGCGCGTTCCCCCTGCAGTGTCGTAACCGATATCGTATCTGAATACGTTGCCGAAAGAATCTCTGCCTCCCGGCAGATTGATCTGCAGGGTCTGAAATGGCACATAACAGGGTGGGTTAGCACATCCTGCACAAGTACCGGCAGTAGCAGGATTTGATTGCCCTGTATTGTTCGGAGGTGTCGTTGAATTCGGACAAGGAAGCCTGCCGGTGGCCATTGCGAAATTGATAACAGCGGTTTTGATATTATCCAGGTTGGTTTTTGTGGTGGATAATCTTGTACTTTGAATTGAAGATCGAAAGATCGTGACACCCGCACTCATAATTAATCCGATTATCACAAGAACAATGGCAATCTCTATCAGGCTAAAGCCTTTTTTCTCACGTAATATCTGATTCATAGGTAATTGCTCACGCTGATTAAAAATTTTCACAAAGGTTTGTTTGTTTCGTACTCCCTGATAAAGAGGACGATTCCACGAATAAAGCGATTAAAATCCGGGAGATTATGGGTAATGATATCATAAATCTCATCAGGTGTAACTTCTCTATAAAAATGGACCATGCGGTTTCTGTAGCCGGCCATTTTCACGAGTAAATCGGAAAGCTCCACGGTAATAATACCTTTTTCACCAAGTTCCCTGGCGACCACTTTGTATTCAATCCCCCTGGAACCATAGGTCTTGGCCAGGATATGCCTTCCAATATCAAATACGGCTTCCAGGGATCGCCGTAAATAACTCTCAACGAAAGGGGGATTTTTCTTGTCAGACAAAAACGCCTCCTTCGTCATAGAGGAAAGGGTGTGCAATTCTGAAAGATAACTCTCTTTCAGTCGGATAAGATCAAGAATGCGGGTTATATTCAAATTGGAAATAACCATCTTCAATGGCCGCCATGATCTCACGATCCATTATCCGTTTTTTAACGATCAGATCTCCTGCCAGCCTCATAATTCTCTCTTCATACTGATCCGAAAATGATTCATCGGCCTTATATATCTGTACACCCTTGATAATTTCGTACTGCAGCAGGGTATCAACTTCGTGTAAAAAAATCAGATCAATATTAAAGAGATCGAATATCTTTCCCATATCCCGGTAAAGATTTCCGTAAATCTCCATAAGCAGCGGAGGAGGATTCTGGAAAGCCACGGCAATATCGAGATCAGACGCCTCGTCAGGAACAACTTCGACACCTTCTATATATTGATTCCCCAGTGCCGCCTGGGACCCAAAGAGATTGATCAGCAACAGACCATATTCATGGGCAACGGCATGGATTTGGTGAAACTTGTTAGGCATCATCAGCACCGCACGACCTGATTGCGGTGTCTGTTATTTTAACCTCAGGGGATAATAAAGTCACCAAAAATATCGAGCCATAGAGAAACGGCAACAAGTGTAACGGTATTGACGTAAGGGGAAGCGCAAGCTTCCCCTCGTAATGACAAGTGGTCAAGCTCTAAATTTTGAAGCCGATTTATAAATCCGCGTCGTTACCATCATTATAGTTTATAAAACTGACACACAGAATTTTCAGTGATGGGTGAAACAAAAGCCTGGTTACCACGAATCGAACCGGCTGTCGCGTTGCCATCGTCATTCTGAATATCAAGGATTTGAGACACATTTTCGGGAACCCTGGACATTCCAATCCAGTTCACCGTCAAGCCCGAAACGGCGCCATTGGCTACCCCAATAGTGCCACCGTATGGGTGTGTTGGATTCAGGCGGCCTGCACCGGCAGTGGCCGTTCCAGAAATCATGCCGGCAAGCCTCAAATGCTCCCACATCCCACAGCTTTCGGAGGCCGTTCCCACAGCACAGGTGAACATGGTGCCCGGGGCAGCGTCCGTTCCTATTGTACCGCCGTCAATAAGGCCGTTTCCATTTCCGTTGTATGTCGCAGCCCCCCAGCGGGCTTGTGCAGTATTGTCATCACCGGGAAACTTTTGATACCTGTCGTAATAGCTGTAAATGGCCGCAACGATTTCCTTCTGCGAGCTGTATACTCTTTTAATCTTTGCATTATTAATCATTTCCTGTCCCTTAATAATCCCCGCAATAATAATTCCGATGATCACTAGAACAATAGCCAACTCCACGAGAGTAAACCCCTTGTCGCTTTTTAACTTGAAAAATTTCATAACTTCTTACCTCCATTTTTGTAGTTGGTTTAGGTAACAGTTCACTTTTCTACATCAAGTATATAAGGCAAAAAATATAAACCGTCAATAAAAAAGGTTTAACTCCTGTTAGTAACAAATGATATGTCCGGTATTGTAGCACATAATCTGTCCGGTTTAGGATGGTCACCATTGGAGGTGACCAATGAGATGGACAGAGGTGCTAGAGGAGATCCGGAAGATGCGATTTGAGG
>Ga0265296_1000432_pt1 | contig 65818 bp, 67 predicted proteins | sample MunlanPumphouse1_FD_189073 | JGI IMG/M metagenome (GOLD analysis project Ga0265296, IMG submission 189073) | Groundwater microbial communities from a municipal landfill in Southern Ontario, Canada - Pumphouse #1 | ecosystem: Environmental > Aquatic > Deep subsurface > Groundwater | place...
AAGCCCGAACAGCTCTGTAATCTGGGTTTCCATCGTTATCAGATGAAAGTATATACTTAAGAGTTAAAAAGATAACCCTTTTTATGGACGGATCTTTTCGGATCGGGCGCTTATTTGGGATTCCGATCCTCATCCACTACACGTTCCTGCTGGTCATCCCCCTTTTTGCGTGGATCATCGGCAGCCAGATCACCTCAACCATCGACATGCTCAAAGAGATCTTCCAGGTCCCGATCGATACGTCCACGGTCACGGCCGGGTTTATGCCCTACGTGCTCGGGGGAGTATCGGCGCTCGGCCTCTTCTTCGGGGTTCTCGTGCATGAACTTGCCCATTCGGTTGTTGCCCGGAGAAAAGGCATAGCGATCAACAGCATCACCCTGATGATCTTCGGCGGCATTGCCACCATGGAAGAGGGCGTGCCGGATCCCAAAGCCGAGCTGCCCATGGCCCTTGTCGGCCCGGTTGCAAGCCTCATCTTCGGGCTTGCCTGCTGCTGGATGGTGTACCTGGTGCCCTCGCTCCCGGTTACAGCGGCAAATGGTGGCGTACTTATCTTTGTCTTCGGGTATCTCGGGGTGCTCAACATTATCCTGTGCTTCTTCAACCTCATCCCCGCGTTCCCGATGGATGGCGGCAGGGTGCTCCGGGCATTTCTTGCAGGAAGGATGCCGCTTCACCGGGCCACCCGGATCGCTGCCAATGTGGGTAAAGGGTTTGCGATCATCTTCGGTATCATCGGCCTTTTCATGTTCTCGCCGTTTTTGATCCTCATCGCGCTCTTCATCTATATCGGGGCGAACATGGAATCCACGGCACTGAAGTACAGCCACCTGCTGCAGGATGTGACCGTGGGCTCGATGATGAGCAGCCCAGTGACTACGGTTGCACCAACCCTGCCGGTCAGCCAGGTGATAGGGATGATGTACTCAAGCAAACACCTCGGCTTCCCGGTGGTGGAGCGGGACACCCTTGTTGGCATGATCACCCTTGCCGATGTCAACAGGACATCCACTATTGACCGCGAGGCCATGCAGGTACGGGACGTTATGACAAAGGAGATCATCACCCTCCCCCCGACGGCACCGGTTCTTGATGCCCTGCGGATCATGTCGGCCCACAACTTTGGCCGGATCCCGGTTGTCGAGGGCGGGAAAATTCTCGGGATCGTCACGAGAACCGATATCCTGAAAGTGACAGAACTCAGGCAAATCTAAAAAAAATGACGCGGCTCTTTGGCAGCGCAGGCATTACTTAAAAAAAGCGAGACATTCTAGGGGGGGTTTTGTCTGCGCAACAGAGCACCTGCTCGCAGAAAAACCCAAAAGAAACATCCAGTAGCGAGGGATGGATTTGAACCATCGATCTACGGGTTATGAGCCCGTCGGGATATCCTGACTACCCTACCTCGCTTCCTATAATCAGGGTTATACTATTGTCAGGGTGCACTGATATACTTTACTCACTTTTCGTTTGGGGCACAGTGGTTCGGGTCCGCTAGATTAAATTAGCAGCGACGGAATAATGAGAAATATGGATGATGAGCTTTTCCGGATCCGGGAGAAGCGCAAAAGGGAGCTTGAGGAGAAGATGAAGCACGAGAAGATGAAGGGAACCGTGGAGAACATTGACGAGATGCACTTCCAGGAGTTTATCTCCACCCACCCGAACGTTGTTGTGGATTTCTGGGCGGAGTGGTGCGGCCCCTGCCGGAGAATTGCACCGATCATGGACGAGCTGGCAACGGAGTTTTACGGGAAGGTCGCATTTGCAAAATGCAATACCGATGACAACCGGAGCCTTTCCATGAAATTCAATATCGATGCCATCCCTGCAATGATGATCTTTTCAAGGGGGCAGCTGGTGGACCGGATTATCGGGGCATATCCCAAAGAGGCGATCCGGGAGAAAATTATCCGGAGATTCGGGCTCGATTAACTTTTTTTTGGAATCTGCAGGGGATTCTATTTTAGAGCGGAAAAATTCCGGATACGAAAAACAGTATTTTTTTAAAATTATTGATCCTTTCCCATATCGTTGAGTCTGCAGGCCATGATGAAATCATTGAGGGTCAGTCCGCCGGCAGGATACGTATAGTACGAGATCTCCACATACCTCGACTCTTTCATGCAGATATCCGGGTAGTGCCCTTCCTGTGCAGAGAGGGCGGCAACTTCAGTGAAAAAGGCGATGCAGGCCGGGGCATCCGGAAACTCAAACTTCCGCGTTATACGCCCGTTGCTGAGAATCCAGCCCGGAACCTGGCCAAGGAGCTCGATGGTGTCCTTGCGGGTCAGAGGCGGGGATCCGGGTTTATAGGTGGTGCATTTCTGCTGTCCGATTTCCATGACTATGTCTCGGTGTGCAGGACAAAAAATGTTTCTCCCTTTTCATCGGTGTATAAAAAGGAGATTGGGTATTCTGTCACGCAGTGGCGGGAACGGCCGGCTGCTCTTTGCCATACTGGCATTGCAGGACGATCATGACCACCAGGGATACCGGGAGGGCCACAACAATCGGGTCCACCGCGTTCCATGGGGAGCCGAGAAGGGCAACTTTGCCAAAGAGTGCCTGGCAGAGGCCAAGGGGTTTTGCTTCGGCAGCATGGAAGAAAGCCGTCCAGACAAACCAGATCGCCGCACCGGTGACCATGCTCCAGAGAGCTGCCCTCGTTGACGGGGCTTTTGAATACACTCCCACGGCAAATGCCGGCAGAAAAGCGCAGGCACAGAGGCCCATGAACATCGCGGTTGCCCGGGCAATGATACTGATGGGGAGCAGGAATGCAAGAGCGGTGGACACAACCATCATAAGGACAATGCCGTACTGGTGGGCCCGCATCGACAGGGCACAGGCCTTTCCTCTCCCCCAGAGATCGCAGACCAGCGCAGTACCCATTGCATGGTAAAGCGCACTGAGCGTGGACATTGCAGCTGCGAGCAGGGTGAGCATGAAGATCACCACAAAGATATCAGGCATTGCCCCGTTGATGAAGAGCGGCATGATCGCATCCACATTTCCTCCGGCAGCATCAATAGCGATCTGGCCTGAGGTCTGGAAGAAGTACACGTTGCTGAGCGCACCGACCGTGAAGGCGACCCCGGTCATCATCAGGATGAATGGACCGCCGACAAGCACTGCCCGGTTCAAGGACTTGTTGTCCTTTGCCGTCATGAACCGCACAACCAGCTGGGGCTGCGCGAGAACCCCGATACCCACACCCATGACCAGTGTCGTGACAAGGGTGAACCAGATCGGGGATCCAAGTACGGGCATGGTGGTCCAACCCGTCATTCCCTGATCTGCAAGAGCTTTTGGGACAAGGTCTGCCATATTCGTGAGTGCCGCGGCTCCTGCCGAGAAGCCGCCGACAATCATAAGGGTGAGGGCGAGGAGGACGGTCATGCCGATCAGCATGATCGTGCCCTGGAAAGCATCGGTATACATGACTGCGATAAGGCCCCCGAATACCACATACACTGCCGTGATCAGTGCAAAGAGGATGAGCGAGGATGTGTACGGGATACCGAGCGTCGGCTCGATAAACCGTGCTCCTCCGATGAGGATCGCGGCAGTATAGAGCGGCATCGAGATAACAATGATGAAACCCGCGATATACTGGAGGAGCGGGGACTTGTAGATCTTGCACATAAGGTCAGGAAACGTGACCGCAGACAGCCGCTGCCCGATCTCCCGGGTCTTCTTGCCGAACAGGACGAAGGCAAGGAGGATCCCAAGACCAATGTTCAGGACGGTAAGCCAGATGAGCCCCATCCCCATGTTTGCCGCCGCTCCCCCAAAGCCGATAATAGCAGAGGTGGAGATGAACGTTGCACCGTACGAGAGCGCAATGATGACCGGGTGGCTGTCCCTTCCGGCAACCAGGTAATCCTCGCTGTTCTTCGTCTTTTTATAGCCGATGTACCCGATGACGAGCGTTGCTGCGAGGTACAGCAGGACCAGCGCCGTCATCGTCAGGGAATTAACTGCCATCGCTGTTGCCCCCCTTGTTCCAGTTCAAGAGACCATACACAATACACGCCAGCGCTAAGCCGACGGCAAGACCATAGCCGATCAATATCTGCGGGTCTGGAATTCCAAGAATCATGAGAAAACCTCTGGTAAACTCTTCATCACGCCATTACCAGGGGACCTGAAAGAGGAGGTCCCCTATCTAAAGGAGAATGCGAAGCACGGGCTCGGGATAGAAACGGTATTACAAGCCCGTGGTGATTTCATTGCTTACCGGTAAATACTCTGGAAATAACGCTATATATGTGTTTTTAAGTTGTATCCTGCAGGACAGGGAACTCAATTCGTTGTGCAAATCTCATAAGAAAGACCATATCGGTTGAGGCTCAACGCTCTCACAGGTAACCGTGTCATCCGTCTTTTCCCTGCTCCACGAATCCCTCCAGCAGGTACTTGCCCGGCGGCTGGACTGGGCCGAGCTGCGTGAGGTGCAGGAACTCTCGTACGCTGCCGTTGCCGCCGGGAATGATACCCTGGTCATCGCGCCGACTGCCGGCGGGAAATCGGAAGCTGCCCTGATCCCGGTCATGGACGATCTTCTCAAACACGGCCGGCCCGGTGTGGCCTGCCTTTACCTTGCCCCATTGAAAGCCCTGATCAACGACCAGGAAGAGCGGTTCTCTGCATTCTGCATACCCACTTCCCTTTCCGTTATGAAATGGCATGGAGACGTATCCCGCGGCGAACGTTCATGGAAAGACGGCGAGCCCCCGCATATCCTGATGATCACCCCTGAATCGCTTGAGGTTCTTCTCCAGGAGCCCGCTCTCTCATCCGCCCTTGGCCAGGTCAGGTATATCATCGTGGATGAACTCCACGCGTTCGTGGAAACAGAGCGGGGCGTCCACATGAAAGTGCTGCTCGACCGGTTGGACAGGATTGCCAAAAAGAAGATCCAGCGGATCGGCCTCTCCGCCACTACGGGGAACCCTGGTGAGGTCCTGCGCTGGTTGTCCGATAACCGCCACGGGGAGGCGCTCGTATCGGTTCCCGCTGACCCGCAGGAGAAGCACTTCCGGTTCATCGTTGAGCCGGAGGAGGCAAAAAGGACCGCTGCCCTGGCCAGGATCGTGACCGGTAAGAAGGCGCTTGTTTTTGTGAACAGCAGGAGCAGTGCAGAACAGCTGGCGCAGGCCCTTGCCGGCCGGGTAAAAAACCTCAGAATCCACCATTCATCCCTCTCCACGGAGACACGGAAATCTGCAGAAGATATCTTCTCGGCTGAAGGGGGGGCCTGCATCATCTGTACGAGCACTCTTGAGCTTGGGATCGATATCGGGGATCTCGATATCGTGGTCCAGGTGGGGCCGCCGTTCACCGTCTCTTCTTTTCTCCAGCGGATGGGACGGAGCGGACGGCGGGGGAAGGCGGCAAATGTTGCCTGGATCCTGAAAAATCCCTGCGAGCTTCTCTCCAGCTGTGCCATCATCGAATGCGCCATGGAGAGGCAGACGGAGAACCTTGTCCCCCAAAAAAAGCCCTACCCGGTTCTTCTCCAGCAGCTCTTCCTGTACCTGCACCAGAAAAAGTCCGCAAGCCCCCGGCAGATTCAGGCAGAACTGCTCTCGCATCCGGTCTTTTCTTCAATCGGGAAGCACGAGCTCAAAAGCCTACTCTCCCACCTTATAGACGAGGGGTATCTCACTGCTGACGGCGAATTGCTGATGCCGGGAAACGAAGCTGAGCGGGTCTTTGGCCGGTCCAACTGGAAGGACCTCTTTTCAGTCATCAGCAGCGCGGGAGAGTACCGGGCGGTGACTCCCGAAGGAGACATTATCGGCAACCTGGATGCACGGTTTATCCGGAGCCATGATTCCGGAGGGATCTCGCTGGGGGGCCATTCCTGGTCAGTAATCAAGCGTGACGAAGAACACAATCTTGTCGTAGTAGTACCCGGAGAGACCGCCCCGCCCCGCATATTCTGGACCGGCAGTGGCGGGGAGGAGGGGTTCTCAACGCTTGTCTGCCAGAGGATACAGAAGATCCAGGCGCGGGGGGGATCCTGCCTGCCTCTCGCAGAACCGGAACAGGAGACCCTGACAAAGCTTTCCGGACAGATGCCGGAGGGTGCAGGAGAGACCGGCCTTCATGTCTTTTTGCACATGACCCACCAGAAAAAGGAAGTAATTATTTACTCTATGCAGGGCAGCAGGTTCAACCAGGTGCTCTCACTCGTACTAAAACGGGAGCTGGGCAAAACGGTTCAGGTGCGGTACAACGATTTCTCTGTCCGGGTTCTGCAGGCAGGTAAGGGGGAAGAAGCCGTAAAACGGGTCTATTCGACCCTTCAGGGATTCAGAGAACTCTCCCGGTCAGCCATTGGTGATGCCATGCCCATGCCCCGCCAGGAGTCAGGGAAATTTGCCCGGCTGCTCCCGCTCCCGCTCTACCGCGAGATGATTCTCTCTGACTATTATCACATTGACGAATTTATTGACCGCCTGAGGGATATTCCCCTGTCCGCAGGAAGCGGGGACATTTCCGGGAGAGCCCGTCGGGGCAGGGACGGGGAGTCCGGATAAATGCAAGTTTATCCTGTCAGGATCCTGCCACCATATGTTTAATTATTCCTTTACCGAGATTACAGTATGAAAAAGGTAGTGGTAATTCTCCTCATAGTTGCAATACTGGCACTTGCCTCAGGCTGCTCCCAGCCGGCCCCGGCACAGCAGCCTCCCTCCACCCCAGCTCCGGCCCCGGTCACAACCCGTGCAACAAGTGCTACCTATCTCCCGACAACAACGGCCCCGGTAGCCACGAACGCACCCTCGGTATCGGATAACACGATCACCATAAGCAAAATGGCATTCAATCCCTCAACACTGAAAGTAAAGGCCGGTGTCAATGTCCGTTGGGCCAATGAGGATAGTGTGATCCACCGGATCAAGTTCCCGGATAGCGTGCAGTCACCAATCCTGGCAGTGGGGCAATCCTATACCAGGGCCTTTGAAACACCCGGGACGTATGATTATACCTGCAGCATCCACCCGTCCATGCAGGGAACCATTATTGTTGAGTAAATTATGTTTGCGGAGGTCACGTACGCCCCGATCCTGGGAAAGCCCCTTATCCTTTACCTGGGTGTGCTGACGCTCCTTGGCTTTCTTTTCACGGCCTCTGTCGCCATATTAAACCACAAGGGGATTCACACGATCCCGTTCCGGTGGCATATGCGGTGTGCAGCGATATCGATCGTGCTTGCCATGGTGCATGGTTCTCTTGGAATACTTGCATACTGGTAACAGAAAAAAAGACGGGTCGGGAGAGCTTGGATTACAGTCCGATTAAGCGGAGAATCGCACCGACAAGGATACCGAACATCGAGGTTGAAGCCGATAGCATCCCAAGGAGGATATACCCTGCAATCGCACCAATCTTCAGGGGCATATAGGTACGGTTGAGGTTGAGTCTCCGTATAGCGCGAAACGATTTCGCATCGCCAGAGATTGCCGGTTTGTTCTTTTTTATCCGGATCATAATTTCACCATACCCTTCCGGGCCCCTTCATTCTGAAGAGGGCCCCGACATTTACTACCATATGATTAGAACATGTAGTATTTATTAATTTTTAAATTCCCAAAAATTAAAATCATGGGTTATAATTAATTTTTTCATGAAATACGGCCAAATTTCCCTTATTTTCCCCATTTCCCGTGCATGGCTGAAAAAGACTGGAAAAAACTGACAGATACGGCCTTTTTTACCAGATTATGCCCCTTGAGGCGGGGCGGGTTGTCCATGAAAGTATCGGGGAAACAGGGACTCCCGGAAAAACGCCGAGGGGGAGATTTGAACTCCCGAGGCGCGAAGCGCCAGTAGCTTTCGAGGCTACCGCCTTCCCGGGCTAGACTACCTCGGCACCCGATTCTCTTATTTTTCCCATCAATTGCTCTAATAGTTATCTGATGCGAAAAGCATCAGGTGATGCGATGTTAAAAAAGGGGGATATTACATACCGGGCATGCCGGCACTCTTTCCGCCCTGCTGGGTGATCATCATGTCATCGACACGGATGAGCATGATGGCAGTTTCAGACGCACTCTGGATTGACTGGCGCTTGGACCGGAGGGGTTCAATCACGCCTTCTGCAAGCATGTCCACAACTTTTCCCTCGTACACGTTCAGGCCGGCATTCTTCTTGCCCTTGGAGTGAACGTTCTTGAGCTCTACCAGCTTGTCAATCGGGTTATACCCGGAGTTCTCTGCAAGGGTCCGGGGAATTGATTCGAATGCCGTTGCATAGGCTTCAAGAGCAATCTGAACCCGTCCGCCAACGGTCTGGGCATAGTCCCGGATCTTCATGAGGAGCTCAGTCTCGACTGCGCCGCCACCGACAACATAGGTTCCATCCTCGATGGCATCCATAACTACCCTGGTACCGTCAACGACAGCCCGCTCAAGCTCGTCAAGGAGGTAATCGCTCGTTCCGCGGAGCAGGATGGTGGTGGTCTTGGGGTTCTTGCACCCGGAGATCCTCGTAACCTTGCCTTCGTCGTCTTCCTCCACAAGCTCAGCGGTTCCGAGATCCTTTGCGGTGAGGGATTCAGGCTTGTTGACAATCGTTGCATGGAGGGCACGGCTTGCGTATTTCATGTCCTTTTCAGGAACATCCTCGATTGCAAGGATACCTGCCTTGGCAAGGTAGAACTGGGCTGCATCCGAGATCCCTTTCTGGCAGAGGAGAACATTTGCCCCGCTCGCGATGACCGCATCTGCAAGCGTCTTCAAGGCTTCGCGCTCCTGCTCGCTGAATGCAGTAATCTGCTCGGCTGAGGAGATCTTGATCTTTGCCTTAACCTGGGTCTTGGTGATCTCAAGGGGTGTTGCAACAAGGGCAACCTTGGCCTTTGTTATCTTCTTCGGCATCCCGTCATGGGCCCGGACCTTATCGATGACAACGCCGCGGATCATCTCAGCGTCATCCATTGCGGCACCCTTCTGCTTCTTGATCATCACGTCTTCTTCGTCAACAGAGTATTTCCCGTTCGTCTTTTCGGCAACGGTCATGACTGCATCGACAATAATGCCGTCAAGTTTTCCCTTGACCTGCTCAATCGATTTTCCCGTGATTGCAGTATCAGCGATCTTGAGCAGGGTCTTCCGGTCGGACGGGTCTACTTTCAGGGAGAGGCTGCTCGTAATTTCGAGTGCCTTCTCCATACCCATGCGGTAACCCTGCGCAATGACGGTCGGGTGAATACCCTGTTCGAGCATGGCCTCTGCCTGCTCCATCAGGGCTCCGACAATGATGACCGCCGTGGTAGTCCCGTCGCCGACTTCATCGTCCTGCGTTCTTGCTACTTCGATAACCATCTTTGCGCCGGGGTGCTGAACGGCTATCTCACTCAGGATTGTGGCACCGTCGTTTGTTATGACAATATCACCAGAACCGCTGACAAGCATCTTGTCCATACCACGGGGGCCGAGGGTTGACCTGACAGCACCGGCGATTGCTTTTGCTGCCGCAATATTCGAGCGCTGGGCTTCCTTCCCGTAATTACGCTCTACATTTTCTTTTAGGATGATAATTGGCTGTCCAGATAGCATAATGGATCCTCCGATGTTGTAAAAGGTGGAATTGAACTTCTATATAAACGTGCGTATGGTTGTTCCGGAAAAAAGGGAAGATCAGTCAATACGGGAAATTTTAAACAGCGAATAGACCGGTACTCCATCCACATCCTTGATACCGCGCTTATCGAATATCACCCAGATCGCAACCGGTACTGCATTGTGTTTCTTGAGATACTTCACAACTTCCAGCATCGTGTTCCCCGAGGTTATCGTATCATCGACAATGATACAGCGCTGGTTATGGACTGCTGCAAAATTCCCGCTGATGGATCCTGTCGGCTGCTTGCTCTGGTTCTGTTTGGCCGGGTGATAAATTGCAAGCTGGGCAGCTTCCTGGGCGGCTATGAGTGTTGCTAGCGGGATTCCTGAAATGGCAATACCAACAAAAACATCTGCAACCGGAGATTCGCCGTTCTCCTGGCTCTGATCCTGATTGTAACGGCTCAGGAGCATCTGCGCAGTTCCTTCGAGAAGGGGGGCATGGCTTGATACGGCAGTCCAGTCGATGTGAACATCTTTTGGGGCGGCAGTCCCTTTTGCCTGGGTCAGGAGCCACGTCACCGTCTCCATGGAAAGGGAGAGTTCATCTGCAATCTGACCCGGGCTGTGCCCATCCGCAAGGAGTATTCTGGCCCTGCCAATCAGATCGTCAAGGGAAGACATGAAAAAAGATTCGCCGGTATCTATTTAAGTTTTCTTTTAATCAGTGCACCGCAGATCGGGCAGTCCCCGTCATGCCCGTAGTATTTGCCGCAGCCGCTGCACCGGTATTTCCAGCGGACCTTCCTAGCTTTCCTCTGGAGAATCGGGTGGGTTTCCAGATTCATGACACCGGCCACATTCTGGATGGCAAAATCATCGGTATAAAGGGTTGCACCCAGTTCAAGGGTAAGGGCCAGGAGTTCTTCATCCGTCTTTGAGATGACCCCGCTGTCACGGGAAGTCTTTGCTGCCAGCCGGACTGCAGTCATACTCTCCGGTCCGGGTGACACCACCCGGAGTCCGCCTGCGCATAATTTCTCAAAGTTGCCTTTTGCCCGAATATCAAGAAGCTCATCGCATACCGAGGGGGTTGTATACAGTTCACCCACCAGGGGAATTTCAGAGAAGAATACACTCGCATCGAGCACTGCTTTCATATCGCTAACGCCACCGGCAAAAAAGGAACGGCAATTGTTCTTCGGAGCTCACGGGGTTTTAAGGGCATGCGCAATCCCGTCCGCTGCGGATAGTTTGCTGCACGCCCGCTCAATGGTGTCACTGCAGACCACATCCCGGATCCCGGTTGCCATGAGGCGGGCATATGCTCCTCCTGTCAGGACGCCGTGGACACACGCAGCATATACATCGTCTGCCCCCTGCCCGTAGAGCATGCCTGCCGCGGTGGCGATGGTGCCACCGGTTGAGATGATATCATCGACAATGAAAACCGACCGCCCTTTCGCACAGAGTTGTTTTGGCGCCATCTTCACCTCAACCCCGCTCAACCGCGTCTTTTCCAGGTGGTCAACATCCCATCCCCCGACGGAGGCTACCTGCCGGGCAAAGGCAAGTGCCCCGTCATCGGGAGAGAGGATGAGCGGGTTGTCGAGATCCAGGGTTCTTATGTACTCCCCAAGATCCCGGGCAACCGAGATGTCCCGTGCCGGGATGGAGAAGTACCTGAGCACATCCCGGTCATGTATGTTTACCGTCGTAATATCCGATATCCCCCGGCTGAATACCTGCGCAACGGCCCGGATACTGATCGGTTCGCCGGCATGGAACCGTTTATCCTGGCGGGCATATGCCAGGTAGGGAACAACCAGCCGGTTAACTGAACTGTCACAGGCATCGATCAGGAGCAGGAGCTGGACAAGCGCATCATTGTCGACAACACTCCCGACAATGATCATCTCATCGTCAGGAACTCCCGCACGCAGGTAGTGTTCGCCGTCAGGAAACCTGGAATATGTTACCTCCACAACGGTTGTCTTGAGTGCCCGCGCAAGCCGGGTGGCAAAAACCTGGGATCTCTCAGTGCTGATTACTTTCATACTATCATTCCTTGGCCCGGTCCGGCAGGGGGGCAGGGGTTGTCCGGTTGGATATGAATATTTTCGATATTTGGTATTGTAGTTTTTTACGCAAAACGCATTAAAAGGGGCTGTTCATTTATGATCGGTCATCCAGCTCCTCTGGCTTGGGATCAGCTGAAAGTACTTAAACTATCATGAGACAAATTATATGAAAATCCAAGGGGAAAAAAGAGGGCAAAACCGCAATGGAAGATCCTGAACAATCATCTCCGCAGCCACAACAGGCAGCACCGGAAAGCGCTGTCGTGGAAGCCGCAACAGCTGACGGCATTGTTGCAACATCATCGCAGATAGAGGTCCCGCAGAAACTCATCGACCAGGTGATCGGTCAGGAGCATGCGGTGGAAGTGATCAAGAAGGCCGCCATCCAGCGCCGGCATGTCATGATGATAGGCAGCCCTGGTACCGGCAAGTCGATGCTTGCAAAAGCCATGGCCGAACTCCTGCCAAAAGAAGAGCTACAGGACATCCTTGTATACCCCAACTCCGATGACTCCAACAACCCGGTTATCCGTACGGTTGCATGCGGCCGGGGAAAACAGATTGTCGGTGCCCACAAGGCAGAAGCAAAGAAGAAGACCCAGTTCAGGCAGACCCTCCTGATGCTCCTGCTGCTCGGTATCGCAGGATACGCTATCATCACCATGCAGCTCCTCATGGGGCTGATCGCGGGAGCGTTTGTCTTCATGGCCCTGCGCTATACCACGCCCCGGGAAGAGGCAATGGTGCCCAAGCTCCTTGTCTCGAACGATACCAAGAGCATTGCACCGTTTATAGACGGTACTGGTTCGCATGCCGGCGCCCTCCTTGGAGATGTCAGGCACGATCCGTTCCAGAGCGGGGGGCTTGAAACGCCGGCCCATGACCGTGTCGAAGCAGGGGCTATCCACCGGTCAAACGGCGGCGTGCTCTTCATCGACGAGATCAATACACTCGATCCTCACTCCCAGCAGAACCTCCTCACTGCTCTCCAGGAGGGGGAGTTCCCCATTACCGGCCAGAGCGAGCGCTCAAGCGGGGCTATGGTCCGAACGGAGCCGGTTCCCTGCAGGTTCGTTATGATTGCAGCAGGAAACCTGGACGCCATCCAGGGGATGCACCCTGCACTCCGCTCGCGTATCCGGGGATACGGATATGAAGTGTACATGGCGGAGAGCATGGATGACACCGAAGAGAACCGGAAAAAATATATCCGGTTCATTGCGCAGGAAGTGAAAAACGATGGCAAGATCCCTCACTTCGACCAGAGCGCTATCGAAGAGATTATCCGTGAGGCCCGCCGGCGTTCCAACCGCAAAGGTCACCTGACCCTCAAGCTGCGTGATATGGGAGGCCTCATCCGGGTTGCCGGGGATATCGCCCGGCAGGAGAATGCACCGATCACTACCGCGGCTCACGTGATTACTGCCAAGAAAACCGCCCGATCTATCGAAGACCAGGTCTCTGATGAGATCACGCGGCACCTGAGGGAATACGAGATGACCGTGGTAGAAGGAACCCGGGTGGGACGTGTGAACGGTCTTGCAGTCACCGGCAGCGATGCCGGGTCAGTCCTTCCCATCATGGCAGAGGTTACTCCCGCACAGGGCGCGAGCGGGACGGTCATCGCCACGGGTATGCTCAAGGAAATTGCGCAGGAATCCATCAAGAACGTCAGCGCAATCCTCAAGAAGTTCACAGGCAGGGATGTCAAAAATATCGACATTCATATCCAGTTCATCGGGACGTACATGGGTGTCGAGGGAGATTCGGCATCGGTAAGTGTTGCAACAGCAGTGGTCAGCGCCATCGAAGGTATCCCCGTCCGGCAGGATATCGCCATGACCGGGTCCCTTTCCGTGCGCGGGGATGTTCTCCCGGTGGGCGGAGTGACCTACAAGATCGAAGCAGCAGCCAAAGCCGGCATCAAGACCGTACTCATCCCCCGGATGAATATCGGGGATGTTCTCATCGAAGAGCGGTTCAAACCCCTTGTCACCATCATTCCCATCGACACAATCGATGATGTTCTGAAGCTGGCGCTGGTACCTGAGAATTCAGACGGTTTCCTCACCAAACTCCGGAAGATGGCGATGAGACCCACAGCCATCCTTCCCGAAACCCCTGCGATCAACCAGACCACGGCCTGAGTGCAATGCAGGGCATCACGTATTTTGACCTGCGCCATGTCACGGGAGAGAGCACCCACATCGACATCGATAACAGCGTGGTGGAGTCGGCCGGGACTTCTTTTACCAATATCGCGGTCCTCCGCGTCCTCTCGGGCCACGGGTGGGGAATCCTCCAGATTGACAACTACACCCCGTGCAAAGGGAAAAAATTTGAAGATCTCCTGGAACGGGCCCGCCGGCTTGCCGGTATTACCGAAGAGAAGGTCGTGCTTGGCGAGGCTCCAAGCGGTATCCTTCCGGTTCCACCAATCAGAGAAGACCCGTATGAGATCCCCCTGGAAGAAAAATCCGCTCTCCTTGCTGCGATCGAGAAAGGAGCACGGAGCCCGGGGATCGTGAACACCCGGGCAAACTATATCGAGCGGGTCGAGAACGTACACTTCTCCGATAGTTCGGACAATGAATTCTCCTACCGGATGACCAGGTCCGGCTTCAATGTACTCGCAGTTGCATCCCGCAACGGGGATCTCCAGATGGGGTACGAGCGTGAACACTCCATCCACGGCTTCAATCTCCGTCACCAGGAGGATACCGGCAGGAAAGCTGCCACCACCGCACTCGCGCTCTTGGATGCAGGTGCACCCAAAGGGGGAAAACTGCGGGCAGTCCTTGACCCGGAACTTGCCGGTGTATTTGCCCACGAGGCAGTGGGACATGCCAGTGAGGGCGACCTGATTTTTGAGGGGAACTCGGTCCTGAAAGGGAGAACCGGGGAGAAGATCGGGAACGAGATCCTCACTATTGTCGACGATCCGGGCACTCATGAATTCGGTTTTGACCCGGTCGATGCAGAAGGGGTTGCCGTGACCAGGACTGAAATTATCAGAAAAGGCGTGATCAATGCATTCCTGCACAGCCGGGAAACCCTTGCTGCGGTGGGGAATGGTTCGGCCGGCCATGCCCGGGCCATGCCCGGTGAACCCCCGCTGGTCCGGATGAGCAACACCTTCATCGAGGCAGGCGATGCCACCGAAGAAGAGATCTTTGCAGAATGTAAAAACGGCATCTTCCTCAAAGGTTCCCGGGGCGGACAGGTTGACCCGGGGCGGGGTGTCTTCCAGTTCAATGCTGAATACGGGTACCTCATTGAGAACGGGGAGTGCACGCGCATGGTCAGGGACGTATCATTATCCGGCGAGATCCTCACAACCCTGCACGGGATCGTCCTGTGCGGAAACAAACGGGTGATGAGCCCGGGCTATTGCGGCAAGGGCGGGCAGAGCGTTCCTGTCAGCGACGGGGCGCCGCATATACTTTTAACTGACGCGGTGGTGGGTGGCAGTGGACTGGATTGATCAGCTGATACAGGAAGGCACAAAAGCCGTTGACGAAGTCGAGGTCTATTACGGCGAAGGAACCAGCGTTTCGGCAGACTTAAAGAAACGAACCATCCACCTTGCCACGAATTCCATTGACTGCGGGCTGGGTATCCGGGTAATCCACAAGGGACAGATCGGATCATCGAGTACCAGCAATCCCGGCCAGTGGCGGAAGTGCCTTGCTGCAGCAATTGCCAGCTCAAAGCTTGCAACCGCCCAGGCATGGGAGGGGTTGCCGGAGCAAAAACCCCTTCCGGAAATCCCGTCATCATTCGACCCCACGATGAAGATAGAACCGGAATCTGCCCGCGATCTCCTTTCCCGCATGTTAGAGGGGGCAGAAACGCACCCGGCCGATGTGACGTCGGGATCTGCAGGGCTTTCCTCTGTGGAAGTAACGCTTGCCAACAGCAACGGGATCCGTTACACTGACCACCATACCGGCGTTTCCCTGTCGCTCGAGGCTATTTACAAACAATCGACAGGGTACGAGTTTGACAGTGCCTGGTCAGTCTCCATGGTAGACCCGGCTGCAGTCGGGGAACGGGCAACATTCTTTGCCCGGAATTCATCGGAGGGAGAAGAGATCGCAACCGGCGAATACGACCTGCTCCTCTCGCCTCTGGCCTATGCAGAACTCCTCGGGGGAGTATTTGTTCCGGCACTGAGCGGGCGAAGTGTCCATGCAAAACGCTCCCGGCTCGGGGAGTTCCTGGGAAAATCGGTAGTTTCAGAACAGGTTTCCATGTATGACGACCCCCACCGGCCCGGTCCTGGCGGCAGTATTGCGTGGGATGCTGAAGGCATCCCCACCCGGAGGATCGATTTTGTCAGGGACGGGGTACTGCAGTGCTTTGCCTATGATCTCAAGACCGCTTACCGTTATGGCCGGAAGAGCACGGGAAGTGCAGTACGGGGCGGATCCAACGGTCTCCCCTCAATCGGGCATCACAATTTTGTCGTTGATGGCGTCCGCAGCTGTGTGGATGACTCCCGGGTGCTGTACGTGAACAACCTTATCGGGGCCCATACCGCAAACCCCCTGAGCGGGGATTTCTCGGTCGAACTCTCCAATGTGTTCTGGATGGAGAACGGAGAGTTCCAGGAGCCGGTCCGGAGTGCTATGTTTTCAGGCAACGTATTTGATCTCCATCACCATATTGCGGGTATGAGCCAGAAGAGCAGGACCGTTGGTTCGTGCATTCTTCCGTCAATAAAAATTAATAATCAGCATATCATTGGTAAATAGGAAAATATTATGGCAGACTTGCTTGTTGCAGTAATTCTCATTGTCCTGATTCTAGCAATCGTCTGGTTTCTGGTCAAGAGACTCACTATTCTGATTGTAAACGCCATCCTTGGGATCGTCTGCCTCTTCCTTCTCAACTTCCTTCACGTGATGCAGTGGATCGGCAAACCTGACCTCGGGTATAATCTGGCAACTATTCTCATTTGTGCAGTAGGCGGTCTTCCCGGAGTCCTGATTCTCGTCCTCCTCAATATCCTTGGAATAACGATTTAAAAAAAAACCTGCAGCGATCAGAAGACGTTCGCTTCCGAATACACGTCCACCCGGTCCTGCATCAGATCATAGGGCTTGATCTCCCGGGAATGGGCGGACATTCTCATTTTTACCACTTCCAGTGCAAGATGGACATCGCTTAAGTCGGACGGACGGACATAGCGGAGCAATATTACCGTATCAGACAGGTACTCAATGAGTGCGTGCCGGCTCGAGAAGACATTGTCCCGGTCGGTTTCCGAAGTCATCACGATGGTGCACTGCTTGTCGCGGAGCCCTTCAATGAAACGGAACATCTCCTGCCGGCGTTCGGAATCAGTGGTGAAGAGATCTTCGAAAAGGGAGATGGGATCAATCACAACCCGGCTTGCTTTGACTTTCTGGATGAGTTTTGGCAGCTCGTTCTTGATGCGGTTGTTGGCAAGATTGAAATCCGTGGGATCGAGCTTTATCACAAACAGGGTCTTATTCAGGAACGGGGCCACGTCCCAGCCTTTCTGCTTCATGTAATACAGGATGCGCTCTTCCCGTTCTTCGAGGCTGATATAGATGATGCTCTCACCTTTTTTAAGACCGTCCCATACAAATTCCAGGGAGAACGTGGTTTTCCCGGTACCATAGGTTCCGATGATCGAGCAGATACTGCCTGCAATAAGTCCCCCTCCAAGCATGTCGTCGAGACCGACAATACCGACTTTGACACGCTCAAGACTCATATGACCACCCGGATATTCCTCACTTCAAACCCGGCCTGGGTTGAGATCTTGACGGCAAATTTCACGAGATCACGTTCTTCGAGGTGAGGCATGACACCACGGAATTTCTCAAAATACATCACCCTCTGACGCCTGGCGCCGGCAGTCTCCTCCCACTTGAAAAGTACTACGGCATCAGCAATATCCGCAAGCTCCTTTTCCCGGGAAGGATCAAGGATCCCCTGGCTGAGCAGGAGATAGGTAGTGATTCCCCGTTGCTTGGAGACCCGCTGCAAGCCCCGTAAAAACCCGGTAAGGTTCTGCCAGATGTTCGGGATCGCCGACTGGGTTGCAATATCGGTGACAGAGTCCAGCACGATCAGGCTGTTGGGTTTGATACTGTTAATAACATTTGAGAGCTGGAAAAGGATGCCCTCTTTCCCGGACCGGTTCTGGAGCCGGGTAATAATATCACTGTGACTGTACCATTCGTCAGGTACAACACTGTTATCGAAATACATTTCTGATAGATCATCGAATCCGATTTCACTCACGAGCTTATCGAGATCGTCGATCTTAAAGGAATTGATCATCTCCTGGCGGACATCCTCCTTGACCCGGGTGAATGTGATGTACCGAACCTCTTCAGGAACCTCGGCATCCGTAAGGGGTTTCTTCTCTTTCATCAACTCCAGCACATTCACAATCGAACTGTAGGTGAATTCGTAACTGCCGGCGCCGATATCCCCGAGAAGAAGAATTACAGAGCCCCGGGGAACCCCTCCGTTGAGGATGGGATCGAGGGATGTGATTCCGGTGGGTGTTTTTTGTTTCACGGTTTCCTGCATCAGATTGCCTCACCTATGATGAACCAGGTTTCCTGCGTACAAGGAACTTTAACGGTCGTATAATAAATATATCTGTATCAATGAGATTATAACCAGAGCCAGACAGAACAAACGCCCGGTGTTTTAAGGGTTATATTATTATATAGAATGCTCTCCCGATTTAATAAACGGGACACGCAAATTTTCGGGGATGGGTCGAAAACTACCATGAAGATTCCAGAGGGCTTTAGATCATTGTTTCACAAAAAAGGCAGCGGGGAGGAGAAAGCGGATGTGGTCCTTCCCGCTGGAGAAATCAAGCAGGATATAACGACGATAACGCCGGTTCCTGCCCCTGAAAAACCCTCCTCCCCAGACCCGGAAAGTACTCAGAAAGCACCAAAGAAGATACCAAAAGTTTTTACATCACTGTTTCAAAAAACCCGCAAAGGAGAAAAGAGTAAGGCAGGAGCGGATCCCGTTGCTGAAGCCGGGCTGGATGCAACAACGATAACGCCGGTTCCAACTCCAAAAAAGTCCGGCTCATCATATCTTCGCTATTTTGATTTCCGGAAAGACCCTGAGAAGCTGGTCATAGAGGAATACGATTTTGACCGACACGGCACTCTGACTGAAGCTGCGCTGCCTGAAAATTACGAAAATGTTGATGAATACTGGGTGCAAAAGGGCTGCTCGCTTATTGTGATAGCCCTCAATAAGAAGACCAACCTGAATGAATACCTCCTGTTTGAACCAGCACTTTCGGATTTCGAGTACGAACTGCTCGAACGGCTCCATGAAGACCTGCGGGATGTGCTGATCCTCGCCACGGAAGATCTCAAAAAAGACAAGCGGCGAATCCTCCTTGAAAAAATCCAGAACCTTGTCATCGATTACGGGCTTGACCTGGAACCGCTTACCCTCTTCAAGCTCCATTATTACCTTATCAGGAATTTTATCGGATGGTCCAGGATCGATGCCCTGATGAAGGACCCCCTTCTTGAGGATATTTCATGCGATGGCAACAAGGTTCCCGTTTTCCTGTACCACCGGAAATACCGGAATATTAAAACCAACATCGCGTTTGATGCCGATGTCCTGAACTCCCTGGCCATTGCGCTTGCCCAGCGATCCGGCAAACATATATCCACCGGTTCACCGATCATTGACGCCACCCTCCCGGAAGGGTCCCGTTTGCAGCTCACATTCGGCTCCGAAGTCACGACACGGGGCACCTCATTCACGATACGGAAATTCCGGGAGGAGCCGTTCTCCCCGATAGAACTGATGGATATTGGCACATTCAATGCCGATGCCCTCGTCTTCTTCTGGCTGGCAATCGAGAACAACAAGAGCCTCCTTTTTATCGGGGGAACCGCATCGGGAAAGACCACCTCGCTGAATGCAGTATCCCTTTTCATTCCGCCGGTGGCAAAAGTGGTCAGTATTGAAGATACCCGTGAAATCACGCTCTTCCATGACAACTGGATCGCGAGCGTGACGCGTGAGGCGCTGACCGAGGGCGGAAATTCCATCAACATGTTTGACCTCCTCCGTTCTGCCATGCGTCAGCGGCCCGAGTTCATCCTTGTCGGCGAAGTGAGAGGGCCGGAAGCCCAGACCTTATTCCAGGCTATGAACACCGGCCATACAACCTTCTCAACCATGCATGCTGGAGGAGTAGATGCGGCTATTCACCGTCTGGAAAGCGAACCCCTGAACGTTCCGCGGAACATGATGCAGGCATTGAACATCATCAGCGTCCAGGCCCTGATTTACCGGGGAGTTGAACGGGTCCGCCGGGTCCAGGAGATTGTCGAGATCGCCGGGATCGATCCCTCCACCGGGAACCTCCAGATTAATAATGTCTTTATATACGACCCGGTCCACGACATCATCATGTACACGGGGCGATCGCAGATCTATGCCGATATCGCTGACAGGAGGGGCTGGACACGGGACCAGCTTGAATCCGAGATCGGGCTCCGGAAGTCTATCCTGGATGCAATGAAACAACAGGAGATCACTGATTATATCTCGGTAGCATCGCTCTTCCACGCATATAATATCAGTGCTCCGGCAGTGCTTTCAAATCTCGGGGATCTCCGCAAGGTATTGCAATGAATGGAAGAGAATATGTCCGGAAATGGATCAACCGCGATCCCATCCGGTATAATACCCTGCATAACGACATGCTCTCTGCCCGGGTGGGCCTGACTCTCGAACAGTATGTCTGGAAATCGATCAGGATCTCGATTGCTGCAGGGATTCTTTTCGGTATCCTGGGGTACTTTGTCAGTTTTTTCCTGACCGCCCAGTTAATTTCAACAAAGGGGGGGATCTACAATGTTCTCAACATTCCTCTCCCGGTCTTTTTTAATACCCTTTACCCGTTCGAGTACATCCAGATAATCGCTATCATCATTTCGTTTATCATAGGGGTGTATTTCGCATACTTCCTGATGCTCAAACTCCCCGGCATTGAGAAAGGGAGCCGGGCCATCAAGATCAATCTCACCCTTCACAACGCTGTCGCCTACATGTATGCAATGCGGAAAGGGGGGGCCCAGCTGATGGTCATCTTTCGCTGCCTCTCGGAGAGATCCAACATTTACGGAGAAGTTGCTCTCGAGTTCCGGCAGATCGTGAGGGATGCCGACTTTTTCGGGTATGATGTAGTAACAGCGATCCGGCACCTGGCAGAAACCACCCCCTCGGAGAAATTCAAGATCTTCCTTGACGATCTCCTCTCAGTTATCGAGAGCGGGGGGGACATGGCAGACTTCCTTTCCATACGGGTACAACTCTACCAGGAAGAGGCAAAGTTTGAGCAGAAACAGTTCCTCAATGTGCTTTCCCTTGTTGCCGAAGCCTATGTCACCCTCTTTGTTGCCGGTCCGCTCTTCCTCATTATTATCATGGTTGTCATGGGAATGGTGGGGGGTGGTGCAACAATCCAGCTGGCCGTCGTAACCTACGCAGTAATGCCCATAGGATCGGTCATTTTTATCCTTCTCATCGATCTCATCTCGATGAAGGGCGAGAAAACCGAACGGTTCACCAAGGTGAAGTGGCTCCACACCTACAGCGATGTCAGGATCTGCAGGAAGGACAACGAACAACACCAGTTCGACCAGCTCAAAAAATACGACCGGGTCCGGAATATCGTCAACAATATCAGGCATCCTTTTGAGAGTTTCGTAACGAACGTCAACTACACTTTTTATGTGACAATCCCTGTCGCTGCAGCCTATATCATCCTCACCCTTATAAACGTCCCTCATTACAGGAACATTGAGACCTATATAAACGTTGTCGACGATCACATCGTCATTGCAATCCTGATCGTGATGATCCCGTACGCGATTTTCTACATGCTCTGGTCAAGGAAAGTCCTGGGCATCCAGGAGCTTATTCCGGATTTTCTGGAGAGGATGGCGGGGATAAACCAGGTGGGGCTGACGGTTGCCCAGGCGATTACGATCATGGTGAACACCAATCTCGGCCTGCTCAGTTACGAGATCCGGCGGATCAAGCGGGACATGGACTGGGGGGCGAATTTTACCGAGGCACTCATGCGGTTTGAGGAGCGGATCAGTACACCGGCGATAGCCAGGACGGTCACGCTTATCACCAAGGCAAGCGAGATGAGCGGGCAGATCGGGGAGGTACTCTCGATCGCGTCAAGCGATGCAAAGATGTCCGAAACCTTAAAAAAAGAGCGGCTCAACGAGATGTTCATTTATACCGCAATCGTGTACCTCTCATTCTTTGTCTTCCTTGGAGTGGTGGCTGTCATGACCACCCAGTTCCTGCCGGTACTTACCCATGTTGCACCGAAAGGTGTCCCCATGAGCGGGGCAATGGCCGGCATCGGATCAATCCAGATAGATGTATTCGCACGGCTTCTCTACCATGCATGCCTGGTTGAGGCAATTTTCTCTGGGCTTATTGCTGGACAGATGGGAGAATCATCTGTCGCAGGGGGTGTGAAACATTCCTGCATCCTCCTTGTAATCGCTCTCATTACCTTCAACTTCCTCGTTCAGACCCCTGTATGAGATCAGATGACAGAGAGGGTAGTCAGATATCCTTATATCTTCCCGTGAAGATCTCGTAGTGAGGTGATTGAAGGTGTGCACTGTCGGGGGAGGACCAACGGGGGACCTCAATTTTGACGATAACCGGGTGAAGGGGAAAAGTTACCGCTGTAATGAATGCGAAGAAAAATTCCTCAACATCAACCCGAACAAGAAACCGATCTGCCCCAACTGCGGATCGAATGACGTTACGGAACTATGATCTATCCTCTGGCTGATGAGTATCTGCTCCTCAGCGGAGAACATTCTTTTTTAATTGTCGCACGAGCCGGAGCATTCTTCGGGCTGCGCATAGAGACCTTCGGGGAGGAATACAGCCAGACGGTAGAACCCGATGATCTCGTTGTGGTTTCGGCACCTGAAGGCGGTGCGGTGGAGCCGGCATGCATGCTTGCTGAATTTGTCCGGACATACCACATGCCCCTCATTGTACTCCCAAAAAACCATCCGGGGTCGAAGCGGTTCTCGTATCTGGTCTCTGTCAGTCCGACAATCAATACCAGCTGTTCTATCCGGAGGGGAACCCATCCGGAACAGCACCTGATCTGCTCAAGCATTGAGCTCGCCGGGGTCATACTTGAGGGTCGGCCCGGGGGGGTTGAGATCTCAGGGCTGCCTGAAAAGATTGTGCCCCGGCACCTGAAAACCCATATAACAGCCGAATTTTCCTGACATAGGGAATATTTTCCCGGTTTGTCTTCGGAGCAAATGCCCGTTTGATTGAAAATGACAATACATATATGGTTTTTTTCACCTATTATTGTACTGCCGTGAGAGGAGGGTTGGATGAAGACTGAGGTCCTAAGAGACATCAAAAAAGCTGAAGAAGAGTACCAGACTACCATCAGCAAGGCCCAGGAAGAGAAGAAGCAGAAGCATTCTCAGGCTGAGCTTGAAGCTGATAACCTGGTAACAAAAGCGCAGAGCAATGCAGAACAATACAAAAAGCTGAAACTGGAAGAAGCACGGCACCAGGCGGCACTTAAGCACGCTGAAATCATAAAAAGCGGCAATCAGCGCGCAGCAGCACTCAGGGAGAGAGGGGAAATGAACCTTTCAAAAGCGGTGCAGCTGCTGGTTTTACGGTTTAAGGAGCAGCTGCATGTTAAAGCCTAAGCAGATGAGCCGGCTTCTCATCGCAGCCTCACGGGACCAGATGGCCCCGGTTATTACGGAATTATACCGTCATAACCTGTTCCATATCGAGGAATACGTCGATCAGGGACAGGAAGGCTATGAGGGCTTTAAGATCGGTACGCCTCTTCCGGGAGCAAGCGAGAAGTCCACGGATCTCATCAAGATCCGGGCCATCACCAGTGCGATCTCTGTTCGTGGTGATGATATCGATTCGGTAAAAGTCTGCCCCCAGGCAGAGTTGAAATCAAAGATCGAACGGCAACTCCCGGCTCTTGAACGGGATGTTGAAGACCTGACGGTCCGACGCTCGAAACTTGACACCCGGCTTAAGGATTACGAGCAGAAGATTGCAGAGATCACCCCGTTTGCGAGCATTCCGGCAGACCTGGATCTGTATCACGGTTACAAGAGGTTCGCTGTTTTTGCCGGGTATGTTCCCCATGAAATTACCTTGACCGTGCCCAGCGAGATGCACTTTTCCAAGGGCAAAGAGAAAAATTTCCTTGTTGTAATTGTACCAAGCGAGCAGCGGGGAGAGGTTGAACGCACGCTCCAGGAAGCAGGGTTTCAGTCGGTTTCCATACCCGACGAGTCCGGTTCACCGCAGTCGCGTATTGACCATTACTCAGGGCAGATTGCGGCACTCTCAAAGGAGATTGCAGAGATCAACCTGAAACTTGAAGAAGTCAGGCAGCAGCACACCGAATTCCTTGTCGCATGCGAGGAGTTCCTAAAATCCGAAGTCGAGCAGACTGAGGCCCCGCTCCGCTTTGCAACAACGAAGCAGACGTTCGTTGCAGAAGGATGGGTCCCTACCGACAAGGTTGAAGACGTCAGCAATTCACTGGTCCAGGCAACCGGCGGTAAGATCTATGTTACGGTGTTGCCAACCGACCTGGAACACGATAATGTGCCAGTCGAGTATAACAACCCGTCATTTGCACAACCAACCCAGTTACTTATGGATGTTTACAGCCGGCCCAAGTATACCGAGATAGACCCCACCCTGATGGTTTCCATTGTGTTTCCCATCTTCTTTGGTCTGATTCTCGGGGATGTAGGTTACGGCCTGATATTGCTGGTAATGGCGTTCGCTCTTCGGAAATTCGTGAAAGGTGAAGAAGGCAGGATGCTGCTCACGGTTCTCCGGAATGCAAGTATCTCAAGTATTTTCTTCGGCCTTGTATTCAGTGAGTTCCTCGGATTTGCAATCCCGGGACTGAATCCGCTGATCTATTCCCGCCACCTGATGACAGCGCACGGCGGGCACGGCCCCAACATTCCCGAGCTGATGGTCCTTTCTATCTGGATCGGAATTCTGCAGATATCTGCCGGAAGGATTCTCGGTATGGTGAACCATGCACGACAGGATCACGGTGAACACCGGACAAAAGCAGTGCTGGCTAATTTCGGCTGGCTTGCCGTGATGTGGGGCATCCTTATTGCAATCTGGTCGATTGCAGTCCTGCCGATCATGCCGAACCTTACCACTCTCCCGACTGTTGCGGGCATCAATCCCGGACTCATTGTCGGAGGAGTACTCGTCATTGCAGGAGTCATATTCATTGCACGGGACTCGGTCCTTGAAGTTGTTGAAATCCCGACGATCATTTCCCACGTGCTATCCTATGCCCGTATCGTCGCGGTCGGGCTCTCATCGGTTGCCATTGCCATGGTCGTCAACTTTATGGCAATCACGATGTTCATCGAGCCCCAGCTGAAAAGTATCTCAATTGTCGGAGTCGTCATCATCCTTGTCGGGGTCATGATATTCCTGCTCGGGCATACCCTGAACCTGGCACTCGGTATCCTGGGTGGCGGACTCCACTCGATTCGTTTGCATTATGTTGAATTCTTCACCAAGTTCTACAAAGGTGGAGGCCAGAAGTACAATCCCTTTGGGATGAAACGCAGATTTACGGAGGATTAAATTATGGCAGCAGAAGCAGTTGTAGCAGCAGTTGATATTGGAACAAGCGTTGAAGCAATCAAGGCATCGCAGATGGGAATGAAAGCACTTGGCGCAGGTATTGCCGTCGGTCTTACCGGTATCGGAACCGGTGTTGCTGAGATGGGTATCGGATCAGCCGCTGTCGGTGCAGTAGCCGAGGACAAGGACATGTTCGGTCTTGCCCTGCTCTTTACCGTCATTCCGGAAACGATCGTCATCTTCGGTCTGGTCGTCGCTCTCCTGTTGTTGTTCGTATAACCGGGGCAGACAATGGGACTGGAAGCCGTTGTTGAAGAGATCAGGGTAAAAGGCAGATCCGAGGCAGAGAAAATACGAGCAGAGTCCAAGGTCGAGTCAGACCAGATTCTTGCCACTGCCGCAAAAAAGTCTGAAGCTATCAAGCTTGCGGCTGAAGAGGAGGTTGCCAAACAGACAACCCACCTTGTAAGCCAGGATGTTTCTGCAGCAAACCTGCTGGTCAAGCGGGAGCTGCTGAACACGCAGAAAGCACTGCTGGATAAAGTATACGAATCCACACGTGCAGAGATCGCCCAACTCCCTGAAAGCTTCCATCGTGAAGCCATTAAAAAACTTCTCACCGAGGCAAAGAAGGAGATCCCCGCGGGGACAATCTCCTGCAATGCCCGCGATGTCCCTGCGGTAAAAGCAGTCATCGCCGAGCATGCAGAGTTCTCCAAGTTTGTTGTCGGGACACCTGTCGATATTGACGGCGGTATCCTGATCGAAGGTGAGGGGGGCGCGTTGCAGATTGATTACAGCTATCGCACATTCCTTGCACGAGTGTGGGAATCCGGGTTGAAGGATGCATCTGATATCCTGTTCGGATAGGGAGGTCCGCGTATGGGTGTGAATATCTCAGCACCGTACATTTACGTGTGTACCAGGATGCGGGTAAGAAAAGCAAAACTCCTCCCGCGCGAGGAGTATATGCGGATGCTCAACATGAGCCTTCCCGAGATCACCCGGTTTATCGGGGAAACCGAATACAAACAGGAAATTGATGAGCTGGGCACGATATTCAGGGGAATCGACCTGATCGAGGTTGCCCTTTCCTGGAACCTGGCAAAAGAGTACCAGAAGATCCAGGAGATCACGCCGGGGAGCCTCAAACAGTTTACCCAGGCGTATCTCAGGCGCTGGGACATCCAGAATGTCCTCACCATCCTGCGGGGTAAGATGCAGGGGGTTAAGGCCGGCAAGATCAAGGAGATCCTTGTTCCCGCCGGAAGCCTTGACAGCATCTTCCTTGACCGCCTTCTTCTTGAGGACAGTGCCGAGAGGATTGTCGATGCGCTCAAAGGCCACCGCATGTATCCGGTGCTCGCACGTGAGTATCCGGCTGCAAAGGAAAGCGGATCATTCTCCCATATGGAGAACGAGCTCTACAAACAGTTCTTTGCGGAGATCATTGCAGAAGCCGAGGGAGGCATTAAGGGTGGCAGCCTGTTTCTGGATTCAATAAAGCTGGATATCGATATCAGGAATCTCAAGACCCTGTTCCGGCTGCGTGCAGACACGTTTGAGGAAGATGCACGGGAGTTATTCATCTATGGTGGATCACTTTCCGCAACAGATTTCTCAAACCTGAACGCCATCAAAGACCAGGGCGAGTTCATCGATGCCCTGACAGTACGGTACCGGCATAAACTGCTGCTTACCCTTCTCGATGAAATGCGGGGAGAGAAGAGCCTTCACGATGCTGAAGCCCGCTTAACCCGCGTTCAGCTGGCCCAGATGGAGAAGATGAGCAAGCGGAACCCGTTCTCCATTCACCCGATTCTCGTGTATCTGGAGAAGAAGAAGTACGAGGTCTTCAACCTCCGGGCACTCGCACGGGGTAAGGAGTCACGCCTCCCCTCGGAGAAGATCGTGGATTACCTGGTGATGTAAATGGAGATCGCAGTTATCGGCAACGGTGAGTTTATCCTCGGTTTCCGGCTCGCAGGCATTCGTAAAACCTATGCTGCGGAAAACGACGAGAAACTGACCGAGCATATCACCAGTGTTCTCGCGGACAATGATGTCGGCATCCTTGTCCTCAACAGCAGCGATATGGACCGCATCCCCCGCAAGCTTCGCGTCACGCTTGAAAACTCCGTGAAGCCGACCGTCATTGCTATCGGAGGCGAAGAAGGGGGACTCTCCATGCGGGAGAAAATCAAGAGATCGGTGGGTGTTGATCTGTGGAAGTAAAAGGAAAACATGCAAAAGAAACAAAACAAGGGGTCCTGAAAAGGATCGCCGGCCCTGTCGTTACGGCAGTCAACCTTGACGCCCACATGTACGATGTGGTGAAGGTCGGCAAAGAAGAGCTGATGGGAGAAGTCATCAAGATCCAGGGCGATAACATCATCATCCAGGTGTACGAGGATACCTCCGGTATCCGCCCGGGTGAGCCGGTCTCGAACACCGGTCTCTCGCTTGCCGTGGAACTCGGTCCGGGCCTCCTGACCAGTATCTACGACGGTATCCAGCGCCCGCTTTCAGTGCTCGTCGACAAGATGGGCAACTTTATCGAGCGCGGTGTATCGGCACCCGGTCTCTCCCACGAGAAGAAATGGACATTCAAGCCTATGGTCAAGTCCGGTGACAAGGTAGAGCCCGGCGCGATCCTTGGCGAGGTCCAGGAGACCAACATCGTCCACCGGGTCATGCTCCCGCCGAACGCGAAGGCAGGCATTGTCAAGACTATCAAGAGCGGGGACTTCACCGTTGACGAGACCATCTGCGTTCTCGACGACGGCCGCGAATACCCGATGATCCAGCGCTGGCCTGTCCGTGTCCCCCGCCCCGTGAGAGAGAAGAAGAACCCCACGATTCCCCTGATCACCGGTCAGAGAATCCTCGACGGCCTCTTCCCGATCGCAAAAGGCGGTACCGCTGCAATTCCCGGCCCATTCGGGAGCGGCAAAACGGTTACCCAGCAGCAGCTGGCAAAGTGGTCGGATGCCGAGATCGTGGTCTATATCGGCTGCGGTGAACGCGGCAACGAGATGACGGAAGTTCTCACTGAGTTTCCGCACCTCGAAGACCCCAAGACCGGAAAACCGCTCATGGAGAGGACAGTGCTCATTGCAAATACCTCCAACATGCCGGTGGCTGCCCGTGAGGCATCCGTGTACACCGGTATCACCATTGCGGAATACTTCCGTGATATGGGATACGACGTTTCCCTGATGGCAGATTCGACCTCCCGCTGGGCAGAAGCCATGCGAGAGATCTCCAGCCGTCTCGAAGAGATGCCCGGTGAAGAAGGATACCCGGCATACCTTGCAGCCCGCCTCTCGGAATTCTACGAGCGGGCCGGCCTTGTCGAGACCCTGAACGGTGCCTCCGGGTCCGTCTCGGTTATCGGTGCGGTATCCCCGCCGGGTGGAGACTTCTCGGAGCCGGTTACCCAGAACACCCTGCGTATCGTCAAGGTCTTCTGGGCGCTCGACGCCAAGCTCTCCCAGCGCCGGCATTTCCCGGCCATCAACTGGCTCAACTCCTACTCTCTCTATCTCGAGGCTCTCCAGGACTACTATGACAAGGAAGTCTCCCCCGATTGGAACAAGATCCGGTCATGGGCTATGGAAGTCCTCCAGAAGGAGGCAGAACTCCAGGAGATCGTGCAGCTCGTCGGTTCCGATGCCCTGCCTGAGTCTGAGCAGGTGACGATCGAAGTTGCCCGTATGATCCGTGAAATCTTCCTTCAGCAGAACGCTTACGACGCGGTCGACACGTTCTGTGACATGAAGAAACAGTACGACATGATGAAAGCGATCAAGACCTTTGCCGAGCTTGCCTATGCAGCCCAGCTCGCCGGGGTCAGCCCGGCGCAGATCAACACGGTCCAGTCCAAGAACGAACTGCCCCAGATCAAGTTCATCAAGGACTACAAACCCGAACTTGCGAAGATCGAGAAGCAGATGGACGCTGAGTTCAACACACTGAGGTCGGCAGCATGAAGGAATACAGGACTATCAGCAAGATTGCCGGTCCCCTCGTCTTTGTCGAAAAGACCGAGCCTATCGCCTACGGGGAACTCGTGAACATCATCCTCTCCGATGGCACAATGAAGCGCGGCCAGGTGCTCGACACAAGCGACGAGCTGGTCGTTGTCCAGATCTTCGAGAACACAACCGGTATCGGCAGGGACAGCGGCGTCAGGTTCACAGGGGAGACCATCAAGATGCCCGTTGGCCGCGATATGCTCGGCCGTATCCTGTCCGGTGGCGGTAAGCCTATCGACGGCGGCCCGGAGATTGTTCCCGAGAAGCGCCTCGACATCACCGGTGCGGCTATCAACCCGTACGCCCGGGGCATGCCGGCGGATTTCATCCAGACCGGTATCTCGACCATCGACGGTACCAACACTCTTGTCCGTGGCCAGAAGCTCCCGATCTTCTCGGGTGCAGGTCTTCCGCACAACAATGTTGCGCTGCAGATCGCACGGCAGGCAAAAGTGCCCGGCTCATCCGAGAGTTTCGCCGTGGTCTTTGCTGCAATGGGTATCACGAAGGAAGAGGCCAACTACTTCATGCAGGACTTCGAGCGCACCGGTGCACTCGAGCGTGCGGTCGTCTTCCTCAACCTTGCAGATGACCCGGCGGTCGAGCGTATCATCACCCCGCGTCTCGCCCTGACCACTGCCGAATACCTTGCCTTCGAGCTGGGTATGCATGTGCTCGTCATCCTCACGGATATGACCAACTACTGTGAAGCGCTCCGTCAGATCGGTGCTGCCCGTGAAGAAGTGCCCGGTCGCCGTGGCTACCCGGGTTACATGTACACGGACCTTGCCTGTATCTACGAGCGGGCCGGTATGATCAAGGGCCAGAAGGGTTCTGTTACCCAGATCCCGATCCTGACCATGCCCGGTGACGATATCACCCACCCGATCCCGGACCTGACCGGTTACATTACCGAAGGCCAGATCGTGGTCAACCGTGAACTGCACCGCAAGGGTATCTACCCGCCCATCAACGTGCTGCCCTCGCTGTCACGACTGATGAACCTCGGTATCGGCAAAGGCAAGACCCGTGAGGACCACAAGAAGGTCTCCGACCAGATGTACGCGGGATACGCAGAAGGCAACGACCTCCGCGGCCTCGTGGCCATCGTTGGTAAGGACGCCCTTTCAGAGCGTGACCGCCTGCTCCTCGAGTTCGCGGATCTCTTCGAGAACCGCTTTGTCCGCCAGGGATATGACGAGGACCGCACCATCGACGACACGTTAAACCTCGGCTGGGAACTCCTCTCAACGCTGCCGGTGGAACAGCTCACCCGTATCGACCGCGACCTCATCAACAAGTACCACCCGAAGTTCAAGGCCGGTGCAAAGAAGGAGTAAGGAATCCATGGCGCTGCGCGATATCAAGCCAACCCGTTCGGAGCTGATCAACCTCAAGCGGAAGATCCAGCTCTCCGAGCGTGGCTACAAGATCCTCAAGATGAAGCGCGATGGACTGATCTTAGAATTTTTCAAGATCCTTGCAAACGCGAAGGACAGCAGGGGCGAACTCCTCAAAAAGTACGCCCGGGCTGTCGAGATGATGGCGGTTGCAAATACCGTTGAAGGGGCAATCGGGGTAAAATCCGCTGCATTCTCTGTCAAGGAGGTGCCGGAGATCACCCTGAAGAGCAAGAACATCATGGGGGTTGTCGTCCCCGAGATCGAATCATCGAAAGTCAAGAAGAGCGTTGTCGACCGCGGTTACGGTATGCTCGGTACATCAACTGTTATCGATGAGACCGCATCCGCGTTCGAAGATCTTGTCGAAGCCATCATCGAGAGCGCCGAGATCGAGACCACGATGAAACGCCTGCTCGATGAGATCGAGAAGACCAAGCGCCGGGTCAATGCGCTGGAGTTCAAGGTCATCCCCGAGCTTACTGCAGCACGGGATTTCATCAAGATGCGCCTTGACGAGATGGAACGTGAAGAGCTCTTCCGGATGAAGAAGATCAAGGCAAGAGGCAGTTCATAAACGGGAAGGTGAGATGTGGATGACGATTGGAACGATCAAGGAGCTGGGTGCAGAAGGAAAAACAGTCCTGCTCAGGCTCGACCTCAACTCTCCCATCGACCCCTCCACCAACCTTATTCTCGATGACAAGCGTTTCCGGGAGCACATTCCTACCATCAGGGCTTTATCAGGCAGCCGCGTTGTGATTGTAACCCATCAGAGCCGGCCGGGAAAGAAGGATTTCACAACGCTCGAAGCCCATGCCGAGAAACTTTCACAGCTTCTCGGAAAACCCGTCACCTATGTTGACAGCATCTTCGGACGGCATGCGCGGGAAGCCGTGCAGTCTATGAAGACGGGCGATGTGCTGATGCTTGAGAATGTCCGGTTCAATGCGGAAGAGAATCTCACGCTCAAACCGGAAGAAGCAAAAAAGACCCATCTTGTCAGGAAACTCTCCTCAATGGCTGATGTGTTTGTCAACGATGCGTTTGGCACGGCCCACCGTTCGCAGCCCACAGTCGTCGGCCTCCCGATGGCAATGCGCTCTGCCGGGGGCCTCCTGATGGAAAAAGAGGTCTTCACCCTATCGAAAGTATTCTCGGGAGCTCCCCGCCCCGTGTGCATGGTGCTTGGCGGTACCAAGGTAGATGATTCCATTGATGTCGCCCGTCATGTCCTTGACGGCGGGATCGCGGACCAGGTAATCGTTATCGGCGTTGTTGCCAATGTCTTCCTCATAGCGGCCGGGTACAATATCGGCAAACCCTCCACTCAGCTGATTGCCCAGCTCAAGTACCAGGCTGAGATCGACAAGGCAAAAGAGATCCTCGACCGTTACAGCGATCGCGTTGTGATGCCCCGGTCAGTCGCCGTCCGCGAGAACAATCACCGGGTCGAGTACCCGGTAACGAAGATACCCGAGGAAGCTCCCGTCCTCGATATCGGCATGGAAGCTATCCATGACTTTGTCCAGGTGCTCAGGAAGTCAGGCACGGTTGTCTTCAATGGCCCCGCAGGCCTCTTCGAGGAACCTGATTTTGCCACCGGTACCTACGAAATGCTCAAGGCTGCATCCCGTGTGGAATTCTCGGTCGTGGGTGGCGGCCATACCGCAGCGGTTATCGAGAAGATGGGCCTTGAGCATGATTTTACCCATATCTCTACCGGTGGCGGTGCCTGCATCGAGTTTTTGACCGGAAAAAAACTGCCCGCGGTTGATGCCCTGGAACAGTCAAAAAAGATCTTCGGATAATTTTTATTCTTTTTTCAGAAGCGCATTGAGCATAAAATCGGTGAATGGATTATTATACCGCTTCCGAAGCACTGGCGCTGGAGCAGCTGGTTCAGCCTGCGGTGCTGCAACCGGGACTGGAGCTGCCCGGACTGACGGGGCAAGCTGGAGTACCGGCAGGGAAATCCCCTTGCTGCGTCCCCTCAGGGTACTCAGTACCGCAAACGAGAATGCCAGTGCCGTGAACAAGAAAAGACACGTGGCAAAGAGTATGGTAATACCGAGTATGAACATGAAAAGGGTCTGCTGGAGGAGTGCGAAGATCCCGGCAATGTACAGTACCCAGAAGATGACAACAGATATCTTCGTTGTCTCAATAGGACTGGCGATGCTGCGTGTGCGTTTCGACTCATCTCCGGTGGGGTACTCATCGATCATCCTGCCGAGCGCAAGGAGCGCGATGCTGCAGCCAACTGCAAAGACACCCATAACTCCTAAGAGTAACATGTGGAATTCGTTCATCTCGTTTCCCTCACGACAAACTCCTATTATGCGCCGCGCTATAAAAAGTATTCCATAAGTATTTTTTAAAGAATACATTTGTGCAAATTGGATTACTTATGGAATATCCGGGGTAATTGACAGGCTATTTATAGTATTTTGCCCAAGTTTATGGGAATGGCTGAGAAGATACCGGCGACACGGGGAGAACGGGTGGCAATATCGTATAAAATGCCCCCCAATATCTACGAGAAGGTCAATAAACTCGTGTACGATGAAAAGAAGTTCTCCACGGTTTCCGACTGTATTACACAAGCTTTATTAGCGTTCGTCGATAATCACCACGATATGGGACAGTTCAAAGAGCTGTTCAGGGACTACATGTCATCAGATGAGGGCCGGGAGCTCATGAAGAACATGATGAAAGAAGTCCTGCTGGATGTATTATCCCACAACAAAATCGATGCCAAAGATGCCAAAGGTAATTCATAGGTAACATACTTCCACCCCTTCTTTTCCCCTCCCTGTAGCCTGCGTTATGAATAAATAGTGGGATTTTTTGCAGATCATGCAGATCCGGATTGTTGCGGTTGGAAAGATCAAGGAGAAATTCCTGCAGGAGGGTATTGCCGAGTACGAGAAACGCCTTCGACCGTACGTGAAACTCCAGATAACAGAGATCGCTGAGGAGAAACGTCCGGCATCCGCTTCAGCGTCTGTGGAAATCGCGGCAATGGAGAAAGAGGGCGCGCGCATTCTTACAGCGATTTCACCCGGGTCATTTGTTGTTTCTCTTGATCGAGAGGGGCAGAGCCTGTCAAGTTCGGAACTCTCCGATAGATTCCGGGGGTGGGAGCTTACCGGCACGAGCCAGATTGTGTTTGTTATCGGGGGCGATCTTGGCCTCTCACCTGCTATTCTGAAACGGAGTGATCTGCACCTCTCGCTCTCGAAGATGACCTTCACCCATCCGATGGCCCGCTTTCTCCTCCTCGAGCAGGTATACCGGGCATTCCGGATCCTAAGGGGAGAGCCCTATCACAAGTAAAACCTGTCGTTCTTTTCCAGAAATTTTTTCTCATGTCACAACCTGCACCATTATCTCCCTGAACGTCAGACACACAAGATTATGACAAAGAAAGAACACACCATGAAACTCGTGGATGAGAAGACTGGACTCATGGAATGCCTGGTCTGCGGGGAGAAACATCACGCAATCATGAAACCGGGGCCGGATGGGAAATTCCTGCCCGAGAACTGGGAATGCGTCAATAAGTGCCGGCTGATCCACCACGATGAGAAGCCGGTGCAGAAAAAATAACCCCCGGTTCACACCACAGGTCCTTCCAAATCCAATCCCGTTCTATTTTTGAGGGGGCGCGATACATGCATCTTCTTCAATAAAATATTTATATTCAGATTGCGGTATATTGTAGCAATGACCCAGTCCGTATTATCCGGGACAGATCGTATGACGTGGGTACGGTCCGCTCATGGTAAGCGGATGCTTTTCTTAACGTGTTAGGAACCATTGTATTTGGTTTTCTGACATTGTGTGTTGTTATCTGAAAATGAGTGAGTTTGTACGGTGTGTGACATGAATCTGATGGCGGAGAAACTGAATGGTGAATGGTACAGCAGCTTCCCACGAAGGGGAGCTGTCTATGATCTTGCATATACGGCATTATCCGGAAGGACCGGAGAGGAGCGGGTTTCAGCCGTAATTGCACTCGGGAAGAGCGGGGACCCGCGGGCAGTCCGCCCCTTAATGGATCTTCTCGCTGACCGTGATCCGGAAATCCGGAGTGCAGCTACAACGGCCCTTGGACTGCTGAAAAGCGGGCGTTCGGTAGATGCCCTTCTTGAGCGGTTGCGCGACCGGTCCGAGACACCTGAAATCCGGCACAAGGCGATCGCTGCCCTCGCAACGATCCGGAGTACCGGCGCCCTGCGGGGCCTCCGGGAGTTTGCATCTGAAACGGATGAGGATCCGGCGCTCCGGTCTTTGGCCGGGGAATCGATCTCCCGTCTGGGTACCTTATAATGCGGTATCTTTGCCACCCCTTTTTTCCAGATAAGATTCCAGACACAAATACTTGGGTATACAGATATATGTGCAGGGGAAAATTGTGGTAATGTAATTCCGGAACACAGGACGGCACATTCTCCCGCCCGGTGTGCCTCATAGATACCGCTGAGTGAAGGTGGGTCAGCCGGACTTGCAGGCATGCATTTATCCCTGGAGGAGTCATCACTGGCACCCGCTGGAAATATTTCCGAGACACTATCCGGCACTCCGGCCGTAACCAGCAAACCGGCACCGATAATAACGCCAACCGGTAAAAAGATCGTGCTCCTGATAGCCGTGCTGTCCGGGTTTATCACCCCTTTTGATGGCTCGGCCGTCAATGTTGCCCTGCCGGTGATGGGGGCAGAGTTCCACATGGACGCGATCTCGCTCTCGTGGATCGCAACCGCGTACCTTCTCGCTGCCGCCCTCTTCCTGGTGCCGTTCGGCAAGATTGCCGATATCTACGGGAGAAAACGGGTCTATTTATTCGGGATTGCCATCTTCACCCTCGCATCCCTTGTCATGACAATGGTCCCCTCTACCGGCCTTCTCATTGCCGTCCGGGTGGTCCAGGGATTCGGAGGGGCCATGATCTACGGGACCGGTGTTGCAATCCTCTCGTCAGTTTTTCCACCCGGGGAGAGAGGAAAGGCGCTTGGGATCTACATCATGTCCGTCTATTTCGGGCTTACCATGGGCCCGTTCCTTGGCGGGGTGCTGACCCAGTACTTTGGCTGGAGGAGCATCTTCTTTGTGAACGTCCCCATCGGAATCCTTGCCTGCCTGCTCGTGCTCTGGAAGCTTGACGGGGAGTGGGTGGAATGTGCGGGAGAACGGTTCGATCTCACCGGATCGATAATTTACGCATGCTCGCTCGTTGCCGTGATGTACGGGTTCTCAATTGTCCCGGATCCAGCGGGCCTCGGCCTCATTGCACTTGGCGGTATTCTCGGAGTGGCATTTGCCCTTTATGAGCTTCGGGTTCCGGCGCCCGTCCTTGATATGCGCCTCCTTCTGAATAACCGGGTCTTTGCCTTCTCCAACCTTGCCGCACTCATCAACTACAGTGCAACCTTTGCCGTCACCTTCCTCCTGAGCCTCGATCTCCAGTACACCAAAGGCTTCTCTCCGGAATATGCCGGGCTTGTCCTGATCATCCAGCCGGCTGTTATGGCGGTTCTCTCCCCGGTTGCCGGCCGGCTCTCAGACCGGATCGACCCGCAGCTCGTTGCCTCGGCAGGGATGGCACTGACAGCCCTTGGGCTTTTCATGCTAGTCTTTGTCGGAGAATCAACATCCCTTTGGTACATTATTGTCTGCCTGCTTGTGCTCGGAGTGGGTTTCGGCCTCTTCTCCTCGCCGAACACCAACGCCATCATGAGTTCGGTTGATAAACGGTTTTACGGGGTTGCATCCGGCATGAACGGAACCATGCGGCTTGTTGGCCAGATGTTCTCGATGGGTGTTGCGATGATGCTCTTTGCTATCTTCATCGGCCCGGCAGTCATTACCCCCGATTACTACCCACAGTTTATCACAAGCATGCATTACGCGTTTGTGATCTTTGCCGTGCTCTGCGTCATTGGTATCGGCGCCTCCCTGATGCGGGGCAAACGGAAACCGGCAGCAGTACCCCGGCAATAGCCGGTAATTTTTTTCCACTGTGCCGGAACAGATCCAAAAACCATCATTCCACGGGTTTTTTAACCAGACTTTGATTGTAAAAAATTCATCGCGATCAGGATCCCGATTGAAAAAATGATCCGGATCAATCAAACCCTGATTTCAAATTTTCAACCGGACTTTGATTATTATTTTTCAACCAGACCCTGATTGAATTTTGTTTATCAGACTTTGATTGTAAAAAATTCATCGCGATCAGGATCCCGATTGAAAAAATGATCCGGATCAATCAAACCCTGATTTTCATTTTTCAACCGGACTTCGGATGATCAAAAAAAAAGTGGTTTGGAACGTTCGCCCTTATCCTTTCTTCAGCACTGTTGCCCGGTTCACAAAAAAGAGCGACCTCTCGACCTGCAGAAACCCGGCTTCCTCAGCAAGCCCAAGGTTGTCCCGGTACTCTTTTCCCGAAACAATGAACGGCGGCTCGGTATAGAAGAGCGTCCCGCCCGGCTTCAGGAGCAGGGCAATCTCCCGGAACAGTTTTTCCGGGTCGGGCACCTCGTGGACAACAAATATGGTGAAGGCAGCATCGAACGTCCCGTTCAGGTCCTGCGGAAGGCTGATGGAATCGGGCCTGCACTGGTGTGTTCGGATCCTCGGCAGGAGTCCTTCCGGCTCCAGTTTTTGCCGCAGGATACGGAGCATATCTTCCTGCAGGTCAACCGAGAAAACCTTCCCGGTCTCCCCAACCCTTTTTGCAAACTCACGCGTGAAGAAACCCGGGCCGCAGCCAAAGTCGAGGACCTGGAAGCCGGGCTTCACGTACCGCCCGGCAAGCCGGTCCGGGCGATAGAGGACCCGGCGCAGGGATGTGTCGAGGTGGGCAGCATTTTTAGCAGAGAAAACCTCGTGCTGGTGATGCTTTTTCTGAGGATTGCCCGGGCTCATAAGGAGATATAGGAATACCGCAGGGATAACCATTCCTGTAAAGGGGAAAAAGAGCCGGGCGACTGCGTGGAATCACTGTTCCGGAAGTCCGAGGAGAGGTTTCGTTCTGCCATTGATGCAATTTTTCCACATATATCAGGTCTCATCCCTGGAAGGCAATGTCCGGGGAATATCTTCATTATCTGCGGTAACGATAACCGGTTGTTTCCCGCCATTACGGCCGGTTACGCTCCGGGAGTCATCAGCCATGCTGCACCGAACTATTCCATCAGCAACGATTGTTGTGTTACCTGAACGATTTGACACATCCGTGGCGCACGGAATTGAACAGGAACTCATCGGTATCGCAGGTGAGAATACGGGAGATCTTCTCTGTGACTTTTCGGGGACCCGGTATATCTCGAGCGCCGGGCTCCGGGTCCTTTTTCTGATCCAGAAAAAGATGAAAGCCCGGGAAGCACGTCTTGCGGGGTTCGGGCTCTGTCCATATGTCCGCGAAGTCTTTGAGATCTCCGGGTTTTACCGCGTTATTCCGCTCTATCCAACCGAATCCGATGCCGTAAGCGACACCGGCCGCCTCTCGGGAGCGTGACGGGTATGAAATGCACGGTGAGCGAGCTCCTCCTCCATTACCTTAAGGAAGCCGGTACGGAGTACATCTTTGGTGTCCCGGGGCTGACCCTCGAACCGTTCCTGATCAGCTGCAAAAAATCCGGCACGATTACCCCGATCCTTGCAAAGCATGAGGAAGGGGCCGCATTCATGGCTGACGGGTATGCCCGGGTGAAAGGGACTATCGGTGCCTGTTTTGCCACGTCCGGCCCCGGTGTCACCAACCTTGTATCAGGAGTTGCGACCTCGTATGCTGACGAGACGCCGGTCATGGTCATCACCGGCCAGATACCCACGTTCACCAACCGGCGGGGCACCATCCAGGACTCGACAGGAAAGGGCATCGATTCGGTCGAGCTCTTCCGTCCGATCTGCAAAAGCAGCAGCGTACTCATCTCGCCTCATTCTGCCCAGTACGATATCGAGCAGGCCATGAGTATCGCCCTGACGGGCCGGAAAGGGCCGGTGCATATCAGCATCCCCAAAGATATCCAGTCCGGAGAGATCGAGCTCCCTGCAATGCCGTCGCGATATGTTCCCCCCTCCACCGAGTTCTTTGACCGGCGGCTCGTGATCGATGCTGCACGGGAGCTCGTGCATGCAGAGAACCCGGTGATCCTTGCCGGTTCCGGTGCAGTCCATTCCGGTGCAATGGGAGATCTCCTTGACCTTGCCGAGATGCTCAACATCCCGGTTGCAACAACTCCCCATGCCAAGGGAGCTATCCCTGAGGATCACCCGCTTTCCCTGGGTATCCTTGGCTGGGCAGGATCCCCGGCTGCCGAAGGCTATGTCAAGTCAGGTTCGGTTGATGTTCTCCTGGTCATCGGCGCGAGCTTAAACCAGGTTACTACACTCTCATGGGACCCCCGTATCGCGCCAACCCGCTCCCTGATCCACGTGAATATCGACCCGACCGTGATCGGCGTGAACTACCCGACCCAGATCCCGCTTGTCGGTGATGCCCGGACCATCACGAACGAGATCGCGTTCCGGGTTCTCCGTGATCTAGAGAGCGTGCAGCAGAAGGTTGATGCACGGGAGAAGATCATTGCAGACGCAAAATCCCGGCTGGGCACCGTATTCGAACCGGAGAAGATGCTCTCGGATGATATGCCCCTGAAACCCCAGCGGCTGATGCATGACCTGCAGGCATGCCTCCCGGACAATGCCATCATCTTTGCAGATGTCGGCAATAACCTGCTCTGGGTCCAGCACTACCTGAAGATGAAACAACCGGGGAGTTTCTTTGCCCCGTTCGGGCTCCTGACCATGGGATACGCAACGGCCGGCGCCATAGGTGGAAAGCTGGCGGCACCTGACCGCCCGGTCATTGCCAATGTCGGGGACGGCGACTTTTTCATGAACGGGATGGAGGTGGCAACAGCGGTGAACTATGATGTCCCGGTTGTCTGGATCGTGCACAACAATGCCCGCCTCGGCCTGATCCATAATCTCCAGTCCTATACGCTTGGCGAGGATACGATCCTGACCCGCTTTAAGCAGGCGGATTTTGCCGGGATGGGACGTGCGCTCGGGGCAGAAGGATATGTGGTGAGAAAACCCGGGGAACTCACGGAGGTACTGCCCAAAGCCCTCGCAACCGGCCGGCCGGCGGTTATCGATTGTATCATCGATCCTAAGGAACTGCCCCCCATGGGCGACTTTGTCAGGGGCGCACGGGAATATGCGATGCGGGCACTCCTCTGATCCACGGGGAATATCTTCCGCTCATTTTATCTTTTACCTGTTCAGCCGCCCGCAGACGATGGTTGTATTCCTCTCGCCGGCACTGGTGCTTAATCCGCCTTCCCAGTAGAGACCGACCGGATTTCCTCTATTATCGATCATAAACCCGAGGATGCCGGAGCCCAGGCCGGTCCTGAATGCCGGGCCGGGAATCATTACTGTGGCTGGTGCCGGTTGAGTCAAAGATCCGGACAAGTACTTCATCAGGCCGCTTCGGGTTAACCTTCGGTTCTCCTGCAATAATCCACATGTGCCCTTTATCGAATGTGTTCGGCCTGAGCCAGAGGCAGATATCCCCCGGCCTGAGATCAACGGGGCGGACCACTTTTATCCAGCCGGCAGAATCGGGATTTAGAGTATCGAGTTTGTTGAAATAATCTGCATATGATTCTATTGACGCATTCACGCCTTTGCCAATAATTTTGTACGCGGCGGGGTCAGCATGTATCAGCACGTGATCCACAAACCCGAGGCAGTCGAACTTGTAAATTCCAGCAGCATCGTCATCCGTATAGGGCGGGTGGACATATTCCGTGAATGTTATGTTCAGGAACATCCGGTACGTCTCGCGCCAGATTGCATTATCGGATTTTACTGATGCCAGCTGCTCCGCGATACTCTCTCCGCGAGTTGCAGGTACCAGGCTCGTCGTACCCGTTGCTACCGGAACCGTCTTTCCGGGGTTAACAGTAATAGTGCTCACCGGGGTTGTTATGCCCTGCGGTGCCGGTGTCGTGGTGCACCCGGAGAATACCACCAGGAGTATGAACATCAGAAGAATTGCAGGAACCGGTTTGCGGCAGTCCATACACAGGTACTACCGCTGTGAGACATATACTATCCGAAAATTCATCAGAAAAATGAGGGATACTGAGGGGATGCCGGAATTATCAGTTCCCGGCTTCCGGTTTCTCCCCGGGGGTCTCCTCATCGCCCTCGCCGGCCTGCAGGGTCTTCATCGATGGGAAGAGGATGACTTCCTTGATGGAGTTGTTGTTTGTCAAGAGCATCACAAGCCGGTCGATACCGATCCCGACACCGCCGGTCGGGGGCATGCCGTACCCGATGGCATTGATGAAATCATAATCGATCATCTGGGCTTCAACATCCCCGAGCCTGCGCTTCTCGTCCTGTGCTTCGAACCGCTCCTTCTGGTCAACCGGGTCATTGAGCTCAGAGAAACCGTTCCCCACTTCCATGCCGGCGATGAAGAGCTCGAACCGCTCGGTGAAGCCCTCTTTGGTGCGGTGGCGCTTTGCGAGCGGTGAATTCTCGACAGGGTAGTCGTAGATGAAAGTCGGCTGGATCAGTTTTTCCTCGACAAGCCCCTCGAAGAAGGCGATGAGGTACTCCCGCTGGGACTGCGGCTTGTCCGGGTCCTCGATCCGGTGCTCGCGGGCGAGCTTGCGGAGTTCTTCTACCGGGTGGGCAAAGATGTCGATGCCGCCTATCTCTTTCACGGCATCTGCCATGGAGAGTTTCTTCCATGGTTTGGTGAAATTGAGCGTGGTCTCTCCAAACGGAAGCTCGTGCTTCCCATGGATCTGGTCGATGATGTAATTCACGATATTCTCGGTGAGCTCCATCATGTCCTTAAAGTCGCGGTATACCCAGTATATCTCAACCATCGTGAACTCGGGGTTGTGGTCAGCATCCACGCCCTCGTTCCGGAAGTTCCGCGAGATCTCAAAAACCCGCTCAAACCCGCCCACAATGAGCCGCTTTAAGTAGAGCTCGGGTGCGATCCGGAGGAAGAGTTTCTGGTCAAGGAAATTGTGGTAGGTGGTGAACGGGCGGGCATTTGCACCGCCATACACCGGCTGGAGGATCGGTGTCTCGAACTCCAGAAACCCGTTGTCATCGAGGTACCGGCGGAGGAGCGAGACTATCCTGCTCCGGTTCCGGAAGGTCTGCCGGTTCTCTTCGTTCACGATCAGGTCAACATACCGCTGCCGGTAGCGCTTCTCGATATCCTTTAACCCGTGGAACTTCTCCGGCAGGGAGCAGACTGCCTTGCACAGGAGGGTAAACGAATCAACCCAGATGGTGATCTCGCCCAGTTTTGTCCGGAAGACATGCCCCGAGACCCCCACGATATCTCCCCGTTCCACATACTGGTTGAAGAGATCGAACTGCTCGTCCCCGAGATCATTCTTGCGGATATAGAGCTGGATCTTTCCCGTTTCGTCCCCGAGATCGGCGAAGATAGTCTTACCGTGGTTCCGCACGATATAGATCCTGCCCGCGGTCGATACACCCCCGGCACTCTTTTCGTGGGTGATATCAGCATACGTGTTCTTGATCTCAAGGACCGTGTGCCGGCGGTCGAACGTGGGGGGGAACATGGAGAGCCCTTTTTCTTTGAGGGCCTGGATCTTGTCGATCCGTGTCTGCTCGAAGAGTGTATTTTCTGTGGGAGAGGTCATAAGTAAAAACACCCGGGATCTGGGGAGATATGTATCGTAATAATGCGATTCCGGATGTAATAATACCTACAGCGGGGGCGTCAGAAAAGGAGAGACGGGGGCGGCTGCCATCAGGAGTTCCTATCGCTTTTTTAAGATCTCCGAGGCATATTTTGCGAGGCCGTATACGCCATCTGTTGAAGGGTGGACCTCGATGAAATCTTCGAAATCGTGGACAGAGAAGTGGCGTTTCATTAAAAATCCCATATAGCCGGCTATCAGCCCGCCACCAGGCGAGGCAGAGCAGATACCGCTGATGGATCCATCGGCCTCCACCATTATCTTGGCAAACCCGGTATTGGAATCAGGGACCGACCAGAACGTTCCCGGCCCGGCAGGACCGGGGATGACGAGCGGTTTTGCAGTCCGGCTGCCGTCCGTGCAGAACGCGAGCTCGTACCCGAGATTGATTGCCTGGGGAATGGCGGAATAGTCCATGGTACGGTTTTTCCCAAGGATATTGTCGGCAGCCACCATGCCCTGGTGACGGGCAACCGGTGTCAGGTATGGCGGCCCGGTCACATCGCCGCAGGCATAGATCCCCGGAAGGTTTGTCTGCATATGCTCATCAACGATAACCTCACCATTGTGCCGCTTTGCCACTCCCGAGATCATCTCGGACCGGGGAACCAGACCCGCTGCAAGCAGGACTGCATCGCAATCGTAACTGACCGGACCGCCAGGTTCATCGACGGCAAGGTGCAGTCCCCTATCGAGCGGCACAATGGACTGGAGTTGGGACTGCTCCCGGATATCAACCCCGGCAAGCTCCCGTACTGCCCGTTTCCGGATATGCTCATCGAACCCCTTGAGGAACCTGCTCCGGGAAAGGACCGTTACCCGGCTCCCGAAACGGGAGAAGATATAGGCAAACTCGGCGGCGATCACCCCGCCACCGATAATGACCAGCGTCTCTGGCAGGCGATCCATCCGGCGGATTGTGTGGGGGGTGTATACTCCGTCACTTACGATCCCCGGGACATCGGGTATATTCGGGCGGGAGCCGGTTGCGAGGATGACGGCCTCAGCGGCAAGATGCTCGTCACCCACAACGACCTGCTTCCCGTCAAACCTTCCTTCTTTCCCGTACAGGATCCTGACACCTGCATCCCGGGTTTCGCGATCAAGAACGGAGGTGATAGTTGCCTGTACCTTCTGCATCTCGCGGAGAAGTGCAGGAAAATCAATCTCCGGAACAGGACCGGTTATCCCGAGCGCTGAATAAGTACCGGCAGTCTGGACAAAGCGGGCAACGTCATTGAGGGCACAGACAGGCATGCATCCGAAATGGAGGCACTGACCCCCGAGAGTCCCGTGTTCAACCAAGGTGACGTCTTTTCCTGCCAACGCGAGCCGGATCGAGGCAATTCTTCCGGCCGGGCCACCCCCGAGGACAACGATCATGCGATTCCCCCGGCAGGGACGGTCATACGATAATGAAAGGTTCCCCGGTTTTGTCGGGATGACCATAAAAAAAGGTACTGGGCGGGGAGTGCCTTGCGGTACCGATGGGGGAGACAGATCATGCGTTTTAGAATACTTCAACGCCTTCATCCATGGGTTCTGACAAAAGTTCCCCGGTGAACGCGTTCACTTCAACAATCTTCTTGCCCCGGATCTGCCATACGGGAATATAGACCTGCTTGGTATCAACGGTGATATTTTTCCGGTCGGGTTTGAGAACTTTTTCCTCGTAGAAGATTGCGTCTCCCTTCTCCTGCTTGATCCGGACTTTCTGGGTCAGGCGCTCGATGAGCTCGTTGACGATCCGCTCGGTAGCCTCGTCTTTCCGGATGTGGGCATCGCAGACTTCTGCACCCCCGGGGATCTCTTTCTCTTCTACAAGTTTCCCGTCAAGATCAATCTTGATCCCATTGATGGCGTTGATCGCACCCCACCCGTCGGCATCGAACGGGATACGCCGGTCCTTGTACACCTGCTCACCGGAACTCTGGTAATGATAGAGGAAATGCGGGATGAACCTGAGTTTTGCTGTCCCCTGAATCCCGGAAGCCCGGCTTGCTGCCTGTTCGGAGAGTTTTATCGGGAAATGGAGAAGGGTGATGCCGGAGGGTTCTTCCTCCTTGGGCGCCGCCGCTGCTGCAACCGCCGCCCGCTTCGCTTTCGAGGGGGTCAGGTCAAGGGCCAGCTCGCGGCCCACGATATCGGCCAGGACCGCTTCACCGGTATACCGGACAAACTCATCGATTCCCCACTGGATGCAGTTGTCGGTTGCAATGCCCTTTTCGAGCGTGAATAAGAGCTTCTTGCAGTTCATTTCCTGGTCATCGATCATGAGGCTATAGTTGGTCTTGTCAAACTGGCTTATGATCCCACTGTCGTTTGAACAGAGCACCAGAAGGCATGTGCCGTCACGTACTGCCGAAAGGTCGAGGGGGTCATCAACCTCTTCAACCTCAAAACGAGCCGCTTCAAGAATGAGTCTCATCGCATTCTTGGCTTTTTCCCGCATGTCTTGTTCCATCATAAATACATTGCCCTACTCTTATAGAACAATTTTTCTATTGCGCTGTCCGAGATTAGTATAATGGCGCTCCCCCTCAAGTTCGTCAACCATAATATTGAAGATTATGCCATCCAGGTCACGTTCGATCCCGAAAAAGGGGAGGGAAGTGTTGTCTACAACCTCTCCCTGATAAAGTCCGCTGACCAGGAGTATGCAATTTCGGTCCTTAAGGATGCGTATAAAGCCGGTATCAGTGTCAGCGGTCTTGTGAAATTCGTTCACTCTGGCGAGAAAATCGGGGATTTTACCATTCCTGAAGGACATACGGGGATCTGCACCATGTGCAGCATCACATTCGATGGCCTCCTGATCCGGCGGGGAATTCCGGTCAATCCGATCGGCGGGGGTGTTGTCGAGGTCGAAAACCGGACCCCGATCCGGTTTACCCACATCATCCTGTACGAGCATACGACGATCGATCCTCTCCAGGTACTCATATCCCAGAAGACAACCTCGGTGACAAACGTGATGCGCCGGGGGAGTGGGAACATCCTTGCCAATATCCGGGAGTTCCACATGGAAGCTGAACCGCTGGTCGGCATGGTCCTCGATGAACTTTCGAGCAGCAGTTACTCGGGGATCCTCGAGGTTGGCATGCCCAACCTCCCTCTCCTTGGCGTCCCCGTGAGCCCCCAGTATGTGGCAATCGCAGCAATTGGCGGGACAAACCCATTGGCTGCCATCCGGGAAGGAAACCGCTGGGTGCAGATTCAGGCCATGAAAGGCCTCATGGATATCACCGAGATGGAAGAGATACGGAATTTCTGACCGGTACCAGCCAAATTTCCCTCCTTTCCCCTCACACCAAAAGACAAAACCGAAACGATCCATAAAGCCACACGAATACTTCTGAAACATCAGCATTTTTCCAGGCGAAAGAATTGGGCAAAGGACGCGCGCAGGAGCCGGGCGGTTCCTGCATCTCCCGATCAGGCCTGCATCTCATGCAGGTTTAAACTCCTGCCCGGGATATTATTCCTAAAACCCCCGCAATCCGGTTTGCCGGGTCTTCCGGCCCGGGTGTTTTTTTTCGAGACCTCCCCCTTATATCCTGTAATATTCAATCATGTTACAGCAAGAAGAGCGTGTGATGGATAATGAATTTTCCAAAGACAGTTCTCATTTTTTTCATGCTGGCACTCATCTGCGCTGCACCGGCAATGGGCCTGACAATCTATTCTGACGGGAGCCCCAGTATGGTCGCCGAGATCTCCGGGACCAACCAGTTCTCCCCGGGACAGGATGCGGTTATCGGGGTTATTGTGCAGAACCGCGGAACCTACACCATGGCAAGCAACTGGAGCGGGAATGCTGGATACCAGGCAACCGGGAATATTGCCCGGGACGATATCCCGACAACGGCAAAGATGGTGACCGTAAGCCTTTCTTCCGGCAACGCCCCCATTGTAATAAAAACCGATCCCCAGAATCTCGGAGATATCGCCACTATGGGATCCAAGACCGTGAATATCTCTGCAAAGATCACCTTCAATGCAACGGATGGGGAGTACCAGCTCCCCGTGACAATCAGATACACATACCTGGCACAATCGCAGGAACTTGCTGCCGATAATCTTCAGTCCACATACATCAAGAAAGAGAAGATCGTCCCTGTTACCATCCGCATCAAACCCCAGGTCAGGATAGATGTTCTCGAAGCAGTGCCGGAACACATCAGTGTTGGTTCCAGCGGTTACCTGAACCTGACCATGAAAAACAACGGGTTTGAGGATGGGAAGAAGGCGACCGTGAAGATCCAGAGGAACGGCAAGAGCCCGATTATTCCAACGGACAGCAGTGTTTTCATCGGTGATTTCCCAAAAGGCGGGGTTGTCAGCTGCCGGTATAAAGTGAGTGTTTCTGAGGATGCTGAGAACCAGACCTACCCGGTTGATGTTGTTGTCACGTATGAGAACCGGGAGGGGGAGATCATTACCTCGGCTGCAGATACCGTTGGAATCCCGGTCTGGAACAAGCTCAGGTTTTCAGCAGCATCGGGGAATAGTACCGTTGTTCAGGGATCTGATACGGTCATCAAAGTCATGTACCGGAATGATGGCGATTTTACCGCTTACCAGGCACAGGCACGCATCTCTGCGGTGAGTCCGTTTACCAGTAAGGACAATACGGCATATCTCGGCAATATCCCGCCGGGGGGATCGGTGGTTGCCCAATACCAGATGAGCACCGGCGATGATGCCGTTCCCGGCCAGTACTACCTGGATAATGAGGTAAGATACCGCGATTCACAGGATAACAGCCTGGTCACGGATACCTTCAAGGCGCCCGTCCAGGTAATGGTAAAGCCGGCATCCGCCGGGATTGTCCAGATGCTGCCAGCACTCATACTTATCGTCCTGATAGTTGCCGGAGCCGGGTATTATTTACTTGTAATGAGAAAGAAGAAGTGATGCTTGGATGGGAAGGGGAGCTGCCACCCCCGGGAATACGGACAATCGGGGAGATGCGCCCTGTCCTTGCCGATCCTCTGTGCGCGTGCAGCGAACCCCTGTATTTTATGTACCGCGATCTGGCCCGGTCAGATGCGGACTGGCACTGGCTCCATGCCAACCACCTGCGCTATGACCTGACGGTCATCCCCCCCCGCGATCTCTGTGGTGAGTGGATCAAGACCAAAGGTCACTATCATCCGGAAAACCCGGCCGGTATCGGCTACCCGGAGATATATGAAGTTCTGGAAGGAGAGGCCCATTACCTTCTCCAGTCACGTTCCCTTTCCGACGTGGTGCTCATCGAAGCGACAAAGGGCGATGTGGTTATCATCCCTCCCGGCTATGGGCATATCACGATCAACCCGTCGAAGGACGAGACCCTCTCGATGGCAAATATTGTTTCCACGGCTTTCGAGAGCGAGTATGGGGAATACGAGACCAATCACGGGGCTGCATACTATGAGCTCTCTTCAGGTCTGCTCCAGAAGAATCCGCACTATCCACCCGTGCCCGATGTCAGGATCCTCCGGCCAAAGACCGGCAGAGGAGATCACCGGATATGTAAAGGTCCGCTCTACAACATCATAGGTGACAGCAGTGCCGTGGAATTCCTTAACTTCCCAGAGAAGCACCTGGCGGTTTTTGAAGTCCTGCTAAAAGATTAGGCGGGGCGATGCGTTTGTGGGCGCTCTTTTTTACAAGTGAGAGGACTTTTTCCTCAACGGGAGATTCCGGATGCCAGTCGTGATTTTCGAGAGCCCTGAGCGATGCATCGATCTCTGCATACCTGAGTCCGATCTCCGCCTCATCACTCTGCCCTTCCCAGAGGCCTGCCGACGGGGTCTTATTGAGAATCGGATCGGGAATCCCGAGCTCTTTTGCAACCACGTAGACATCAGTCTTGTACAGGTGCAGGATTGGCTGGAGATCTGCTGCATTGTCACCGTATTTAGTACAGTAGCCCAGCAGGTACTCGCTCCGGTTCGAGGTCCCGCAGACAATCCGGTTATCCCGGTTGGCATGGTAATACAGGACCGTCATGCGGATGCGGGCCATCAGATTGCCAAGCAGGTACGGTGACTCGCGAAACTCCGGCATGCTTCGGTATGCAGAAAGCATAGGTTCGATATCGATGACATGGTGGGTCATTTTCAGCATGCTGCAGAGCTCTGCTGCATCCTTGATATCCGCTGGATTACTCACCTTTGCGGGCAGGGATAAACCAAGAACCTTGGAAGGGCCGACAGCCCGGCAGCAGAACGCAGCAGCAACTGCTGAGTCGATACCTCCTGAAAGGCCGATTACTATACCCGTGGATCCCGTGTTCCAGTACGCGTACCGGATCATCTGCTCCACCTGGCCCATCCTGCATCCGAGATCCCCGTCCCTGCACATCATTTCCTTTATATTTGATGCAGGAACTTTTTCAACTGATCGGAGGTTCCCACCGCTATCAGGATATCGTCCTTCTCAGTTACCTCATCAGATCCGGGAGCAACAATCAGGCGGCTCACGCTCTCGATCCCTATGATCCGGGCTCCGCTTTTACGGTTGAGCCATCCAACGGAACGGGCTTCAGATCCCAGGGTTTTTACCAGAACAACAATATCCCCGTTGGGCAGGTCAAGAAGGATGGTGACTAACTCGGAAAGGATGATCCGGCCGATAGTCTGTCCGCCAATCATGGGGAGGAGGGCCACATAGTCGGCACCGGCCCGGTAGAGCTTGTCAACTGATACCGGATCGTTGGCCCTCGCAAGGATGCGGATGGCCGGGTTCAGGTTCCTTGCCATGAGTGTGGTGAAAATGTTCACAGCATCATCGTTCAGGGCAACGACACAGTACTGCGCGTTTTCGATCCCGGCCTCTTTTAATACGTGTTCATCCTCGGCATTCCCGATAATCTGGTTCTCCACGTCAGGATGTTCCTTCGAATCGACGACGACACACGAGATCTTCGAGGGGGAGAGTTCCTGGTATGCGGCAGCTCCCACATCCCCGAAACCCGCGATGACAGCGCGGGCTTCCCTTCGCCCTTCCGCATTAAATTCCTCCCGTATCACGTCAACAATGTCCATCGCCCTGCCAAAAAGGAACAGCGAGGTGGTGTCATCGATTATGATGTCCTCCTTTGGCCAGGGTACAAATACCCCGGCCTTCCAGAGGGAGAGGACGATGACTCCGTACCGGGAAAAAAGGTCCAGTTCCCTGAGGTTCCTGCCATCAGCCGGGCAACCGGCTACAACGGGGATATTGATCAACCGCAGCTCGCGATCCGGTTTGTGCTGGAGATTGATACTGATCCGGTCAAAACCCGGGATATCCGGGACCGAATCCCCCATGGGGTTCAGGACTGCATGGCGGGCAAGGATACGTCCCGTGGAGTGTTTCGGAGAAAGGACATGGTCGGCACCGGCATACCGCAGGTACCGGTCAAACGAGAGCTTATCGACAACCGCTATGATCTTGCCCTTTGCCATCTTGCGGATGCCAAGGATGATGCTTGCCGTGAGCCGCTCATCCTTGCAGATGACAACATACCGGGCATTTGCAAGATGGGAGGCTGACCAGGTGGCAGGATCCGTATACCCGCCCCAGACTACATACGCCCGCCTGCGGTACTGCATGGCGATATCAAGTCCTGCGTCCCGGTCTTCCTCGATAATGACGATATCGTGATCCGCTATCGTCAGGCTGTCCACAACGGATTTTGTAAGCTCGTCGTACCCGAAAATGACGGTATGCCCGGAGAGTGCGTGGGGTGTCCGTCGCGGCGGGGCAGGGGCGAGGAGGGTGGTCAGGAACGGGGCAAGAAGGAGGGGCACCACGATGAAGATCATGATAACGCCGGATATCATGATCTGGATAGCAAGCAGCATGGTGAGATTATTGGAAAAAGCTCCCAGTTCGCCGTACCCAACAGTAGTCATTGATTCGACAACGAACAGGAGGGCCTGAATCCAGCTGAGCGGTTTGTTCTCAAGCACCGGGTAGAACGCATGGAAGATGAAGGTATAGAGCCCGATAAGGATGGCAAATGCCAGGAAATAGATCGAGATCTGGATCCCCGGCGAATTCCTGACCGCCCTCCAGACATGTCCCCGTTTAGGCCGCATGAAACGGGGCCTCCTTCCTGGTACGGGATGACGGGCATTCCCCATGAAGGGCCTCGCCGATTACTGATATGGAATAGGGTGTTGCCGGGTGGCGCTCCGTATACGTTTCCATCATGTCACGGACTTCGTCAAAAAAACCGGTTTCGCGATACGGGCACCGGGGCATTTCTGCGCCGGGGCACAGGAAATCAGCATAGAGATCTGCCTCAGCGCGGGGAACTGAACCAAGCGGATCAATCCACGGGACAGTGTTCCTCCGGCCGCTTTTTGGGAGAAGGTTCTCCACCCGCCCAAGAAGGATATTTGCGAGAATTCCGGTTGCCTTGTCTTCAAGCGTCCTATCGGAAATTATCCTCGTGATTCCCTCCCTTTGGGCAATTGTCCCGATGAGATCATGGCGGAGCTGCCGGCAGCGGGCACAGGTGGACCCCGAGCCACCATCATGTACGACATCCCCGGTGGCCAGCGGGAAATCCTTGCCGAATGATCCCAAGTAACATGCGATCCCGAGATTCTCTGCCATTGCCACAAGAGCCGGCACATCGCGCTGCCCGGGAATGCCTTCGTCAATGACAATCGCGGATAGCCGTATATCCCGGCGCCTGGCGGTAAGTTTCTGGAAAAAACAGAGGAGTGCCCGGCTGCGTTTGTTTCCCGAGAGTGCGATGGCGAGATGATCCCCCGGCCTCATCCAATGCCCTGCCCGTACATCCCGTTTGATCCGGGATTCAATATCCAGAACCGCGTGCTTTCGGCAGAGGTGCCGCCCGGAGTACTGCTGGAAGATGACCGGTTCATTCCCGCACTTGTTGCACTGCATTCGCTGTATCCAATCTATTCTGGAAGATAAAACATGTTTAAAGTTATGTTACCACTCAGACATGCCCGGGAAGATGCGATTTTATAGTCTGCCATATAACCAATCTACCGGTTATGGCAGTCTCCGCGGAGCACATCCGCACCCTCAACAAGTATGAAAAAACCATCCTCCTTTCCCTTGAGCGGGGGATGAAACGGTACTCCTGGGTTCCGCTCGAACAGCTCAAGACCACCACAAAACTCTCGGAGTCGGAGATCAATTACCGGCTCTCGCGCCTGATCGAGTGGGGGATGGTCCGGTTCAACCCCGTTCCCTATGACGGCTATGCGCTTGTCTTTGGCGGCTATGATACCCTTGCGCTTGGTACTCTCTCGAAGAAAGGGACGATATCGGCACTGGGGACACAGATCGGGGAGGGTAAGGAATCCGTGGTGTACGATGCCATGGGGCTTGGTCCGGTTGCGATCAAGTTCCACCGGGTTGGAGGACGATCCTTCTCATCGGCCAGGCTCAACCGCGATTACATGCCGGAGGAGGGCCACTGCCCCTGGCTGATCGCTTCACGTAAATCTGCGGAACGGGAGTATGAAGCTCTCACTACCCTGCACCCGAAAGTCAGCGTACCCCTCCCGATCGACAACAACCGTCACGCGGTCGTCATGTCGCTTATCGGGGGAGCAAACCTCAACCGGTGCCGGCTCGAGTGTCCCGCTGAGGTGCTCGATGATATCCTGGAAAATGTCCATGCTGCCTATCAGGCAGGGATCATCCATGCGGACCTGTCCGAATATAATATCCTGGTCGAAGACGACAAGTGCGTCCTCATCGACTGGCCGCAGTGGACAGCAAGGGATCACCCGAACGCGGAGACCATCCTGATGCGGGACATTGACAATATTCTCACGTTTTTCAAGAGGAAGCACCAGCTGGATTACGATCGTGAGGATGCAAAGCAATGGGTGATCGGCTGAAGGTTTTCGGTATCGATATCATCAAAGGCTCCGTGCGGTCGCGTTCACGGCGGCCCATGTACGCCCTTGTCCGGATGGACGGCCAGGTAATCGAGAGCGAGTCGGAAGTCTCGATGTTCCGGCTCTTCCGGCTCCTTGCCGAGGAACAGCCCGACATCCTTGCCGTTGACAGCCTCCAGGAAATCGCAGTTGACCAGCACGAACTCTTCTTCTTTTTGCAGGGGCTTCCCCCACAGACCCGGCTTGTACAGGTAACGGGTGGCGAGCGCAAGGAGACGCTCGGTAAGGTTGCCGCCCGCTACAATATCAGTTTCAACAAGTTCGATCCCTTTGCCGAGGCACGGACATCTGCCAGGGTGGCCGCACTTGGTGCCGGGGCCGAAGTCATAGCGTTTGAGAATGAGAGCGAGGTTGTGGTCAGCCGGCACCGTTCTCCCGGGAAAGGCGGGTGGAGCCAGAACCGGTATGTCCGGAAGATGCATGGCGCCGTGCAGCTGAAAGGCAGGGAGACCGAAATGGCCCTCGTTGCTGCGGGGCTCCGGTACGAGAAGAAGGAGACCCGGGCATTCGGCGGGTGCAGTCGGGTGGCATTCCGGGTCTTTGCAAAGCGCGACCAGGTGCCGGTGCCGACCTACCGCGGGGCAGATGTACAGGTCAGGATCAGCGGAAAGCGTCTCGAGCGCATCCGGTTCCGCCCGCTCTCAGGCAAGCCCCGGTACCTGATCGTTGGGATTGATCCGGGTACGACAACCGCTTTTGCCGCGCTCGACCTCGACGGCAATCTCCTCACGCTGGTGAGTTCGCGCCAGATGACCATGTCAGATGTGATAGAATCCCTCTACAAGGTGGGAAAACCGCTTATCATCGCATCCGATGTCCAGGAGATGCCTTTTACAGTCGAGAAGATCCGACGGTCATTCTCGGCGGTCGCCTATACGCCGAAGCAGGATGTGAGTGTGGAGACTAAGATCGAGCTCACAGCCCCGTTTGCATATGCCAATGATCACGAGCGGGATGCACTCTCGGCAGCGCTCGACGCCTTCCGCCAGTACCGCCACAAGTTCCAGAATTTATTAAAACGGATACCCCCGGGGCACGATCTCGATGAAGTGCGGGCCCGGGTCATCCGCGGCCAGTCGCTCGAACAGGTGATTGGCGACATGAAGATGCCCGTACCGGTTGCAGAAGCAGCGGCCCCCATGGTCCAGCCCGATACCGGGCATGATGAACGGGTACGGGTCCTGGACGGCATGGTGAAGCGCCTCCGGACGTATATTGCAGAACTCCAGGAGGATCTCAAGAGCAGGGATTATGAGATCCACAGGCTCCAGGGGCGGATCCGGAAGTTCCACACATCGCGCGATGCCGAGCTGGCAAAGGATGCAGAGGTGGTAAAAAAGGATGCCGTCATCCAGAGCCTGAAAAAGCGCCTGCATAAGGAGGAACGGCGTAACTACAATCTTGTAAAGAGGCTCGGCAGAATTAAAAAGTTCGCCGAGCTCTCCATGGACGGCGAAGTGCTGCCGGTCAAGGTGATGGATGCCCTGACAAAGGACGGCTTAAGGAAACTCGTTGATGACGTGGGGATCGAGGAGGGTGATATCATCTTTGTCTCAAGAACGGACGGCTGGGGAAGAAATATTGTCAGGGATCTTGCAGAACGAAAAGTCAGGGCCGTCATAGCCGGTGAGAAAGTGCTCATTGAGAGCGATCCCCAGATGCTGCCAGCGTTCCGGGAAGCCGGGCTCCCCATTCTCTCAGATACGGCTGCCGGGGCCCAGGTGAGGGGTAAACAGGGGCTCGCCGGCAAGGACCTGTTCGATTCTGCTCTTCTCTCGTGGCAGTCCCAGCAGGAAGTGCGGGAACGGGAGAAGAAAACCGAGATGATTGAGCACATATTCAAAGAGTATAAGAGCGAACGGGGTAAGGAGGTGCGTAAAGGTGGATGACCGGGAGCTCCTGAACGTGGTTATGGGAATTGTGGGCAGGGACAACTGCCTGGATGATTGTGCTGAATTCTCCTGCGGCGGGCAGGTTATGGTGGCGACAACCGACATGCTTCACCGCACAACCGATTTTGTCCCGGGGATGACCGACTGGCAGGCCGGGTGGATGAGCGCTGCCGTTACGCTCTCGGACATCGCGAGCATGGGTGCGGCCCCGAAATACCTGCTCATTGCAGTAGGACTCGATGACTGGAAGTGCCTTAGCGGGGTTATGCAGGGTGCAAAGGACTGCTGCACGAAATACGGGGCGGAGATCATTGGCGGGGATATTGACCATCACGGGGAGCTGACGGTCGTGACAACCGGCCTCGGGCTTGTTGACCGGAAGGATATCGCAAGGAGGACCGGTGCATGGCCGGGCGATCTTGTCTGTATCACCGGAACTCCCGGCCAGGCCCAGGCATGGCTTGACGGGTACCACCAGTTCGAAAAAGCGCTCTTCGAGCCGCAGCCCAGGGTTGCAGAGGGGCAGATCCTGGGGAAGGCCGGAGTGAGTGCAATGATGGATGACAGCGACGGGATCGCCCTCTCGCTCTATGACCTGTTGAGCGTGAACAGCTGCGGGTTTGCCCTCGATTCCTCAAAGATTCCCCTTCCCGCAGGAATTCCCGGATTACAGGCCCGCGAGCTTGCCCTGTATGGCGGGGGGGATTACGAATTGATCTTTACCATCGATCCCAGCAGGTTCCCGATCCCGGGAGTGCAGGCGACTGCAATCGGAACCGTGGTGACAGAAAAATCCGTAACGGTTGACGGGACTCCCCTGCAGAAGAGGGGGTACCAGCACCGGTGGGAGTAAGCGGCGTATCTGGAGCCCATCCGCCCTTTTTAATACGAAAAACGCGAGAAGTTATTACTCAGCGCTGAGGTAGTGGTACCGTGGAATCCTTAGAGAGTAAACTGGACCGGCTTTCCCCCGATCAACGGAAGGTGGTGGAGGATTTCGTGGATTTTCTGCTCTCACGATCAGCTGCTCCCGGGTCGGCCCATCTCGTTCCTTCCCAGGTTCCGGTGATTCCTCCGGTCCTCGCGCCCACACAACCGGTGCTCATGGCCCAGGACCTGCAGCCACCCACGAGGGAACCGACCCCGCCCATTCAACCGGCAGATACTCCTGAACCGGCAGAGCCGGTGATCACCGAGATCACTGCCGGAGGGGATGACTGGGTGACCCGCGATTACATGGATTACGGGAAATTCGAAGAGCAGTCTTCACCAGCAACCGAAGCGGTGAAGAAAGTCAAGAGAAAACTCATCGAGAAGGGGCAGGAAGAGAAGCCCCGCCGGATCCTGGACTGGATCGATTGAAAGGCAGCATTATTTTAGTGGCGTCTTTTCGCGAGGGCGCTGCCCTTCGCAACCCGACATGACCTGCGGTCATCAGGAAACCGTTACAAAAACGATATGGACTCGACGGGATTTGAACCCGTCTTTTCGCGAGGGCGCTGCCCTTCGCAACCCGACATGACCTGCGGTCATCAGGAAACCGTTACAAAAACGATATGGACTCGACGGGATTTGAACCCGTGGCCTTCACGTTGCAAACGTGACGATCTACCCCTGATCTACGAGCCCTTGTCGCTTGGACTTGCGGCATACTATTTTTCCGCGGATTCCTTATAGTTGTTACTGTCCGCAGAGACTCCACGAAAAACCGTACGTGCCCCGGCAAATCAAAACACCACAAAACAGGCATGGACCCGGCGGGATTTGAACCCGCGGCCTCTACGTTGCGAACGTAGCGATCTACCCCTGATCTACGAGCCCGCTGCTGATGTGGATTATAGGTTTTGAGTCTGAGGAATATAGTTGTTGGTATCCCGGGGATATACCGTGGGAAAAAGAGCGGTGATTACTCCTTCTTGTCTTTCACCTTGTGGGTATATATCGTGGCAAATGCCCCAATGGCAGCTGAAATCGATCCAATCGCCGCGGCAAGAACAACCGGGCTGGTTATCGGATTGCCCGAATCACCTGCGGGAGTTGTTGTGGCAACGGGGGTTATCGCAGACGGGGTCTTTTCCTGGAGTGGGAGCGAGCCAAAGGAGGTTACCCGTTCCCCGCTCACCACGTATGCGCTGCCATCGTAATCATACCGGCCTTCCATGGTCATCTTGATGGCATGATACCCGGGGGAGAGACCAGAGAGCTCGATCGGTGTTACCCCCCTGTAGATCCCATCCACGAAGACCTGCGCTCCAAGGGGATTTGACTGTATCGTGATATTTCCGGTAGACGGAGTAGTGGTGACTGCCGGGACTGGGGTAATGCTGGTCGTTGCAGTCACCAGCGGATTAACGGTCGTTGGAATAATCGTTGTGGCCGTTGTTGCGGGAGTGGTACTGGCAGGGGGCTGCAGCGCAGTGATGAGCCGGGCTGTGATGATATTGGTATCAACGCCCGACAAAGATGTTGCGGGAGTCTTCATGGTCCATTCCGCAACATAACCATTGCCATATTTCCGGTACGCGAGTGCCGGTTCGCCATTCGAATACTTCAGGAGCGTGATGGTTCCGGCCTTGGGTATGGCAGATATTCTCTCCATTGATGATGAAGTGGTATTGAACCGTGTTCCCAGACCGGAAAAGACATTCTTTGACAGGGCATTGTCAGGGCCTGATAGTGTCACGGTCTCCCCCAGAGTGGTAGTCCCGTTTGTGACCAGCGGAAGGCTGTCGCTGAACTTTTCCGTTGACGGGGGATAAATGATCAGTATTTTACCATCCCAGACGGCCTGTTCGATCATTGCGGCAGTGGCACCGGAAAAGCCGCTGTCCCCGCCAATAGCAATGACCCTGATATCAGGAGAGGTAAAATTTGCAGCAACCTGGTTGAAGAGTTCCCCGGACTGACCTGGTACGGAATACGTAACACAGAACTGTTCCCCGTAGGGGGAGGCCCCGGTTGTCGAAATACCATACACTGCCACAGAACCTGCGACAAACGGTACTCCGCACGAGAGGATCGCGAGCAGGAGTATGAATCGTGAACAAAAGTTTAGTCGCCCTGCCATTGAAAATCTTCCTTCAATTCTGTTATGCCCGATCAAAAAATTCCTTTTCGATCTGAGGCCGATGAAAAAAAATCAGAGAATAATTTCAATATCCAGTTTCTCTGCCAGTTCCTTATACCGGTTCCGGATGGTTACTTCCGTAACACCTGCAACTTCCGCGACTTCGCGCTGGGTCCGGCGTTCCCCGCCAAGGATGGAGGAGATGTAAATCGCTGCTGCCGCAACACCTGTCGGGCCCCTGCCGCTTGTCAGTTCCCGTTCGCCGGCCTGGCGCAGGATCTCAACAGCACGGCTCTGGACCTCTCCCTTGAGGGTGAGACCCGAGCAGAAGCGCGGAACATAGTCAATGGGGGATGTCGGGAGGAGCTTGAGTCCGAGTTCACGGGAGATAAACCGGTATGTCCTGCCGATCTCCTTTCTTGACACACGGGAAACTTCCGCGATCTCATCAAGAGTTCTGGGAACGCTGCACTGCCGGCAGGCAGCATAGAGCGCTGCTGCCGCAACTCCTTCGATACTCCGGCCGCGGATCAGGTTCTTGTCAACTGCATCGCGGTACACAACGGCTGCGGTCTCACGGACGTTTCTCGGAAGACCCAGCGCAGAGGCCATACGGTCAAGTTCCGAGAGGGCGAATGCAAGGTTGCGCTCAGTGGCATTGCTGACACGGATCCGGCGCTGCCACTTGCGTAGACGGTAAAGCTGGGCCCGGTTCTTGGAGGAGATAGCCCGTCCATAGGAGTCCCGGTTACGCCAGTCGATCATGGTGGAGAGACCCTTGTCGTGGATCGTAAAGGTCATGGGAGCGCCGACACGGGACCGCTTCATCCGCTGGTCGTGGTCGAAAGCACGCCATTCCGGGCCACGGTCGATGAAGTCGTCATCGATGACCAGCCCGCATCCCTGGCAGACCAGTTCTGCCCGCTCATAATCGTGTACAAGCTGCCTGCCACCGCATTCCGGGCAGACCGTCTCGGTATGGTTTTCTGCTTTTTTCTCCTGCTCTTTCTGTTTCGTACGCGATTTGAGCGCTTCACGCTCGGACTGGAGAACTTTTAATTTTTCAATTTCCTGCATCCACATTCACCTGCTTATTCCAATTGCTGCAGTTCCTTTTGCACGGAACCCTGGTATCCCGCGGGTATGATCACTTTGTGAAAAGTTTTTCATTGGGCTGGACAGTGCATTTTTCCCGGCAGAGCACTGCCGCATACGGGGCCTTCACATTGCCGAAGAGATCCAGGATCTTTCCGACCGGCTTCATCCGCCGATCGTTTACCTCGCTGTATAATGCGGGAAGCTGGGCCGCATCACATTGAATAATGAGCATCCGGTCGCCAATAGTGCTCAATGCCCGACCAACAACTTTCACAACAACCTCGGGGATATGATAGTACTAAAATGTTTTAGTAATCTATATATGTGCGACGCGTCACTATTTAAGCGTTGCGTGAAAGTATAAATAGAAATTTCAGGAACCCAGCAATTGGTCGATATTTAAAGATATAACCTGTTTGCACTCTTTCTGGCTCAATCCGGCCCCTCTTGCAACAAGAATTTTCGCGCGCTTATCCAGGATATCGTGAGGTGCATGCGCATCCGAGTCCACCACCAGCTGGCACCCCGCTTCCCGTGCCACGAGTGCAACATGGCCGTTTGTGCGGTTGTGGCCCCCACGGGAGGTGATCTCAAGGGCAATCCCGTTCTTTACTGCAGCTTCTGCATCCTTCAGGGAGATGAGCCCGGGGTGGGCGAGCACGTTGACATATTTGCAGGTGCATGCAGCATGGTTCGTCCCTTCGGCAACCGGTTCAACCGGCGTCTCCCCATGAACAACAACGATATCTGCTCCTGCCGATTTTGCCGACCGGGCAAGACCGGCAATCTGTGCGGGGGGCACATGAGTTATCTCAACACCACAGAGAAGTCTCACTCCGAAAAGTTTTGCGGATTCCCGTACCATGGCGAGGTTCGATAGTACAGAGTCTGCATTGGAGGCGTCAACATGATCCGTAATTGCAACCGTGGTGTACCCGGCTACTGCCATCCTCCGGATCAACTCAATAGGGAGCATCTCGCCATCGGACAGGATTGAGTGGGTGTGGAGATCGTACAGCCCGCTCATTTCCGTACCTCCAGCTTCTCTGCAACACGTCGGATAAGAACCTCCTTGCTCTTCTTCCACTCGGCAACAACACGCCCTTCACGCCGGGACCAGTGCGCCGGGTGGTGGTGGTCCTCAATACGGAAGTTCACCCCGTTTTTTTTCAGGGCGCGTTCGATATCAGTAAGTACCGGTGCCTTTGACCCAAGGCTGCGCGGGACCCTCCTTCCCTCGGCCCGGGTATACGCCGCATTGAAGTAGCAGGGATATAGGATACACTCGCCTTCTGCCATTGCAGGATCGTTTGTGGGTCAAGGTATAAACAGTGTCCGCTCAAACGTAACTATCATGCATCATATCGACGTCAGGATTGAGAAAGATGTGTACGACGTCAACAACTCAATCGCCGACAAAAATGCTCGCCATCTCAAGACACACGGTGTGCGGGCATTTGACCTGTTGGGTGCGATCGGTTCCGGTAAAACCGCGCTTATCGAGAGGCTCGTTCCATTGCTGGAGAGAAAAGGGCTCAGGGCAGGTGCCATTGCAGGAGACGTGTACGGGGATGACGATTTCCGGCGCATTGTAGCACTGGGAATCCCCGCATATAATGCCAATACCGGCAAGGAATGCCACCTGGATGCCCACCTGGTGGAACATGCAATCGAACATCTCCCGCTCGATACTATCGATATTCTCTTTATCGAAAACGTGGGAAACATGGTCTGCCCCACCGATTTCCGCCTCGGTGCCGAAAAGCGCGTTGTTGTCGTGAGCTCAACGGAAGGGGACGATGTGGTCAACAAGCACCCGATGATGTTCCGGGACTGCACTATAGGGGTTATTAACAAAGTAGATCTTGCCCCCCTTGTCGGTGCCAACCTTGACCGGATGCAGGCTGATATCAAGCGGTACAATCCCGGTATGCCGGTATTCCGGACCAACCTGAAGACTGGTGACGGCATTCAGGCACTGCTGGACAAGATCCTTGCTTAGCCCGGCAGTAATTGCTGATAGTCAAAAAGATCAGGTACTATAAATAATCCAGAAGGGAATATATAGAGCACCATCTCCGGAACAGGTTTCCGGGGAAATACTATTTCGAGAGTGACACCATGCAGTGGCAGGGAGAATCCATACGGAAGATAACCGGTGGCAGGCGCCGCCCGGCACAGATGAAGAGACGAGCGGAAATTGGTCTTGCACCGGCAGACACCCACATCGGGGCCGACCGGAGAAAAGTCCTCCGCACCTTTGGTGACAACATCAAGGTCCGTGCGCTCCGTGCAGAATTTGCCAACGTGACCAACAAGGCAAATGGTGAGACGAAGAAAGTCAAGATCCAGAACGTTGAAGAAAACAGCGCAAACCCGAACTATGTCCGGAGAAACCTCCTGACAAAGGGCGCGATTGTCAAGACCGAGATCGGCCGCGCCCGTATTCTCAGCCGCCCCGGCCAGGACGGCGTCATCAACGCAGTGTTGCTCGAATAACCGATATAATCAGCAATCTTTTTTCTTTTAAACCAACCAACTCTAGCTATGCGAAGGATCTATTATCGTTTCCCCCAGAGGGTGGATCTCTCGTTTGCAATGGGAATGCCCTTCAACGAGACCCTGAAATATATTGCCGGCCTCGACAATGAAGAATCTACCAAGACTACCGGAAAAGAACTGGTAAAAGTCAAGACCAGGGTCCAGATCGCAGTTGACCGGGCAACCTTTGGTGATATCACTCCTGATGTCCTGCGACCCGGGGCAATAACGGAGGCGGTAGATCTCCAGGTATCCGTTCTTGCCCTGGCCCTGCGGGGAGGCGGCAAAGTCCCCATTGCAAATGATATCTTTTACATCCGGCTCACTGATCAGGCATCCCGGACGGACATTGATATTGCAAAGGAAGGCCGCGGAGAAGGTCTGGACGCACTTGATATGAAGAACATCATTCTTGGTGTCCCGAAGTGACAATCCGGATTGCTCTTGCCGCTCCCTTCAAGCATACCCGCAAGAGCGGGATGCGCAAAAACGAGCTGGTCTATTATTATGCTCTTGACCGGAAATGGATGAGCACGGAGCAGGCAAATCTCCTGCTGCGACGGGCAGAAGAAGAAGGGCTCATCCGGCAGGATAACGGGGTTTTCTCTCCCGTTTTTAACCTTTCAGAAGTACAGATCCCCATCGGGTTCAAGCCGACATCTGCTATTTTTGAGCAAAACGACCCGACCCAGGAGCTGATCCGGCGGATTGTTCATGCACAGAATATTCAGGAAACGGAAGTCGTTGCAGAGATGAACCGCATCATCAAGGAGAATTTTGACGGGAATCTTCTTCCGGCTGCGGCTCTCATCCTGATTGCCCAAAAAAACCATGTTCCTTTTGAGGACCTGCACGAGGCACTTTTGCAGTCAGTGTCCCGGGGCTGAACAGAAACCTGCATACCGGGACCATGGACCTTGCCAAAAGGCATTTAATGCAATTTCGGAAAGTATTTCGTAATCAATCAGATATTTACTGTAAATACAGCAGGAGATACTATGCGACATAAACAGAAGGATATCTGGGATCAGCCCTGGGTGATGATCGCCGTTATCGTAGGGGTTGTCGCCGTTATTGCTATTGCATTGCTCGTTTTCTTCGGGGGTAGCTCAGGAACTCCGGCAGCACCCGGTCCGGCAACTCCCGGTACCGCAGCACCGGTGGTTTCCACTACCCGTGCCTCATCAGAAGCCACGCCGGCTGCAATAAAGACAACCCCCACGGTCACGGGCACATCGGCGATAACAATACAGGAGACCACACCGGTCAGCGTCCCCTCAGAAGGGGTTTTTGTGAAGGTGAGTTATCTTGGCGGATACTCGGGAACATATGGGGTGGGAGGAACCATGGAAAAAATCCTGGGTTCCGGAGACAGGGTTTACGCAGTAAATACAACCGGTGGGACACTGCAGGCTACATTCCAGAAGCGGGACAAGTCTACCAGCCATGACCTGGTCGTTGAGATATGGAAAGGCGGAAAAGCACTCACATCCCAGAAAAACTCTTCTGCATATGGTATCGTGAGCATAAGCTCCATGGTATAATTTTTTTCGAGATCATACCCGGTCTTCTGAAAGGGTAGGGACTTCTAAAAAAGAGATATATTATCTTCTGCCGGCCTTTGCCGCCTTCTCTTTCTTCTCACCCTCAACTTTCGGGAAGAGCTCGTCAAGAGGCTTTTCTCCGTACGTGGTGACCCGTGCATTAATCTGGACGAAATCCTGGGTAATCTCGTTGGCCCGGATCGTCTTTCTCCTGCGCTCGCCGTCCATGGTCGGGTGGAATCCGACTCCACCTGCAAGAAGGAGTTTCCGGCGGCCTGCACCCGGGAGGCTCTGTTTTGCCGTGATTCCTGTGCGGTCGGATGCGCCGGTGATCAGGATTTTATATCCGGCAAGCCCGAGGGACCCTGCATCAACTTCATCACCTATACGTTTGCCCACGATCGAACCTGCTGCCCCGCCGCTGACGTCGACATTGTAGGCACGACCGGTTTTGGGGTCTGATACAACGAATTTAAACTCAACCATTGTTGTTTGCTCCACGAATATTTTTTTATTCTAAAAAACCTGCCAACAGGTTTTTACGTCTCTGGCTGCCGGCAAATTTCGCCTACACATGAGAAGTACCCATTTAATTATACTGGTACGCTATTAAACCCTCGCGTTCCAAAAAGGCCGGATCCCGGCTCATTTTCCCCAGAATGGTTCCCCCTTGCGGCGCATATTCGTATACTCTGCAAGGATCTCCTGTGTGGTAGTATTGAGGGTTTTTATCATCTCTTTCTCGAGAACTTTCACGTGCCGTTCGGGAACATCGACGAACAGGTCATCGCCAACATTCACCTGGCGGCCGACAGTGGCACCTTCAATGGAGATCGCTACTTCCAGACCAGCATCGGCTTCCCGGATAGACTCCTGCCGGAGCTGCATGGTCTTGAGGTGGCCGACTTTCCTCCCGTCTAGGTGGATCAGGTTCACATCACTCCGCAGCTTCCCACCAAGAACCCGGACACCGACAACCGCCGGGTTACTCTGGCGGAAAACGCAGTCCGGCAGGAGCCGTATTTTGGCCGGCATGACCACATGCTCGAACCGCTGCTTCTCCAGGATGCGCTTCTGTTCATCCCGCCATTCGAGATACTGGTCAATCAGCTTGTAGATAACCTGGCCTTCGAAGACCTTCACCTGCGTATACAGCGGGTTCTTGATCATCTCTGCAGCATCGGGAAGGATGGGTGTATTGAATGAGAGGAGAACCCGATACTGGGCATTTTTCATCGTCTCGGTCTCGATCAGGTCATGCCGGCTCACCGGGCCGACCTGGGCCCGCATAACACCGATCTCTTTGCCTTCAAGCTCTTTGCAGAGCGCTTCCAGCGCCCCGATGGTATCGGCCTTGATGACGATCCCTTCTTCGGCCAGGTTCACGTGGATCTCGGTCATCTCTTTTTTAATCTTTGCCTCGATCTCGTCTCGGTTGCCGCGGATAACAAAAAACGGCGAGCCGGCAATGACACCCTCAAGGTTCGGTGCCGTGACCTTGACCCCCGACGCAGCAGCAACGGATTTTACCCGCTCGAACCGATCCTCGACAAGGATCTCTTTCATGGGCCGGGGTTGCAGGAGGGACCGGACCTTGGTGACAATGACGCTGTCCTGGGTAGCAACTGCAATCTCGTCACCGATACTGAGGGTCCCGTCGTACAGGATCACATCGAGCGTGGTCCCAAGACCCCGCTCCTCCTTGACCTCAAGAACCGTTCCGGCTCCAGGGCCTTCCACGGCAAGTCTGAGGGCATCGCTCATGTACCGCTGGGCAAGACCGATCATGACCAGGAGCAAATCTGCGATCCCTTCTCCTGTGTGGGCACTGACCGGGACAATAGCAAGGTTGCGCTGGAAATCCGAGACCCGGTCGAACCGGTCTGCAGAGAATTCCAGCTCGGAGAGCTTCCCTACGATTTCGTAGGTCTTGTTCTCGACATCCCCTTTTACCCGGTCGTTCTGCTTGGCGAAGGAGGAGAGGAAGGTCTCGTTCTCGTTCACCCTCCAGCCGTGGATGCGGTCGATCTTGGTTGCCGCGATGACAAAGGGTGTCCGGCAGTTCCGCAGGATCTGGAGCGCCTCGATAGTCTGGGGCTGGAACCCCTGGTTGATATCCACCACAAGGATTGCCATATCTGCAAGTGCTCCACCCCGGGCCCGGAGGGTGGTGAAAGCATGGTGCCCCGGTGTATCAATGAAGAGCAGGCCGGGAATATTGATAGAAGCCTTTCCCATGGTCCCGCTCATGATCCGGATAGCCTCGATGGGAACTATCGTGGCGCCGATATGCTGGGTGATGGCACCCACTTCGGAACTTACCACAGATGAGCCGCGGATCCGGTCCAGCAATGATGTCTTGCCGTGGTCCACATGTCCCATAACGCAGACAATCGGCGTCCGTATTTTTGGGTTTTCCGCCATAAATTCACCCTCGCGTTTGTCCCTGCTCTGACTCTGAGATACGGGTAAAAAATCCCCCATTGTCCTGTGCCCCGGCCGGCTTATCGCACCGCGCACCGATATCAGGATAGAGTCTTCAGAGCCACCTGATATGTAATAGACGCCGGACCCTATTAATAATCCCCTTCAGGCACCGAAAAATTCCTCATGCTGTCGCGGTCATCTCCCCGAACGGTAAAGTAAAAATAAGCATATATTTATTTGAGTCCGGTGCTTATGTAAGAGGGACATTTGCCGGATTTCTGGCAATGCACCGTCATCACATATGCCGGGGTGGGGTAGTTGGTCATCCTAGAGGATTGTGGATCCTCCGACCCGGGTTCGAATCTCGGCCCCGGCCTATTCTTTTAATTCAGTGAATGCTGATTCCCGATTTGCTGGTATTTCCCTGCTTGCATCTCATTTCGTCAATTATAAGCTGCGCTTCCGGTAACACGAGATCCGCACCCATTCACATGCAGGGCGGGTGTTCCCAACAGATAATGGGGGGCATGGATGGATTGTTGCACACGAATGCATTTGTGTGAGATTTTTTTTTAAAATGAATGAAATACTGGCTCTGTAGAAATGGTATCCCTGTAGACGTAAATTCGACCAAAAGATCTAAGGTACAGTGCCTCCTTACATTGTTATGCTACTAACGATTAAGGAGGCAAACTAATGTCAGCAAACCGGTATATCA
>Ga0265296_1000433_pt1 | contig 65814 bp, 83 predicted proteins | sample MunlanPumphouse1_FD_189073 | JGI IMG/M metagenome (GOLD analysis project Ga0265296, IMG submission 189073) | Groundwater microbial communities from a municipal landfill in Southern Ontario, Canada - Pumphouse #1 | ecosystem: Environmental > Aquatic > Deep subsurface > Groundwater | place...
TATTCTCTCAGGTGCTTCAAGATGTCCTGAAAAGAGTTGACCGCAGCTTCATTAACTTTTTCAAAGGGTACGGCTATCCCCGGTTTCAGGGAAGAAATAGATATAACAGTTTCACTTATCCGCAAAGAGATCAAGTATCTGCAAAACTAATTGAGATAAGAGAACCAATATGTACCATAGGAACTATGGGAATTAACGCCCGTGAAGGACTCTCAAGCAGAGAGCCGATGCAGCGGGACGCGCAAGCCCTTTAGGGTTGCGTAGTTCACTTAAAAAGAATAAATAAAAAACAAGAGTGTGAGAGTATTAAACTTAAAGATTTCCTATTGCAAAAAAACACTGACCCGAAATTATCAGAGTTGATCCTTTTCTTTGGCGAGAATGGAAAAATGATAAAAAGTGGATTTTTAAAACGCCAGGATAAGGCAGGGACGCGAAACATTTATGGCGAAGAGCAGATGGCGCTGGATAAATGGGCTGATGATGTCCTTATCAATGGATTAAAGAAAACAAGGCTGGTTCGCTATATTGCGACAGAAGAGCAGCCCGGAATTATTGAAATTGACAACCCTAAAAACCAGTTCGGGGTCGTGATCGATCCTCTCGACGGTTCTTCGCTTATTGATGTGAATCTTGCTGTAGGAACAATTATAGGAATATATCCGGGGAGTGTCCTTGATAAGGGTGAGAATATGATAGCAGCAATGTATATTCTCTATGGTCCACTTACGACGCTTACATTATCAACGGGAAACGGTGTTTGTGACTTTGTTATGGACGAAAACGGCGAATTCAACCTGACCGTGCAGGATATTAAGATATCTGACGCGAAAATATACGCGCCCGGAGCACTTCGCAGGGATTACCTGCCTGCGCATGCAAAATTCATCGCGGATCTTGAAAATGACGGCTATAAGCTGCGCTTTAGCGGTTCATTCGTGGCTGACATGCACCAGATACTCCATAAAGGCGGCGTGTTCACATATCCCGGCTTCAAGGGTAAAGAAAAAGGAAAGCTGCGGCTGCTTTTTGAAGCTAACCCCATTGGTAAGATCATATCAGATGCTGGTGGTGCGATAAGTAACGGGAGAACGAATATACTGACGATCCAACCCAGGGCGATAGATGACATCACTCCGGTATATGCTGGAGGAAAAAAAGAGATCAAGCTGATAGAGAAGTACATGGCTTGAGGTGAATGTTTGAATCCCCCACAATCGCCTTCCCTATCCCCGTCGATGGTGGGAGGAATCAGCCCTTTTATTAACGGTTCAAACTAAACAATTTGTGCAGTTTCTCATCCACTTCATGTCGCATTTTGGGTGATAACTCTCCCAATTCACGCTATAGGATTGGTCAGGCATACGGCTGGGCGTACCTTCTCTCCTGAAAGGTCATCAAATGGAAAAGGGACAAGGACTACTTTACCGATCATGAAATGGTCTTCCGTCCTCGGATGTATATAGGTCCTCTTCAGGTTCCTTCAGAAAATCAAAAGCCGGATCGGAGGCTGCTGCATAAAGCCATTCCTTCTCGTCAATGTCTGCATCTTCAGGAAGCAGGATAATGACACGAACCCGTGTCGGGCCGGGAACAGACAGCGGTTCATCTAAAAAAAGCCTATGCTGTACGTCAATAGTTCCTGTTGTTTCTATTGCTTTTATTGCAACATCCATATCGAATTCCTCTTATTAACATCATGAAATTAAGCCACATAACCTACAAATAATATTTCAAAGCCCCAAGAGCATTCACGATTTGCGGCTCATCAGGCACAAGCACCTTTTTCTTAAGTATATCACTAAGCGCTGATACCATCCCTTTATTCTTCACAGTCCCGCCGATAAGAACAAGCGATTCTGCCTCAGGTATCATGAATGATATCCGACGCGCAAAAGCATAATGCATTCCTGCGATAACTTCTTCCTTGGTATATCCGGCAACGAGCTGTGAGATCATCTCAGAAAGAGCAAATACGCCGCATGTGTTATTTATTGCAGGAATTCGCATAGCTTTGCTGTGATATGATCCCATCTCCGTTAGCTCAATCTTAAAATAATTCGCTACGAATTCAAGGAAGGCGCCTGTGCCTGCGCTGCATTTATCATTTATGATAAAATTATTTTTCCTGACATCAATGACCTTTGTATCCTGTCCCCCGATATCCACGATCACATCCGCATCAGGAAAGTAATGGCGAACGCCATATATCGCTGCGGTTATCTCTGTCACCGACGCACGATGCGGAACCGTGTTTCGAAAATATCCTGTTGAAATAATGTCATTTCCATCGATCCCAAAAATCAGGTCTTTCCAGTTGTGAGTCCCTGTTATCTGATATTTTATTTCACCGTCTTCAATTGAGACCCTCTTTGCAGTTGTGCTGCCCACATCAAGCCCGATCATGATCGTTCAAGCGCCTCCCTGAAGGCTTCAAGCCTTAATTTTATCTGCTCAGGCGTATTTCCTGGCAGATCTCCCTGGATCGTGAGAATGGGGTAATCAAGATTTGACCTCATGATATCATCCTCAAGCATGTGGTGGCAGGCGAACTGGGTATAATGAACAACTCCGTCCACTTTTCGTTTTTTGAGTTCCTTCTGGAGGAACTTGATCCTGTAATCAAGCGGTCTTGCAAAGGTGTAATTGCAATAATCCCTGGCGAGCTCGTGAATATCTGTCCCAGAGTGGCGGATAAATTCGTAAGGCAGTTCATCAAATACCACATGAAGCCCCAGAGACTGCGCAACATCATGGAAATCATGGTATATGGGAGGGACGCCGATCAATGCGATCCTGTTATTCATTTCAATATCAGTTTCCCTGACCGAAGAAATAGTTTCCCGGAATATCTCAAGATCGCCGGCAAGATCGCTAAAAGAAATAAGGATATTGAATGCATCAGCAGATGAGAGCTTTCCCTGCGCTCTTTTTTTATCTATTTGTAACCCTAAATCTTTAAGTTTCCTGATCTCCCCTGGTTTTTCAGGAAATTTAATGCCTCCCAGGAAATCACCAAGTTTGTGCAATTGTGATTCCAGGTATTCGGACGATCCATCAAACGGATAAAAGAAAAAGTGTGTTGGGATCCCGCTCATTGCGACCTTCTGACCGTCAACGAGCGCATTATGGCAATCACCACCTGCGACAACGATAAGAGAGTCGATTTTTATTTCTCTCTTTGAGAGCATCTCCTGCCAGATGGCAGTCCATGCGCATAATTTATTTCTCGGATATTTTTTTGATCCTGGGATAACATTATTCACATCAAAAGGCTCGCCCCCACATGCATATATGAGTTCTGGCGGGACAAGGGCTGTAATTGCGATTTTTTTTTGCACAGGCATCCAATGCATTTGGGGGTAATTTATATTTTTGGATGGGAGAACTTTTCTTATGGATTAAACAATCCAATCGTCTTCCCCAGCGTATCAATAAATTTCTTTGCCTCTTCTTCGGTATTATACATATAAAGCGAAGCCCGCACAGCCGCCTCGCATTTGTGGAAATTGAACCACGAATGCACGCAGAAAGCCCCTGAGCGCACCTCGATGTTCTCGGTCTCATCAAGAACCAGGGCAATATCATGCGCATCGCCGCCTTTTGGAAGCTCGACCGTGAATGAAATGATGCCCCCCCTCTTAGATGGCTCCTGCGGACCTATGATTTTCAATCCAGGCAAATCTTTTATTCCCTTCGTAATAATGGTATTTATCCGCTTTTCATGTTCTTCAATATTCAAAAGTCCCACGCTGCTGATATAATCCACTGCTGCGCCCGAACCTATGATACCTGCATAATTTTGAAGACCTGCCTCGAATTTTTCTGGCGGCGGCAGGAATTTTGCACTCTCATAAGTGCTATCGCTGACAGTGTCGCCTCCAACGAGAAAAGGAGCGATCTCTTCAAGCAGTTGGTGCTTCCCGTAAAGCACGCCCATGCCTGTCGGTCCTGCCATCTTGTGTACTGAAAGAGCAAATAAATCAACATCAAGCGCCTTTACATCGATAGGTTTGTGTGGGGCACTCTGGGCGCCGTCAAGCATAACGAGCGCGCCGTGGTCATGGGCGATCTTTATTATTTCCTTTGCAGGGATCGTATAACCGTCGAGGTTGGCTGTATGTACCATGCTAACAAGCCGCACGTTCTTGTTTTTATGAAATATATCTTCAAAAGCAGGCATATCGAACGTATTATCAGCATTTGAGTAAACAACCAGATGCTTTATTCCTCTTTTTTGAGCTTGCACCTGCCAAGGTATCAGGTTTGAATTATGTTCCCTGTCAGTTGTCAGGACAATATCCCCTGTCTTGAAATCCATTGAATTCGCGACAAGATTGAGTCCTTCAGTGGTGTTTCTCGTGAATATTATTTCTTCAGGACAGGCTGCGCCAAGGAATTTCTGGAATTTCTCCCTGGATTGCGTGACTTTCTCATCCACTTTCTTTGCCATCTTGTGAATTGAGCGCCCGCCGCATACTGGATATTCATTATAATATTCATCCATTGCATTGATGACCTGAATTGGCTTCAGGGTCATGCATGCGTTATCAAAATAGATGGGATATTTGCCATTCCATTTTTTCGATAGTGCGGGAAAGTCACGGCGGATTTTCTGGATATCCATTATGGTTATACTGGTTGCTAAGATGTGATATAAATTTTGGTGTGTTAATGGTATGAAAAAACAACGAACACAACGAACTCGATACGAACTCATGCCACCGCAGTTCGTTTTAGATTAAAGTCATCAGGAAAACAATAAGCTGCCCATTAAATCCTGAAAAAAGCGGTATCAACAAGTTATCATCCATCTTATCCGTTATGGTTTCGACAAAGGTAGCAGTTCCTGCCATTACAAATATCGCTATCCAGCTTTGAATAAATAGCGCCCCGATCAAAATATCTACAAGGAACTCGGCTGCACAGCCTTCAATAGCCCTGTTTTTCAGCCCGCGTATCCATGTGCGTCCGAAGGCTTTCCCGAAAATGGCCGCTGATGCATCCCCGAATGTTGTCATAAGGATTGCTGCTGAGGCGACGTCTTTTGAAAAAACAGAAACTGCAATTATGCTGCCTATAGTGAAGAAAACATGTCCGCCCAGCCTGTCAGCTTCTTTAGCCCTGAAAAGGGAATGGAACAGGGGTAATTTTTTCCCCCACTCCAGCCTGAAATACTCAAGCTCAAGCATCACGATCAAATAAATCGTAAGCAATAGAAGCACTGATTGTTTTCCGAAATAAAAATATGTAAGGACTATTATGAGAGAGGTCAGGTGTACCAGTTTTCTTTTTAGTTCATATATCAGGTCGCTTCGGTCCGTGTTTTCACATCCAGTAAAATCTTCCCATTTTCCCCTAATTATTTAACCTAAATATCAGATATATCATCCAACTCTTTCACCTATATGTAATAATCGCATGATAACATCTTTTATATTCATGAGTATCACATTAATAATTAATCAGTAATTACATGAATATTTATCTAAAATGTAAATGACTAACGAAAGAATAATTTTTGGCATAGACATCGCAAAAGGTTCGCTACATTCTAAGGAAAAACCGGGTTATGCGGTAGTGATCCTTAGAAATGGGGATATAGAGCATCATCGAATGGTAAGCTTTCATAAAATCATGCGAATGGTCTTAATGGAAAAACCAACAATGATCGCCGTGGATAATATTTACGAAATAGTTTCCGATAAGCGTGATCTCATTTCAGTTCTCCAGAGATTACCTGCAAGCACAAAACTTGTCCAGGTCACAGGAGGCGAGCAACTCCTGCCGCTTACAAAACTTGCCCGCGAGCATGGACTATCTTTTGACAGGTTTGACCCGAATGCAGAGGCTCTTGTCTGTGCCAGGCTCGCGCAGATGGATATTGGCTGTGAAGTGTCGGCGTTTGAAGACAAAACCATGATCAAGGTCAGCAGGGCACGCTCACCTGGTAGAGGTGGCTGGAGCCAGAACAGGTACAGGCGCAAAATGCACGGCTATGTGCGCCAGAAGGCAAGGGATGTCGAAGATCACCTGAATGAACAGTCAAAAACCAGTGGGTTCACTTTTTCACAGAACATAACAGAGAGATTCGGGGGATATTCAAAAGCAGAGTTCTTCGTAGATGCGCCAAGAAGCCAGCTTCACATCAGTTCCGGAAAATATGGGGATGTGCAGGTGAGCGTCAAGAGCATTGAACGTGACGCTCTTGTTTTTAAGCCGCTAAAAACAAAAAAAAGGGATTACATTATCGTTGGGATCGATCCTGGCACTACGACCGCTATCGCAGTACTGACACTTGACGGCGAATTGCGAATGCTTCACAGTTCAAGAACTATTTCGATATCGCAAGTTATTGAAATGATAGCAGAACAGGGACGACCGCTTGTGATTGCAAGCGATGTATTCCCTACACCGAATGCCGTTGAAAAGATACGCAGGGCATTTAATGCGGTATCGAGTTCTCCTTTTGAAGTACTATCCGCGCAAAGTAAGATCGAGTTTGCAACACCTTACGGATACTCGAACAATCATGAACGGGATGCTATCGCAGCAGCTGTATCATTTTTCAGGAAAAATAAGAATAAGCTGGAACAGATCCGAAAAAAAATACCTCAGGGGATGGATACAGGAGAGGTGATAGCGCAGGTCGTTCGTGGCAAATCCATGGAATCTGTGATCTGCGGTTTAACAAAGCCTGAACTAAAAGAGATGCCTACGAGCGATGTTTCTGAAAAAAGAGACGATGAAGCACTTAATTTGAAGGCATCCATCAGGAAATATGAAGAAATTATCAGTGAGATGAAGGATCAAAAGGATTTCTTTAAAAATGAACTTGCCATTAAAGAAGATAAGATCCGGGAACTTGAAGAGCTAATTAAAAAGCAGAGGTCAGAGGTTTATAAGAAACTCAAGAAAGACAAAACTATCCAGATAAAAGACATGGATATCCAGCGTTTCCAGGACAAAATATCTGAGAAGAACAAGAGAATTTCTGAATTGAATGAAAGGATCCATAAACTAAAACGTGTGAGAAGGCTTGAAATAAGCGGGCGTGTCCTGCCTGTGAAGATAATTTATTCCTTTACAAAGGACAGTATCCTAAAAACCCAGGAAACTGTGGGGATAAAAAAAGATGACATTATTTTGCTTAAGGACGCAAGCGGTGGAGGTACAGTTACCGCTAAAATGGTGGCAGATTTTGGTGTTCGCGCATTGATAGTATACAATGAGATGTCACATGCTGCTGAAGAAGAACTTTTCAACCTTGATGTGCCTGTTCTTAGAGCACAGGATGTTAAGGTCCAGTTTGACACGACAGAAGACCTTGCAGTAATAAATCCTGAGGATATTACAAATGCGATTGAATTATGGAATCGCCAAGCTGAAAAACGAAGGATGGCTGCAAAGGAAGAGTGGCTCAAGTCGCTTGTGGATGAGTATAGGAGTGAGCGGCGGCGCGAGCTGAAAGAATAATTTTTTTTATCATTATAGTAATATACTATTTTTGAAGGATAAGTTTAAGTATTTTGCAGATAAAAGTGAGTAAATATATCATTATTAATGATTTAAATAATGGTAATTATAATGATAGGAGTATCATATGCAAAATAAAAACGCTTCAAAGATGATTATAGGAATAGTTTTTGTGTTATTAGCATTGCAGGCGATTCAACCCGCAATAGCGAAAGCACCCGATATGCCAAATAACTCTTGTGCAGATTGCCATCGTAAAATGCTCTTTAGTTCAGCGGAACAGAAGCAATTTGTCGATATTCGGATAAAACATCTAGAAAGTGGTATTTCTTGTTCGATCGTTTGCCATGAAGATAAACTCAATAAATCAACAGGCAGCAATTATGCCATGTGGTCAATATCCACGCATGCCTTATTTGAGGTAACATGTGAAAAATGCCATGGAGGAGATCCGTCAAAGGTTTTAAAGCAGGAAGCGCACCAGGGCATATCAAATAAAACCATTTTACGTGCCAATACTCCCGAAATGTGCGGTAAATGCCATGAGCCAGAACTTAATGAGTTCAAGAGTTCCCAGCATTACAAGAAATTGGAGTCAAACCAGGAAGGACCAGCTCCGGCATGTATTACCTGCCACCAGGCGCACAGCGTCCGTGTCCTGTCATCATCTGAAATAGAGGATTTCTGCAGTAATTGTCATAATCGCATAACAGGAATTAATCCAGCCGTGCCCAAAAAAGCCGAGACTGTTCTAGTATCATTGAAAGAATTACAGCTTGAGATATCAAAAGCAAGAAGCTCAGTCATTTCTGCTAAAGCCATGGGTAAAGATGTAACAGCAGCTGAGAGTGACCTTGAATCTGCAAAGAAAATCCTCAAGGATTCTCCTTCGGTCTGGCACAGGTTTAACCTGACTTACTTTGACACTGAAGTCCAGAAAGGAATTGAAGATGCAAAGAATGCAGAAAAAGTAATGCCTGAAGGAACCGCTACACAAACTGCGCCTGCAAAAGTGCCAGGGTTCGGGGTTTTCATGCTGATTTCAGGTCTGATCGCGGCATATTTAATAAAGAGGCATTGAAAAATCATTATCTAAGCGTCAATAATTAAAATAAGGTGATTGAATGAATAAAAGAAAAACGATCATATTAGCAGGTTTCATGTTCTTATTGGCAATTTTTGCTGTTCCCAGCTTGGCTGCAGAAAACTCATGCCTTGATTGCCATGAAAAACTTACAGCATTCAGTGAAAAAGAAAAAGAACTTAATGAAGTAAGAGTAAAACATCTGCAAAGGGATGTTGCATGTTCGCTTGAATGCCATGCAACCATCCTAGATAAGATTGCAAAAAGCAATTATGAGCAGTGGACACAATCCAAACATGCCATGTTCAATGTAACATGCAACAATTGTCATGGCGGTGATCCTTCCTCTGATCAGAAAGATAATGCCCATATAGGAATTTCAAGATCATCAGAATCCAACAGTTCGGTGTTCTACAGGAATGTGCCGGAAACATGCGGAAAATGTCACATAAAAGAATTAAATCAATTTAAGGAATCCTTACATTATCAAAGATTAAAAGCACTTAAACAGGCTCCAACATGTGATACATGCCATGGTCCGCATGAATTCAAGATATTAAATAGCACTGAATTCGAGGATTTGTGCAGCAGTTGTCATAATTCTGAAATGAAAATTGCCCCCGACATCCCGGAAAAAGCCGTAAAAGCTATCGAGAATGCGCAATATCTGAAGACAGAGATAAGAAAAGCGGAATCTGCCATAAAACAGGCAAAACAGCAAGGAAAAGATGTCACAGTTTCACAGAAAGAACTTGATAATGCGATAGCTATTCAGGATAATCTTCCCGTATTATGGCATAGTTTTAATTTGCCGAACTTTCAAAATGTGACCGATAAAGGCGTAAATTATGCTCGTAGTTCACAGGCTGACTCTGGATCGCCACCGGAAAAACCACAAACTCCCGGATTCGGGATAATATTATCATTAACAGGATTGATTTCAATATACCTGTTAATAAGACGAAAATAAAAGAGGTGCAAATATAAATGAATAAAAAACGATTAAATCAAATCATCTTACTGATTGCATTAGTTCTCCTGGTATTTTCGCCTTCTTTGACTTTCGCAAAACAAGAATATGCTGTTAAAGAAAGCAGGAATTGTCCCTTCTGTCACACAAGAGATGGCCCTCCACAGCTTAATGAGATTGGCGTTTATTATGTGACACACAATCATTCGGTCGAAGGCTATGTCCCGACACCGAAGGCAACACCAACCCCGGAACCAACAAAAGAAATAGAGATAGGCGTTCACATGACTACATGGGATGTCGGACTGCGAGCATTGGCATTAATCCTGCTCATTCTTGCGGTTGTGTATGTAATACGGTTGTGAGGTAATCTTATGCATATAGAAAAAATTGAATACGGACATGAAAAAACTGGGCTATGGTCGCAAATTGCATTTGCATTAATTATTCTGTTGACACTTGCCGCAGTCGTAATAACCGGTAATCTTTTTTGGAAGATACTTTCCAGCGATGCCCCAACCGCATCAACAAGAACATTCATAGAAGATGTTGGAAAGCTGCTTGCATATCTCCTGTTTGATCTGGGGGCGATCATATACCTGTATGTGAAAGGATTGCTGCAAGATGAATACGTTACGACACTGGAGTGAGATCATGGAAGATAAGATTACTTTTACTATTACACGAAGAAAACTCACTGAAATTTTTATGGGATTAGTTGCATTATTCTTCGCTGGGGGAGCGACAGCATCGATATTGAAATACTTATGGCCTGCGACAGCAGCAAAAGGTGAATCAGTTGAAATAAAAATAGCAAATGCAGATGAAGTGCCCATGGGAAGTGTAAAGAAATTCATGTTCAATGGAAAAGCTTCTGTTTTGCTGCATATGCCAGCCGGATTCAGGGCTTTTGGTTCCGTTTGCACACATCTGGGATGTATCGCTTACTGGAAAGAAGATGAGAATATACTCTTCTGTCCATGCCACCTCGGCAAGTTCGATCCCAATACAGGCGCTGTAATATCAGGACCACCACCATCTCCTTTGCCGGCAATTGACATAGTCGTAAAAGATGGCGCAGTGTTTGCGCTAAAATGGAAAGATCCGAACTACGTGAAAACAATTTCGTTCTATGCAGGAGCTGCGTGAGGTAAAAACATGTATTTATTAGATAAAATATACAAAGAGCTCGATGACAGGTTCAAATTAAGGGATTTGATACCTCCGATTGTGAAGCATCCTGCGCCGGAATATGCAGTGACAAATCCACTGTATTGTCTTGGAGGAATTGCATTTTTGTGTTTCCTGATACTTGTTGGAACTGGAATATTCCTGGCTATGTACTACAAACCCACGCCACTTGAGGCTTATAAGAGCGTAGAGCATATCATGACCGCTGTTCCTATGGGAAGCCTGATAAGAAGCATCCATCACTGGGCTGCAAATACAATGATAGCTGCAGTAATGCTGCATATGATGAGGATTTATTTCATGGGCGCCTATAAGAAACCGCGTGAATTGAACTGGGTCGTTGGTGTAACATTGCTATTGATCACCACGACGTTTGGTTTCTCAGGATATTTACTGCCATGGGACCAGCTTGCATTCTGGGCAACAAAAATAGGTACAGGGATCGCAGGATCTATTCCCATTATGGGTCAATATATCTCTTTGCTCCTTGTGGGCGGAAACGACATCGGCGCAGAGACAATGACAAGATTCTTTACCTTGCATGTAATGGTCCTTCCTGCAACTACCGCAATTCTCATGATATTGCATTTTGCAATGGTCAGGATACAGGGAATCTCAGGGAGGCTGTAATATGTCATTGATCGAAATAGAAAAACATGAAGTAGAGGAAAAAGCCCCGGAACCTGTAAGGATACGCGGCCTTCCGTTTTTCCCGCATTTCCTTCTGCGTGAAGTGGTTGTGATGTGCTTCATTGCAGGCAGCCTGATATTGATGGCGTCAATTTACCCGGCAGGGCTTCAAAAACCGGCTGACCCATTCGATACCCCCACGCCAATATATCCTGAATGGTATTTCCTTTATGTATTCGGATTCCTTAAATTCTGGACATGGGATATAGGACCAATTCCTGCAAAAATGATAGGCGTTACTTTACCTATGGTATTGTGGTATGGCTTGCTTTTCCTTGTACCCTTTATTGACAGGAATCCATCAAGTGATATCAGGAAAAGAAAGGTCGCAGTGGCACTTGGAGTGATCGCACTCCTTGGAATTCTGTATTTCACATACTTCAGTATAGTCTACCATTGATGAAACTCTCAAGATCGAAATATAATAAGATAGATGCAGTATCAAAACTCACAGGACTCGTGCTGCTGGCTGTGAGCATTGATAATGTGGCAAAGGGCAATTATTATTTTGCCCTCTTTCTTTTCGGGCTTGGAGGAATAATCGGGATCATGCCGATATTTATCAAAGTTGAGACTTAACCTTAAGAAGCTCAGTTAATTTTTTTTTATTAACTTTATAAGTTGAGATGATCTCGCCGTCCATTTCAATAACAGGTATAAGATATTTATATTTTTCAAAGACAATTTTGTCTTTTTCGATATCCACTTCTTTGATTGAGAACTTAAAATCACATCGCAGCGTTTCGAGTTCCTCTTTAGCGATGTCACATAAATGACATTCTTTTTTAGAATATATCGTTACTGTTGCCATTACTAGTTAATTTTCTTTAATAAGAATTCCTTGTCTTTCGAGGCGATGCTGAAACATTCTTTAGCCTCAGCAATAGATGGAATGTAAAATTCATCAGGATATCTTATTTCCACAGCATAAAATGATAGATTTCCAACATCTATCTCTTTAAAATCCGGATCTATTTCCAAACACTTTTCTAAAAGAAACTCAAGATTATGAGTTTTTCCGAAATCGATATTCTTTGAGGCCAGATACGCTTTTAATAGTTTTTCTACAGCTTGCTGACAGTGAAAACATATAGCATCAGTTACAATTTCATCTGCAGGCTGCCTGAGTTCATGCTCTGCTACCTTCAAATCGTTAACTGCTTTTATGATCCACTTTTCAATGTAATCATCAATCATAAAGCAAAGCCCTCTTTCAATGCATTGCGTACTATACTTCCCGGCTTATCCTTTAGAATATTGACTTCATTTTCGGATTTTATTATTACATCGACATCTAAACCTGAGCGCGCTAAATATTGTCTGATATTTTTAGAAATACTCATTTTTTTATTTATTTCAAATGATTTTTCCGTTATTATGAGAACATCGTAATCACTCAATGGAGTGAAATCCTGCCTAGCTCTTGAACCAAAAAGAACGATTTTCTGGGCTGATGCTCCAACCTCTTTAAATATTTTATTTACCTGTTTTTTTATTATATTAGCTTCTGAACTTATTTTATTTATCATCTTCAAATCCAGTTAGGTTAATAAATTTGAATTACAACAATTACAATCCTTAATGTTTTTAAAGTATATACGACTTCTTATAATTAAATCCATTATTATTAATTTTCGTTTTGGTGCTCAAGCACTTCATCCATGCTGCCGCTCATGAAACCCATGAGGTCAAGCGTAATATATGAAAAGCCAAGTTCCTTAAACTTTGCTATGACCCCTTCCCGTATTTCCATAAAATGCGTCATTTCATCTGGCATGATCTCAATACGGGCTATACCGGAATGATCGCGCACGCGAACAACCATGAATCCATGTATGTGAAGATATTTCTCTGCCTCGCCCACCCGCGCTAAAGCATCAGCGGTTATTGTTTGACCATATGGGAAACGAGAAGACAGGCATGCCATGGAAGGCTTATCTGCGACCGATAAACCAAGTTTTCGAGCCATCTCGCGGATTTCTTCCTTTGTAACCTTGAATTCAACATAGGGATTATAGACTTCTTCTTCAATTACTGCCCTGTGGCCAGGCCTGTGGCCCTCCAGATCAGAAATATTTGTTCCTTCGATGATGCTTTTCACATCATGTTCTGCGGCGAATTTTTTCAGCTCACGTATAAGCCCTTTTTTACAATAATAACACCTGTCCACAGGATTATTAGCAAAACCGGGTTCACCAAGTTCATCGTATTGGATGATCTTGTGCGTGATCCCGATCTCTTTTGCAACAGATTTTGCGTTTTCAAGCTCCCCTGGAGAAAGTGTCTGTGAATCCGCAGTGACAGCGATCGCCTGGTCTGCGAGAGCCCTATGTGAAAGGGCAGCAAGAACAGAACTATCCACTCCTCCTGAAAAAGCAATAAGGACACTTCCTCTTTTTGCGATTGCATTTTCGATCGATCGCATCTTCTCATTAATGGACATGATACTTCACACTAATTGCTAATTATGTAAGTGTTTCCATTAATTTTTATGCTTCATGAATATTAAAAGTTGCTTGACAATATTTTCCACTGGAAATAAAGGGGTTAAAATATTAATATAAAAGCGAAAAGAATAAGTATCAAGATATTTCAAGTCCGCCAACTCTTATCCCTTCTTCCACAATTTCCCCAACGACCTTGCCCCCCATCATTCCTGCCGCTTTATTTGCAAACTTTTTCGGGAGAACAACAACAAAACCCATGCCCATATTGAAGGTCTTGTACATCTCAAGCTCTTCTACTTCTCCTTCCTCCTGCAAGAACCGAAAGATTGGCTGGGGCTCTAACGGATCGCTGATATCAAACCCTAATTTTGTGACGCGGTGAAGTTTCATGAGTCCGCTGCCAGTTATATGGGCAAGGCCATGAATGTCGAACTCCTTTGCAGCATCCAGTATTTCCATATATATCCTTGTGGGAATGAGCAATTCATCCCCTATCGTTGTTTCTTCATTATAAGGAAAAGGATCGCTGTATGAATAGCCTGAATCTTTTATGATCCTTCGGACAAGAGAATATCCATTGCTGTGAACGCCGTCAGAAGGAATTCCCACGATGGTATCCCCGACCTCTATTCTCTCACCTGTGATGATCTTATCTTTTTTCACCATTCCAAGACATGTTCCCGCAAGATCGAAGCCATTGATTATGTCCGGAAGGGTCGCGGTCTCTCCTCCAACGATGGTCATTTTGGAGATTTCTGCACCTTTTGCAAGTCCTTCCCCAATTTGTCTCATGATCTCATTGTCAGGTTCATGTATGGCGATATAATCCACAAATGCAAGAGGCTCTATCCCCATAGCGAGCAGGTCGTTCACGTTCATGGCTATGCAGTCAATCCCTATGGTATTCCATCTTTTCATCTCGTTTGCGATCAGTACCTTTGAACCCACACCGTCTGTAGTAAGTGCAAGAGCATGTTCACCAAAGTCGATCAGGCCGGCATAGTGTCCCACATCTGTTATAGGGGCGCCGATACCTTTGCGCTTAAAAGTAAGCTGTTTTGCCAGGGCTGCTATCGCTATGTTCTCTCTTTCGATGTCCACGCCTGCTTTTGCATAAGTTAACGCCATATTCAAGAAATTCATTATTTCTACAGATAACCCAGCGCATCTTCGATCCTGCCGATTTCAGGACCGGTGGTATCAAGGCCTACAACATAGCCTTTGCTATTGCCAAGTATCCCTGAACCCACGAGCGGAGAACCGAAATTGACTGTGCCGATATCGACGGGCAGTTTGAAATGCTCTTCGACCAATGCGATTTCTGCAGGGCTTGATTTGGGGTGTACGAGTACGCCCTTATTCGAAGCAATACCTGCCATTCCGACGGTCTTTAAGCCGCCCAGTGTACCACGTTTGACTTCTACACCCAGGGTTTTTTCAATCATCTTGATTGTTTTAGTTGAAAAATCGGGATTAACAAGGGCACTGGTGTCATTGGCAAGGATGAGATTTCCCGCAGCATTCAATTGTTCTGTTAATCTTGCCGCTTTTATGTGTTTCCTGATCGCACGGATCTCTTTATCAAGAATAAAACCTGCGACGATCACGCCATTGTTGTTGCTGCACATAAGTGAACCTATAACTGAACTTCCGCTCACGGAAGTACGACAGGCTACAACACCAAGTGATTCTTCCAGATCTTTTACTGTTTCGGGAGATGCATCCTGCGGAACAAATACAAGTTCATCGTTGCATGATGCAAAAACCCCAAGTACGGGGCTTCCTAAAATATTCAACTTTCGTTTCAATTCTGCCCCTAAAAAAAAATTATTCCTGGGCGAGTTCTGCCTGAACGCCGCCAGCCTCGAACTTTACAGCTCTTACTCTAAGTTTTAATGGCGGTTTCATGGAGCCTCTTTCCCAGAGTTTCTCATTTATGGTCTTATCGATTTTGACCTCTTCAATGTCTGTTTTCAGGTGTTTTCCGAGATATGCCCGGACTTTCCTAACTGCGCTTTCCGCTCTCTTCCAGCGCGGAACTTTCCGTGCATCAGAAAGGGGAATAGTATAAATTCTTTCAATATCTGCCATAATAATCACTTTAAACTTTAAGCGTGCTTCTTCTCCAGTTGCGTCTCTTTGGATGGGTCATTACATTTCTTTTTGTCTTCACGATAACCCATGCGGGGAGGCGCTGATTCTGGTTCTGGTGTTTTGCCAGTCGTTTCTTCTTTGCTTTTGTCCTTTGAGTCATAAGAATTCACCAAATAAACTTGAATTGGAATGTCCTCTAGGTATGGATTCATTGATAAAGCTTTTGGATAGATTTTTATACCCTCCTGCCATTAAAACCTACTCAGGGTGATCATAATGGAAAAGTCCTCAAATAAGTCCTCAAAGATATCGGGTTTTTATAAGCTAAGTCCCGAAGAAAGGCTCAAGATCGTAACCGAATACTCAGGTCTCACGGAAGAAGAAGCAGCAAGTGTCAGTGCTACAGGCGCTCTCTCACTTGAGGCGGCAGACCGGATGGTAGAAAACCTTATCGGAATTATGGAAGTACCCATGGGCGTGGCTGTCAATTTCCTGATAAACGGCAGGGATTATCTAATTCCCATGGCGATCGAAGAGCCATCAGTTATAGCTGCTGCCAGCAACGCTGCAAAGATGGCGCGTGTTGGCGGGGGCTTTACCACGAGCAGCACTGGCCCGGTGATGATAGGACAGATACAGGCGGTGGGGATAGCCGACCCCAATGGTGCAAGATTAAACATCCTTGAGAAAAAAGAGGAATTGATAAGACGGGCTAACGAAGTTGACCCGATACTTGTAAAATTCGGTGGCGGTGTAAAGGATGTGGAAGTCAGGGTAATAGACACGCCCGGAGGAAAAATGGTCATAACCCATCTCATAGTGGATTGCAGGGATGCCATGGGCGCAAATGCCGTTAATACGATGGCTGAAACTGTAGCGCCTTATATTGGGGAACTGACCGGCGGGCGTGTATATCTTCGTATCATCTCAAATTTTGCGGATAAACGCCTTATGAGAGCTAAAGCGGTTTTCACAAAAGAAACAATAGGAGGAGAAGAGGTTGTGGACGGCATCCTTGCAGCATATCATTTTGCAGCAGGTGACCCGTACAGGGCAGCCACCCATAATAAAGGCATAATGAATGGTGTGAGTGCTGCTGTGCTTGCAACAGGCAATGATACAAGAGCAATAGAAGCCGGAGCGCATGTTTATGCCTCGCGAAGCGGAGTTTACCGTCCTTTGTCATCGTACGAGAAAAACGTAAATGGCGACCTTGTGGCAACAATAGAGATGCCAATGGCCGTGGGTCTAGTGGGCGGGGCTACGAAAACGAACCCGATAGCCCGCGCTGCTGTAAAGATCCTTGGCGTAAAGACTGCCACCGAGATGGGAGAAGTATTCGCAGCGCTGGGATTAGCCCAGAATTTTGCAGCCATGAGGGCTCTTGCCACTGAAGGTATCCAGAGAGGTCACATGGAACTCCATTCAAGGAATGTAGCGATACAGGCAGGAGCTACCGGTGATATGGTTGATAAAATTGCTCAGATGATGGTCAGGGAAAAGAAAGTCAGAGCGGACAGGGCTAAAGAGCTTCTGGATGAGATGATCGTTAAAAAATAATAAAAAATAATAATAAAATCCGGCAATAAATATTGCCGGACTTATGCCTTCGTTAACCCTTTTGTTATTAAAATTACAGGTTAAGCCATTTTTACATTATCTGGTCGATTATTGAGCCCCTGCTGCTCCGGGTGTTGTTTCTGGTTGAAGCATTTGCCACTTTTATCTTCTGTTCCACAGGAGAATTGTTGCCCATCGACATGCTTTCAGCTCTTGGACCCATTATCTGTGCCGAGTGAATACCGGTCATGATCGCCATGCAGCGTACCTTGCCCTCGTATTCTTTCTTTACTCTTGCGCCCCAGATAACGTTCGCGTGGGAGTCAAGCTCGTATGTCAAGGAGGAAGCGATCTGTTCTGCCTCAGAGAGGGACATATCCGTTCCGCCAGTGATATGGAGCAAGCAGCCTGTTGCACCCTTAGTGTCTACATCCAGAAGCGGGTGATTCAATGCCGCTCTAACGACTTCTTTTGCCTTGTCCTGTCCTTTTGCTTCACCGACAAGCATTACTGCAAGTCCTCCGCCCTTCATTATTGCCCTGACATCTGCATAGTCAAGGTTGATCAATGATGGCTGGGTTATTGTTTCTGTTATGCCTTTTACGGTCTCAGATATCAACTGGTCCATTACCGAGAATGCCTGGTCGATAGGTAGATTCGGGACATAATCGAGCAGCCTGTTGTTATCAAGAACTATTACGGTATCTGCTGCTTTTCTCAGTTCGTCTAGACCTTCCTCTGCCTTGAACATCCTTGAGCGTTCTACCTTGAATGGGCTTGTAACCATTCCGATAACGATCGCGCCCTGGTCTTTTGCGACCTGTGCGACTACCGGTGCAACGCCTGTTCCTGTTCCGCCGCCCATGCCTGCTGTTACGAATACAAGGTTTGCGTCCTTAAGAACGTCTTCAAGTGTTCCCCTTGCCAGTTCAGCGGCTCTTCTTCCAACTTCCGGGAAACCGCCTGCGCCCAGTCCTCTGGTTATTGATTTGCCGATCAATATCTTCTTGTCAGCCTGGGTGATATCCAGGTGGATCTTGTCTGTGTTTATTGCGATAGTGTCAGCGCCTGAGACTCCAATGTTATAAAGACGGTTCACAGTATTATTGCCGCCTCCGCCACATCCGACTACTACGATCTTTGGTGTTCCGAATTCTTCTATCTCTTCAGACGAGCCACATGCCGCCTGCTTGAAAAGCTGTTCCTTTTCCTTGAATTTCAATGCGTCTTGTACAAATGATTCCATCATATTCATCCCCTCAGATGATTTTGTTGTAATTACTTCTATTGTTCCTCTTTTAATCGCAAGAATGTTTCAACATTCTTTGATTGTTCCTGTGCTTTATCGAATAATTTCATCCTGCCAACCAATTTTTCGCTTCGTAGATCGATCAAATCCCTGATAGCCGTCCTGATTGCTTCACTTGCGGACGGAAATTCGCCATATTGAACGAACATGTCGATCATTTTTAATTGCTGTTCCGGGAGCCTTAGTGTTACTCTTTGCATATTGGTATCTCCCTGTGGGAGGTTGATGTACCCGGGATTTTTCGTTTTTTTTAGACGGGGTCATCAATTTTGCCTACGATCGTACGCCTATTGTGCGACGATTGTATGCCGCTTGTCTGACACAATGTCTGACGCTAAGCTATATAAAACTATCGCTACGGTAAGTTTATGTATTATAATAAGTATTAAGGCAGCTTGAATCAAATTTTATGGTTCAAATTTAACCGTAGCAGGCAATGCCTGCGGCGTATGAATTGAAGCAATTCGAACGCAACGCTCCATAACCGGGTTTGCGTGAGTCGGACCTTAAATGGTCTTACGGAGGAAAAGAATGAAAAATAATTACAAGACAAATCCAAGACTGTTAGACCTGATATCAGGTCTAAAAGAGCAATCCAGGGAGAAACAAGTTCCCCTCTGGAGAGATATTGCGAGAAGGCTTGAGCGCCCGACTCGAATTACACCTGAAGTTAATATCAGCCGGATCAACAGGTATACAAAAGACAAAGACCTGATCCTTGTGCCGGGAAAAGTATTGGGAGCAGGTGAATTGAATCATACGTTGACCGTTGCTGCTTTGAATTTTAGCGAAGGGGCAAGGAACAAGATAATAGAAGCCGGAGGTTCATGCCTCTCTATCAAAGAATTGATGGACAGGAATCCGGATGGCTCCAGAGTAAGGATAATAGGGTGATAATATGATAGTAATAGATGCAAGTAATCTTATTCTGGGAAGAATGGCAAGCATTGTAGCTGGACGAATATTGAATGGCGAACAGATCAATATCATCAATGCTGAAAAAGCAATAATCTCAGGCAGGAAGGATACAACATTCCATAGATATAAGGCTTATGTAGATAGGGGTTCACGTGAATTCGGCCCTCGTTTTCCAAGACGTCCTGACCAGATAATCGCAAGGACTATAAGAGGTATGATCCCACACACAAAAATGACAGGTAGAGAAGCTTATAATCGGTTAAGAGTTTATATTGGCGTTCCTCCTGAACTGAGTAAAGAGCAAGCAGGCACAATAAATGAAGCAAGTATTATGCGTCTTAGTACTGCTAATTATACCGTGCTTGGTGATTTGAGTACGAGATTAGGGTCAAAATATTAGGTGTTATAAATGAAAATCGTTAATTCATCCGGAAAAAGAAAAACCGCGATCGCCAGGGCAACCATACGGGAAGGAAAAGGTCGCATAAGAATAAATAAGAAACCTATAGAGATCCTTGAACCTGAACTTATCAGGTTAAAGATGTCTGAACCTCTTGATTTTGCAGGTAATGTCGTTCCATCTATTGATATAGATGTGAATGTACATGGCGGCGGCATCTTCGGGCAGGCGGGCGCTGTTCGCACCGCTATTGCAAGAGGCATTGTAGAATGGACAAATGACATGGCCCTAAGGGATGCCATGGCAACGTATGATCGAAGTTTACTTGTGAATGACACTCGTTATAAACTGCCAAAGAAATTCGGTGGGCGTGGTGCCAGAAAGAGAAGACAGAAATCATACAGGTGAAACATGATACCGGTACGATGCTTTTCATGCGGTAAAGTCGTCTCCAGCGTATGGGATGAATATAAGAAACGAACCCAGACCGAGGACGCAGGTAAAGTCCTTGACGATCTGGGGATTGAACGATACTGCTGCAGGCGAATGCTGCTCACACACGTAGAGCTGGTGGACCTGCTGGCACCGTACCAGTAGGAGGGGTTGTAGGGTAGCCTGGTCCATCCTATAGCGTTCGGGACGCTGTGACCTGAGTTCAAATCTCAGCAACCCCATATCTCTCAGGACACGGCTATGGAATAGAACATGAACCACTCCCAGAGGGACTCTGGGAAACATTATGTGAAAAAAATTGTATTCATTGAAATTTCAGGTACAAAAGTTGTTTTTGAGGTGATTTAGTGAGTGAACTCAAATTAACGCGATATGAGCGCGCGAGAATTATCGGTGCAAGAGCTCTTCAGATTTCTCTGGGGGCGCCGGTTTTGTTAGATATTGACAGAGGAGAACCCATAGATCTAGCTATGGAAGAATTAAGACTGGGAGTAATCCCTATCACAGTGAAAAGGATAACGAAAACATTGAAAAACGTTTCATAAGGTGTGAATTAAATGGAAGATATTATTGATATAAAACAGGATGTAAAGCAGGATACTGGTTATGAATCGATCATCCCGCAGGATGAATATCTCACTGCAGGCATACATATCGGTACACAGCAAAAAACAAAAGAAATGATGCGCTTTGTATATCGCGTCAGGACTGATGGACTGTATGTGCTGGATATACAGGCAACAGACCAGAGAATAAGGCTTGCAGCAAAATTGCTTGCAAAATATGATCCGCAGAAAATACTTGTAGTATCTGCAAGGCAGTATGGTCATTATCCTTCCGGGATGTTCGCAAAGGTAATAGGCGCAAGAGCAGAAACGGGCAGGTTCATACCCGGCACGATGACAAATCCGAAATTACATAAATTCATCGAACCCGATATACTTGTTGTAACAGATCCATCAGGAGATATGCAGGCGGTAAATGAAGCAGTGAATGTGGGAATACCAGTCATTGGTCTTTGTGATACCAACAATTCATTAACGAATGTTGATCTCGTAATCCCCACCAACAACAAAGGAAGAAAAGCACTTGCTTTGATATACTGGCTTCTTGCAAAGAAGACCCTTGAGGAAAGAGGGGATACAATAACACATACAGTAGCGGATTTCGAGGCTGAACTTTAAAATACCATGAGAGCTCCGGCAGTTTCGGGGCAATTCTACCCGCGAAGTAAAAACGATCTGGAACGGCAGATCAGCAGATGCTTTGAAAAAGTGCCATCTGTTGAAAAACCGGTTCTAGGGGCCGTTGTTCCTCACGCGGGTTATATTTATTCCGGAAATATCGCAGCATATGTTTATTCTGTGCTGCCCAAAGCAGATACTTTTGTATTATTGGGGCCAAATCATACGGGACAAGGCTCTCCAGTATCGGTTTCAAGCGAAAAATGGAGCACGCCCCTTGGCGTAGTAAGCTCTGATCTTGAATTCATAAAAGCTCTTCCTAAAAGGATCATCGATATGGATGAAAGCGCTCACCAGCACGAGCATTCCATTGAAGTACAGCTTCCTTTTCTCCAGCACCGGTTCAGTGATTTTAAGATCATTTCGATCTGCATGATGATGCAGGATGAGGAAACAGCGATCGATGTGGGAATGGAAATTGCCGAGACAGTGCGCAAAATGAATAAAAAAGTAGTGATAATAGCATCAAGTGATTTCTCCCATTATAAACCGGAAAAAGTGGCTCGTGAAGATGACGCTTATTTCATACGTTCGATCCTTGAAATGGATATTCCGGGTTTTTACCGCAAATTGTATGAACGTGAAGCCTCCGTATGCGGATATGGTCCAATCTCTGCGATGCTTGCTGCTACTAAGGCGCTTGGTGCAAAAAAAGCGAGTTTGCTAAAATACAGTACGAGCGGCGATGTTACAGGGGATCTTTCTGCTGTTGTAGGATATGCGGGGATCGTTGTGGAATAATATTATCGGTCGGCAAAATCGCTTACAAATGGTAGTAAGATCATCTTTTCCCGAATATGGCGCTTCCTATACGGATCATGTTGCTGCCTTCTTCAATGGCGATAGTATAGTCGCTGCTCATTCCCATTGAAAGGGTTTGAAAATTATGGTTTCTGTTTTGCAGTTTATCGTAAAATGTTTTTAGTGAACGAAATTCATTTCGTACTTGTTCCAGATTGTCGGTATTGGTTGCCATCCCCATTAAACCGATTATTCTAATATTTTGTAATTTTTTGAATGCTTCCGATAAGAGCAATTCTTCTGCTTCTTTTTGTTCCATTCCGAATTTAGTTTCTTCTTTGGCGATGTAGATTTGCAGGAGGCAATCGATCACCCTGTTGTTCTTCAAACCCTGTTTATTTATTTCTTGTAATAATTTTAAACTGTCTACAGAATGGATCAGTTTTACAAATGATGCGATGTATTTTACTTTATTGGTTTGTAAATGACCGATAAGATGCCATTCAATATCTTTAGGTAAAGCCTCATATTTTTCTCGCATCTCGTTGACCTTGTTCTCACCGAAAATTTTGTGCCCTGCATCGTAAACCTGCATGATCATTTCGGGTGGATAGGTCTTGGTCACGACAATGAACGTAACTTCCTTTGGAAGAGCTCTTTTGATCGCTTGAATATTGTCTTGCATTTTGTATCTAACTCAGGATGCCTTTCAAATATTTCCACTCGCTAAACGTCGCGGCCTGCCCGACATACCTGTCTTTCTCATCCACAATATTCCAGACCGTTCCCCGTTCTATCAAAAAGCGCCGACCGCTGCCCGAAATGCGCACTCCGCTATATGTGTCGATAAAACCATTTTGCCTCACCTGCTCAAGAAGACGATCCCGATCCTCGCGGTTGAGGGGTTCTGCCGTGAGCCGGGATGGCATTTTTGTGAATTTTTCCCATGTTAACTCCCACAGGTCAAGCGCTGCCTTGTTGCCGTAGTTCAGGATCGGGTCAGCCTGCGTTCCATGAGAAAGAACAACGAACGGCTGGTCAAACAGCGCTTTAGCACGCTCATTAGGCGAAGATGCGGGCGGGATAAGTTCGCGTCCTGTCCATCGCAGGTAGCTTTTCAATAAGTAACCTATATGCTTGATAAGGAGCGGGTCATCAACTGGCGAAGACATAAATTCGAATTATCCTGACCGGGCATAAATCTGCTGCCTTTTTCACCATTTCCGTGTGCTTTCCCGATATTTCCCCTTCACCGGGGTTATTTTCGATCCTGTATTTGGGACAAACCTGGCTGTAGGTATCTTTCGGGTTTTGTTCAAAGAATTCTGGACAGGTATTCCAGCAATTCCTGCAATTGATGCAACCCTTGCGGTCTATACTTACTTTCAGTTTTCTAGTCATGATTGGAGTATGTATTACATGTCGCATTGATCATAAAAACGCAACGTTGGCAGGAATTCTGAATCTATGCTTCGGCTGCTATTCGAAATACAGTTTCCTGATGAGCAAGGATTTTTTTAGCATGGATTTTATCAATTATCTTTTCGATATGCTCATCAGCTTCTGCTGTCAGATATTCAGCACCACATATAGAACAAATTTTTGCATCAATATTTTCGATTGTGATCAGCCCATTTTCTGTATCTGTTATAAATTTAGTTTTGCTTCGTTCCATTTTACCGCCGCATTCAGGGCATTTTTTTAATCTTGGCATATGTCTATAGTTAGATGTTTTTCCATAAATAAGATAGCTTGGAAGTGGTTTATCATCAGTATATTCTTCAATTATTATCCCATTTTGGATGGCTTCTTTGACTTCATTTATTTTTATATCAGTTCTATCATTCTTTTTCTCGTATGTAATTTAATGTCATAATACCATTTTTGATCAAATTTTTTATATGGTTAAGCATTTCAGTCCATCTTGTTTATTTTATCTATTCCAATTATATTTTATGAATTTTCAATTTTTCTCTGCAATTGATACAACCCTTGCAGTCTATATTCCGCTCATAACTCTTTGGATATGAAAACCACACGAAATCTCCTTCTAAGGACTGAACGATTTCACAAACCTTCCATCCTTAATTATCGTTATTTTCCCTCCGCTCTGTGATACCACAATACCAACAGATTTAGTAGCCATTGTCATAGCTGCCATAGAAGAATGTCTGGTTCCATGTCCTCTGGGAATGTTTACATTGGTAGCATCTGCTGTAAGTTGTCTGCATCCGGCTTCCACCACACCATCATCACTTATCACGAACGCACCATCATTTTGAGCGAATTCCTTTATAGTACCATTTAATTCCGGATCTGTGATCATTCTCTCGGATGGCTGAACGCCGCCCAATGGATTCGTAACCAGTTGACGTGATCTTGCAAGCACGTTCTTTGAATCGCCTATCACGAAAGAAGTGCCTACTGGTTGCCCTTCTCTTCCTTCTCTTGCGATCTCCCAGGCGATCTTGAAAGTGGATTCCAGTACTGGAGGTTTGATGTCTGTTCCAGCTATTATTTTTTCGATCTCATCAGAGAGGTTGACATTGATTTTTTCTTTTTCAACTTTTTCTGTGATTGGCATACCAACGAGGTATCTCTTCCCCGCTTCTATCAATTCCTCGAAAATTTCCACTTCCTCTGTATTGGATAGTTCCCTTATCGCTTTAGGATACCAGGAACTGAGGACAGATTTACTCTCACTTATCGCGCTCTCGAAATCTTTCAAAAATATTTCTCGCCTGGGCTTCCCCTTTATCTTCTCTCTCAAAGGTATTTTTGCAGCTTTATCACAGATATCCACTACCTCGGCACTTGCATAGCCCTCTGTCATTTCAGCTAATTTCGAAGCATCCACATTGCAGGGTCTGCCTTTCAGGCTCAACTCGAATATCTTCTTCCTGGCAGAAAGATCAGGATTCGGGATGAACACTGTAGTATCGAATCGCCCCGGTCTTCTCAATGCGATGTCCACATCCCATGGTCTGTTTGTGGCTCCCAGCACCAAAAAACGCTTCTCACTGCCTTTTGCTTCAATGCCGTCCATCTGGGAAAGAAGCTCATTCACAAGGCTGCGCTCATGCCCTTCCATAGAACCTGAGCGCTCACCTGCTAAAGCATCTATTTCATCGAAGAAAAGGATTGCTTTTTCATAGCTTCTGGCGAGATTGAAAATCTCTTTTATCTTTTTTTCGCTTTCCCCAACGAATTTATCCTTGATATCGCTGATCTTCAGGTTGATGAAAACAGCGTCACATTCTGCGGCTGCGGCTGCAGCAAGCATTGTTTTTCCGCATCCAGGAGGACCGTAGAGAAGGATCCCGCCTCCCGGTCTTACTTTGTACCATCTGTAATCATCGGCGTTTTTGAAAGGATATACAATGGCTTCTTTGATGTTTTCCTTTACCTTTTCCAGACCTGCGATGTCATTGAAACTTATTTTTGGTTTTTCTACCATCACAAGGTTTTTTGCCCGGTTTACATCAGTTTCCTTTTCTGTATCCTTTTCTTTTGGCATCCCGGCTTCAATTTCATCTTTTGGAATTGCACCTTCGGTATAGATTTTTATATTTCCGTTTTTTAAGCCCTCTGCTATTTCTTTAAATTTTGAAGCCTTTTCATTGAACTCTTTCTTGTTTTGCGGTTTGAGTTGTGCAAGACGCTCTGCAAACTGAGCACATTTTAAATATTCTACTCTGGCTTTAGCTGTATCACTTTCATTGTAATATTTTTTGGCTAATTTATGGGCTCTTGTAAATGAGCTCTTGACCTCATCTATCAGGTCCATGTTAGCTATACCGTAAGCTCGTCCATCTTTTCATTTGCAGCTTTCTTCTTATCCCATTTCTTAAAGACGTCATCGGCTTCGGTCACATCGGATTTTGACCAGATATCCATGAGTTCAATTGTTTCTTTATCATCCTTAACATCTCCAATTATGCCAATATCACTCCCGGTGGTATTGAGTATCTCCTGGATATTGCCACTCATCATCTGGTCTTTCAGATTGACTTTTGTCAGGAACTCATCAAGCTTGGTTTTAGGCATCTTTGCGAGTTTGGGAATCAGTCCCTGGCTTTCCAGCATCTTTTTGTTATCATTGATAAAGATCATGTTATCCACTAATCGGATATTATCGCTTATTTTCTTGAGATGTATGTTATCCAGCTTTATCTTCTGATCAAGCTGCAAGACCTGTCTTGCGATCGCCCGTCTTTCACCCTCACTGGCATTGAAGCCCTTATCGAAGAGCTCTTTTTTCTGCGAACTGAGACGCTCTACTTCTGCAAGCTTCAATTTTTCCTGTCGTTCCTGCTGAATTCTCTCAGCAGAAAGTTCATCTTTCTTCAGCTTTTCAAAGGGATTTCCCCTTATTCTGTCTAAGATTCCCATATTTTTTCCTCCTGTTTGTTTTGTATCACCGGTTCTGGTGAGCGTAAGTATTTCATCTTTTTGTAATGATCAGACTTAATATTGTCCTACTTTCTCAATGTACTTTTTGATATATAAATATTTCTCCTTTTTGGAGGGTAAAATATACAGCCAAGTTTCAATGTGTGTTATTTTAAAATTGTTAAATTTCATGTTTTCGATTTTTTAGATCAGCCTTCTCAATCCATTCATCCCCCTCATCACATATCTCATCTCTTAATCATACCCAATACTTCCATCAGTTCCGTTGTCTTCCAGACTCTTGTGACATCCTGTTTCCCAAAATGAGCATCCTCCGTCCAGATTCCGTCATTCGGACTGCAAAATGAAATGGCCAGAAATACGGCATCATCGGGATCGATATTCTTCATTATTTCCATTGCGCGTTCATAACAGGGTTTGATATCTTCCGATGGAACAATAATAATATTCTCAAATATTGATTGAAATAAAATATCAAAATCATCTTCAGGTAACTTGCTTTTTTTAAGAAGTTCTTTCTTATGATTTGAAAATTCAATCAAAATATAGTCCGGGGCTATGAATTCCAGCGATGGATGAACCAAAATTTGTCTTGCTATTGAATTCCTTATCAAAGCAGCAAATAATCTGTTGGCATCCAGCACCAGCCTCATCATGAAACCTCTTTCTCATAATGTTTTCTAAGTGACTTTTTAATTATTTTGTCCATTTCCATGGCATCATTTTCTGTGAATTCACTTTTTTCCGCGATTTTATCCAGCGATTTTAGCTTTATTGCCTGTCCTATCATTGCCTTGAAAGCTATTTCACTCCATTTTATTTCTTTGTGTGATTTCATTATATCGTATAAGTCATGCGGTATAGCTAACGTCATTGTCGGCATTTTATCACCCACGCATTGTATTTATATATTCAGGTTTTAATAACTTTTCCGTTCTGTTGGTTGATCTTCTACTGGAATAAACATCTTTTATTTGCTCCTCATATAGTTTTTTTGTTTGCATCTTGAGCCTCCTTTATAAATATTTTCTTTTTCATTTCTAAATCACACCCTTAAAACTTCATTTATCCATACGTCTATGAGATTGCTGCATAGTTTTTTAGCTTTCTGTGCAGATTCATCAGTTTCACCCATAATGCTTACATTTTCCAGATTGTCTCTTACTATGCCAATCAGATGCTCCCCGACTTTCGCACTCTCCAGAGCATTCTTAAGCAGATTCAGCTTATCTATTAAATCTCCATAATTACCACTGGCGCAGCATCGATCTATTTCTTGAACAATTTTGAAGGCGTTAAGCAGCTTCAGAGCTGTGTCCTTGCTGTAAGTATTTGAGAGAATAGTCTGTGCATATCTTTGTGCTTCTTCAGGATTCGATTTTATAGCCACTCTTAAGTTGGCAGCGTCACACGAGAATTTGAAATGTTTTTCTTTTATTGGAATTTCACAATCAGAAGTTGATACTTTTCCTTTTATTGAATAAGATACACCACAAGCATCTGAACCGAGTTTGAAATAAATTCTTTTCGAACCTTTCCTTGGAATGTCAATTGCAAGATGATGCGATACCCCCAAAATCCAGTTTACAAGCCATGGTTTTGAAAGAGATTTTGTCACATTAAATACATGTTCGGCTCCTTCTACTCTGGCGTCTAAAATTTTTAATGTGGGGGGTGTTTCTAATTCAATTCCCCACTCTTCTATTGGCTTATCGGAATTATTGTTTATGCATATTATGAACCAGTACATTGAAGGGTCGTTCCTATCTATCCAGTCCTTTACATTTACGAGTGGTCTTTGAGATGAAATGATAAAATCTCGCCTTACGGGTTCGTAAATTGTTCTTTCGAGAGTGATGTAAGAATATGATGATTCTGACTCTTGTATTTTTGGCTTTGGTTCTGGAAATGGTGTTACTGGAACAGGTTTTTTGCTTTTTCCTTTGAAATCAGCCTCCCCAATTTCTACTTTTTCGGCAGATTTAATATCCGGATTTTTCGTTCCTATATCCAGAAGAGCATTTGAAGTATTAGTTATTTTCTGGCTGCAAGCATGTACGAGGCTGTTAAGTTCATTAGCAAGATTTGAGAGTTTATATGTAGTTGATTCATCTCTTACTTCTTCAAGGAAATTCCTTGCCTGTTTATAACTCTCTTTTGCATCATAGTATTTATTGCTCTTATAAAGCCTGTCTGCATTGCGTATTTTTTCCTTTCCCTGCTCAAACTTTGACTTGATTAGCCCCTCTCTTCCCAGTTCAATCATATCTTCAAGCTCTTTTTTCCTTGAAATCTGGAGTTTATTTAAATATTCAAGGGATGATGAAAAAGCTTGGCCGGCTTTTCCGAACTCATTTCTCTGATAAATCTCCTCTGCCTCCCGAAGCATTGCTTCTCCTTTACTCAGAAGTGATGATTCGATGCTTTTATCTATGCTTTTGAGTGACTCTTCGAGTTTTGCTTTATCGTCTGCAAAATTTCTGTTTTGTGCAAGATACAGAGCATCAGTAAATGCTTTCTTTGCATTTTCATAATCATTTTTCGAGTCATCAAATTTTCCATCTTTATAAAGTCTATTCGCTTCCGATGCGGCTTTGTTTCCGCTGTCAATAAGAACATGCATGGCTCTGTTATCGATGGATATTTCTGCGTTCAAGATTTGCTCTTTTATTTTCTTCTCGACTTCAGAAAGTTTTTCTGTAATTTCGTTTTCCTTCCTTTCTACTGAAAGCTCTTTTTCCCGGCTGTACTCTTCAAGAGCTTTTTTCCAGAGGGTTATGGCGTTCTCGTAATTTCTGGATGTGAAGCTTTTTTCTGCATCTATTGTAAGTTCTCTGGCTTGGGAGAGCAGCTTCTCAGTTAGCATTTTCTTAGTTGTCATACGCTCCCGTCTCCTAATCTTAAAATCTTTAAAAAACAAACGCAAATTTTCATCAAAGGCTATATTTTCCGGGTTAGCATTGGACATTTCAAAAACAATGTAAGCAATTAATGAGAATATCAATATTATAGGAATTGGAAATAGTAAAGTCTCAATTTCAACTTTGTGGTGCGGTATAACCCCTGCACCAATATAAGGATAAATAATAATGCTACCTGTAGCCATTCTCATCATGGATAAAATAGTACCATCATAATCAATCCAAATACTGATCTGTTTAAGAATGATCGAAGGAATCCACCCTAAAAAATAACCGACAGATCCACCAAGAAGCACCCCAACAAATGCATAAATTATTCTTTCAATTCCCGTATTATTACTCCAACCACTAATCGCGAACAGAATCACCAAACTAATTGCACAACAAATCTGTCCGATTTCCATATTATTTTCTTTTTCTATTTTGTTTATATCGTCAGGCTCACCTAAAAATATCCAAGGAATTATTATACTAATAATTCCACCAGTTGCAGCCCAAAAAAACAAACCCATGGGATATAACTCGATATATCCTTTCAGTATTCCAGCTACTATTAATCCGATAATACCACTTATGATTACCCCTATCCACTTTATCCACTTGTATTTTAGTTTAGAATTAATCATTTTAGCTACCCTTTTATCATATCAATAATTTCGGTTTCATTTTTTTGTCCTATCGCTATCCTCTTTACTTCAATCGATGTTCGATATTATTGTTATCGACTACGATTTTTGTGGGTTGTTTACCATAACACCTCATTGGCCAAGGAAAGGGGTTTAGGGGAATATTGTCCCAAAGCCGTATGTTCACCTTGCTTGCATCTGCCATGAGAAACCTGAATGTAGTCTCTACAACATCATTGCCCCTTACCACACAAACACCATCATTTTTGTCGAATTCCTTTCCAGAAGTTTCACAGCAGACTCAAGTTCTGCCAGCATAGAACTTCCTTGCAAATTCATCTTTTTCTTTTCTTTGCATTTGTATTATTCTTGTCATTTCAGCCTCAATTTCCTTGTCACCAAACCCCGGATTTGCATTCTCAATTGAAGCCCGAAGCATACTCAAAGCCAGCTCAGTAGCTTCAAAACCTGCTTGAAGAGTTTCTTCGCCGCTAATACCTTTGAAATTTCGTTTCATATTCCTATCCCCAGAACCAGCCCAACCTCCTTAATATACCTCGTCCTTCCCTTGCCCTCTCTTTCCAGATCATAAAAAGCCTTATTCACGATCTCTCGTCCAACTTTTGTTTCCTCCAGAATATCTCCAAAAACAACATAATCCTTCAATTTCAGCTTCTCCAGTACATGTTTCTTGACACGTTCCAACTTTTCCCGGTCAAATTCCTGCCTGAACAAGTCTATCAAACCAGTGATCCCATTATCCAAAGGATTATAGAACACATCTCCAGTTACCGAATCTATAATGCAAACCGAGACATTCTTGCTCACATACCTGGAGGCAAAGTCCTTTGAATTCAGATGCTCAATCACCCGTTCATCCCATCCAGTGGGAGAAGCAATACCCACAACATGGAAATACTTTCCAATTTCTGCGCTCTTTATTGAAGTTGAGAGTGTTGTCAGGAATTCCGATAATGTGGCTCGATTAGTATCAAAACCATAATTAGCAAATTCTTTAAGATGGTTGAATGAAATAGCCTCTATAGCCATCTTTTTTTGTTTTTCCCCGAAGAGCTTGAACTGTTTCTCTTCAACAAGGTAAATTAGCCTGACATTTATTGGATTCTTTGCTTCTATTTCAGCATAGTTGGTATTGTTCCCGGAAAATATCTCTTCTTTTGAATCAATTCGATAATGATTTTCCCAAGATTTGATGTTGTAATTCTTATTCTCAAGTGGATTGAAGATCTTAACAGGGAAGTTACGCAGCTTGGTCTCGAACCTGGCTATGAAGTTCATTTCACACCACTTGGCATCTTCTCTTGCAACAAAGCGCACGGACTTGCCTTTCATGACATCCGTAATCTGATTCAGCTTCTCAGATACCTCATTTTTCTTCAGATCAACCTGATATTTCTCAGCAAGTAGAGTGTTTTCTTTATTCTGGAGGTCATCTTTCAGACGTGCTATCTCTTTAAGTTCGTTCTCCACTATCCTCTGGTTCTCTTCCTGCATCTTCTCTTTATATTGCTGCCGTTCTTTCTCAAGTTCAGTTATTTTTGTATCAAGCTCACGTCTCTTATCATCGATGCCTCGCATCTGGCTGTCAAGAAGATCACCCATCTCTGAATATCTCTGTTCTAGATGGTTTTTATCGGCTTTTAGAGAATCCAGGATTTTTTGAGCAGCATCATTTTCGATTTCCTTCCTGAAAAGCTTTGAATCAAGCTGGGAGAGTTTGTCTTTGAGCGACTGGTTTTCATTTCCTATAGATTCATATTTTTTTAGTTCATTTTCAAGTTTCTCGATCTTCGCCACAGCATCCCTGAAAATCTCTCCCCTTTTTTGTTCCGAATCTTTTACTTTGACAAGAATACTCGATTTTACCCATGACAAACCATACTGATCAATACAGGCGATAGTTATTTCTTTTATCCTTTTTTGTATCTTGCCATATCTATTATTGATCGCACGTCTTAGATCCATCAAAATGGACTGGTTTTTCCATATACTATCAAGATTGGAATAGCCCTTTTCATAATAATCTGTGATCAACTCATACAATCCTTCCTGGTGTCTGTATATACTGCTAACATTATCTTCTATTGAGCGATGCTCGAACAGGGCAAATCTTTCCAATTCTTTTATGAGGTTCAATTCTGTCTCATTAAATTCTCCTATTATATGGCTGTCCTCTTTATTCTCAAAAGCGGCTGTAGCAAGCAGTAATTTTGCCAGGCTGAACCTTCCGGACATATTCTCAATGAGGTCCCTCGTCATCTCACCACATATACCATCTTCGAATTTCTGTTGATTAGCATTAATATTGTTCCACAATTCTGTTCGCTTTGTTTTATCCATTCGTTTAAGCCTTTCAAGATCGTAGCTAAAATTTACTTGATCAACAATTCTTAAGCATTCCTTAACATGTTCAAATTTCGTATCAGGAATCATACCCATATTTACACCTCTTTAAAATATTTTAATTCGTTATTGATCTTATTATAAATCAGATCCGGAGCATCACCATATCCGTTAATTCGTATATCCACCATCACTTTATTATTACTAACAGTTAGCCGTGTTGATATCTCAGCCTGTCCTTTTTTTGTAGATACCTTGTATAATTTTCCAGATGGAATCTCGCGTTGAAAAAAGGCATTTAACTTTGCAAGGATAAATCCGATCAACTTATCAACAGTTTCAAGTCCCCCGTCAAGTTCTGCCTTTATCTGTACCTCTTTCTCCTCAAGTTCAAAAGATGCTTCACTTAATTTGTATATTTTGACCTTATCTCTTGATGTCCGAGAATAAAGATCATCAACGAATTCCATCACCTTTTCGTTCTCTTCATCCACAATTATCGAAATGCCATCTGGTCTCCCCAGTTTCATTTCTTTACCCCAGCGTTCCATGGCGTACTCTATTCTCTTTCTCTCTGCTTCGTCCGAGTATTTTGCAAGGATCAGGTACACCGTATCACCACTACCACCTATTTATTTACATCTATATAAATTATCCTCTTTATAGGAGGATAAAAGATATATAGAAATTCTGTGCAGTTATTTTAATAGTAAATCCCGCCAGACCTTATCTTATTGGCGTTGGCATTGCAGGATTGCTGAAGCTGGGACTCAGCCTCTATTGCGTCAAAATACCATTGGAAAACATCGTCAAGATTTAATAGTGTCTATCTATAGATATTGTTTTTTGTGATTATGATATAATATATCAAACACATCGTCGGCGCACAAAGCGATATGACAGCGCATCGGGTTTTACAGAAGCGCCATAAATTAATATAGTTAACTTTATAAATTTCAGACAGGATTGGCAGGATCAACAGGATTGGATTGAGAAATTATCCTGAAAAATTAAACACGCGGAAAAAGGAACAAAAACGGTAAAAGTTTACATTAGAAAAGTTGCCTGATATAGCAAATTTTCATCACCCCAGCTTGGAAGTGGTTTATCATCATTATAGTCTTCAATTATTATCCCAGTAATGTAATTATCCTCTTTGCCAGCGCTTCACTTTTCTCAACTGAGGTCATCATGGTATCAAATTTTACAGTTTTCATATCAAAATTCGCTTCATCTGCCGTGTCTTTCTCGTCGATAACCATGAAATCCAGAATATCCCCGTAACATTTGGCAACTCCCCGCGATGAAACCTCAAATCCGCATGCTGCCATCAGTTTATCCGCAGGACCGCTAACCGGTGAATGACCTATTACAGGGCTTACAGCAATAACTTTTTTTCTGGCCAGTATTTCCCTCATCCCTTGTAATGCAAGAATTGGTCCGATGCTTGTAATTGGATTGCTGGGTCCAATTATTACACAATCTTGCGAATCCAATACTTCAATAACTTCTTTTGTCGGCTTTGCGTTTTTAATCCCCTCGATTTTCACATCTAATACGTCAGGCACACCCTTTTTGCCAACCCAGAAATTCTGGAAATGCATGACCCCTTCTGGCGTACTGATCATCGTATCCACTTTTTCATCACACATGGGAAGAATTCTTGCTTTTACTCTGAGCGACTTGCACAGCTGCAATGTAGCCTCTGTCAGGCTTTTTCCTTCCCGCAAAAATTGCGAGCGGAAAATACAGGTAGCACGGTCTGCGTCACCCAGCATGAGTTTTTCAGAGTAGCCCAGTTCTTTCAGGGCTTTATTCGTATGAAAAGTATCATTCCTGATGCCCCACCACTTCTGGACGTCAAGTGATCCTGAAAATAGATACAATACGGTATCAATATCAGGAGAAACAAAAGCTTCTGATATGACAATATCTTCCGCTGTATTCACTATTACCGTAATTTCCTCATCCGGCACCAGTTTTCTCAAACCCTGTAACAATTTTGGCGTACCAGTGCCGCCCGATAGTACTATCACGTTAAACCCTCATTTTCCCGAACAATTTTCCACCAAGCACTGTCATTGCAATGGAAAAAAGAACTAGGACTATTATACTGATCGATATCGGTATTGTTGAATTTCCAAGCAGGCACCATCTTAGCGCCTCAACCCCATAGGTGAGGGGATTTAAATAAACAAGGGTTTTGAGCCAGCCTGGGAGATTTGAAATCGGAAAAAATGCGCCACTTAAAAGCACAAGAGGCATTGTGAGGAAACTCATAACCATCTGGAAGCCTTCATGGCTCTCTATTTTTGATGCGATCGCAATTCCAAGTCCGATAAAGCCGATGCCGGAAATGAACATGACAACTATCGCCAGGATTACTCCCCATATCGATACATATCTCACGCCAATGATCCAGGCGATTATCATTATCAATATCCCCTGTATCATAGCTGTTGTGACGCCTCCAAAAGCTTTTCCCAGCGATACAAAGAAACGGCTGACCGGCGCTATCAATATTTCCTTCAGGAAACCGAATTCCCTGTCCCAGATAATGGAAACTCCGCCCATCAATGAAGCAAAAAGCACTGACATCCCGATAAGACCCGGCGCGAGAAAACCCTTGTCAAACGATCCACCGCCTTTTACCTGGAAAGACGAACTGAATCCCGCCCCCAGGATAACAAGGAAAAAAAGAGGCGTTGCAAGTGCGCCTATGATACGCGATTTTGAACGGGAAAATCGTATCATCTCGCGAAGCCACATGGTATATACTGTCTGCATTGCCCTGTTGAATGAGGTGTTTGCCATCATTTCCTCCTTGATCTCATCTTATAACCCACTTTTTCAACTTCAGTCACTTCTTTATCCCGTATCGCACGCCCTGTATAGTGAATAAATACATCATCAAGCGTGGGTTTCCTGAGGCTTACCGAGGTTACTGGAATTCCTGCGCCTGATGCCAGTGCCAGCACATGCGGGATCTCGCGCTCACCATTTGTCACTGTTATAAATACCTCGTTCTGTTTTTTTGAAACAATATTGGCGCATCCATCCTTCTGGTACGCGCTGCATAATCTATCGATATCACCGGGGTTTTCAAGTCCAAGTGTAATTACATCTCCACCGAGCATGCTTTTCAGTGCTTCCGGGGTGTCAAGGGCAACAATCTCGCCGTGGTCGATTATCGCGATCCTGTCGCACAGCTTATCTGCTTCTTCCATGTAATGCGTGGTCAGCATGATGGTCACGCCTTCTTCTTTGTTCAATAATTTTATGTAATCCCATATATGGAGGCGCGTCTGCGGGTCAAGACCAAGCGTGGGTTCATCAAGGAACAGGACATGCGGGTGATGCATGAGCCCGCGTGCGATCTCAAGGCGCCGCATCATGCCGCCCGAATATGTCTTAACAATAGCATCAGCCCTCTCTGTGAGTTCAACGAGAGAAAGGACTTCTTTGATCCTGTCCTTTCTCATTTTTCCATCCAGCCCGTAAAGCCTTCCATGAAGGTCAAGATTCTCCCTTCCGGTGAGACGGTCATCAAGTGTTGTGTCCTGGAACACTACTCCAATATTCTGGCGCACATCGTCGGCCTCCTTTACTACATCATGATCCCAGACAAGAGCGCTTCCCGACGATGGTTCTATCATTGTGGAAAGCATGTTTATCAATGTGGTCTTTCCAGCCCCGTTCGGGCCGAGCAGACCGAACAGCTCTCCAGGTTTGACCGTTATACTGATGTTGTTTACTGCGGTGATCTCATCAAAATTTTTTGTTATTGCTGATGTTTCGATTGCATATTGCATATTTGTTGGGTTTATTAATTTGAAGCATATTAGAGATTCCCTAAAACTTAATTCAAATTGCTCCCTTTCCTCCATCGGCATCATTCACCCCCGTACCCCGTTTTCGATATATCTTTTTGTTTGTTGCGTTCAGACATCTCTTGATCTCATAGGATTTCCCCTCTTCGAGAGGTAGCGCCCCAGACGTCTGCCAGATGGTGAACTTTAACTCTTAGCGAAACCCACTTCCCGTATTCCTTTATTTCGCTTATATGCACTGGAGTGAATCATGCATGTTTTATCCTTTGCATTGGCTAATGCATGGTCGCAGACATAATATCCCTTCAACTAAACTAATGATTTTTTTGGTCTTGATCTTACTGCCATTATCAGGATAATCCCAATCGCGAAGAGTACGATGCCGATCCATGCAAAATTCACCGCAGGTATAATCCTCAGCGTAAGAGGAATCACTCCACCACCAATACCCTGGAAAATAACATAAACATCCGTTCCTGTTATGCTGCTATCTACAAGCGGGAATGTTCCGCTTCCACCTTTTGATTCCAGGTACTCGGCGGTTCCGCTTCCTATTTTCTTATCATTCTGGTAAACTTCCAGTTCTACGCTCTGGACAGTATATTTACCTGAGGTAACTGCCTCCGTTATCTGATCCGGTTTTGTGAATATTATGAGATCGTACGTTGCCCCTGTTGAGTTACTCCTGAAATTCGTCATCATGAAACCATTCACTGTGAGTTCCATTCCTTTCTGGATGTTCAGCACCTCATCCGCCTGGGTTGCGACCCAGAGACTGCCTGTGCCATCGTCTAATTGCATATATGTTGTATAAGAAGGCGGGGTTGGAACATTTAACACATCTGTGATTTTTCCGCTAACTTTAACATTGTTATTTACATAATTCTCAGGACTCGCAAATATTTCCGAGATCTTTAATCCACCCGCAGCAGTGCCAGCAAGGCTGCGAGTTGTAAAGTCAATTATCTTAATATCATAACCATGCCCGATATCTACCCTTTCTCCTTTTGCCGAAAGAGGTATATTGATCCCCTCAATCTTCTGGGTGAAATTTGAACTAATTACTGCTCCAAATAGAATGAATATAACGCCAAAATGAACGATCGCTATGCCCATTCCTTTTATCTTTGGTCTTAGACTTTTGATCCGCAAATAATCAAGACTGCGTTTTATTATGGCCCAAGTTGCATATATCATGGATGGGAAAAGAGATATTACCGAAATATTGCCTATTAATTTATAGAACGGCGGCTCCCTTACCCAGAAGGGACTGCTATGGTCAAGTACGTAGAAGGTTTCAGTTCGAGCGAACATGGTAATTATTGTCAAACCAATTACCATGTACAATGTCCTTTTCTGTTCTTCCTTTTTCTTTTCATTATAATTCAAACAGAAACCAAGCGCAAGCAACAGGATTATCGTGAAAGGATAACTCCAGACATTAAAGAAATTCTTTGTATCTGAGGCTACTCCAACTTTAAGACCCTGCGTAAGCTGGATAAAAGCCGGGAATGTAATACCCCAGAAAGATATGAATGCCAGCACCACGAACAAAAGTAACGAAACATAGAAAATATTCGTCTTATTCCAGAATCCACGATCTTCCTCAACTTTATCTGGCTCTTCAAGGTAACGCCGCATTCCCAGAATGATGGAAACGATTGATGTAATTACTATGGACAATATGAGAAGAGTTCCTGTAGATGAATCCCCAAAAGCATGGACTGAATTAAAAAGCCCGCTTCGAACAACGATCGCAGCGTATAGGACAAGGATGAATGAAACCGCAGCAAGTATGGGAGCGGCAATTGAAAATGTAGTTTTGTCCTTCCTGTGAAGAGCTGCCGCATGCAGGAAACCTGTGAGTGTGAGCCATGGTATGAACGAAGCTGTTTCTACAGGGTCCCATGCCCAGAAACCGCCCCAGCCCAGTACAAGGTATGCCCAGACGCCACCTACTGCTATACCCATTCCCAGGATCAACCAGGTAAATCGCGCCCACTGCCTGCCGAGTTCTTCCCAGCCATCCTCTTTAGTGAGCAGGTAAACAATAGCTGCGGCAAATGGTATCGTCATTGTAGCATAGCCAATGAACATAAAAGGCGGATGCACGATCATCCAGAAATTAACAAGCAATGCATTAAGGCCATTTCCATCAAGTGGCACAAAATCAGATGTCATGGACCCTTTTGCGATCAATTCAACGACTTCAGGTCGCTCGATTATAAGTTTAAATGGAGTTTGTACGAGGGTAAGTATTATCAAATATATTCCTGTAATAAGAGTTATTATCTGCGTTCTTCTTGCAAGCGCAGAGCTATGCTTTGTACTCCATGCAAGCCACGCTGCTGACAGGAATACTACCCATACCCAGAGGAGGTATGTACCCGGTTGCCCCGCCCATGTACCAGATAGTTTATAAACAAGAGGAAGGTCGCTGCTTGAGTACTGCCAGACATAATCAAAGGCAAAGTTGCCTGTTACAAAATAATATGTAAGGAGAAGATAGGCGAATGTGAGAAGCCCTGCCACCAGCAATATTGCAGGTGTTGCAAATCGATTTAAAAATTCGATGTTTTTCAGATCTTTCAACAGCAATCCAACAAGTGCAATAAAACTAACTGCAAGACTTGCATAAAGTAATAAGTCTCCTAATGGTATCATATTATTTTTTCCTGACCTGGTCTCTTACCTGAGTAACAATTGGAAGCAAATATTCTGGTCCAACAGCACCTGGAACTCTCTGGAGGACATTTCCTTGCGGGTCCATGAAAACAAGATATGGAGGATAACTCACCCCATATTTTTGAGCGACTTCCCTATCAATATCAAGGTCCATTGCTACAAGAACATATTCTTCCTCAAGGATTTTCTTGACCTGGGGATTCCCAAGAGTATCTGTCTGGAATCTTGCACAATACTGGCACCAGATCGCCCAGAAATACATCATGACAGGTTTATTTTCCTTCTGAGCTATCTGGAAACTTTCTTTGAGTCCTTCCGCCGCACGGTGAAATTGTATTCCGCCAAGATAGCTGTTGTTCTTATCGCTCAAGGTGAAATTATTAAGTGCAGTTTTATAACTGAAATATGCGAATGATAAAATTAATACCAGGACAAATATGGACAACAGTTTTTTTGTTCTCATATGTTTTTTCCTAATGATTTGAATCGAATATTGGCTATATGTTTTTATCTTGAGTTTTCCTTTATTAAGCTGTAAATATTAGTTGTATTTCTCCTATTCTACTATATACTTTACGGTGTGTGTAAACTAAATTTATATTATGGGTAATGTCAAAATCTTAAATCCAATGATCAAATAAACAACAGCTGTAAATCCGACTGTGATCATACTCTGATGCAATTCGTTTTCATCCTGTAAATCCCTCTTGCTGATAAGATACCCTGCCCATAAGGTGAAGAAAAATCCTGCAACCAACAAGAGTATTTGCATGAGGTTAATTGTATCAAAATCAGGTGAGAATTCCCAGATTCTCCCGAAAAAATTTCCAATACTAGCCGCTATATAAAACACTCCTTTCAAGAGGCGGAATGTGTTTTCAGCTAGATAAACTGATAAGCTCAAAGGTATGAACGCATAGGATAATTCAATAAACTTCTGTTTTGTATTTTTTCCGGAAAATGCCGTCCTTGTGGACAGATACATCAATCCTGCCGCACCAAGTGTTATCAGGATGAATATAATGATTGCCCACATATTTCTCCAGTACAGGTCAAGGAAAGTGATTGAATTAACAGGAAGGGTCGATTTGACAAAATTTATGATAACATTCCTGAATTGCAATCGCTCCATACCCATGACAAATAGGAAAATAATGATTATCCCGTGAACAAGAAATGCTTCATCAAGATGCGTTTTATTTGAACGGATGATATCAGCTCCCGGAATTCTTGGGCTTATTCTAATATTCTCTTTTGAACATGATTTTACGCATTCCATGCACATGAGGCACTGGTTATTGCGTTCCATTGTCTGTGGAAATTCACCCACGGTACAGGCTTTTCCAGATTCGCTGCCCAATATGCATTCCTTGATATTATGATCCTGACATGTTTTTCTTGATTTGCATCGAAGCTCAATTGCCGAGAGCATGGAGAATATCCCGAGTACAAGCCCTATGGGGCAGATATAGCGGCAGAAGCTTCGTTTTTCATAAACGGCTCCCATCACCACGGCAAGTCCTGTGAAGAATATAAGAAGATATGCGGTATTGGGAGGATTTCTTGTGAACTGGAATAGATGCCGCTCTCCTGCAAAAATTATCAGGAAAAGTATTACTGCTATCCAGAGATTGCGATACTTTTCTGGATATTTCCTTTTGAGGCTAAAAAAGGATTGAGTCCAATCACCTATAGCGCCGATGGGACATGCAAAGCACCATAACCTTCCCACAATTATCAGGGTAAAAGCAAGTAACGGATGCCAGAGATCCCAGATCATTGTCGTTGCAAATGGTATTCCCCCGTGGAAACGAAGGTCGGATGAGCTTGAAAGACCGAAGTAAATTATAATCAGCAAGAAAATGAACAAAAGAAAGTTGATCGCAGGTCTAAAGAATCTGTTATTCACAAGATTCTTGAAGAAATAAACATCAAGCAGATCATATTTCTCATCATTTCTGTTTTTTTCCATGTGATTTTTAGTTCCTATAATTTGTATTCATACGCCCTTGAAATTTCAGTATCAAATGTTTACGGAATAAGGAATGAATCGTGTCTTTAGATGTGTGAAGCTGCCGACATTAATCAAAGACTGATATCTTAAATCCGTACTGCTGAGTGGCTTCCGCAATAAAATTATTCAGGTTAGAGGTCGTTTTTATAAGCAAAATATTATTTTCCTGTCGCACCTCATAAGACTTAAAGCCACGAGCTGGGCTGGAATTTTTCAATTCGTTGTATTTTGCTAACGGTACTGATCCGTTATCTTTGATTCTAAACGCGATTTCTCCCTTTATTTCTCCCAATATGCCAGTTTCAGATTTTATGAGTCCGATATAACTCGCATCTGCAAATGGAGGTGCTGTAGTATTTACCATAGCAAATCCCGCATTTTCATCGTTCACTTTTTCTAAGATTGATTTAAACGAATTATATGCATTTGCATTAGTTGTTGAATTATTAAAGAGAGCCATTACACTGTTTGTTTTATCTTTGGTATCCAATATATACGGCCGTGTATTAATTATATTATCAACTTCAGCGTTTGAATTAGATTGTACATTACTGTCTGCTTTGCCAACATCATGCAGTTCCACCCATGAGCCGTCGGAATATTCTGAATTCAGCATCCCTATAATCGGCATGCCATATAAATTCGTATCGTGAATAAATTTTTCCTCAAACCCTATTCCCTGTTTCAGATTGACAAAATATGCCCAGGTAATCCCGGATGGAATAAGTTTTAAACCATCACTCAATGACTTGAAATTATCAGGCAGGGATAGTGCAGATAAGTCGATTGCTGTTGTCGGGGCTGGTGTTGCCAGTACTGCTGCCTGTTTCGGTTTAAGGATTGGTATATAATCATCTCTTACAGGAGGTGTGTTTGTCATCATTCCCCCTATTTTGCTGTACTCCTGGTCTATCAGATCTCTTGCCTCCTTGAGCGTCTTGCCCTGGGCGAGATATGCCTGAACTTTACTGGCTTCTCCTATGCAGACATCGCAGAATGAGGCATGTTCATCATATTTCCAGTTATCATTTATGTAGCAGTCCCTCAAAAAGCGATGTGGCTTGTAATCTGAGGCTTGACTGCCATGGTCTCCGCATCCGCAGTAGCATGGTATCTGTTCAAGTATTTCGGGGTGCTCCGTTGCATATTTGTATGCTTTAAGTGTTATCGGGTTAGTATAAGCAAAGCTTGGAAGGTTTAAATTAGCGTCGGTTTTTGCCTGGCTGTCCGGTTTTTGAGTTGAACTCCCGGCAAAAACAAAATAGGCTATTCCTGCAAGCAGGATTACCGCTATAATTCCTATTATTAATGTATTACTTCCTTTCGTTTTCGAAACTCTTGAGCTTTTCGCTTTGAAATTTTTGACATTCTTTTCAGGTTTCATTTTCTCAACTCATTATTTATTTTGATATATCATTTATCGAATCTAGAAATGTTTCTGTATCTGTATAGCCCGGAATCCTTTTTATCTCTGTGCCGTTTGAATCAAGGAAAATCTCAGTCGGTGTACCTCGCACCCTGAAATTCCTGGTCTCATTCTTCTGTTTGTACACATCAATAGAGACCAGAATGAATTTTTCATTCAATATCCTGGCTACGCTCTGGTTCGTGAAGGTTTCGTCTTCAAATTTCTTGCACCAGCCGCAGGATTCGGACCTTGCATATACAAATATGAGCTTATTCTGTACTTTAGCAGCTTCCAGAGCCAGCGTAACATTTGTCTGGAATTTTAATCCTTTTAATGTAATATAACCGGCATCGCCTGTATCTGATTTAATGGCTAAAACCACTGAAAACAGTACAATCAAGGCAAGAAATACGAGGATCCATTTCTTAATATGCATTTAACTTTACGATGCATGTAAAATCATATAAGGATTGCGGTATTTTTGCAAATGAAGGTGTTTCAAGGAAAACAGGGTTTGAAAAACAATACCCTGCCGAATATGAAAATTTAAAGGGAAAACCACTTAAATGAAAAAGAAGATAATTGGTTTATATAGGAGAGAAGATTACGAGCAAGCTGTATAAAAAAATTTTAATAGCAACAGATGGGTCAGATTATACCAAAAAGGCGACAGCACATGCGATAGAAATCGCAAAGCTTTGCGGAGCAGATCTTCATGCGATTTATGTTGTGGATACAAGATATGGTTGTGGTCCAGAATCCTGCATTCTTACCGATACATCCCCTGAAAGGTTGAAAAGTATTCTGGGATGCCAGGGAGATACAGCCATAAAATATATCGAGAAATTAGCAAAGAAAGAAGGTATCCATACCGAGAGATGGATAGTTGAGGGGAACCCAGCTGAGGAGATAGTGAGACTTGCGGAGGAACAGTCAGTTGATCTGATAGTAATGGGTACACTGGGCAGTAGCGGGATTGAAAGATTTTTACTCGGAAGCGTTGCAGATAAAGTGATTCGAAATTCAAGGATTCCTGTTTTGACTGTAAGAAAATAAGTATAAGTAATATAGAATGGTTGATATGAATTATTTATATACTGCTTTCGGCATCGTATGGATTGTCTTGATAGCATATATTTTAAGCCTGTTTCAATCGCGAAGGGCATTAAGAAATGAACTTAATATCTTAGAAAAGTTAAAATAATTATTATAAAAGGATGTAAAATATGCCAAAAGACCCTGTATGCGGAATGTATGTAGATGAAAAGACCGCCATAAAAAAAGAGATCGGAGGCAGAACTTACCATTTTTGCAGTGAGAGCTGCCTTAAAACATTCGAGAATCCGGAAAGAGAATTAAAGAGCATGAAACGCAGGGTTACAATAGCCCTATCGGGAGTACTGTTATTGGCAGCACTGCGGGTAGCAGCTATGTTAACTCTGGCTGCGGGAGTTACGCTGGTCACCTGGGCGCCAATTCCTTCGCTCCCTTGGTTCACCTGGGGCTACTGGTTGTTCATACTGACCACGCCAGTCCAGTTCATAGGGGGATGGAGTTTTTATACAGGCGCTTATACTGCTCTAAAGGCGAGAAGGGCAAACATGGACCTCCTGATCTCAATTGGAACCCTGACCGCATATTTCTTCAGTGTGTTTGTGCTGTTTTTCCCCGATGTTTTACCTGTAAAAGAAAAGGATGTTTATTTTGAGGTAAGCGCAGTCATAATCGCTTTTGTGCTGCTCGGGAAATTCATGGAAGATTATATGAAAACAAGCACCTCGGCTGCGGTAAGAAAACTAATGGACATGCGTCCCAGCATGGCAAAGGTTATCAGGAACGGCGAAGAGGTCGAGATTCCGGCAGAGAGCGTCATGGTAGGCGAGATTGTTGTGGTGCGCCCTGGAGAGAAAATCCCTACCGACGGCGTTGTTGTGGAAGGGCAATCAGCAGTGGATGAAAAAATGATATCGGGCGAAAGCATGCCTGTTGAAAAGAAAGCAGGGGATAACGTGTTTGGAGCCACAATGAACAAGGTGGGCATGCTGAAGTTCAAAGCCACGCAGGTCGGGGCTGATACCACGCTGATGCAGATCGTAAAGATGGTGGAGGAAGCACAGGCATCAAGCGCGCCCATCCAGAGGATGGCAGACCGCATCAGCGCATATTTCGTGCCAGCCGTGATTGGTGTGGCGATCCTCACATTTGCAGTATGGTATTTCATCCTTGGAAATTTCACCGGCGGACTCCTTGCGTTCGTTGCGGTTCTTATCATTTCATGCCCGTGCGCGCTTGGTATTGCCACACCCACGGCCCTGATGGTAGGTGTGGGAAAAGGAGCTGAAGCCGGGATATTGATACGCGGCGGAGAATACCTTGAGCGGGCGCAGAAACTTCAAATCGTGGTATTTGATAAAACTGGTACTCTCACGAAAGGAGAACCTTCAGTCACCGATATACTTTCGGAGAATAGCAATGAGGTATTGAGGTTGGCTGCAATCGCTGAGAAAGGCTCGGAACACCCGCTTGGCGAGGCGATAGTGAGAGCCGCCAGGGAAAAAGGTATGGATGTAAAGGATGCCGAATCCTTCGAGGCCGTCCCAGGACATGGCATCAGGGTGGTCATAGAAGGGAAGGACGTGCTTGTGGGTAACCGCAGGCTGATGCAGGTCAATGGTATCGACACAGCGCATCTTGAGCAGAATATCATGGCCCTTGAGACCCAGGGCAAGACCGCAATGCTGGTTGCTGCAAATAAAGCGGTGATGGGCATAATAGCAGTTGCAGATACCCTGAAGGATAACTCAGCAGAAGCTGTGGCTGAACTAAAAGAGATCGGGGTTGAAACCATCATGCTCACAGGGGATAACGAGAGAACTGCAAAAGCGATTGCACTGCAGGTCGGAATAGAGCGCGTTATTGCAAATGTGCTTCCCGGAGAAAAGGCTGGCGTAATAAAGAAATTACAGGCTGAGGGAAAGGTTGTTGCAATGGTCGGTGATGGCATAAATGATGCTCCGGCTCTTGCGCAATCAGACATCGGCATAGCAGTAGGCAGCGGCTCTGATGTGGCGAAGGAGACGGGTGGAATAATTCTGATTAAAGACGACCTTCGCGATGTTGTTGCAGGAATTAAGCTTAGCAAGGCTACGATGAAAAAAATAAAGCAGAACATGTTCTGGGCGCTAGGATATAATACAGCAGCAATACCCATAGCAGCCGTCGGGCTATTGAATCCGATAATTGCTGCTGCTGCGATGGCAATAAGTTCACTTTCTGTTGTGGCAAACTCTGCGTTGCTCAGGAGATTCAAATTCGAAAGAAAGGTCTGATCATTGACGCGGTTACGTGATTATGTATGTAATAAAAGCAAACGGTAAAAAAGAGGAGTTCAACCCTGAAAAAATCAGAGGTTCGCTTACGAGGGCAAGAGTTGACAGGGCAATATCTGATAAGATCATAGAACAGGTAGAAAAAGAAGTGTTCGGTGGTATAAGCACAGGCGCGATTTTCAAGAGAGTCATGGCGCTGTTGAACGAGTCTTTACCCTCAAGGGCCAATGTCATTAAGTTAAGCCAAAACTCTCTTGCCATATTTATGAAACTTCAATTTCCGGGAAGGAGTCTCAATCTTCCTCTTAAACTGTCTTCCTGGCCGTTGACAGGGCTGCTTTCGTCACTAACTTAATGACATTGGCCTTTAGCGCGATGAATTCCATGCTCGGAGGTTCAACAGGACACGAGGGGCATGAATACCCCGAAGTTTAATATATATTCAGAGTCTAACAACATTCTTCTTCACGTTTTTTGACTACTACTTCTTCTGTATCTAAATTCTGCAATTTTTCTATATCTATACTTTCTCCAGATTTAGTATCTATAATTAAATAGTCTATATAATCTTCTTTCAGTTCCTGAATAGTCATTAATCTATTTGTATCTCCTACCATACTTGAGAGTCTAACCTTTATAGTTCTATTTCTATTCTCCATTGTATCTCTTTTATTCTTCTTACCAAACAATCTATCTAAAATGTTCATTTATTTCGTCACCATTCACAAATAAAATTTCAAATATATCGAGGGTCTCAATCTCCGATAGCGGCACTATACCACGAAGCCACACTCTCATATCCAACTCGCATTCATATTCCTCTCCATAAAATGTTACATACATACTATTGGATTTTACTGCTATGGACTCGTCTATTGTGGTCAGAAATCCGGTATTTTTGAGTACTTTACCTTTTTCATTGGTTTTTATGGGTTCGTAGTAAACGAACAATGGAGAATCTGTTTTCTCGTGGTTATCTATGAACCTCTTTATTTCTTCGATTACTTCTTTCATTATCATTGCCATTTCTCTTTATAAAATAACCAAAGATGTGGCTCTGTTCCAAAGCCTGATAGAAAGGAAGCTTAAAGGCACATTCATCTTAATCGTTATACCCCGCAGCTCTGCTGCGGTTGGGAGCTTTACAAAACGTGGTCCCAAAATAATGTCTAATTTTTGTACAGGATTAAGCGCAAGAAGAATGACATTTGCATGTTACTCTTGAGATTTTCTTTATCTTTCTAATCTTCACTGTTTTCACCTCTCCTTATACAGATTTCTTTGATTCTTTATCTGGATTTTGGTTTAAATTTGCAAAATCTTATTGGTGGTTTCTTTCTTTATTTTCTTACGACAAGCACAGGTATCCTTGAACCACGGACAACTTTATCAGCCACGCTTCCGAGAAGGAATTTTTCAATCCCACTCCTGCCCAGGGTACCCATCACTATTATATCAACAGACTCCTCCTCAGCAAGTTTCAGAATCTCCTTTGCTGGCTGTCCTTCTATGATCCATTTCCTGACATCCACGCCATCCCTCTTTGCCTGTTCCTCAATGTATCTTATTGCCTCATCACCCTCATGTCTCAAAATTTTCTTCAAACCCTCTATAGATACATCTATGGAAATGCTCGATCCAGGATCATGACTGGAATTTATATCAAGGGTGTCAGGCGGGTGAACGAGACTCACCACATAAACAGCATGAAGTTGCGCTCCCGTGAGCTTTGCCAGTTCGATTGCATGGGTTATTGCTTTTTCAGTGTGCACTGACCCATCTGTCGCTATCAGGATTTTTTTATAAAGCTTATTCATATCAGGTCTTTCTTTTTCTCTTCAAATTCTTCTTTACTTAACTCTCCCCGGGCATACTTTTTCTTCAGGATTTCAATTGCAGATTCCTGTTCTCTCCTGCCCTGGCCACCTTCCCACAGGTATTTGACAAGAAGAACAAGCCCGATGATTACCAGTATCCAGAATACCAGACCAAGAATTCCCATTCCATAACCCATCCCATTACCATAACTGTCCATCATTCCGAATTGCATATTTGACCTCCACTAATAACATTTGATTTTTGTACTATAAAAGGATGTAGCAGGATTATTTTTCAGCACCAGAGGTAACATCCTCTTCCAGTATCAGGGCTCCCACATAATTGCAGTTCTTACACTGGTACTGATATCCCATTTTTAAGCCCATATAATATGTGACATCGGTGGAGCCGCAGACGGGACAGACAAGTATCCTAATGCCATGTGGCCTCTTCAGTTCCTCCAGCATCTCTTTTTCAATGGCTTCTATGTCATCTTCAGTCATATTTCTTTTTCTCGCTTAATTATCGATTTCATATCTCCAGCAAAGCTTTATGCCAATGTAAATTAATTACTTTACAAGCCATGTAAATTATATAGTTTGCGCTTTAGAAAATTAATGTTGAGAATATTTTCAAAATTTAAAGCAAAATGACCATTAATAGAGACGATAAATATACAAAATGCTAAAAAATTAATACGGAGAATTAAAAAATGGACTGCTGCGGATCAAGTAAACCAAAAGAAACAGATAAAGAAATAAAAAAAGAACAAACAGGCAACGAACAAAATCCTGTTGAAAAGGAGCAAAAACATGGCGGTGGCTGCTGTGGAGGCGGCACCAAAGATATGTTGCTGCACATTGTGCTGATGGTCGTCATAGTTTTAGTCGTATCATATTTTACCAAGGGATGAAACATAAATATGAAACAGAAGACTGTCTTGATTATCGGAATCCTGGCGACAATTATGGTATTAGGAGCTGCTCTTGCGCTTGCCCAGAATTCAAGTGAGAAAAAAAAGGATACCGAAAATCATGAATGTACTCCTGAAATGATGAAGGATATGTCAAAAAATTGCCCGGAGCAGATGATGAAATCTGGCGAATGCAAAAATATGATGGATGGTGAAAAAGGCCATAGTGGAATGATGGGCAATGAAAAGCCTCTATGGGAAAATACTGGCACAGCAAGCGAGAATCAGTGTGGAGATATGGGATCTGACATGGGTTCAGGCGGTACAGATACGAAAAGTATGATGTAATTCATTTTATGCCCTTTGCTACCTTATTCATGATGGTATGATCCTCACCAAGCTTGCAGATAGATTCACAATGCATGCAGAGTTCGGAAAATAAAATATATGCTATTTTGAGACCATCCCGCTTAATAAGAGATGGTCTTTTCAATTGCGCGATTATTTCCTTCTCTCTTTGATCAGGAGCAACAAGATAAAGTGAAATCTTTTCTGAATTCGGAAACGTCAGTGCTAAATCGGTGAGACGCAAGATACCAGAATATATCGATGTGCTTTTTTCTATTTCATAAGCACTCACAAATTTATTAGTTCCTTTTTCAAACCAGATTACATCAATGAGAGCAATAGTTTTTTTGACGTCGTCGCCAGCTTCTATTTCTGGAAGTTCAGGTAAAGAAATAAATGAGAAACTTTTGTTGTCGTAAGATTTTGTCTGATCATTTGAAGCCACCAAAACATCGTAGCCGAGAGATTTCCCGATCTTCATCAATAGATATTGGATTTTTGTATGCGTATGCTCTTCTTCGATTTCAATTTGGACATCAAGATGTCTTTTTTGGATGAGTTTTTCTCTCTTTTTTTCCTCTTTTTCTATGACTATCTGAACATTCTCATCCACAACAATTTGCCCAATGCCGATATCAAAAAGTAATCCCGATATTGCTCCCATATCCTTAGATAGTAAATTCTTAAACTGATCATTAACCTGCAGGATTGTATCCCTCATTTCCAAATAATCATCCCAAGAACCCAGTTTTTTATTTTCTTTAAATAATAAGTTAAATCCCTTAACTATAGCTGTGTTAAAGGGTGGAATGATTGTTGGGTGGATAAAATACAGGATATTTGCTACTGAGGGGCCCAGACCCTTGATATTTTGATGAGATAATTTAATGATCTCTTTAATAATCTCATCGTCTTTGGATTTAAGGCATGATTCCAGGAACTGGCCAAAAAAAGTTTTATTTGCATCGTTCTCATAAATATCGGGGATCCTGAGTTTTGGTTTCCAGTAGAAAGGATGAGCTGCTCCTTCAAAAACCTGTTTTTGTTCTGTTATGGCAGTAAGGACCACTTCAAGGGAAGAACCCTTAAAATCGTTAGGGAAAACACCTTCTTTAATGTCCTTTATAACTTGTTCAACACCTCTTCGAATTGCTCCAAATGCTTTTAACCTGGTTTCATTGTTGATGAACCATGTGTTGTATACACTTTCCGGGTCATTTTTGAAAGCCTTTATGATGAATTGGGTCTTTTCGTTATCAATCATTTTAATACCAGTTTCATTATTAATAAAAAGCATAAACTCTTATTTGACTATATATGTTTGTATATTTATAAAGGAAATACTACTTTTATTTTCATTTTTAAAGCACAACCCACATTAAAAAGTATGTTGTAATAGTAAATTAGTGGCCGGAAAAATTTTTATCTTTTTCCGTACTCCTATATTCCGGTCACACCTATCCCATCATTTTCTCGAATTCAGGTTTACAAATTTTTAAACAAATATCGTTTTAATTTGTTTTTTATAAACCACAACCTACTTAAAAAAGCAGGTTTGTAATTGACTTATTTTACATGGCTTGTAAAGTTGTGCTTGAATAAGAGGAACCTGAATGAACAGAAAACAAAAAAACATGCTCGGTATCGGGATCGTGGTTGCACTTATATTATTTCTTGCAGCGCAGAGTTTCAGCAATGCACTCTCATTTTACTATGAAGTCGATGAATTCGTCCAGAAAGCTGATACATTAGACGGTAAAATCGTGAATGTCAATGGCACCATACTAAAAGGCTCGACGATCTGGGTGCCGGAAAAAGCCCTGCTGACATTTAAACTTGCAGATGAAAACGCTTCGATCACTGTTGTATCAAATCAGGGAATGCCGGGAAATTACAAAGAGGGTATCCCTGCAGTCGTAACAGGTATTTTCATAAATGGCACTTTCGAGGCAATCCAGGTTGTCACAAAATGTCCCTCAAAATACGGCGGAGATCTTGATCACGGAGATCATAACGAAACATAAGGAGAATTTTAATGGAATTAGGTGAAACAACATTAATTATCGCACTGTTATTGACCGTATACGCCCTTTTTGCACACATAATCGGGATATGGAAAAAGAAAGATGAACTTTTCGACAGCGCAAGGATTGCCATCATCGGTATCGCGGTGCTGACCACCATCGCATCTATCTGGCTTTTCAATCTCTTCATAACCCGCAACTTCCAGTATGAGTATGTGGCGATGTACAGCAGCCTTGACCTGTCGTTGGTCTATACCATCTCCGCTTTCTGGGCAGGCGCAGACGGCTCATTACTGCTATGGGCATGGCTGATATCCATATATATAGCAATAATAGCAGCACGGGGAAAATCCTATGATAACCTCATCAAACATGCAATGCCCGTAATCCTGATCACTCTTGCTTATTTCTTCTACATGTTGCTTACCGTATCCCGTCCATTCAGGATGCTTGATTTCATGCCTGTGGACGGAAATGGTCTCAATCCGCTGCTCCAGGACCCTGGAATGCTGTTTCACCCAACCACACTTTTCTGGGGTTACGCCGGGGTAATAATCCCGTTCGCCCTGATGGTCGCAGGTATCTATCTCTCAGACGATACATGGATATACCGCGCACGCCGGTGGGCGCTGTGGGCGTGGCTTGGACTGGCTCTTGGCAACATGTTCGGGAGCTGGTGGGCATATACTGTGCTCAACTGGGGCGGCTTCTGGGGCTGGGATCCTGTTGAGAACGCCTCTTTCCTTCCCTTTCTCACCATGACCGCATTCTATCACAGCACTATGATAACGGAACGAAAAGGAGGTATGAAATTCTGGAATATCCTTCTTATCCTTTTCACATGGGAACTCACGGTTTATGGCACTCTGCTCACCCGCAGCGGTATAATCGCTTCTGTACATACTTTCGGGGAGTCTGTGACCGCTCAATATTATATCAATTATATGATTGTGGTACTTGCAGCCACCCTGGCTCTTGTGGCATGGAAATACAACACGATAAAAAGCAAGAAAATTTTAGAATCTTTTGTATCCAGGGAAGGAAGTTTTCTATTTAACAACTGGATATTCATGGCTGCGACCACGTCAGTGCTATGGGGGACTACATATCCTCTCTTATCTGAAGCATTCAGGGGTTACAAGGTGATGGTAGGTCCGAGTTTCTACAACCAGATAAATGTCCCGCTTGGCATAGCGCTTCTATTCCTAATGGGTATATGTCCTCTCATAGCATGGCGGAAGGCGTCCATTTCCCATCTCCAGAGGAACTTTACAAAACCACTTGCTTTGGCCGTTATTGCAATGATAATCGCTTTCATCATCGGGATACGTGAATTTTATGCACAGGTTGCGGTTGCTGGCTCCGTACTGGTTACCGCCACTCATCTTCTGGATATATCCAGGATAGTGAAAAAGCAGAAAAAGATTGACGATACAGGAGCCTTAAAGAATATTTACAGGGCGTTCATGAATAACCGCCGCACCTTTGGCGGCTACATGTGCCATATTGGAATCCTTATGATAATTGTAGCTGCCGCTGGTGCCGTGGTGTATGAGCAGGCACAGACCTTTAACATGAGGATTGGCGGCACATACAGTCTGGGAGATTATGAATTCAAGCTCACGAATATCGGCCAGTATGCCGAAGGTAATAGAGAAGTGCAGGCTGCTTATTTTGATGTGTATAAGAACGGCGAGAGAATTTTAACAAAAGCCACTGCGCTAATGTACTATTATGCAAAGCAGGATAACACCAATGTCAAACCCATGGCTTACACTGTGGGCATCGATGACCTCTATTTCTCAGCCCAGGCCATAACAGCCAACAGCGCCACTGTTAAGATCAAAGTGATGCCATTGATGTTCCTGATGTGGTTGGGTGGATTCCATGTGCTTATACTGGGGATCCTGATATGCCTGTCAACAGTTGTACCGATAAGGCGAAAAATAACATCTGATGATATAAATATAAATAAAAACATTGAAAAAAATTACAGTGGAGAGTATACATGAAATATAAAATGGTTGCAATTTGGTTTCTCGTTCTTGTGTTTGCAGTACCGGTACTGGCAGTGAACGAAGAAGAGATTTTCTCAAATTTGAACTGCCCGGATAAAGAAGGATGCATTATGATCGTTGTTGATTGTACATGCCCAAGCTCGCTTGAAATAAAAGATAAAGTCAGGGCGATGCTTGACCAGGGTCTTTCCGAGAAACAGGTCTACAATAGCCTTGTGTCAGAGTATGGAAAAGGTGTTCTTGCCACTCCACCCAAAGAAGGATTTGACTGGATAGTGTGGCTTGCCCTGCCTGCTGGTATCATCGTGGGAGGGGTTGTTGTCTATAAGATCAGCAGGAAGAGAATGGACGAGAACGAGGAATTTGATTATGAATATGAAAAATTCTTGCAGGAGAAAAAAACATGAATAAATTATTATCAATTTTTATAATACTGGTAATTTTCACAAGCGCCGTTTCTGCGGCAGAGATCAGCGGCAATGTAATATCTTACGGGAAAAAGCTTGCTGACCAGAAAGTCACACTAAGCAGCGTAAACGCCACACAGAGCCCGGAAGCAGGTGTTGTTTATACTTTCAAACAGCTCTCGGATTCTGCAACAGATAAAGATGGAAATTATATCTTTAGTAACCTCAATGACGGTATGTACCGTATCAATGTGACCTACAATGACATAACTTATGGAGAGAATATCGGAGTCCTGGGAAAAGCTGTAGTGGATTTTAATCTCTCAGAGAAAATATCAGGATCTGTCCAGAAAGCAAATAAGACAATTGAAGGGATACCGGTACGCCTTATGGATGAGATCGGGATAGAAGTAATGAATACCGCTACCGATAAGAATGGTAATTATTCATTCAACAATGTCAATGCCGGAAAGATTTATTTCGTCGAAACAAATTATACAGACGTACCCTACACAAAACAGGTGAATTCTTCAGAAAAAGCTGATTTCAGTGTTTACGATAGCACAAAAGATGGGGATGTGCTCACCGTAAGTATTGACCATATTGTCCTTTCTTCGGCATCTGGTGGAATAAAAGTTGATGAATACGTTGAATTCGTGAATACCGGAGATAAGGTTTTCTTTAGCAAAGACAGGGCATATGTTGGCATTTCAACGCCTGAGGGTATAACCAGATTCACAACTGATGCAATGGAATGCTGCCTGCAAAGAGAAAAAGATTCTGCATGGATAGACCCGATGTACCCTATTTTACCGGGTGGAACATATAGTGTCTCGATCTCATATGTTTTTAATCCTGAATCCTCGAAAGACATATTTTACAAAAGTATTATCTACAATACATCGTACCTGACGCTGCTATCTGACAAAAATAACGGTTTTGGGATAGAAAGCCAATTTGGCAATAAGGAAATAGTACCAAGGGAGGGGAAAGAATTCGAAGTCTTAAGCTTCAATAATATGCCAAGAGGGCAGGGACTGGATATCCGGATAACCGGGTATATTCCTTCAAAGACAGGAAGCAGCGAGGATTTCAATTATCTTATCCCTGTGGTTGCAGCAATATTAATCGGAGCTGTCTCATACCCATTCCTTAAAAACAAAATTGGCAAAAAACCTAAAAGACGCTTTATTAAGGCAGTACCTGTAACGAATTCTTCTGTCAATGAACTGCAGGAAGCAGATGAAGTTATTTCTCAGTCCAATGCTGTTTCAGAGAATGTTCCTGGAAAAGATATCACTGAAATGTCATTCGATGAACTGCTTGTTGTAAAGAATACATCATTTGAATCGATCCTTGATCTTGAAAATAAATCCAATGCAGGAGAAATTACGAAAAAAGAATATAAGGAACTCAAGAAAGCACATAAAGAAAATGCAACGCTTGTCCTGAAACAGTTAAAAGAAACAGCGTTAAATCTTGATCTTGATCAGCCTGTGGAAACGCTTGAAAAAACAATAGCGCATATTGGTGACATAGATATCCTGGAAAAGCTGCTGGATCGAGAAAAAGAAGGAGAGAACAGGGTCGAATTAAAAGAGATTCTTGAACAGAGGATAGATGATATCGAACGCAATGAGTAGAAATGCATGAGATTGCGGGAAAGACCCGCTTCTCTGTTCAATAATGCCCTCCGATACGAGGAAAATAATGCTCAGGGTAATTATGCTTTTTACACTTCTAATATCAGGAATTAAGCCTGTCATGGCGGATGATGATATGACTTCTGACCTGATATGCCCCTGCGAATGCACCATGGTTATTTCAACATGCGATTGCACTACAGCAATACAGGTTAAGAAAGAAATTACCCAGATGAAGGAAAAAGGCTTTTCTGAAAAGCAGATATTCTCAGCCCTTCAGGCAGAATACGGAAAGGAGATATTGGCTCCTCCTGAGAAAGACAACTCATCAAAATTATGGGTCATTGGTGCAGCATTAAGCCTTCTACTTGTGTTTCTTGGATACATTTTTTCAAGAAAAACGAAAATGGATATTACACCCGATATGAAAAAGTATGAACAGCAGTTTGAAGAAGAATACAGGAATTTTGTTTCTGAAATTGAAGAACCCAACAAGGATGAAAAACATGCATCTAATGATACTTCAAAGCTGGAGGAGAAATAGTGATAGCTGTGAAGGGGTCCATTTCTATCTGTATAGCGCTATTGTATTTCACAGGGATAAGTTCTGCCCAGTTTGATGAAAGGATATCAGATGAAAATAATGCTGGAAATTACAATATAAGTGTTGCTCTTGACCATATTTTCATCTCGAAGAAAAACAATTCAATTGAGATTTCTGAGATCGTTGTATTCAGGAATGAGGGTGAAGAGATCCATTACAGTAAGGATAACCATACATTCTTTGCCATATCAACTCCGCTCGATATAAAAAACCTGAAAGCTCAGGCAATGGAATGCTGCCTCGTTCAGGATGAAGGGGTGGTATATATGGACCCCATGCAGTCAATCGCACCGGGCGCTAATTTTGAGATGCAGATATCATATGCACTTACTCTTCAGGATCAAGAATATGTGTTCAATAAAAGTGCCATCTATAATACCACTTCAATTCTGATGTTCATTGATAAAAAAAGCGGCATGCGCATAGATGGATCAAATGAGACTATAACGCTTGGAGGAAATGAATATCAAATCATCGGTTTTAATGATATCAAAGCAGGAGAGACTGTAAGTATTCCAGTTAAAATGACAAAGGAACCGGATTACCTATATGCAGGAATTGGAGTTCTTTCATTGTTTTCAATTGGTTTAATCTATCGTTTTAGGAGAAAAATCTTCAGGAAATCTAAAAAAGAATACACCCTGGAAGAGCTTGAAAATGAGAAAATAAACATTTACAGTACAATTCATGGATTTGAAAAACATGCAGGAACTGAAATCTCGGAAGAATACCAGAAATTGATGGAAGAATACAGGCAGAAAGCCATCCAGATTTGTATTAAGATCGATAACTTTAAAAGAAAAGCCCAGTCCGAACTTTTGCAAGAGGGGATTAAACAACCGAATAATAGAATTTGAAACGGAGGATTAAGAGTGTCAAGATCAAAAAAACATACAGGAAAGATTTCGAAAGAAAATCCAGATAAAAAGCCGCCATACATGAGCATTCTGTTCATTTTTATCGTTATTGCGATATTTGGCAGCGCGATATATTTGGTCATAAGTAAATCAGCGGCTTTGGAACCCGTTGACAAGGATGCCATTAAAATGACCATCACCATGGCAGGCTTTGAACCAAATATAATCAGGGCAAAAGCAGGGCAGCCTGTCACCATAAACCTGATCAACCCCGACAATTCAATGCATACAGATGGTGGCGGTATCCACAGCTTCAAACTAACAGCCGGCTTAGCCAATGTAAATATCACAGTCTTACCTGAGAGCCAGAAGGTATTCACTTTCACGCCCACACAGGCAGGAGAATATCAATGGTATTGCGATTCATGCTGCGGAGGCAAGGAGAATCCAAGCATGCTTGGAACCCTTATAGTGGCTTGAAGGAAATGCTATGGCAATTGACCCTCAAACATTAACCTTTCCCCTTGTGATCATTGCAGGCTTAGTTGACGGCTTTAACCCATGTGCGTTTGCCGTATTACTGCTCTTCATAACCTTTACCATGGGCATGCTGCAACTGCAAGCTAATTACAGGTACGGGTTATTAAAGGTCGGCTCGATATACATAAGCGGGATATTCGTAACCTACGTGTTAATAGGAGTAGGTATCTTAAGCGCCATATCCTTCTTTTCCGCAACGCACATTGTGGGCAAGGCAGCAGCTTTCATTTCTATGATGCTCGGCGTTCTTGTCATGAAGGACTATTTTATACCTGGTAGCTTCGGGTTGGCAATACCTGAGAGCTTGCATACATCGGTAAACCACTGGATAAAAAAAACCTCGGCGCCAGGTGTCTTTGGTGCTGGAGTCCTTGTCGGTCTTTGCACAGTGCCATGCAGCGGCGGAATATATCTTGCAGTTATAGGATTGTTATCACTTCAATCAACGCTGGCTCAGGGCATACTGTACCTTTTGTTATATAACCTGATGCTTATTGTGCCTCTTGTTGCAGTTCTTATTGCAGCCACCAATAGATCTGTTGTAGATAAAATGATAGCATGGCAGTCAAGGAACAAAATGAGAATGAAACTGTTGATGGGGTCGTTCATGGTGGCTATGGGATTTGTGATATTGGAAATAATTTGATACGGAGAATTCATGAAATTTAAATTTATTCTTGGCGCAATTTCGATTCTGTCGATCTTAATGATAGTATATACAGTATCCAGTGACTCGCAAATATTGAACAAAACAAGTCTTGAAAAATCAGCAGCTTACGGTACCAATATACCAGCGAAAGTCGAACTTCCGGATTTCGCCCAGAAAACAGGACGAGTGGCTGAAGCCTATATCTTTGCGTCACAGAATCAGGATAAGGTCATGTACCTCGCCTGCTATTGTGGCTGCGCTGGCATGCAGCATTCCGACAAGCTCCTATCACATAAGAGCCTGAAGGACTGCTACATAAAGTCTGATGGCAGCTATGAGCCGCATGCTTCTGAATGCAAGTTGTGCAATGACATAACACTTGAGGCCAGAGACCTGTTGATGACTGGACATTCGCTGAAAGATGTCAGAAAAACCATTGATGATAAGTATTCAGGCAGGGGCGTTGGAACAAATACGTCACTACCACCATAAGATACTTATTTTACATCAAACGTAAAGTACAAATACAGTATAAACAATAAAAGGAGATATGAAAAATATGCAGATAGATCCAATTTGTGGAATGCAGGTAGATGAAAATACTGCACAGTACAAATCAGAATATAAAGGGAAGACTACTTATTTTTGTGCGCCCGGATGCAAGAAAGCATTTGATTCTGATCCCGAAAAATACCAGAAAAGCGGCCCTGTGGGCATGGGTGAGAAAAAACCCTGGTGGAAATTCTGGTAATTTTTTTTCACAAAATCAGAAGTGAATGAATGAAAGTAAGATTGAAAATGAGAATTACATGAGAATAACAGGAATCATAATAGCGCTTTTGATATTGATTACGGCAGCAGTTAGCGGATGCTTATCAGGAGATGACAAGCCCCCGGCAGATCTATTGGAGCCCAGGGAGAATTCAGAAGCGGGAATCAAAATCACAGCCACCTATTTAGCTGATATTACCGATGCCACTGCTTTTGAAATTGAAGTCACTGCACATACGGACTATGACGATGATTTTAAGAAGAACTCTTACCTTCGGGATTCAAGTGGCAAAATATACCAACCCATTTCTTATGAAGGCGAAGGCGGACATCATGCAAGTGGCACACTTCGATTTCCTAAGATTGAAAGCAAAAGATTTGACCTTGTGATCAAGAACATTGCAGGAGTAGAAGAGAGAGTCTTTAAGTGGTAAACCTATGTCAGAAAAACAGGGCATTAAAAGTCTTTTAAAGAATCCTTTTATTTTCGGATCAGGTATAGGGATATTTGTAATACTTTTCAATATCTCTGTTGCATCCTTGGCAGAAGGTTCAATTGAGAACGGATACCAGGTATTTCTTACAAACGGTATATTTGTTTATCTGATTCCCTTAGCAGTAGGCATTCAGATGGGGCTTTTCAGATATCACAGGAATATTACTACTGGAAACATAGGCGGCACAGAAAAAATGGGCATGGCTGGTTCTGCCACTTCTTCCCTTACGATGGTAGCCTGCTGCCTGCACCATGTAAGCGATCTGTTGCCCGCAGTTGGTTTTATCCTGGCAACATCTTCATTCCTTATCCGGTATAAAGATACCATAATCATAATTGGATTAATGGCAAATGTGATAGGGAGCGCTTATATTGCAAGGGCGATCCTGAAAGACAAAGCAATAATTGCAGAAGCAGGAAAATCTATGGTATAAAGGTGAAATCATGAAAAAAATTCATATTATAATTGTTGTGGCTGCCATGCTTGCAGTAATTTTTCTATACCCATCAGATGCAAAGAAAAGCATCTTTACAGAGAAAGTGGGCGACATGACGTTGACAGGTTATGAAACGGGCGATGCGGTATCACAGCAGATATCGGGCATGTCTGGATTGAAGGACATACCACTGGCAAAAGCTTATTCAGCAGTGTATAAGAGCAGAAAAGGCACCATGCGGATGTGGGTCGCCGAACCTCCAGATCATAATGTCGCAAACGATGCATTCAAGGCCATGAACTCTATGCTCGGAGGTTCAACAGGGCACGAAGAGCATGAAAACTCAGGTGACGTGGGACAGTCAGCCAGTCATAACCAGCACAGCAATACTGGCATGATGAATGAATCTTTCTCTAAACCTGTAAAAGTTGATATCATGGAGTTTTCGATCCCGGATGTTTATATGATGAGGACAAATAATTCAATTAATTACTATTATTTTAAAATGAATTATAACATGGGGAGAGTCTACTGGATAATTTTTGACTCTCCTGATGAAAGCTATCAATTGTCTATTGTGAAGCAGGCTGTAATGGATATATAGGAAGAACTATGAGAAAAAATAAATCTGAAATATACCTTGCAATATTCATAATCCTGGTAATAGCTGCAACAGTGTTCCTTTACATGCAGACGCAGGAAAAAAGCAGCACAGTTATCTTTCCTGAAAAACTGGGCGATATGAACCTGGTTCTCTACAGGGATGGCGAAATAGCTATGTCAGCGGTAAAACAATTGCATGGCAATAATCCTCTTGTAAAAATAGAGAGCGCATATATAGCAGATTACAGGAGTACGCCCACAAATAAAGCTAAATTTTGGATGTCGGAGTCTAAAACAAGCGAGAATGCAGCTTCGCTTCTTGTGTCTATGAACAGCGGCGTGGGAAAAACAGGGATGTTCAGCGATTCCACACCAATGACTATTGAAGGAGTGACGGTTTATTTTGTTACAGGGCAGCCGGAGCTCGGTCTGTATCATTACTTCTATGCTAAAGATAAAAGAGTGTTCTGGATACAGGTAGATAACCCGAATGAAGTCTACAGGCTAAATTTCGTAAAAGAATCTATAAAAAGGATCTAGGTGTTCTTCATGAGAAAAGTCTTCAGTGACCTTATTGCGATTGGATTTATTACGCTCATGGCTTTGGCTGTATTTTCAGGATTATCAGTGCTTCTTGGCTTTGAAAAACCTGAAAATATCGAGGGTGGAGACCCTCATGACATGACAGGATACGCTTATGGCAACTGGGCAGCAATGCTTTTTAGCGTGGGAATTTTTTCTTTTTTTGTGATCAGCTTCCTTACCCCATTGAAGAAGCAGAACTGGCGCACCCTGGGAATATATGAGGCGTTCATAATAGCGCTGTTCTCTGAGATGTATGGCTTCCCGCTTACGATATATGTTCTCTCGTCAGTTTTCGGGCTGAACCTTTCTTTTGGACATGCGCAGGGGCACCTGCTCGGAGTACTCCTTTCTAAAGCGGGATTAATGAGTATGGAAGCTGGCTGGGCGCTTGTGATGGTGACAAGCAGCGCGGTCATATTCTTCGGACTGTTTCTGATGTCAAAAGGCTGGAGCATGATACATTCATCTTCCGGAGAACTTGTGGCAGGCGGAATTTACAGGTATGTCAGGCATCCGCAGTATCTGGGTCTCATAGTACTGACCATTGGGCTACTCATCCAGTGGCCAACCATAATCACGCTTGCAATGTGGCCTGTTCTTGTTTTGATGTATTACAGGCTGGCAAAAAGAGAAGAAAGGGAGGCTATGGAGGTGTTTGGGGGGAGATACGAAGAGTATAAACGGCAGACGCCGATGTTTTTGCCATCTCTGAGAAGAAGTATGGCAAGTCAGGTGATTTTATAACATTAACGCTCTGGATAGCCCTCGGACTTCTTGTCATTGCATCGTTCCTTCCGAAATCATTTAATTCAAGGTTCATCTTCGCTGGTTCTGGCTGGATATTCCTTGCAATATACTGGCCAGGGCAACTTGGGGGTTACATTGAACTTAAGGATTATGTTAATATCATTATGGTCATCGCCGCGACCATTATATCCTTATTTATAGCTTATATAACATTTCAGGCGAAGGATAATAATGATAAAGGCGACTATGAAGTTTTTATTTCATTATCCAGGGCTGCGTCAATTGGCGGTTTGATCTATTTCCTGTTTGCAGAGGTAGCATTATTAAATACATGGATAATATCAACGGTCACAGGACAGGGGATATGGTTGATCGGGAAATTCGATTTTCCTGTTACGAATGTGGCATGGAACCAGCTTGCAGTAAATGGACTGGATGTTGAAATAATACTTGCCTGTACCGCGATCGAGAGCATCGCCCTATTTTCAGGCATAATCTCTTCTGCTACAGGTGCGACTGCTACGCGCAAAGTCCAGGCGTTTTTGATCTCAGTGCCTGTAGTATATATGCTGAATATTATCCGTGTTTCTTTTACAGCCTCAGCCTATGGATTAAGCTGGTTTGGCACACCTGATGAAAGTTTCCATATTTCAGAGCATTTTATTACAAAGGCAGGCTCGTTGCTGGCTTTGATGTTGATTTCTTATTTCGTTCTAAAAAAGCTGCCTGAGGTTGCTGATATGATAGATGGTGTCATGAAGATGATGAGAACAGAATTTCACAGATTGATACTGAGGTAATCATGAAAATAAAAGTAAATTATGATTTTACTCATTTTGAATTGGTTGGGGCTTCAGATATTATTGAAGTTGCTGATGAAGTTAAACTTGGAGATTTGTTGCGGTTAATAGATGCCAGGATTATAGAAGCAGGGAGGAATGAGGGGATAGAGACTACTTATAAAACAATCCTGGCAGGCGATCAGTTGAATGCTTGCATGGTTTTTATTAATGGTTCAGCGCCTGGAAATATGCTGGATCATGAGTTACATGATGGGGATACTGTTGATTTTGTTTATGGGTTCTGCGGAGGATAACAATGAACGGATTGATCGATTTTATAAACAGGAATTATATTGAAGGTATCATCAGTGATACCAGTTACAATCATTTTGACATGATCACATATGTCATTATTTTATTTGCAGGTGTATATGCAGTTCTAAAATTACTGAATAAATTGAGGATCAAAGTTGATGAGGAGTTTGTTATAGCCACGATCCCCTATATTTTCATGGGCTCCGTGTTCAGGGTAATCGAGGATGCAGATATCCTGAAGCCGCCTGTTAAATATTTTTTCATTACACCACTTATTTTCTTTGTGATCTTTGCAATATGTTTTGGGACCCTTCTCCTCACAAGATACCTTGAAAAGCTCAAGAAAATAAAGAAATACATTCGTGCATATGCAATTGCCGGTGTCGCATTATCGTTGGTAGGAATTGCTATCCTCATAAATTATGGTTCTTCTAACTGGAATCCCAGTATTCTGGTATACAGTCTCGTGCCTGCCGTGATATTGACAGAAATTGTCAAAAGAGCATCACCTGCAATCGGTATGACATATCTTCGAAGCAAGATGTATTCGTTTGTAGTATTTTCATTTATGCTGGATTCGTTTACAACATATATTGGTGTAGACTTATTTGGCTACATAAACAAACACCCTTTCAGTTCGTTCCTGACGTCCATTTTTGGAACAGGGGCTGTACTGATCCCTTTGTCTTTGATCTTAGTCCTTGTAATAGTTTTTTTGCTTGAAAAAGAATCCAGGGAAGACACCAAGGAGGATGAAAAATACATGATGGCACTCACATTAATCGTTCTTGGGTTTTCAATGGGTGCGAGGAACTTGCTAGCGATGGTCATGGGTGTTTAGAGGATTGAAAATGTAATGTTTCCGATGATGCTGAATAATCAGGTGGACAGCAGCGTGTTACTATTGCAGGAAGTATTGCCAACAACCAGAAAAATAATGTGATGTAAATTATTTTTAATTCTTTAAGTACATTTTGGTTTAACGATTGTGTCGAAGCATGCGAAGCATGCATTACAGCCTGTCTTCGCGAGAACGACATAAAGATGATGACAAAATGCATACAGCTTTGCCGTGACTGCGCAGATATTTGTGCGCTGTGTGTAAGGCTCGAGGCGAGAGAAAGTCCGTTTGCAAAGAAACTTTGTGCCCTTTGTGCTGATATCTGTGATGCATGTGCAGCCGAATGTGGAAAACATAAAGCTGAGCACTGCAAGAAGTGTGCAGAAGAATGCAGGAAATGTGCTGAAGAATGCCGCAAAATGGCAGCTTAATAGCGACAAATGGGAAAAATAGGCAAGGCACATAAACCAACTATTTTTCCCATTTTTTTATAATAAAAAATTTAATTTTTTGAAAAACATAAATAATCCCATCAGAAATCTTGTAAATTTAAACCAAAAATTGCTTTAATATTGCAGATGTAATAATAAAAATTAAAAACAGGCAGAGTAATATGGAAAAGTATGATACAATTATCGTTGGCGCAGGTCCGGCCGGGCTCAGGGCCGCAAGGGTACTGGCAGAAGCAGGCAAAAATATACTGGTAGTGGAGAAAAACAGGACAATCGGACAAACAATATGCGCTGGCGGTCTAACCATCAGGGATATGGAATTTATTCCAAAAAATATTGTTGATGCTGAATTTAATTACATGCTCCTGCATACAGCAAAAGGATCATACGATGTTGACCTGGGCAGCCACCCTGTGTTTATGGTGGACAGAGAAAAACTCGGGCAGTGGATGGCAAAAGAAGCCCAAAGAGCAGGCACCCAGATCAGGACTTCATGCCGCGTCAGTGCTGTTGATGGAAACCATATCGTCGTAAATGGCGAAAAAATATGTTTTGAACATATAGTAGGTGCTGACGGTTCTAACTCGATTGTCAGGAGATCCCTGGATATACCCGTTAATAAGACTGTAATCGGAATCCAGTATATAAGCAAAACACTGAGAAAGGACTTTGAGGTTTTTGTAGACGACTTTAAAAATGTTCTTAAGTATAGCTGGATATTTCCACACAGGGACTTTACCTCGATAGGGATGGGTGGGTCGACTGGAAAAGCTGCATTGATGAGGCGCAGCCTTGATGATCTGTGTGAGAGGCTCTCCATTGAAAGAACAAGGTTCGAAGCGGCACGTATTAACATTGATTATAAGGGATTTGTTTTTGGGAACAGGTTCTTGGCCGGCGATGCGGCTGGAATTGCATCGGGACTGACAGGGGAAGGGATATACCAGGCAATTCTATCCGGGGAGGAGGTTGCAAAAGGGATACTGAACAAGGAATATACCTGTCCCGGGATTAAACACCTATTAAAAATAAAAAACCGTCAAGAACGCCTACTACACATCTTGGGCATGAACCATTATATACCTCATATTGTTTTTAATAATGCAGTGCCTTTTCTTTTGAAGAAGAGGGGGTTATGCAGAATGATAAACGATAAATACAATCTGGTGTAAAAAAATATTGGTGGTGATCATATACACAAAAATGATCTTTGAGCAAAACTTATTTATAATAAAACGTATGAACGTATGTACATATGTTAAATGGAGATTTAACCACTGCAAAAAAGTATTTCTTCAGCGCTTTGAGCGATGAAACCAGACTTTCAATACTCTACGCATTAAAAGAGAACGGCGGAATGTGCGTGAATGATATCTGCAAGGCAACTGGAAAAGACCAGAGCCTTGTATCACATCACATGTCGTGCCTACGAAACTGCGGGCTTGTCAACACCGAGAAAGATGGAAAATTTGTGGTTTATTCGATAAAAAATGAGCTTATCTCACAAATTCTAGATCTCTCGGATAAGCATGTGAAGGAAATGTTTGAAGGAATTCTTTCTTGCGAGGTTGTAAAAAACAAAAGGATGAGTTAAAATGGCAGCTTTAATTGAGATACGGGATTTGAGCATAAGTGCTAATGGCAAACAGATCCTCAAGAACATAAACCTTGATATAAATGAAGGTGATAGCATCGGTATAATTGGAAAAAGCGGTGCAGGGAAAAGTACTCTTTTACATTTGCTTCGAGGTTTTGAGGAATTTGAAGATATTACTGGCGAGGTTATTTATAACATTT